>Ga0209698_10001311_pt1 | contig 28652 bp, 24 predicted proteins | sample LitLauG_LLR_2012_FD_187203 | JGI IMG/M metagenome (GOLD analysis project Ga0209698, IMG submission 187203) | Freshwater sediment microbial communities from Pennsylvania, USA - Little Laurel Run_MetaG_LLR_2012 (SPAdes) (version 2) | ecosystem: Environmental > Aquatic > Freshwater > Creek >... | reverse complement strand
TACCCGAACCGGCCCGGCCGCCCGGGGGCCAGCCTGGAGATCCGCGACCTGGTGCGGCGGCTGGCGCGGGAGAACCCGGGGTGGGGGTACCGCAGGGTGCATGGTGAGCTTGCCGGCTCGGCCATCGCGTTAGGCCAGATCACCCTGCACCTGCCCCAAGACTGGCACCGCGAGACCGAATGGATGAGCCTGTTCGAAGCCGCCTGCGGCCCACCCGCCCTGCCGGCCTGACCATCTGCCCCGGCCGCCCAGTCGGCCAGCCCGGCCTTCGGCGGCGAACGGGCGTTCGGGCACACCGGCGCCGGCGGCTCGGTCGGCTTCGCCGACCCGGACCACGGCATCGCGTTCGGGTACGTGATCAACCAGATGCAGCAGGGGGTGGCGGGCGACCCCCGCACCAGAGGCCTGATCAAGGCCACCTATGAGGCGGCGGGCGTACCGATCGCGTTTGTCTGACACAACCGATGGGGGAGGACCCATGGATCAGCGGACAGGACTCGTCGTCGGCGTCGACATCGGCGGGACGTTCACCGATGCCGTCGTGATCGCACCTGGGGGGGCGATCACCGTGGGCAAGGTCTCCACCACCCCGGACGACTTCTCCCGCGGCTTCTTCGGCGCCATCGCGGCGGCCGCCGCCTCCCTCGGGATGTCCGAGCAGGAGCTGCTGTCGGCGACGGCCAAGCTGGCCCACGGCACGACGGTGGGCATCAACGCGCTCGTGACGGGCGCCGTCGCCCCGACCGCGCTGGTGACGACGGTGGGGCACGGCGACGCCATCCGGACCATGGGGGGGCACGGCCGCATCCAGGGTGCCTCCATCGAGGAGCTGCTCGACTACCGGCTGAGCAGCCGCCCGGCGCCCGTGGTGGGCCGCCACGATGTGATCGAGGTCCACGAGCGCATGGACCGCGACGGGGAGGTCGTGGTCGCGCTGTCCGACGCCGAGATCGACCGGGTCGTCGAGCGCGTCGAGGCCGGGGGGTACCAGGCGGTCGCGATCGCACTGCTGTGGAGCTTCCTCAACCCGGCCCACGAGCAGCGGGTCGCCGCCGCCGTCGACGCCCGCCGCCCGGGGGTGTTCGTCTCCTGCAGCCACGAGGTCGCCCCGCGCATCGGCGAGTACCCGCGCATGGTGGCGACGGTCCTCAACGCCCAGATCGGTCCGCTGATGGTCGGCTACATCGACCGGATCGTCAAGGGTGCGAGGGATCGGGGCTTCGGCGGCGAGGTCCTCTTCGGCCAGGCGGAGGGCGCCCTCGTGCCGGGATGGCAGGCGGCCCGGATGCCGATCGTGACGCTGCAGTCAGGACCGGTGGCCGGCGTCGTCGGCTCGTCGCTGGCTGGCGCGCGCATGGGCTTCCCCAACGTGGTGGTGACCGACATGGGCGGCACGACGCTCGACGTGTCGACCGTGGAGGGCGGACGCGTCGGCTACCGGGAGGACAACGAGATCGTCCGCCAGCTCGCCTACCTCCGCAAGGTCGACGTCGAGTCGGTCGGCGCGGGCGGTGGGAGCATCGCCTGGGTGCACGAGGACTCGGGCACGCTGCGGGTTGGGCCCCACAGCGCCGGCGCGGTACCCGGACCCCTCTGCTACGGGCGGGGTGGACAGGAAGTGACCGTCACCGACGCCGACGTCGTCCTCGGCATCCTCGATCCGAGCCGGCCGTTGGCCGGCGGTCTGCAGCTCGACGCGGGCGCGGCGCGCCGGGGGGTGGCCGAGCTGGGCGAGCGCCTCGGCCTCGACGCCTGGCAGTGCGCGGCCGGGATCGTGGAGATCGTCGACAGCCGGATGGAGGACCTGATCCGGCGGGTCACCGTCCAGCGAGGCCACGATCCGCGTGGTTTCGCGCTGTGGGCCTACGGCGGCGCGAGCGGTGCCCACGCCGGCTTGTACGGCCGTGGCATCGGGGTGCGCGAGGTCGTCTTCCCCCTCAACAACACCGCCTCGGTGTGGTCGGCCTACGGCCTGGCGCTGCTCGACCACGCCTGGACGTTTCAGGCCAACGCGTTCCTCCAGACGCCGTTCGATCTCGACCGGCTCCACGCGCTCGTCTCCGAGCTGCAGTCCCAGGCCCGCGACTACGCGAAGGACCACGATCTCGGCACCGTGGAGCTGATCCGCCGGGCCCACATGAAGTACCCGCTCCAGGTGTACGAGGTGGAGACCGAGCTGCCGCCGGGGGAGGTCGACGAGGCCTGGGCGGCGGACCTGCTCGAGGCCTTCCACCGCGCCTACCAGGCCCGCTTCGGCCCCGGCACCGGCTACGCCGAGGCGGGTGCCGTCCTCACGGCGCTGCGCGTCACCGTACAGGCGACCGCCGAGATCCCGCCGATCGCGGCGTTGACCGGCGCGGCGCACTCGCCCGCCCCCGCCGGTGAGCGCGACGTGTACTGGCTCGAGCTCGCCGACGCGGTGGCGACGCCGATCTACGAGGGAGCCGACCTCGGGCCGGGCGCACAGATCGCCGGCCCGGCCGTCGCCGAGTACCCCAACACCACCATCGCGGTCCGTCCCGGCCAGCGCCTGCGCGCCGACCACTTCGGCAACGTGATCCTGAGCCTGGAGGAGGAAGGGTGACCGCCGTCGTCGAACCGTCGCTCGCCAACGAGCTGCAGCGCCGCCGCGAGAGCCTGCGCAACGGTTACATCCCGCCCGACACCTTGGTGGTGGACCCGTCGCTGCGCTTCCACGAAGGGACCGACACCGCGCTCGACCCGGTGACCTACGAGGTCATCCGCTCCAAGTTGTGGAACCTCAACGTGGACCACAGCGACACGATCAGACGGGTGTCGGGGTCCAACATCGTCGTGGAGGGCTACGACTTCAACTGCGCGGTCACCACCGAGATCGGCGACGCGGTCACCTTCAGCCCGTACTCGATGTTCTTCGCCGGCTTCGCCGACGAGATCATCAAGTGGACCCTCGAGCACCGCTCGATGAACGTGGGCATCCGCGACGGCGACCTGTTCCTCCAAGACGACCCCTGGGTCGGTTCCAACCACCAGATGGACACCGCCGTGTTCGGCCCGGTGTTCGTCGAGGGGCAGCTCTTTGCCTGGCTGTTCAACTGCGTGCACCAGCGCGAGATCGGCGGATCGCTGCCGGGCGGGTTCATCCAGACCGCGACCGACGTCTACACCGAGCCGACCTTCATGCCCCCGGTCAAGCTGGCCGAGGGAGGTGTGATCCGCGAGGACATCGTCGACGTGTGGACCCGCCGTTCGCGACTGCCCGAGCTGATGGCCCTCGAGCTCAACTCCCAGGTCGCCGGCTTCAACACGGCCCGCAAGCGCATGACCGAGCTGCTCCAGCGCTACGGGCCGGGTGCCGTCAAGGCCACGATGTACAAGATGATCGACGACACCGCCCGCGTCGTCGGGACCCGGCTGGCCTCCCTCCCCGACGCGGAGTGGCGCGACGAGCGCTACATCGCCGGCGTCAACCCGGGCGATCTCCGGCTGTTCCGCATGTGCCTGTCGTTCGACAAGCGCGGCGAGCGGCTGCGGGTCTCCAACGCGGGCACGGATGCGGCGGTCGGCGCGGTCAACATCGCACCCGGTGTGTATCGCGCCGCAGTGCTCAACGCGTTGCTGCCCATCCTCGCCTACGACCAGTTCCTGTGCGCGGCGGGAGTCCTGCGCCAGCTCGACTTCGAGTACGAGCCGGGGGCGATCACGACCGCGTCCCACCCGTCGGCGGTGTCGACGTCGCTCGGGTCGGTGGCGACCATCAACCACGCCCACGGCCTCGCCGCCAAGATGGTGAGCGGGGCGCCTGATCTCGCCGGCCACGCCTTTGCCTCCTCGGGCCTCCACACCATGTCGACGGGTTCGCCCATGTGGGTCGACGCCTCGGGGCAGCTGACCGGCGATGCCATCTTGGACATGCTCTCGGGGGGCATCGGCGCGTTCAACCACCGCGACGGCATGGACCACGGCGGGAGCATCCTCGCGGTGGCGCACCACTTCTCCGATGTCGAGAAGTTCGAGCAGTCCGTGCCGTTCCTCTACCTCTACCGGCGCGAGATCCCCCACTCGGGCGGACACGGCCGCTGGCGTGGCGGGGTCGTGTACGCCGCCGGGTGGACCGGCCACAAGGTGGAGCAGATGTGGATGGGCGCCACCGGTTGGGTCAAGAGCGTGACCGGCGGCATCGGGATCTGCGGGGGCCTCCCTGCGACCGGTGGGTACCACTGGCACGCGACCGATACCGCGCTGCGCGCCGGGTTCGCCGAGGGGCGCATCCCCGGCGGGCCGGCCGAGCTGCGGGCCATGGCACCCCATGGTGGTTTCGCCGAGCTCAAGATGGACAACCGGTTGGGTCCCGACGACGTGTTCGAGCTGTTTCCCAACCCCGGGGCCGGGTGGGGGGATCCGCTGTCGCGCGAGCCCCGCTTGGTGGCGGCCGATCTCGACGACGCCCGGCTGCGCCCGAACGAAGCCGAGGCGATCTACGGCGTGGTCATCGACGGGTCGGGGGCGGTGGATGCCGGCGCGACCGACCAGCGCAGGGCGCAGATCCGGGCGCAGCGCATCGCGGCCTCCCGCTCCCCGCGCCACGCCGTCGAGGGGCAGGCTCCGATCGGCCCCGAAGTAGCGCGGATCATCGAGAGCGTCGCCATCGTCGAGGGTCCGGCGGGCCGGTGCTTCGCCTGCGCCGCGTGTGGCCAGCTCCTCGGCGGGCCGGAGCGGACCTACCGGTTCGGCTGCAGGGAGCTCGATGCCGAGCTGTCCAGCATCTCCGAGCTGTACCGCTCACCAGCCGATGAGACCGGCCACGCGCTCATCATGCGCTGCTACGTCTGCCCAGGCTGCGGCGGGCTCCTCGACGTCGGCGTGTGCCGGCCCGAGGACACGCCCTTCGACGACGTCCGCCTCGCCACCGGTTGAGCGACGGTCGATCCGCGGCCACGAGCGGTGTAGGTTGCCCCTTGCCGACCACCACAGACCTGAGGAGTGTGCCAGGTGTCCGACATGGGCGACATGAAGGCGTTCAACGAAGGGATCATCGCCGAGTTCCGAGCCAACGGGGGCAAGGTGGGAGGTCCCTTCGAGGGGGCGCCCATGATGCTGCTCACCACCACGGGTGCTCGCACGGGGCGCTCGCTGACCTCGCCCGTGGTCTGCACCTCCGATGGCGACCGCCTCGTGATCATCGCCTCCAAGGGTGGCGCACCGACCAACCCGGACTGGTACCACAACCTGGTGGCCAACCCCGAGGTGACCGTCGAGATCGGCACCGAGCGCTTCGCGGCCAAGGCCGCGCCGGTGACCGGGGCCGAGCGCGACCGGCTCTATGAGCAGCAGGCCGAGCTCATGCCCAACTTCCGCGAGTATGCGGCGGCGACGACGCGCGTGATCCCGGTGGTCGTGCTCGAACGCACCGCCTGAGGGTCGGGCCCGCCCGAGGACCCCACACGGCCGGCCCGGGTCAGAGATCGAGCTGCGTCTGCCCGGCGTCGGTCTCGGCCGGTGTCCACCAGCCCGGCAGCGGCCGGTCCCGGCGTCCCCCGGCGGCGTAGGTGGCGAGGCGCTGGCGTCCCGCCGGAGCGAGCAGCTCGACCACGTCGTGGATCGCGCGCGGCCCGAGGGCGCGCACGGCCTGATCGGTCGAGCTCCGCCGCGGCGGCAGGTCCGAGGTGAGCAGCACGATCGGCGCGACGCCGCTCGTCGCGAGGACGCTGGCGCGACCGAGGCAGCGCCACAGGACATCGGCGCGGGCCAGGCCGTTGCGGGTCACGGTGAAGCCGCCCGTCACGTCGAAGTGCCACGGTCGGCCGTCGGCGTCGTCGGCGACGACGCCGACCGACACGCCCGCGCCCGGCACCTTCCAGTTGCGGTGGCGGACGACGAACCCGGCCGCCTCGAGCTCGTCGACGGCGAGCGCGAGGGTTCCCTTTCCCTCGTCGATCACGAGCTCGCGGGTCGCCTCCTTCGGGTCGCGCCCGGCGAGGGCGGCGTCGACCCTCGACCGGGCGATGCCGATGTAGCTGGCGTCGGTGTCGTAGCCAGCGAAGCGCCGGCCCCGGCGGACCGCGGCGACGGCGGTCGATCCCGCCCCGAGGAACGGGTCGAGCACGAGGTCGCCTTCGAAGGTGTACAGGTCGATGAGCCGCAGGGGCAGCTCGACGGGAAACGGAGCCGGGTGGCCGACCCGCCGGGCGCGCTCGGGCGGGATGCGCCACACGTCGAGGGTGGCTTCCATGAACTCGTCGGTCGAGATCGCACTGCGGTGCGGGAGCCCGGCGCCCCCCCTCGCCTCCGGGCGGCGGGCACGATCGAAGCGGCCCTTCGACGCGACGACGACCCGCTCGGACACGTCGCGCAGCACCGGGTTGGCCGCGGAGCGGAACGATCCCCACGCGCAGGAGCCGGAGGCGCCCTCCGCCTTGAGCCAGATGATCTCGCCCCGCAGGAGCAGGCCGAGATCGTCCTGCAGGATGCGGATGACATCCGATGCCAGGGAGCGGTACGGCTTGCGCCCGAGGTTGGCGACGTTGACCGCGATGCGCCCTCCCGGCTCGAGGGTGCGCTTGCACTCCGCGAAGACGTCGCGCAGCAGCTCGAGGTAGCTGAGGTAGTCGGCGGGGATGCCGCCCACGCCGAGCGCCTCCTCGTAGGCCTTGCCCGCGAAGTAGGGCGGTGAGGTCACGACCAGTGCCACGGAGCGGTCGGCGATGGCGTCCATGTGCCGGGCGTCGCCGTGCACGAGCGGCTCCGCCAGCTCGACGGGCGGGGCGATCTCGTCGTCGTCGGAGAGCTCGGGCGCGCTGAAGCGGGCGTAGAAGTCGGTCGCGTCGTGGCTCTCGCGCCGGCCGACGCCGAAGCGGCTGGTCGAGGTCCCCCTCGTCGTCGAAGCCCCCGTGGTTCGCCGGCTCATCCTCGTGTTGACCGTACCGGCGGCCCTGACGGGCATGGGGGATGGTCGTCGGCGATAGCGTGGCGTGCTCCAGCGATGAGGGGGACGGGGAGGCAGGTGGGCGGTCCGCAACATCGGAGGTTGACGGTGAGCGCGCTGTCGTCGTGGAACTGGTCCCTCGCCGAGGACCTGGCCTTCTGGCACGACGCGGGCATCGACCACGTCGGGATCTGGACCGCCAAGCTCGACCAGGCGGGTTGGGACGCCGGGCTCACCGCCGTGCGCGATGGCGGTCTCCGGGTGGGCAACGTCATGGGCGCGGGGCCCTTCACCCTGGACGATCCGACCCGGTGGCCGGCCGAGCGCGTGCGCCTGGGCGCCATGCTCGACGCGGCGGCCACCCTCGGCGCGCGCTGCCTCGGACTGACGACCGGCCCCGCCTACCGCATGGAGTGGGATGCCGCGGCCCGTGCGCTCTCGGCGGCGCTGGCGCCGGTGATCGAGACGGGCCTGCCCGTGCCCATCGCCTTCGAGCACACCAACTCGCTGCGCCCCGACCTCGGCTTCGTCCACTCGCTGGCCGACGCGGTCGACCTGGCCCGACGCCTCGGTGTCGGTGTGTGCATGGAGTGCAACGCATGCTGGGCCGAGCGCGACCTGCGGCGGACGATCGAGACCGGCGTCGACGTGATCCTCATGGTGCAGGTGGACGACTTCGTCGTCGGCACCAGGGACACGCCCAACCGCGTCGTCCCCGGCGACGGCGACATCCCCCTCGAAGGCATCGTGGGCCACCTCCTCGAGTCCGGCTACCGCGGCGACTTCGACCTCGAACTGGTCGGGCCGCGCATCGAGGAGGAGGGCTACGCCGCCGCGATCGGGCGTGGCGTGGCCGCCATGACCGGCATGCTCGACCGGCTGGGTGCCTGAAGGGTGCCGTCCGATCGGACCGACGCCCCGGCAGACCCCCGCCCCCGGGTCGAGCTGGTGTCGGCCACGGTCACCCATCGCGACGTCGGGGCCGGCGACCCGCTCGTCTTCCTGCACGCTGAGACCGGCCTCGGGTCGAGCGGTCCGCTCCTCGACGCCCTCGCGGATCGCCGTCGGGTCCTCGCCCCCGCACATCCCGGGTGGGGTGTGTCGCCGGGCTCGACCCAGCTCCGCTCGGTGGAGGACCTCTCCTACGTCTACCTCGACTACCTCGACGCCGTGACCGACGGGCCCGTGCCCGTGGTCGGGACCTCACTCGGGGCCTGGCTGGCCGTCGCCGTCGCGGTCAAGTCCTGCGCTCGGATCTCCGCGCTCGTGCTGGTGTCCCCGGTGGGCATCAAGATCGGTGGTCGCGAGGACCGCGACTTCGTGGATCTCTTCGCCTGCTCACCCGAGGAGGCCGCCCGCGCGCTCCACGGTCCCTCCGGGGGCCCGGACCTCTCCCGGCTCGGACGTGAGGCGCTCGAGGAGCTCGCCGCGGGGCAGGAGGCGACGGCCCGCGTCGCATGGGAGCCGTACCTGCACGACCCGCACCTCGTGCACCGCTTGCATCGCATCGCCGTCCCCACCCTGGTCGTGTGGGATCGCGACGACCGCTTGGTGCGGCAGCCTGCGTCGTACTACGACGCGTACTGCCGGGCCATCGGCGACAACGCGTCCGCCGTGGCGATGCACACGGGCGCGCACCACATCGACGAGGTGGCGCCGGGCGCGCTCGCCGATGTCATCGTCGACTTCCTCCGAGGGGTGGGGGTGTGAGGGACCCGCGGTTTCACGCCTGGGTGTTCACCGAGATGCCGTACCCCTACCTGCCTGCGGAGGAGGGCTTCGACTCGGTCCGGGTGACCCTGCCCAACCGGCTCTACGACCCGGAGGCGGGCTACGAGTTGTACCGCAAGTACTTCGACATCTACGCCGCCGCAGACCGCCTCGGCCTCGACATCATGCTCAACGAGCACCACTCGACGGCGACCTGCCTCAACGTGTCGGTCCCCATGAGCGCGGCCATCGTCGCCCGGGAGACCCGTCGGGCGCGGCTGCTCGTGCTCGGCAACCCGGTGGCCAACCGCCGTGAGCCTGTCCGGGTGGCCGAGGAGATGGCCATGGCCGACGTGCTGTCCCGGGGGCGTCTCGAGGTCGGGTTCGTGCGCGGCGTGCCCAACGAGATCTCCGCCCAGAACGCCAACCCGGCGACCACCAAGGAGCGCTTCTGGGAGGCCGCCGATCTGATCGTGCGAGCGTGGACGTCCCACGACGGACCGGTCAACTGGGAGGGCGAGCACTTCCACGCCCGACAGCTCAACATCTGGCCCCGCCCCTACCAGCAGCCGCACCCCCCGGTGTGGGTGCCGACGCAGAGCCTGGCGACGGCCGCCGAGGTCGCCGAACGCCAGTACCACCTGGCCACGATCCTGTCGGGCACCGAAGCCGCCCGGCGCATGTTCGACGTCTACCGCGAGGCCAGCGCGGCGCGTGGCGCTCCGGCACCGGGGCCGGAGCGCTTCGGGTACTGCGGCCTCGTCTTCACCGGCGAGACCGACGAGGAGGGCCGAGCCGGCGCCCGCCTCCTCCAGTGGTACCTCCAGCACAACAAGGTGGCCCCCCAGTTCAACGACCCCCCGGGCTACTACGACGTCGCCCGGCGGGCCGAGCTGCTGGCGCGACGGGCGGCCGGACCGCTCATCGAGAGCCCCGTCGCGCACCTCGCGACCGCGGACATCGGGCGGCTGATCGACGAGGGGATGGTGTTCGCCGGGAGCCCCGCGTCCGTGCAGGCGCAGATCACCGAGTTCGACGAGCGGGTCGGCGGCTGCGCCAACCTGCTCATGATGGTCCAGGCCGGCACCATGTCCTACGAGACGACGGTGCGGAGCATGGAGCTGTTCGCGACGGAGGTCCTGCCCGCGCTGCGCCGGGTCCCGGGTCCCTGAGCTGGCGCGTCCGGCGCGACCTGGTGCCGGGCGGTGGTCAGCGCGCCGCGGACGGGAGGTAGGCCGCCGCGGCGGGATCGTAGGGGTCCTTGAACAGCAGGATGCGGCACGGGCCGGTGGCGGCGCCCGCCGGGCACTGGTTGACAGGCCACGGCACCCCGATGCGCGCGAGCGGCATCGCGACGTGCATCACCGGCACGTGCGTGCGGTAGATCGGGGTGGCGCCGCGCCCGCCGGTGAGCAGCCCGGGCTCGTCGACCATGGCGAGGGAGACGGGGGGCTCGTAGCGACCCTGGAGGATCTGTCGGGTGCAGCTGCCGCAGGGGTCCTGCACGATCGTGAACTTGTCGTCGTCCTCGGTGAGGTCGAACACGGTGAAGTGCCCGTGCAGCATGCGGGTCCAGCTGGCGATGCGCTTGTCCGGGGGCCGCGCCAGATCCGAGGGCATCCACGCCAGGAGGGTCTGCTCGCCCGCGTGGCGGATGGCGGCCTCGAGCTCGTCGACGCCGTAGGTGCGGTAGACGTGCGACAGCACGTCGCTCAGCCAGTCCCGGTGGAGGTCGTGCAGACATCTCCAGGGCTCGGCCCAGTCCTCGAACGCCTGCCGGGCTGATGCGGCGTCGGCGCGGGCGGCCGCGGCGAGCACCCTTTCCCTGCCGGCTTGGTCCACGCCGTCGCTCCGCGCGGTGTCGGGATGTCGGGCGAAGAACGACCCCGTCGCCGGTGCCAGTGCGGCGAGCGCGGCGGGGCCGTGCCGGTCGAGCAGGTGCGCCTGGGTGTGGGCGATCCAGTCGTGATAGCCGCGCACCGCGGCCTGCCAGCACCGTTGGATGCTGGAAGCCCACGACGCGACCGCGCCCAGATCGGCCCGCTCGACGAGGCCCACCAGGGTGAGCGCCGGCGGGCGGGCCAGGTCGGCCAGCTGGTCGTCGGTGAGCAGCCGCCCGCTCAACGCCCACGCTCCCGCCGCCGCGCATCGCACGTCATGTGCGCCATCCTGACCGCTACAGTCGACCGACGCACGCCTGGCGCACGCCTGGCGGGCCCTGCCGGCCGCCCCCGAAGGAGAGGAGCCGCGATGGACATCGTCGACCCGGTCGATCCTGATGACCTGTCGCCCGAGCTGCGCGCCATGTGGGATGCCACCCCCCGGCCGGGGCTCAAGCAGTTCGTCCAGGTGATGGCCAACGCCGAGCGCTACCACGTGGCGTTCTCGTCGCTCTACGCGAGCGTCCGCTTCGAGAACCACCTGGGCCACAAGCTGTCCGAGCTCGTCCGCCTCACGATCGCCAACACCACGGCCTGCCCGGTGTGCATGGCCGGTCGGCTGCCGGCTGCGATCGAGGAGGGCATGACCGAGGAGCTCGTGGCCGGCCTGGCCCAGCCCGACGCCGGGGCGTTCAGCGAAGCCGAGGTCGCCGCCATCCGCTTCGCCCACAAGTTCGGCACCGACCACCTGAGCGTCGACGATGCCGACAAGGCGGCGCTGCGCCGCCACTTCAGCGACGAGCAGATCGTCGAGCTGGCGATCCTTTGCGCGCTGTGCCTGGGCTACGGCCGGTTCTCCGCCATCTGCGGCCTCTCCGATGGCGCGACCTGCGCGGTGCCGGCGTCGGCACCGGCCACCGCCGCGGCACCCGCCGGTGAGCCGGCGACGGCGCACTAGGAGGCTCGATGGAGATCGCTCTGTGGGGAGGCAGTGACGCGACCACCGTCGCCACGGTCGTCGAGCGGGTGCAGGCCGCGGCGGCCGACGGCTTCGGCGCGCTGTGGCTGCCCCAAACCGCGTCGATCGACGCCCTCACGGCGCTGGCGGTCGCCGCCCATGCGGTGCCCGGGATCCGGCTCGGCACCGCCGTCGTGCCCATCCAGGGGCGCCACCCCATCCCGCTGGCGCAGCAAGCCCTGACCCTGGCCGACGTGGCCGGGCCCGGACGCATCACCCTCGGCGTCGGCGTGACCCACGCCGTCGTGTCGGAGCACTGGTACGGGATCCCCTACCGGGGCATCGTCGACGTGTGCGCGGAGGAGCTCGAAGCGCTGTCGGCGCTGCTCGGCGAGCAGCGCCAGGTCGACCTCGCCGGCGCCCACCTCACGGCGAGGATCACCCTGTCCGTGGCCGGCCCGCCGCCGGGCCTGGTCGTCGCCGCGCTCGGGCCGCGCATGCTCGACCTGGCCGGGCGCTGGGCGGACGGCACCGTCACCTGGATGACCGGCGTGCGCACGCTCGGCTCCGAGGTCGTGCCCCGCCTGCGGGCCGCAGCCGCGGCCGCAGGCCGCCCCGAACCCCGGGTCGTCGTCGGCCTGCCGGTGTGCGTCACCGACGACGTGGCCGGCGCCCGCCAGCGCCTCTCCGGCTCGATGAGCGGCGCGGCGCAGATGCCGTCGTACCGGCGCATGGTCGCCGCCGAGGGGGTGGCGGAGCCGGTCGACATCGCCCTGATCGGCGACGAGGACGCGGTGGGCGCCCGCATCGACGCCCTCGCCGCCGCGGGCGCCACCGAGCTGCTGGCCAACATCAGCGGCGAGGAGGGCGAGCGGTCGCGCACCCGGGCGTACCTGGCCCGCCGCTGAGCCGGCCGGCGGGCCTCAGAGGCCGGGGTTGAGGCCGCCGGCGACCACCAGGAGCTGACCGCTGATGTTGCGGGCCTCCTCGGAGACCAGGAACAGCACGGCGTTGGCGATGTCGCTCGCCTCGTTGGCCCCCCCGGCTGTCCGCGCGTGTGCGAGCGGCGACGCGACGTTACCCAACCGGCGCCCATCGCCCGCCGCTGTGTACCGTCGCGCGACGAGGCGGGGAGGGCGCGTGCACCCGAACATCACCGAGCAGCTCCGAGGCATCCGTCAGATCCTGGGGGACGTCGTCGCGCCCGAGGTCAGCGCACCGTATCCGAGCGACATCCTCGGTGCCGTCCTCGGCCAGCTCGAGATGCTCGAGCGGTCGTGGTACCTGGTGCTGCCGTTCCTGCTGCGCGACAACGCGGCCATGGAGCGCCTGCTCTCCGATGCCGTCACCTCGGTGGAGCCCGAGCTGGCTTCCAGGATCCGCTCGGTGCTCGCCGAGGCGCCGCCCGAGATGACCGACGTCGAAGCGGTCGACGCCCGCAACGAGCGCTTGCGCGGCCTGCTCGCCGACGCGGTCTCCGGGCTGGCGAGCGCCGGTGCCAGCCCGGGCGGCGACGCATGTGCCGCCGCCCTCCGCGCCCACCTGCGGGCCCGGTTGGCGGGGTTCCCGCTCGCGTCCACGGCCACCCTGCCCTCGGGCCGCTGAGCCCCCGGATCCACGATCGGCGGGAGCAGTAGCGTGCGGGACCGATGACCCTGGACCCCCGAACCCCGGTGTTGGTCGGTGCGGCGGCCGTGTCGCAGCGCCTCGATGACCCCCTCGCGGCCGGCGACGCCCTCGACCTGATGACCGCCGCGCTCGAAGCGGCGGCGGTCGATGCGGGCGCGCCCGACCTGTTGCGTGCCGCCCAGGTGGTGCTCGCTCCCCAGGGCAGCTGGCCGTCGAGTGACCCGGCGCGCGCCGTGGCCATCAGGGTCGGGTGCCCGCAGGCCCGCACGGTGCGCGCGGACTTCGGCATCCTCCAGACCGCGCTGTTCGGCCGCGCCGCGCAGGCGGTCGCCGACGGCGACCTCGACGTCGCGCTCGTTGCCGGCGGCGAGGCCAAGTGGCGCGACCTGCGCGCCTCGATCGCCGGCGTCGAGCTGGCCGCCGCCGCCGACGACGGGCGGGAGCCCGACGAATGGCTGCGTCCGAGCGGGCGGATCATCTCCGAGGACGAGATCGGTGTCGGATTGACCAACCCGGTGAGCCAGTACGCCCTCATCGAGATCGCCCGGCGGGCGGCGGACTCGATGTCACCCGACGCCCACGCCCGGGCCGTCGCCGAGCTGGTCGCCCGGTTCAACGCGATCGCCCAGACCAACCCCGACGCGTGGAACCGCCAGCCGATGTCGGCGGACGAGATCCGCACCCCCGGACCCAGAAATCGGCCGCTCGCGCATCCCTACAACAAGTGGCACATCTCCCAGTGGAACATCGACCAGGCGGCGGGGTTCGTCCTCTGCTCGGTGGCCGCCGCGCGCGCCCACGGCGTGCCCGAGGACCGGTGGGTGTTCCCGTACGCGGTCGTCGAGTCGAGCCACATGGTCCCCGTGTCCAGGCGCCCGGAGATCCATCGCAGCCCCGGCTTCGCCCGGGCGGGGGCCGAGGCCCTGGCCCTGAGCGGCGTCGGCACCGACGACATCGCCCACATCGACCTCTACAGCTGCTTCCCGATCGCCGTGCGCGTGCAGGCCGCCGAGCTCGGCCTCGGCACCGACCGCCCGTTGACGGTGACCGGCGGGATGACCTTCGCCGGTGGCCCGCTCAACAACTACGCGCTGCAGTCGATGGCCAAGATGGCCCAGGTGCTGCGCGACGACGCCGGCAGCCTCGGCCTGGTGACCGCGGTCAGCGGCATGATCACCAAGCAGGGGGTGAGCCTGTGGTCCACGCGGCCACCGGCCAACAGCTACCGCAGTGCCGATGTCGGCCCCGCGGTCGCCGCCGCCACGCGGTCGGTCACGGTCACGCCACCGGCGCGCGGTCCGGGCACCGTGCTCACCTACACGGTCGTGGCCGGGGGCGGCGCGGCGCGGGCGGTCGTGGCCGGGGACGGCGCGGCGCGGGCGGTCGTGCTGGTCGAGCGCGCCGACGGGACGCGGTCGCTTGCCGCCAGCGACGACGCCGCCCTCACCGCGGCGATGGTCGACCAGGAGTGGTGCGGCCGCACGGTCGAGCTCGACGGGGCCGGCAGCTTCGCCGCCGGCTGAAGCCGCCGCTCAGGCGCACGTCGCACTGCACCCGTCGCGGCCCGCTGGCGAGCCCGTGGTTCACGGCGGGGGAGCCGTCGTCGTGCTCGCCGGCACCGTGGTCGCCGCGCCCGCCGCGGTGGTCGCGGTGCTCCGCAGGCCCATCTGGCTGACCTGGGCCGCAAAGATGGCCTGCTCCCGGGTGGTGAAGGATGCGGCGTCCGTGGAGGAGTGCTTCTGGGCGTAGCTGTAGTCCAGACCCTGGCCCTGGCCCACGGTGTAGGAGGCCCCCGAGGGGTCCACCACCTTCGCGAAGCCCTGGTTGAGCGAGACCGCGAACACCGGATCGGGGTTGCAGGTGGCCTTGAGCTGGTTGACCTGGCCGTCGACCTGGATGTCTCCCGAGCCGCACAGCTGGATCCGGTGGTTGTTCATGACCGTGCAGAAGACCGTGCCCTCCTGCACCCGCATCAGGGTGCCGTCGGGCTCCCGGGCCACGGCGGTCGCCACCTTGGCGGTGGGCGCGTCCTGGACGAACTGGCAGTCGGCGATCCCGGCGAAGCTCAGGTTGGCCGCGCCCGACTGGTCGATGCGGATGACCGAGGTGCAGGCCACCGCCACCTTGGCGGTGACGGCCTGGGCCGAGCTCCCCGGTGCCTGGATCTCCACCTTGGGCGCGACCGCGGCGGCGATCGTGGCCGCGGGCGCACCACAGGGTGTCGTCGTGGCCTGGGCCCCGGTGCCGGTGACCGTCGACGCGCCGGACGGGCTGGCCGTGGTCGTGGCGCCGACGAGCGGGGACGTGGGCGGCGCGGTCGTCGACGGCGTCGCCGTGCTGGTGCCGCCCCCGCACGCCACGGCCCCGAGCGCGGTCACCGCCAGGATCACCGACCAGCGGGGTGAGGTCCTCATCGAGCTCCTCCTCAGGGGTGGGTTCAGCGTTTGGCGTGGCGGTGGCGGTGGGTGATCAGGGAGACGCCGCTCTGCAGCGAGCCGAGGACCAGGGGGACCAGAGCGCTGGCCAGCGCGAGGAAGACGGGCAGCACGATCGACTGCTGGCGGTCCCACACCGAGGTGACGAGGTCGCCCGAGTCGATCACCGCGCTCGTCACCGACCGCGAGGACAGCGAGACGGTCTGGCGGTCGGCCTGGACGTCGATGGCCGCCGTGATCGCCCTCGGTCCCTCGGCCCGGGCCACGAGCTCGGTCGCCGAGGAGACGACCTGGGCGCCGGCGTTGCCGAGGTGGATCTGGCCGGTGGCTCCCTGGATGTCGGCATGGGCCGAGTCCACGTGCAGCCGGAGGGACGCGGCGCCCTGCAGGCGCAGCGCGGGCGGTTGGTGCGCCGAGCCCGTCGCTCCGACGACGAGGCGCAGGCCGGTCCCGCACGCGATCGGGCTGGGCTGATCGGCGAACGCCTCGCCAGAGCGCCGGTTGCCCAACTGGATCACCAGGTTGGTGGACGCGAGGGGGAAGTCGAAGCACCAGCGCTGGGGGTCGGCGGGCGCGGTGGCGGACACGGTGAGGTCGACGGACCCGGCGCCGGTCGCAGCCGCGGTGACCGACGCGGTCGGCGCCGTCGCCGCGGCGCTCGTGGTGGCGCTCGACCCGCTCGCGTTGGTGCTCGGCTGGGCGATCGACAGGGACAGCGCGCTGCTGCGGGCGTCGGCGCCCGAGGCGGTCACCATGGCGAGCTTCTCGGGCGCGTCCCAGGCCAAGCTGATCGGCGAGTTCGCGACCACCGCCCCCGCGCTGCACGACGCTCCGAGATCGGCGGCGACCTGCTCGCAGCGGCCCGGGTCGACGGGCAGGTCGATCTCGACGGGGGCCGACTCCGGGCCGATCACCTGCAGCTCGCGCACGTAGGCGGAGTCGAGCCGCCACGACACCGGCTGGCCGGTGCCCGAGGCGTTGATCTGTCGCACCGTGGTGCCTTCGGAGCTGAGCGACAGCGACACCGGCGGTCGCCAGTGGCGCAGGCCCTGGTACGCGCCGAGGAGGATCGCCCCGACCGCGACGATCAAAAGGACCGTGCGCGCGATGGCGCCGACCGACGCGGTATCCCCCGCGGTGCCCGACCGGATGGCTGCGGCCAGCACGTCCTGGTCGGCGGCGCTCAGCGCCCCGCGGGCGGCGTAGCCCCAGAAGCGGTCGTGGCCCGCCTCGTCGCCGACCGAGAGCCACGCCTCGCACACCTGCCCGCCTGCCACCCGAAAGCGCACGCACTCGTCGTCGTCGAGGCGCCCGACGTCCTCGCGAGCGGCGCGGGCGCGCTGCCAGACCTGACCCCGGTCGCCGTCGAGGGTGAGGTCGCCGTCGCGGGCGTCCACCCGGTAGGACCCGTCGGAGAGGTCCCGGAGCCGCCGGAAGTACCCGAGCACGGCGTCGGGACCCTCGAGGTCGCCGCCCACCTGGCTGGCACCGGGGACGTGCCAGACGACGTCCGGCGTCAGCAGCGCGGTCCCCGACGGCTCCGCGCGGGTGAGGGCGAGGTAGCGCTCCAGCATCTGCTTGGTCGTCGCCGGATCGTCCACCGGGCCCCCTCGCGCGGACGGCGCGCAGGACTGTAATCGACCGCCGCGCCGCCCCGTTAACGTGTGGGCGTCAGGGACGGGAGGGGATGGGTGGTCGGCACGGACGAGGAGCGGCGGGCGCTGCAGACCTGGCTGGGCGTGCACCTCTCCGCTGCGGGCGAGGTGCACATCGGGGAGGTGCGCCGGCCGCAGGGGAGCGGGTTTTCGGCCGAGACGCTGATCTTCGACGTCGCATATGTCGTCGGGGGCGAGCAGCGCGAGCACCGCCTGGTGCTGCGCAAGGAGACGCCGGACCCCGCCGTCTACCCGACGCAGGTACCCGGCCTCGACGTCGAGATCGACATCCAGTACCGGGTGATGAGTGCGCTGCGCGCAAAGGGCGAGGTGCCGATCGCCCCGCTGCTCGGCTACGAGTCCGATCCCGGCGTGCTCGGCGCGCCGTTCTTCGTCATGGGCTACGTGTCGGGCCAGGTGCCCATCGAGAGCCCGCCGTACACCCTGGAGGGGTTCTTCGTCGCGGCGCAGCCCGCCGACCGGCGGGCCATGATCGAAGACGGCGTGCGCACCCTCGCCCGGCTGCACACCCTCGACTGGCAGGCGGCGGGCCTCCAATGGCTGATCGCGCCGGGCGTGCCGCCGGGCACGGCCACCCAGCTCGACATCTGGGAGCGCTACGCCCGCAACGCGCTGGGCGGCCGGGAGCACCCGACCTTCGAGCGCGGGGTGGCCTGGCTGCGCAGCCACCGGCCCGACGACGACCGCGTCGGGTTCTGCTGGGGCGACGCCCGGCCCGGCAACATCATCTGGTCGGGTTTTCGCGCCGCGTGCCTGACCGACTTCGAGGCCGCGTGCATCTCCTGCCCCGAGCAGGATCTCGGATGGTGGTTGATGTTCGACCGGTCGATCCACGAAGCGGTCGGTGCCGAACGACTCGACGGCGACCCGACCCGCGACGAGCAGCGGGAGATGTACGAGCGGGCGAGCGGCCGGCCGGTCGGCGACACCGCGTTCCACGAGATCTTCGCCGCCATGCGCTACACGGGGATCGTCGTCCAGGTCATGAACCGGGCGGTGGCGAGGGGCGACCTGCCCGCGGAGCAGACCATCTGGCTGGACAACCCGGCGACGTTCTGCCTGGTCCAGCTGCTCGACGAGCACACCTGACGCGAGCCGGAGGAGCGACACCATGCCCGAGCCACACCCCGACGACGAGTTCCACCCGCCCACGAACGACGATCCGTACTGGACGGAGACGTGTTGGTTCACCTTCACCATCCCCGAGCGCCGCCTGTCGGGGCAGCTGTACCCCTTCTTCCGCACCAACCAGCGCGTGACTGCGGGCGGGGCGTACTTCTGGGACACCCAGGGCGACCAGATGTGGAACTGCCGCTACGCCAAGAACTTCTGGCACCTGCCGATCCCCGACCAGCCCCTGTCGGACATCACCCTGCCCAACGGGATCGCCTACACGTGCCTGGAGCCCCTCACCCGCTACCGGTTGCGCTACGACGACCCAGACGGCGACGAGCTGCACGTCGACCTGGAGTTCAGCGCCGTGACCCCGCCGCACTACCTCGGGGCGTCGCACCTCGACCAGCCGGGCCGCTACCGCGGGCGCGTCGTGCTGGCAGGCGAGGAGATCACCGTCGACTCCTACGGGTTCCGGGACCGCTCCTGGGGGCCGCGCTCGCAGTTCGGCCCGGGCCTCGGCGGCTCGGGGGCGTCACACGGCGGCTACAGCTACGCCACCGCGTCGGAGCGCGACGCCTTCCACACGATCACCATGGACTTCGGCTCGGGGTGCATCTCGATCCACGGGTACCTGCTCCGGGATGGCACCTGGTCGAAGCTGGCCTCGGGCACGCGGGAGGTCGCCGAGCGCCACCCCGACACCGGCTTTCCGACCCGGGTGGTCATCTCGGGCACCGACGAGCTCGGCCGCGAGCTGCAGGCGGAGGGCCGCTGCCTCAACCACATCGCCCTGCCCCTGAACCCCAACCTGTTCACGATCAACGCCCTCACCGAGTGGCGCTTCGACGGCGTCGAGGGCTACGGCGAGGACCACGACAACTGGAGCATGCCGGCGATGCGGGCCTTCGCCCGTGCCTTTCGGGGCTGGTGAGCGCCGGGACCAGGCCTCAGAGCGCCCGGTCCGCCCGGGCCGCGGCATGGCGGCCGGCGAGGTACCCGAAGGTCAGTGCCGGACCGATGGTCGCGCCGCCCCCGGGGTAGGCCGGGCCGAACACGCACGCCGACGCGTTGCCGGCGGCGTAGAGGCCGCCGATGGGCTGGCCCCGCCACGACAGGACCCGGCTGTTGGCGTCGATGCGCGGACCGCCGCTGGTGCCGAGCGTCCCGTTGTGCAGGGCGACGGCGTAATACGGCGGCGCCTCGACCGGCACCAGGCACTGCTCGGGGCTCGGGCCGCCGGTGCTGAACGCCTCGAACCACACGGTCCCGCGGCGGAAGTCGGGGTCGACACCGGAGGACACGTGGGCGTTCCAGGTGGCGATGGTCTCTTCGAGTGCCTCCCGGTCGACGCCGATGCGCTCGGCCAGCTCGCCGATGGTGGCGGCGCGGGGGATCCACTCCGGCGCCGGCTCGCCGGGCAGGACGGAGGGGAGCACGACGGCGCGGTCTTTGACCCGCTGGTCGAAGACGAGCCACACGGGTCCCTCGTTGGGGTAGTCGATGGCGACCGGGTCGAAGGTGCCGTGCACCTTGGGGAAGTCCTGGTACGTCACGCCCTCGTTGGTGAAGCGGCGGCCGCGGCGGTTGACGATGACGACGCCGGGGGTGTTGCGGAACGATCCCATCTGGGGCATCGGCCGGCCCTCATAGGTGACGCCGGGCTCGACCATGGCGGGCTGGCCCCAAAAAGACGTCATGTTGGCCATTCCGGCCCCCGCCTCCATCGCCATGATGTGGCCGTCGCCCTCGTTGTAAGGCGGGCTCATCGGCTCGAGGTGCTGGCCGATGAACGCCGCGACCATCTCCTCGTTCCACTCGAAGCCGCCGCAGGCGAGGACGACCCCGCGCCGGGCGCCGATCAGCACGCTCGTGCCGTCGTGGGTGGCCCGCACGCCGATGACCTCGCCGTCGACCACCACCAGCTCGCGCGCCGCGGTGGCGGTCTGCACCGCGACCCCGCGGTCGAGCAGGCCCTTGAAGAGGGAGGCGACCAGTGCCGGGCCGAGCACTCGCACGTCGTCGGCATCGCGCCGGCTGGCGCGCTCCATGTCGGGCGGCTCGGCCCCGGTGAGGAACCGCATGCCCTCTTCCATCGTGAGCGACGGCATGTGCGGGGTGGTGCGCACCCGAGGCGCCCACTCGCCGAGCTCGGTGCGCGCGTCGAAGGGGAGGGGCTCGATCGAGCGCCCCACCCGCTTGCCGCCGGGCAGGTCCGCGTAGTAGTCGGCGAACATCGACGGTGCCATCATCCGCAGCGGCGTCTTGGACTCGAGGTAGTCGAGCATCTCCGGCGCCCGCTCCAGGTACACCTCGACCAGGGCCGGGTCCGGCTCGCGCCCGAGGCTGAGGCGGCGGATGTAGGTGAGGGCCTCTTCCTTGCTGTCGGTCGCCCCGACCTCGGCCATGTGCCGGTTCATCGGGATCCACGGCATCCCACCCGACACCGCGGTCGTGCCGCCGACCAGGTCCGCTTTCTCCAGGAGGAGCACCTCGGCGCCGCCGTCGTGGGCCAGCGTGGCGGCGGACAGGCCGGCCGCCCCCGAGCCGAGCACGACGACGTCGACGATGCGGTCCCACTGCTGCGGGCGCTCGGTGATCATGCGCCCGCTCCCATCTTGAACACGCGCAGCGCGTTCTCCCGCAGGAATTTCGGCCACACCTCGTCGCGGAACGGCACGTCGGGCATGTCGCGGAACTGGCGCTCGAGGGTGAGCCCGGCCGGGAAGTAGCCGCAGTACATGACCTTGTCGGCGCCGCGGGTGTTGGCGTAGTTGATGATGTCCTTGGGGTAGTGCTTGGGTGCGAACGCGCTCGTCATGTAGTGCAGGCCGGGCCACTTCAGCATGAGCTTGACCGCCAGCGCGGTCCAGGGCTCGCCACCATGCATCATCACGATGGTGAGGTCGGGGAAGTCGTAGCAGACCTCGTCGAAGTGCTCGACGTACTGCGGCCAGCTCGGCATGCGGGGCCCGACGATGCCGCCGTTGATGCAGATCGGGATGTCGAGCTCCACGCACTTCATGTAGATGGGGTACATCTTCTTGTCGTTGACCGCGACCTGGGGGAAGCAGCCGCAGGGGAAGCAGGTGACCGACACGATGTCGTGCTCCGCTTTGGCCTGCTCCATCTTGCGCAGCGTCTCCATGCCCTGGTTGGGGTCGACGCTCATGCTGAGGTAGAAGCGGCCCGGGTGCTCGGCCTTGGCCCGGATGCCGTTGGCCGACATCCCCGTCTTGGCGATCTGGATGCCGAACGCGTCCATCTTGTCGACGATCCACTGCACCGGGTCGGTGCCGGGGTCCACGACGTCGGGCACGTCCTTGAACATGTACTGGGCGGGGAACTCGAACTCCTGCACGCTCTGCGCATCCTTGAGCAGCGGGCGGAAGAAGTCGTAGGCCGCCTTCTTCTCTTCCACGCTCTGGTACGGGAAGCCGATCCCGAGGTCGACGATGCCGATGTCAGTGGGCATGGGCATTGCGGGTCCCCCTCCGTCGGTGCTGCGGGCACGCCGACCCTACACAACCCCCGTCCACGCCTCCACGTGGGCGCCCCGTTCCAGCGGCGCTCAGTCCTCGGCACTCGGCCCTCGGCGCTCAGTCCTCGGCGTGGATCTCGATCTCGTCGCGGCCGGCCTGCTCGTCGAGGGGCTCGAGGCGATCGAAGCGGATGGCGGCGACGACGGTGTAGGCGAGCAGGGCGGCGGCGGCGAGCGAGGTCGTCGTGCGCAGGCCGATGACGTCGCCGAGGCGCCCTTCGATGAGGGCACCGAACGGCACGCCGGCGAGCAGGCCCATCAGGTAGAGCGAGATCACCCGCCCGCGGTAGCGCTCGGTGACGCGTGCCTGCACCGAGGTGTTGAGCGACACCGAGATCGGCAGGTACGACACGCCCATGACGCCGAAGGCGGCCACGCCGAGCGCGTAGCGGTCGGCGAACGCGAGGAGGAACATCGCGCCGGGGAACACGAGGAACCCAATGGTCGCCATCCGTGATCGCCGCACCCGGTCGCCGTAGATGCCGACGAGGACCGAGCCCACGATCGCCCCGACGCCGAACGCGGTGACGAGGAAGCCGTAGCGGCTGGCGCCCACCCGGAACTGCGTGGTGGCGAACGCCGGGGCCAGCTGCACGATGGCGTTACCGAAGAACGAGATGACGGCGACCGACAAGATGGCGAGCTTCAGGGCCGGCCGGCGCCGGACGTAGGAGATCCCGTCGACGAACTGGCGGACGTAGCTCACCCCGAGGTGGCGGGTGTGGGGCCGGGGGGACACCGCCAGCAGCACGGCGATCACGAGGAGAAAGGTGACCGCGTTGAACATGAACGCGGTGGCCGGTCCGAACGCGCCGAGCACCAGGCCGCCGACCGCCGGCCCGAACGCGCGGGCGCCGGTGAACTGCATCGAGTTGAGGCGCACCGCGTTGAGCATGTCGCCCTCGGGTACGAGGAGCGGCACGAAGGACTGCCACGAGGCGATGTTGATCCCCCCGGCAACCCCCGACAGCAGCAGGTTGACGAGGATCAGGCCGGGGGTGGCCCAGCCGGCCACCCACATGCCCCACAGTGCAAAGGCCAGCAGCATCTGGATGGACTGCGTGACGAGCAGGACCCGCCGGCGCTCGAAGCGGTCCGCGATCGTGCCGGCCGCCGGGCCCATGGCCAGCGCGGGGAAGAAGCCCATGAACGCGGCGAGGCCGAGCCAGCTGTTGGAGTGGTTGGTCAGTTGGTAGATCACGTAGGGCACCGTGATGTTCTGCATCCAGCTGCCTGAGTTCGAGATCAGCGCGGCGCTCCAGAACAGCGCGAAGTCGCGGTGCCCGAGCGAGGAGAACGCGTGGCCGACCCCGTGCCGGGGCGGGCGGGCGTTGGCGGGAGGCAGGGTCAGGGCACGTGACCCTAAGCCGGGCCGCGCGGAGCGTCAACCGCGGGCGGAGCCGGCGAGCCGCTGCCGCGCCGCGGCGGTTAGCTTCTGCGCAGGGAGGTGGCTCACCATGCGAAGCCAGATCGCCGAGACCCCGGCAGGATCCGTCGAAGGCGAGGTGCTCGAAGACCAGCCGGTCGCGGTGTTCCGCGGGGTCCCCTACGCCGAGGCGCCCACGGGGGAGCGCCGGTTCGCACCGCCCGTGCCGGTGGCGCCCTGGCCGGGTGTGCGTGCCGCGACCCGATGGGGTCTGGCCGCGCCGCAGCCGACGGGCGGGCCCTTCGGCGGGCTGGTGCCGGGGATGGAGCCCGGCGCGATCGGCGAGGACTGCCTGAGCGTGACCGTGTGGGCGCCGACAGGCGACGGTGGTGGAGCCCGGCCCGTGCTGGTGTGGATCCACGGCGGCGCCTACCAGATCGGGTCGTCCTCGCTCGCCACCTACGACGGTGCCCGCCTGTCGGCCGACGAGGGTGTCGTCGTGGTGTCGGTCAACTACCGCCTCGGTGCACTCGGGTTCCTCGACCTGCGCCGCCACGGCGGCGAGGCGATCGGGGCTGTCACCAACGCCGGACTGCTCGACCAGATCCTGGCCCTGCGCTGGGTTCGCGACCACATCGCCGCCTTTGGCGGGGATCCGTCGCGCGTCACCGTCTTCGGGGAGTCGGCCGGCGCCGGATCCATCCTCCACCTGCTCGGCAGCGGCCGCTTGGAGGGGGTGGTGCAGCGGGCGATCGTGCAGAGCCCCGGGGTGCACATGACCCTCGACGCGGACCAGGGCGAAGCGGTCGCCGCGGCGTTGCTCGCCCGCGTCGGTGTCGCGGCGGCCGAGATCGGCAAGCTCACGTCGGTCCCCTGGGAGGAGCTGGTCGAGGCCCAGTCGGCGGCGTTGATGGACGTGTACGGCCTCGTCGGGTCCATGCCGTTCCACCCGGTGATCGACGGAGGGATCGTGCCCCGCTCGCCGGTGGCGGATGGACCCGCCCGGGGCTTCGACCTGATCCTCGGCGGGACCTCCGAGGAGATGCGCCTCTTTCGCGACCCACGGGCCAAGGACGCCTCCCGGGACGCGCTCGTCGAGATGCTGGAGGAGCACCTTCGGGGGCATCCGGTCCGCGCCCTCGGCGTGCCGGCCGATCGGGCAGGCACGCTCGTCGACGCCTATCTGGCCGACCAGGGCTCCGCGAGCGAGGCGAGCACCGCGATCCTGACCGACAGCACGATGCGGCTGCCGGCCATGCAGGCGGCCGATGGCCACACCGGCGGTGCGGGACGAACGTTCAGCTACCTGTTCACATGGCAGGCACCCGGGCTCGGTGCGTTCCACGCCGTCGACCTCCCCTTCACCTTCGGAACCCTCGATCGGGAGGGCTGGGGGCCCTTCGTCGGTGCCGACGCCGACGCGGAGCGGCTGTCGGCGGCGATGCGCCAGGCGTGGGCCGCCTTCGCGGCCACCGGCGATCCGAGCTGCGGGCGGCTCGGGACCTGGCCGGGCTACGACCTGCCCGCCCGCCACAGCATGGAGCTCGGCCGGCGGTGCGGGCCGATCGAGGATCCCCACGGCGACATCCGGCGGCGGTGGCTGCCGGGGCAGCCGTGAGCGCGCCACCGCACCTGCCCCTCGAGGGCGTCCGCGTCCTCGACCTCACCACGTTCCTGTCGGGACCGCTCGTGACGCGGTCGCTCGCCGACCTGGGCGCCGAGATCATCAAGATCGAGCCGCCGGCCGGCGACCCGACCCGGGGCGGCACCGGTATGCGCGCCGGCCAGCCCCCGTCGCCGTTCTGGCTCGCCCTGCACCGGGACCGCAGGAGCGTGGTGCTCGACCTCAAGGTGCCGGCCGCGCAGGCCGTCCTGCTCGAGTTGGTCGCCGCGTCCGACGTCCTGGTCGAGAACTTCCGGCCCGGGGTGATGGGCCGCCTCGGACTCCCGCCCGAGCGGCTGCGGGAGGCCAACCCCCGCTTGGTCGAGGTGAGCATCACCGGGTTCGGCCCGGACGGCCCGGTGGCCGACCAGGTGTCGATCGACGGGCCGATCCAGGCCTTCGCCGGCCTCGTGGACCTGGCCGGCTCGCTCGGGCTGGCCCGCCACCCGGCGCCGCTCACGGTGGCCGACATCGCCGGCGCCTCCGCCGCCACCCAGGCGGTCCTCGCCGCGCTCTTCGCCCGGGAGCGGGGCGGTACCGGCTGCCACATCGAGGTGTCACTCTTCGAGGCGCTCCTGCAGTGGCTGTCGCTCGCCGACCGCTCGGGCTCGCTCGCCCCGCCGGTGACGCTCGTGGTCGAGGGCAGCGACGGCGCGGCGTTCCTGGTGCAGACCCCGCTGCACTTCCGTGACCGGCTGCTCGAGCTCGTGGGCACCGTGGCGGGCTTCGCCGCCTTCGCCGCCGACCCCCGCTTCGCCACCGTGGAGGGCATCCGCCTGTACGCGGAGGACTACAGCGCGGGGATGCGGCGGGCCTTCGCCAGCAAGCCCCGGGCGGAGTGGCTGGCCGCGCTGCAGGCCAGCGGCATCCCCGCCGCCGCGGTGCAGTCCATCGACGACGCGCTCCGCCACCCCCAGCTCGTGCACCGGGGGGCGATCGCGGAGGTGGCGGTCGACGGCGTCGCTGACGCCCGGGTGCTCCTCGGCGCGGTCCGCTTCGACGGCGTGCGCCGGTCGGAGACGGCGCGCCCGCCGGTGCTCGGCGAGCACAACGCCGAGGTCCTCGGCGGCGTGCTGGGCTACGACGACGCGCGCCTCGCCGCGTTGGCCGATGCGGGCGCGTTCGGCCCGAGGGCGCAGACCACGCCCTGAGCAGCGCCGGCGCCGGTTGGCGCCGGTTGGCGCCCGGCGCCTCGGCCGCCCGGCGCCTCCGTTTCTTAGCAGTACCCGGACACATCTGTCATGGTACTGCTGGAAAAACGCTCGCTCGGAGGCTCCGGAGTCGGGGGCTCCGGCCGCCGGGCGGTGACCCCGGGGGTCAGATCCTGCCGGCGAGGACGAACCAGCCGCCCATCGGCACCACGTGGACCGGCACACCCGAGTGCGACGCCTCCACGATCTGGCCGCCGCCGATGTACATGGCGACGTGCTCGCCGGGGTTGGCCGGGAACACCAGGTCGCCCGGCTGGAGCTGGGACATCGAGATGTGCTGCGACATCGCGTACTGCGCTCCGCTGAAGTGCGGGAGTGACACGCCGGCCCGGCCCCATGCCCAGGCGACGAGGCCGGAGCAGTCGAACGCACCTGGTCCGGCGGCGCCCCACACGTATGGCAGGCCGACCCGGGTGAGGGCGGCAGCGACCGCGGCAGCTGCACCGGCTCCGACCGGCGGCGCAGGCGGGACGTCGGCGATGGGCGTGGCGCCGAGGTTGGAGCCGCCGCCGGAGCGACCTTGGGGCGCGAGGGCGAGCTGCTGCTGTTGCTGCTGCTGGCGGGCCAGCGCGGCGGCCTGCTGAGCCGCCGCCGCCTGCTGGGCCTGCTGCTCTTGGGCAACGAGCACGGCGAGGTCACCCTTGACCTTGCCGAGGGTCGCCTCGAGCTGGTTGGCCGACGCGGCCGCAGCGGCGCGGGCGCTGCCGACGTCCGATGTGGCTTTCTGGGCTGCCTTCTGAGCCAGCACCAGTTGGGCTTCGGCCTGCTGCTCCTGCACGGTGGCCTGGCGGTACTGGTCGAGGTTGTCGGACTGGGTCCCGGCCAGGCTCTTGACGTACTCACCCCGCAGGACACCTTCGTCGGCGGCCGCCACGACGTTGCTGTTGCGGCCGGCGAGGGCGTCGAGCGTCCCGCCGTGGACGTAGGCGTTCACCGCGTTGGCCTGCAGGAAGCCGCGGGCCTGCGACGCATGCGCCTGCGCGGCGGCGACCGCCTGGGTGGCCTGCTGCACCCGGTCCGATGCGGACTGGGTGGTGAGCACGGCCTTGTCGTACTGCTCGGAGAGGGCGGACTCCCGCTTGCCGAGGGCGTCGATCTGCGCGGCCAGGACACGAGCCTGCGCCTGCTTGTCGGCGACGGGGTCGGCGCTGGCTGGAGCGACCGACAGCCCGGCGACCACGCCAGCCAGGACGGCGGCAGTCGCTACCCGCCACGCGTGCCGACGAAACGTCCTCGTGCACGTGTTCACAATGAGGCGGAAGCCTAGGAGGATAGGTCCGGCCTCGTCAAGCACCCGGGCCTGGGACTGCTCGATTTAGCTTGTATTTAGACCACCGTGCGTGGTGTATCACAAATGGTGGCGTGACGACAATCACGTGTTGCGGAAACGCCGAGTTGGGCGGCAAGATGTCGTCGGCCGGGCCCAGGCCCGCCACCCCGGGGTCGTGGGTCCCCCGCCTTCCCGCTTCCTGTCGCTGCTGGTGCGTTCGCGCGCACGGCCGCCCCTCAGGCCCCCGCCGACCGGCTGGGGCGCGCCCCGAGACGAGGGAGGGAACGCACTGTGACCAGGTGCATTGATCTGTTCATCGATGCTCCGATGCCGCTCGGCGAGTTGGCCGAAGCCCTTGGCCGGCTCTGTGGATTGACCTTTGTCGGCGACGTCGCTGGCGAGCGATGGACGGTGCAGGATGCAGCGGCGTCGGCGGAGTTGATCGTTCACCATTTGCACGACGATCGTCATCTCGCGCTCGAAACCTACCCATTCGATCTGTTCGCGCACATCGAGCGGATCGACGGGGTCGAGCGTGCCGATCGTGGTGCCACCGAGCTGCTCCGGAGCGTCTTCGCCGCCGTGCGCGCCGACGGCCGGTTCCGGGCGCTGCTGGTCTTCGACCTCCAGCACGTGCTCGACCGCACCGGCTCCGAACCTGCGGCAGAGCCGTCATGAGTGGCGCGAGCCCCGCGGATCGTGGGCATCGATGCACGCCGCCGCACGCGCCGACGCGCCCGGGTCGCTTCGACGAGTCGGCTCGCCGGGTGAGCTGGGAGGAGCTCACCGTGGCGCAGGTCCTCGTCTGCGAGGGTCACCTCGTGCGTGCCCTGTCCGAGCGGCCCCGACGGGGTCCGATCGCCGACTTTGAGGTCTGCGGCGTGCCGACCGAGGTCAAGACCTTGGACCCGGGGGCGTCGGCGCGCACGCTGGCCAACGCCCTCCTGCGGGGCCGGGATCAGGGGGATGTCGTGATCGTCGACGCATCCCGCAGTGGCCTGCCCCGCTGGTCGGCCGGTCGGGGGGTCGCCCTCTTCGCCGCCCGCCAGCCGCTCGGACGGGTCGAGGCCGTCCGCGTCCTCGGCGCGGGCTTCGACCTGCGCTACGACCGGGGCCAGCTCGCCCGGCTCGCCACCGCCCGGTCACCCGAGCTCGGAGTCGGCATCGCCTGACCGGCATCTCGGTCGTGGGTGGCGCCGCCTCCTGCTGGCGTCGGCCAGACTGTCCGCCGTGGCGATCGAGGCGGTCTTCTTCGACTTCGGCGGTGTGTTCACGCCGTCGCCCTTCGAGGTGATC
>Ga0209698_10001310_pt1 | contig 28653 bp, 29 predicted proteins | sample LitLauG_LLR_2012_FD_187203 | JGI IMG/M metagenome (GOLD analysis project Ga0209698, IMG submission 187203) | Freshwater sediment microbial communities from Pennsylvania, USA - Little Laurel Run_MetaG_LLR_2012 (SPAdes) (version 2) | ecosystem: Environmental > Aquatic > Freshwater > Creek >... | reverse complement strand
CTACGCGGACACGGGGCTCGTTTACACGCCTCAATTCAGCGCCGACCTCGTGAAGTGGCAAAACAGCACCGACACGCCCACGGTGCTTTCCGATGACGGGACGCTGCAAACCGTCAGCGTTCCGTTTCCGCCGTCCATCGCAGGACAGCAGGCGGGTTTTTTCCGTGTCATGATCACAGCTTCACCATGATGAACATGCGGTTTTTCCGTCGCATTTGCGTCAAAAGCCGCACTATTGAATTGCAACTCAGGCCGCGCGCACCTATCTCGGCGCGTCCATTCGGGGCGCGGATGCGCCACGGGCTCACTATTCAAATCACGCACAAAAAAACGCCATGTCTCTCACCACCATCACCGCAATCGCAGGCCGCCAGATCGTTGACAGCCGCGGCAATCCCACCGTCGAAGCCGAAGTCCATCTCGCGGGTGGTGCCGTGGGACGCGCGGCCGTGCCGAGCGGCGCGAGCACAGGCGAGCACGAGGCTTGGGAACTGCGCGACGGTGTGAAGGATCGCTGGGGCGGCAAGGGCGTGCTGAAGGCGGTCGCGAACATCAACAAGACCATCGCCGATGAACTCGAAGGACTCGACGCGACGGAGCAAGTCACCGTGGATCGCACGATGCTCGCGCTCGACGGCACGCACAACAAGGCAAAGCTCGGAGCGAACGCGATCCTCGCCGTCTCGATGGCGACCGCGCACGCGACGGCGGCGCAGCTCGGACTTCCGCTTTTCAAATACATCGGCGGCCCGAACGCAAAGGTGCTGCCCGTGCCGATGATGAACATCATCAACGGTGGCGCTCACTCGGATGCGCCGATTGATTTCCAGGAATTCATGGTGATGCCGAAGGGCGCGCGCTCGTTCAGCGAGGCACTGCGGTGCGGTGCCGAAATTTTTCACGCGCTGAAGAGCGTGCTCAAGGGCCGCGGTCTCAGCACCGCGGTCGGTGACGAAGGGGGATTTGCGCCGAATCTCAAGAGTGCCGACGACGCACTGGAGACCATCGCCGAGGCGGTGAAAAAGGCGGGCTACAAATTCGGCAAGGATGTGTTCGTGGCGCTCGATGTCGCCAGCTCGGAATTCTACGACAAGGCGAAGAAGGATTACGTCTTCAAGAAAAGCAGCGGCCAGCGGTTCAGCGCGGAAGAACTTGTCGCGTTCTACAAAAAATTGTGCGCGAAATTTCCGATCATCAGCATCGAGGACGGATGCGCGGAGAATGACTGGACCGGCTGGAAAAAGCTCACCGAAGTGCTCGGCGACAGCACGCAGCTCGTCGGCGACGATCTCTTCGTCACGAACGTGGAATTTCTCCGCAAGGGCATCGAGACCGGCACGGCGAATTCGATTCTCGTGAAAGTGAACCAGATCGGATCACTCACCGAGACGCTCGACGCCGTCGAACTCGCGAAGGAAAACCGCTACACGGCGGTCATCAGCCATCGCAGCGGCGAAACCGAAGACTCGACCATCGCCGACATCGCGGTCGCAACGAATGCGGGGCAGATCAAAACCGGCTCGATGTCGCGCACGGACCGCATCGCGAAGTACAACCAACTGCTGCGCATCGAAGAGATTTTGGGTGACAACGCCGTTTATGGAGGCAAGATGCGCGGCTAAGTGAAGGACTCATCCTCACACTTTCAACACGCCCCTCCGGAGCGATTCCTATCCCGGCTCAACAAGGTTCTCGTCGCCCTGATTGTCGCGGCTGCGGTGATACCGCTGACTTATCGTGTCCTGCCCGGCGTCAGTGAAAAAGCCCGCCAGGACGAGATGCTGACTGCGTTGGAAACGCAATTGGAAGAGGCGCGCATGATCAACAGCCGCCTCTCACGCGAGGTCACGCTGCTGCGAAACGATAGCGAATATCTCAGCCTGTTTGCGCGCGACGCCGTCAATCCCGGCTACATGAAACCGGGCGAAACCATTTTTCGCCTCACGCCGCGGCAGCAATAGGCCGCCGGTGCGATCCGCTCAAGGGATCGAGCGGTCGAACTCCGCGAGACAAGCGGCGAAAACTTCCTCCGCCGATCGCGACGCATCTACGCGACGGATGAATGGGCGCTGCAATCCGAGAAAAATCCGCCGCACCGCACGCAATTGCTCCGCTTCCTCGAATGTATTCGGCGCATCACCGCGGGCGCGGATGCGTTCAAGACCGCCCGCAGGATCAAAATCGAGCAACAGAACGAGATCCGGCGGTGGAGCGAATTTTTCGTTTATCTCCAAAATTGTCTCCGGGTCCGAACCGCGCGCGCCCTGGTACGCGGCGGTGGAAAGGTAATAGCGATCGAGCAGCACCACCTTGCCCGCTGCGAGCGCGGGACGGATGAGTTGCTCCACGTGCTCCGCACGATCCCTGAGGAACAAATCGAGTTCCTCGTCGAGTGAAAGCCGCCCTTCGGTCATGCTCTGCCGAAGCTTCATTCCCCACGCCCCTTGCGTCGGTTCACCGCTGCTCACGCAGGCGAGGCTGCGCTCCGCGCAATGCGCCGCAAGCCTGCGCAGCACGGTACTCTTGCCCGCTCCGTCAATTCCCTCGACGACGACGAGCCATCCGGGAGCATTTGGGTGCGACATCGCCGCGCGGTGTAAGCGGAGTGCTGCGCTGAGTCCAACAGTTTCCGATCTGTGCAAAAGAAGCGTTTGCCGATCCGCGCGACTCGCACTACAAGCCGCTCCTCCTTATTCAAGATAACCACTCAACCCAACCACACATCATGCCCATCGCAGTCGGAACCAAAGCACCTGATTTCACGCTCAAGTCCAAAGACGCCAATGGCCTCAGGGACATCACGCTTTCCGCGAATTTCGGAAAGAAGAACACCCTTGTGCTCTTTTTCCCGCTCGCGTTCACGGGCGTCTGCACGCAGGAATTTTGCGACGTGTCCCAGGGCCTCGGCGCGTATGCGGGGCTGGACGCCGAGATCATTGGCATCAGTGTGGACAGCCCGTTTGCCCAAGAGGCATGGGCGCAGTCCAAGGGCATCACCGTGCCGCTTGTGAGCGACCTGAACAAGACGGTGACGAAGGCGTACGGCGTCGAATTTCCCGGTCTCGCGGGAATCGGTGACACAAGCGCGCGCGCGGCATTCGTCGTGGATAAAAACGGTGTGGTGCAATACGCCGAGCAGACTCCGACACCCAAGGATCTGCCGAATTTCGAAGCCATCAGGGCGAAACTCGCTGCACTGAAGTAACACGCAAAATCCTTCAAGGGACCTATCCGCAACGCGCAGCCCCCTTTTCGGGTAACATTTACCTCTCGAAATCATGGCAGAGGAACTCCAGACAGGCGACAAAGCACCTGCATTCAGCGCAGTTGCGGTGGGCGGGAAATTCGGCAACGGCACGAAGGTGTCGCTCACGCATTTCAAGGGACAGACCGTGGTGCTTTACTTTTACCCGAAGGATGACACGCCCGGCTGCACCACGCAGGCGTGCGCGATGCGCGATGCGTGGCAGGATTTCGACGGCAAAGTGATCGTGTTCGGCGTGAGCCCGGACACGGCGGCGAACCATGCGAAGTTCATCAAAAAACATTCGCTGCCATTTCCGCTGCTTGCGGATGACGGGAAGAAGATTGCCGAGGCGTACGGCGTATGGGTGGAGAAAAGCATGTACGGGAAAAAATACATGGGCACCGAACGCTCGACCTTTGTGATCGGTGGCGACGGCAAACTGAAGGCCGTGTTACGCAAGGTGAAGCCCGCCGAACATGTGGCACTGCTGAAAGCTGCGATCTAGCAACACCGCCGAGCGCGACGCATGAAGCTCTCGACCATTGCCGCGACGCTCGCCGAACTCAGCGCACGTCCCACGCAGAGCCTCGGGCAGAATTTTCTGCACGACCAAAATCTCTCGCGCTGGATCGTGGAGCAGGCAGGCATCGAGCCCGCAGCGCCGTGGTTGGAAATCGGGCCGGGCCTAGGCGCACTCACGGAATTTGCCGCGGAGATTTCGCCGCATGGAATCCTGCTGGAAAAGGACGATCGGCTCGTGCCGTGGCTGCGCAATCATTTTCCGATGCTGGAGATCGTGCATGGTGACGCACTTGATTTTGATCCGCGCAACCTTTTCTGGCGCGGGTCGCTGCCGGTGTTCGGCAATTTGCCGTACTACATTTCGAGCCAGTTGCTTTTTCAATTCACCGACGAGCCGAGCGCGGCGAGCCGCATGGTCTTCACGCTCCAACGCGAACTTGCCGAGCGCCTGTGCGCGAAGCACGGCACCGGCGAATACGGTGCGCTCACCGTACTCATCGGCCGACGCTGGAATGCGCGGCTGCTGCGGCATCTGCCGCCGCAGGTTTTCACGCCTGTGCCGAAAGTTGGCTCATCCGTCGTGCTGCTCACACCGCGCGAGCACGAAACACTGCCAGAGTGCGATGGCGCGTTGTTTCGCGATCTCGTAAAACGCGGATTCAGCCAGCGCCGCAAACAGCTTCCCAAGCTGCTCGGGCTGGAACGCTGGGCAGAATTTTCCGCAAAACTCGGCGTGCACGCTACTGCGCGTGCGGAAGAGCTGAGCCTTGCGCACTGGGTCGCACTCACGAATCTCGCCGCAGGCGCGCCGGACGACCACAGCAAGCGCGCACAGGATGTGAAAGGCGAGATGTTCGACGTGGTGGACGAGAAAAACAGCGTCATCGGCCAGCAGCCGCGCGGCGTCGTGCATAGCGAGAAACTGCGGCATCGCGCAGTCCACATTTTTGTCTTTAACAGACGCGGCGAACTTTTTCTCCAGCGCCGCTCGCGTTGGAAGGACGCGCACCCGCGCCGCTGGGACAGCAGCGCCGCAGGGCACGTGAATGCGGGCGACGACTACGGCGCAACCGCACCGCGCGAACTCGAAGAGGAACTGGGCGTTCACGCACCGTTGGAACTTGTCGGCGACATCGCCGCGTGCCGGAACACCGGCTGGGAGTTTGTGAAAATCTACCGCACCACGCACGAGGGACCTTTCCGCCTGCCGCCGGCGGAAATCGAATGCGGTGCATTCTTTTCCATTGCGCAGATTCAGCGCTGGATGGATGCGCGTCCGAAGGATTTTGCGGACGGCTTCACCGAATGCTGGCGCACGCTCGTCGTAAGCGGACGCATCGAGCCTGGAGCCACCCTCACTGGTGCGGGCGGCGGAATTTCACGTGCTTCTCGAAGCATTCGGGGCAGATGCCGTGGCTGAAATTGCTGCCAGTCTGGTTCGAAATGTAGCTCTCAACCGCGTGCCAGTAGTTTTCGTCGTCGCGGATTTTTTTGCAGTACATGCAGATCGGCAACAGTTCCTTCAACTGCCGGAGCTGCGTAGCAAACTCGACGATGCGCTCTGCCACACGCAGACGCATCGTGATGATCTCTCGATCGAGCGGCTTCGGAAGGAAATCATCCACGCCCGCATCCATCGCCTTCCGCAGATTCTCGCGCCCGGTGTGGATTGCGGTGAGGAGGATGAAATATGTGTAATCCGTTTTGGGCCTCGCGCGCACCTTGCGGCAGAAATCGAGGCCATCCATGCCGGGCATCATCCAGTCGCTCACGATAACGCGCACTGGATCGGCATCAAACGACTTCCAAGCTGCTTCGCCGCATTCGGTCACGGTGACCTCGTGTCCTGCGGCCTCCAGCGCGAGTTGGAGGATTTTCGAGGAGACCGGATCGTCCTCTGCGATGAGAATCTTCATGAAGACTTCACCTCCAGTTCATTTTCCAGCGCAACGCGGACAAAGCTGAACTCGCGCTCGATTTCATCCACCATCCCCACCGCTTCCCGGATATCGGCACCGATGGCTGCGGCTTCGAGCCGCTCGCAAGCCGCCCGCATACGTTGCGCACCGAAATTGCTGCAACTCCCCTTCAAAGTGTGCGCAAGGCGCGCGACCCGCGGGGCGTCGTTGCTCATCACGGCCCTCCGCGCCTCCTTGAACATCGGTGGCGTGCGCTCAATAAAAAGATCGACCACGCTGACGAGCACGGTCTGGCCACTCTCCTCCTCGAGTTGCCGGAAGGTGCTGATTTTTTCCCGGCAGACTACATTTGCCATTACATGCGTGGCGTCCGCCCCGATGTTGCGGCGGGTGGCCGGGCTCTTCTCCAGTGCTGTGGCGAGATCACCGAAGCGCACGGGTTTGCTCAAGTAGTCGTCCATCCCGGATTCCATACACCGCTCCCGATCCCCGACAAGGGAATGCGCAGTCATTGCGATGATCCACGTCCGGTCGGTCCGGTCTTTTTCCATCCGCCGAATCCGGCGGGTAGTTTCCCATCCGTCCAGCTTTGGCATTTGGCAATCCATCAAAATCACGTCGTAGGTTTTCTTCCGAAGCGCCAGCAGCGCCTCCTCGCCATCGATGACAGAATCCACCTTGCATCCGAGCTTCCGAAGTTGGAACTGCACGACCTTTTGATTCACCATGCTGTCTTCCGCGACGAGCACACGCAACGAGGCAAGCGTGCCCGTACGGTGCGGTTCGGTGGCAACCGGCAGGTGTAACGCCACCCACGGCACTTCACAGGAAGCGGACTCCAGCACATCCTCGATACAACGGTGAACGCTCCTGTGTTTGATGGGCTTGGCGATCTGCCCCTCCACCGGCGTATCATCACGGCCCGTGGAACCGTCGGTGCTGTTCAAAGAGACCACGCGCACCAATCTGATGCCGGAGAACCGGGCATCGTCACGAATCACGCGCGCGATACCCTCGCCACCCTCACAACGGACATCCACATCGAAAAGCACCACATCAAACTGCCGGCCGTGCCCATGCGCCACATGCAGCATCTTCACCGCTTCGCTGGCGCCCGCGACATGCTCCACAGTGGCACCCCACGACCGGATCAATTGCGTGAGCACGCTTGCACGTTCATCACCTTTTCCGATGACCAGCATCCGGATTCCATCGAACCGTCGCAGCCGCCGCACGCTTGCAATCTCCGGCCTGCGGAATACCGCCGTAAAAAAGAACCGTGAACCCTTGCCCGGCTCGCTCTCGATCCACACTTCGCCGCCCATTTGCGAAACCAGCCGGCGACTGATGGCGAGTCCCAGTCCCGTTCCGCCGTGCCTTCGAGTCGTGGAACCGTCCGCCTGCACGAAGGCCTGGAACAACCGCGCCTGCTGCTCGATCGAAATTCCAATGCCGGTGTCCATCACCTCGAAATGCAGCATCACCCCGCCTGGCCTCTCGCCCTCCATGCGGACCATCACACGAACTTCTCCCTCGTCGGTAAACTTCAGGGCATTGCCAACAAGATTCGCAAGCACCTGCCGCAGACGACCCGGATCGCCTGTGAGCACCTCCGGCACATCGTCGGCGATGACCAATGACATCTCGATACCCTTCGACAGTGCGCGACCTGCAAACAAATCCACCACACCTTCGGCGACATCATTGAGGTCAAAATCAATCTCCTCAAACGTAAGCATGCCCGCCTCGATCTTTGAGAAGTCGAGGATGTCGTTGATGATTTTCAGGAGCGCCTCGGAACTATCCACGATGGTTTCCGCAAAATCCCGCTGGCGTGCCGACAACTCCGTGTCAAGCAGCAGCCCCGTCATGCCGATGATGCCATTCATCGGCGTGCGGATTTCGTGGCTCATGTTCGCGAGGAATTCCGTCTTGAGCCGCGCGGATTCGAGGGCGGAATCGCGCGCCTCCGACATCGCCGCCTCCGCCTGCCGGCGAGTCGTGACATTTTCGAGCGCGCCCTCGTAATAGACGACCTTCCCATCGGGATTGCAGACGGGCCTCGCGTGTTTCGACACCCAGATGACCGAACCGTTGCGGCAACGCATCTCGCATTCGAATTCCGCGACCGAGGCACTGCGTTCCATCACCGAGCAAAACTCTGCCCAGCGCGCCGGCTGCACATAGATTTGCCGCCCAATGTCGCTCACCTCCGCAAGCAGTTCCGCGGGCGAAGGGTATCCAAGGATCGCCGCAAGCGCCGGGTTTGCATTGAGGAAGTGGCCGTCCGGGCTGATCTGAAAAATTCCCTCGATCGCGTTCTCAAAAATCTTCCGGTAATTCTCCTCCGCGGCGCGCAGTGAAGCTTCGGTCTGCTTCAGCTCGCTGATGTCCTGCATCGTCGAGCGCAATCCATACACGCCGCCGGTCGAATCCCGGATCAGGCTGTCGCGCACCAACACGGGAAACACGCTGCCATCCTTGCGGCGGAACTGGCCTTGATAGGGCTCCCCGATCTCGGCGCCGGAGCGGAGCCTCCGCGCGATGTAATCGCCGAAGTCGTCACCCACCATAAATTCCCAAACGCGACGCCCGATCATTTCCTCCGCAATATAGCCCACCATCGCGAGTTCGGTCTTGTTCACCAGCCTCAGCCGCCCATCGGTATCCATCTCATGGTAGGCCACAGGTGCATCGTGGAAAAGTTCGCGGAAGGTGGATTCGCTGAGCTTGAGTGCGCGCTCGGTCTTGCGCTGCTCTCGCACATCCACACCGATGCCTCCGAGGTATTTCCGCCCGTCCGGGCTCACGATGGGGAATTTCACCACCAACCACTCGTGCGTGCGGCCATCGCCCGTGGTGATCATCTCTACCTGTTTGCACGCCCGGTTGCTCTCGAGAATGCTGCGATCGTATTCCATCACCGCCCGCGCCGTTTCAGGCGGAAGCCAGTCAAAGTCATTCTTGCCGACCATTTCCTCAACCGACACGCCAAACGCCTTTGCCATGACCCGGTTGATGAACAGCATCCGGCCCAGATCGTCCTTGATGAAGCAGAGCGTGGGACTGTGATCCATGAACGCCTCGAAACGCTGCTCACTTTCACGCAACAGGTTTTCTGACAGGCGGCGCTCAGTCAGATCGCTCCAGACCGCAAGCAGCACCTCGCAGCCGTCCGCCCATACAGGCGTGATCGCGATCTCCACCGGGAACTCCTCCCCGCTGCACTTCCGCGCCCGCCACTCGTAGCGTAAATGGCCGATCTCGTGGACAAGTTGCCAGATTTCCGTGTGACGGATTTTCGAGAGGGTGCCATCCGACTGCAACTCCGGCGAGAGTGCCGCCACATCCAGCCCTATCAATTCCGCCTTTGTCGAAAAGCCCAGCATCTCCACCGCCGAATGGTTGCAAGCCAACACCCGGTTTCCGTCGAAGATGATGTTCGCATTCGTCGAGTGATCGAAAAGCACGTTGAATTTTTCCTCTGAAGAATGGCTGGTCGTCACATCCCTCGACACCACGAGAATCCGCTCGGGACGATTGCTGGAATCGCAGACCGGCGTGACCACCACATCATACCACCGCCCTTCCCCGGAACGCACATGGCACAGGCCTTGGAACCTTCCCACCTTGCCCGCAATCGCGGATTCCATGACGGATTCCGCCGCAACCCGGAGTTCACCGACCCAAGTCTCCACCCAAGGCATATCCTCCACCGGTTGGAGGCCGATGTCTTCAATCCACCGCCACATGAGTGAATTGACCACTTTCAGGCACCCCTGGACATCCAGCAGCGCGATGCAATCCGTGCTGCTCTCGATCATCCTTGCATTCAGCTCTTCCGCATCCCTCAGTCGTTTTTCAGCCTCATTCCGTTCACGCGATCCCCGCCGCATGAGCACCAGCGCATAGCCGAGCAAAATCGAGTAGGCCATGCTTCCAAACACAGCCACGGAACCGAGCACGCGCGCCTCACGAAACTTCGACACTTGCCAAATCGCGACGGATGTCATCGCCAGAAAAACGGCAAGGGCTGCCGCCATTCCGGCGTAAATCTTTTTTTCGAGGGCACGATGCATTCGGGCTGGAAACGATCGTAGCTGATTAAGCAGCTTCCAGACCGCCCTTTGCGCCAAAATTCAGCAAGACAACAAACCTGCCGCCCCTCTGCCGCACGATGTTGCCCGCATCGCGGCTTATAGCTTCGACTTCAGCTCTTTTCCGACCGCGAATTTCACAGCTTTCGACGCCTTAATTTTGATCTTCTCGCCCGTCTTCGGATTCACGCCAAGTCGCGCCTTCCGATTCACGACCTTGAAGGTGCCGAAGCCGATTAATTGCACGTTCTTCCCCTTGCGGAGCGAGGCTGCGATGGCTTCTACGGTCGCGTTGACCGCCTTTTCTGCGGCGGCCTTGCTCACGTCTTTGCCAAGATTTTTTTGCACGCTGGAAACGAGTTCTGCCTTGTTCATTGGAGTTACGAGTTCTGGGTGGTTGGATTGTTTCTTGACTGGAATTTGACCCATCAAATTCTGTCCGTTGTGTGTCACTCGAAAATCGGTGAGTCAATGGGTTTTCAAAGAATGTTGCCGTCTTTTCCCGCGCACTTCTGCGGTTGATTTTTCACCCGCCGATGGCACACCATTTGCGCATGGATTTTCACCAGCGGATCGCACGACATCTGGACAGCGCCCCGCGTATTCACCCGTCAGCATTTACGGCAGCGAATGCCGCCATCGTCGGCGATGTGACGCTCGGCGAGGAATCGAGCGCGTGGTATCAGTCCGTGTTGCGTGCAGACATCCACCGCATCGTCATCGGGCCGCGCTCGAATATTCAGGACGGCGCGGTCGTTCACCTAGCGGACGACTTTGGCACCGAGGTTGGCGAACTTGTCACTGTCGGCCACAAGGCTGTGCTGCACGCATGCAGGGTGGACAACGAAGTGCTCGTGGGCATGGGCGCAATTGTCCTCGACGGCGCGGAAATCGGCGCGCGCTCCATCATCGGCGCGGGCGCGATCATCACCGGCGGCAAGATTTTTCCGCCAGGCTCGCTCATTCTCGGCGCTCCGGCAAAAGTTGTCCGCACGCTTACGCTCGACGAGCAGGCGGGAATCCGCGTGTGGGCGGACCGCTACGTCACGCTTTCGCGCGAATACATCGCACGCGGAATCCGGTAACGGAGTTTCCGCTTCCCCCGTGCACCGCGCGCACGGCATCCTGCGCGGATGAAATTCGGAATCTGCAACGAGATCTTCAAAGGCTGGTCGCTGGAGGACACCTTCGCGTTCGCGAAAAAGGCGGGCTACGACTTCGTCGAGATCGCGCCGTTTACCATCGCGAAATCCGTCACGGAGATTTCCGCCGCCGAGCGAGCGCGCATCGGGGCGCTCGCCGCGAGCGCGGGCATCGGCATCAGCGGGCTGCACTGGGTGCTTGTGCAGGCCGAGGGCATGTATCTCACGCATCCCGATGCAGCGGTGCGCGCACGCACGTCAGATTATTTTGTCGAACTCGTGGAGTGCTGCGCGGACCTCGATGGCACGCGCATCGTCGTCGGCTCGCCGAAGCAGCGAAACATCATGGAGGGCGTGACATTTGAACAAGCGTGGACGTGGGCGACAGATGTTTTCCGCGCAGCAGTGAAGCGCGCGGAGGAATACGGAGTCGTGCTGTGCTTCGAGCCGCTCGCACCGACTGAGACGAACTTCGTCAACACCGCCGCCGAGGGACGCCGCTTCGCCGCACAGTTCGGCAGCAGCGCGATGAGCATCGTTCTCGATGTAAAAGCGATGAGTTCCGAGCCTACTCCCATCCCGCAAATCATCCGTGAGAGCGCCGGCAAGTTTGAATACTTCCACGCGAACGACCCGAACCTGAAAGGCCCAGGATTCGGTGATATGGACTTCGCGCCTATCGCCGCCGCGCTACGCGAATCAGGCTACGATGGCACGGTTTCAGTCGAGGTATTTAACTTCGACGAGGGCCCGGAAGTCATCGCGACGCAGAGCCGCAAATACCTCCGCAAGAGCTTCGACTGCTGACGCGCCTCACTCGTTCTTCGGAATTTTATCGAGGATCATCCGCATAATGATGTCGCTCGTGACACCCTCGCTCTGCGCGGCGAAATTCGGGATGAGGCGGTGCCGCATGATGCTCGGCGCGACCGCCGCGACATCCTCGCAACCGACGTACACCTGGCCGCCCAGGATCGCGTTCGCCTTCGCCGCGAGGATGAGGTTCATCGAGGCGCGCGGCCCAGCGCCCCACGAGAGCCACTTCTTGCAAAAGTCGAGCGCCTGCGGACTTTTCGCGCGTGTCGCGGCGACGATCCGCTGCGCATATTTCAAAACGTGATCCGCCACGGGCATCCGGCGCACGGTGCCCTGCAGGTAGAGAATGTGCTCGCCGCCGAGAATCTGCCGCACGGTCGCGGGCTTGCCACCGGTGCCGCGCCGCATGATTTCCAGTTCCTCGTCCGCACTCGGGTAGTCCACGTAAATCATGAACATGAACCGGTCCAGTTGTGCCTCGGGCAGCGGATACGTGCCCTCCTGCTCGACGGGGTTTTGCGTCGCGAGCACAAAGAATGGCTCGGGCAGTTTGTGATCCGCGCCGCCGACAGTGATCTTCCTTTCCTGCATCGCCTCGAGCATCGCTGCCTGCGTCTTCGGCGGCGTGCGGTTGATTTCGTCCGCGAGGATCACATTCGCAAAAATCGGCCCCGGCAAAAACTTAAACGCCCGCTCGCCCGTCGCCGGATCCTGATGAATCACCTCAGTGCCCGTAATGTCGCTCGGCATGAGATCCGGCGTGAACTGGATGCGTTTGAACTGAAGATTCAGCGCCTGCGCGAGCGTGGAGATAAGCAGCGTCTTCGCCAGCCCAGGCACACCGACTAGCAGGGCGTGCGACTTCGTAAAAATGGCGATGAGCAGTTCATCAATCACAGCGCCCTGCCCAACGATCACCTTGCCGATCTGATGCCGCAGCAGCGCATGCGCTTCCTTGAAATACTCGATTGCCTGCACATCTCCGTCGCGGAACACCTCGCCCTTTTCCGCCGGTGAGACGACGGGCGGCGGAGGCGAAGTGTCGGCATCAGTGTTCATCGGGCGGAGGAAAGTCGTGCGAGTAAAACACTGCGGCGCATCTTTGCCAACGGCGATGTCGGCGCGGCTATTGCTCGAGAAAACCGGCGAAACGCGCAGCGACTTCTTCTGCCACGCGGTTCACGGTTGCTCCCACAGCACCTTCGCGTTCGAGACTTGTCATCGTCACATCCTTGATCCCGCACGGAATGATGTGCTCGAAGCCGTCGAGCGGTCCGCACACATTCAGTGCAAAGCCGTGCATCGATATCCACCGCTTCACGCCGACGCCGAGGCTCGCGATTTTTTTGTAACCGACCCACACGCCCGTGAATCCCTCGCGCCGTGATGCCGCAACTCCGAACTCCGAACAGAGCGAAATCAGGAATTCCTCCAAATCGCGGAGGTAGCGGTGAAGGTCCGCTCCCCGCTTGCGCAGATCGAGCAGTGGGTAGCCGACGAGTTGCCCCGGCCCGTGCCACGTCGCCTTGCCGCCGCGATTGATCGCCATGAGCGGCGCGGGGAGCGCGGCGGAATCGCGCAGCGAGGACTGATCGTTCGTTCGTCCAATCGTGAAAACGGAATCGTGTTCCAGCAACAGCAATTCATCCGGTGCGTCGAGGCTCTCCGCTTTTTGCGCGGCGATTTTTTCCTGCAATGCAAGCGCCTCTCCGTAGCCGATCCGGCCAAGCCAGCGGACGTTCATATTCGCTCAAGGAGCACTGCGCCGTGCCGCGCACTCTCGGCGCATTGGAAATGCGTCAGGCCGACCGCGAGCGCATCCGCCGCATCCGGCGGCGGCGTCTCGGAAAGCCCGAGCAGCACGCGCACCATGAATCCCACCTGTTGCTTTTGCGCACCACCGCGGCCGACGACACTCTGCTTCACGCGCCGCGGCGCGTATTCGTAAATCGGCAGACCGCTCTCCGCCGCCGCCACGAGTGCGGCACCGCGCGCCGCGCCGAGCGTGATTGCCGTCCGGTGGCTTTGCACAAAAATCACACCCTCGAACACCGCGCACTCCGGTGAGTGCCTCGTGATGACTTCCACGATTTGCTCGCGGATCGCGATGAGACATCCGCTTTGGAGCAGCTTTGGATGATTTTTCACCACACCATAATCAAGCGCACGCACTTTGCCGCCGCTTTTTTCCAACACGGCAAAACCGCTGGAACGTAAAGATGGATCGATGGCAATGATTCGCACGCGCAACTTCATACGCGGATGCAACGCAACGCGAAATCGAAACTTCGTCCTTTCGCGACGCAATCGAAGCTGGCTATTTTTGGACCATGCTCCTCGATTTCATGCAAAAGGGCGGACCCGTGATGTGGTTCATCTTGGTTTGCAGCGTACTGGGCAGTGCGGTCTTCCTTGAGCGGCTCATCTACTTTCACCGCATCAGTGTCCGCGTTGGCGAATTTATGCGCGGTCTCGCGAATCTCATCCATGGACGGCGCTATCAGGAGGCGCAGATGGAGGCTGCGGCCACGAAAGGCCCGGTGCAGCGTGTCGTCCACGCCGCGATCATCCGCCACAGCGCGCAGCGCGCGGATCTGAAGGCAATCGTCGAGGAGGCCGGCCAGCTCGAAGTGCCACGCCTAGAACGCCGGCTCGGAATGCTCGCGACTCTCGCCTTTCTCACACCGCTGCTCGGTCTGCTCGGCACGGTCGCGGGACTCATCGAAGCTTTTCAAAGCATGGCCGCGACAACTGGCCTCACAAGCTCTGCGGAGATCGGAAATGGAATCTACCAGGCGCTCATCACGACCGCCGCCGGACTCGCGGTGTGCATCCCGTGCGCAATGGCCTACGCGTACCTGAGCGCGCGGGCGAATGCGGTGATTCACGACATGGAGCGCGCGGGCATCGAGGTCGTGAATCTGCTCATGGAGAGCCGCCAGCAGCCGGACATCATCGAGTTTGGAGAGGCCCGCCAGCGCTCTGAAAACCGCTGACCGTGAAGCTCGACCGCACGTATCATTTTCATCTTGGACTCTTCGGTATCATGCCGCTGCTGAACGTGCTCCTGCTCGTCCTCGTCTTCTACGTGCTCGGTTCGAAATTCACGCTGACACCCGGCGTACAGGTGAGCTTGCCCGTGACTTCGTTCGCGCTCAGTACGCAGCGCAACGCGGATATTGTGAGCATCACTGGCGGCCCAGTTGCAGCGATCTACCACCGGGACCGCAAGGTGACGATGGACGAACTGCGCGCAAGCCTTTCCGAGAACCAGTCTGCCGAGAAATGGCTGATCATCAAGGCCGACACCGGCACGCCCACCGGCCTTGTCGCCACTATCACCGACGAGGCGCTGCGGCGCAGCTATTCGGTGATTCTCGCCGGCGACATTCCGAAGAGGTGAACGACACGGAACGCGAGACACCGGTCATCTTCACATGGGCCGACCGCGAGGGAAGCTCATGGTGGTTCGTCGCGTTCGTCTTTCTTTCGTTCCTGCTGCACAGCGCAGCATTCTTCCTTTTTCAGGGAAAAAATCCCACCGCGCCGCGCACCGTCCGCACGGCACCGCTCGTGCAGGTGCTCTCCCCGTCGAACGATTCGGCAACGCGCTCGCCCGAAAACGATGCGCTGCTGCAATGGATCGCGATGCACGATCCCGCGCTCGTCGCGAAGGTGCAAACCGTCGAACCGAAAGGTCTGCTCAGCGTCCCCTACCGCCAGTCGTTTCAGACAATCCGCACGCAGCCGCTTGGAGCGCCACCGGAACCGCCGACGATCCAGATCCCCCCGGCACACGACCCGCTTGCACTCATCCGCAGTGTCTCTCCGCCTGAAAAGCACGGCGTTATCCCGCCTTTGCCTCAGCCAACTCAAGTCCGGCTCTCAACTGCACTTCAATCGCGTTCGACAAAAATGCCCGCCATCACGCCGGGCACAAAGGCCAGCGCGACCGTGCAACCCACGATCGTGCTCGTCGGTGTGAACGCAGAAGGCGAGGCACGCTTCGCCTTTGTGCAGCAGGGCTGTAACGACAATGCGCTCGATGCCGATGCGCTCGCATTCGTCCGTGCGTTGCGCTTCAGCCCATCCGGCGACGCGCTCCAATGGAGCACAATCACAATCGAATGGGGCGACGATGTGATCGCACCAGCCGCTCAAAAGTAACCGCATGTTCCGCCTCGAACTCCACGAACTGCTCTTTGTTTACGTCGGCCTGTGCCTCGCCATCGTGCTGCTTGCCTCCGTTCTGCACAACGTACGCCGCAACCGGCGTGAAAAACACTCGCTGCGCGATGTCGCAAAATGTCACCTCTGCGCATTCGAGTTTCGCGACGACACGGGCGCGGATCTTCCAAAGTGCCCGTGCTGCGGCGCACTCGTAAACCGCGAGCGCCTTTCGCAGCTCTGATCGCACTTCCCGCTTTTCATGCGCCCGGTGCGTCTGGCAGGGTTCGACATGGCACCTCTCGACGACCAGTTCTACCAGCCGGCTGACCAGTTTTTCCCGGCACACAGCGGCGTGGCGCTCACCTACGACGACGTGACGCTTGCCACGCTCTACAGCGAAGTCATCCCGCGCGACTCGAACCTCGACACGCAACTCCACGAACGGCTCCAACTCCGCCTGCCGATCATCTCGGCGGACATGGACACCGTCACCGAATCGCCGATGGCCATCGCGATGGCGCGGGCGGGTGGCCTCGGCCTCATCCACTGCAACATGCCCGAGCGCCAGCAGCTCTCCGAGGTAAGCCGTGTGAAGAACAACGTGCACGGGCTCATCCAGGAGCCGATCAAGGTTGGCCCGAACCAGCTCATCGGCGAAGTGCTCGCGATGATTGACGAACGGCGGTTCGGCTTCAGCACGTTCCCGGTCGTGGATGAAAAAAATGCACTCCTCGGCCTGCTGCCCGGCCATGTCGTTCGCGAGCGCTATGCCGCGCGCAAGGTCACCGAGGCGATGATGCCGCGGACGCAAGTCCACACGATCCACGAGCGCGATCTCGGCAGCGAACCCATCCGCGCGGCGGACAGTTTTTTCACGGCACACATGGGTATCCACAAGCTGCTCGTCGTCGGCGATGGTGACGTGCTGCGCGGGCTTTTCACCCTCAGCGACATCGAGCACATCCTTCACGAACGCAGTGCGCAGTTTAAGCCGGCGCGCGACGACAAGTTCCGGCTTCTTTGCGGCGCAAGCATCATCGGGCTGCGAAAGGCGGACGGATCGCTTGACCGCGAGCGCATTGCCGCGCACGTCGGCGCGCTTGTCGAACGCGGGTGCGACGTCATCGCTGTAAGCACCGCACACGGACACAGCGCAGGCGTCGGCGACACGGTCAGGCTCATTCGCGATGCATTCCATGAGCTGCCGATCATCGCGGGCAATGTCACGAGCGGCTCGGGCGTTGAGTACCTCGCGGAGTGCGGCGCGAATGTGATCAAGGTCGGCCAGGGACCCGGATCGATCTGCACCACGCGCATCATCGCTGGCGTCGGCATTCCGCAGCTCACCGCTCTCTATCTCGCCGGCAGCGAGGCGGAGAAGCACGGCGTCACCATCATTGCCGACGGCGGCATCGTGAAAAGCGGCGACATCGTAAAGGCGCTCACGCTCGCGCACGCGGTCATTTGCGGCGGACTTCTCGCCGGCTGCCCGGAGGCGCCGGGCCAGATCATGGAAATAAACGGCAAGCTCTACAAACAGTACCGCGGCATGGGCAGCCAGGCAGCGATGGCCGCCGGCAGCGCTGCACGCTACGGGCATTCGACGAAAGACTCCACGCGCAAGGTCGCCGCGGAGGGCATTGAGGCGCTGAAGGAAGTGAGCCCGCCGGTCGAACTCGTCCTTGCACAACTCTCCGGAGGCGTGCAGAGCGGCCTCGGCTATCTTGGAGCGCGCGACCTCACCGCATTGCGCAAGGCCGCGCGCTTCATTCGCGTCACGAGCGCCGGGATGCGCGAGAGCGCCCCGCATGACATCGTCGAGGTAAAGGCGACGAAGTAAACTTGCAATCGGTTTTCAACGTTCCGTGATCGTTGGCGCAAGCGAAGCTGCGTGCGCAGATTGAATGTCGATCGCGGAACACCGATCACACCCGCCCTTGCGCAGATGGCTCCGCCCGCTAACCTCCGCGCCCCGATGTCCACCGCACTGCCAGACCGACCACAACCGCTCGCCGGTGCGCGGCGCTTTGTCATCGTCGCGAGCCGCTACAACGCGGAGTTTGTGGACGGCCTTATTGCCGGCGCACGCGGGGAATTTGCAGCCATCGCTCCCGGCTCCACCTTGGATGTCCACCGCGTGCCGGGTTCCTTTGAAATCCCGCTTGGCGTGCAGACGGTCGCCGAGCAGGGGAAAGCGGACGCCGTTCTCGCATTCGGCCTCCTGTGGGAAGGCGAGACCAGCCACGCGAGTCTGATCGCTACCGCCGTCACGAATGCCCTGCTCGAAATGTCCCTGCGGCTCCGTATCCCCGTGCTCCATGAGATCATCGTTGTCCGCACCGAGGAACAGGCGCGCGAACGCTGCCTCGGCAGCACCATCAACCGCGGCGTCGAGGCCGCCCGCGCGGCGATCCGGATGATCCGCGAGCTGGAAAACATCCGGGGACACAGGCGGCCATCTTCATGAGCAAACGACGCGAGGGCCGCGAGGCGGCCGTTCAATATCTCTACCAGCAGGACATCCACGGTGACCACGCCGCCGATCTCCGCAAGGATTTCTGGGCTTTCCGTGAGGCAAAGGCTTCCGTCCGCGAGTATTCGGAAAACCTCATCGCGGGTGTAAATGCCAATCTCGCGGGCGTGGACGCGCATATCGTCAAATACGTGGAGAATTTCGGCATCGGACGCCTCGCCGCAGTGGATCGCAACATTCTCCGACTCGCAATTTATGAAATGTTCCACTGTATGGAGACGCCGCCGGTCGTCGCCATCAATGAGGCGATCGAGATAGCCCGCAAGTTCGGTGGCGAAGACAGCAGCCGCTTCGTGAACGGCGTGCTCGACAGGATCAAAAGCGAACTCACGCGCCCGCTGCGCGAAGCGTCCGCACCGCGGCACGGCACACAGCACTGATCCGTCATGGCATTCGGTTTCCTCAAAAAAATCTGGAACAAATTCACCGGCAAAGCCGTGGATTGGGACGAACTCGAAGAATCGCTCATCCGCGCGGACCTCGGTCTCGGCATGACCACGCGCATCCTCAGGACGCTGCAGGAAAGCAAGGACGCGCCAACCGCCGATTCCATCGTGAAGGTCGCGCGCGAGGAAATCATCAGGGTCCTCCCGAACGATGCGTGGACGCTGCGCCCGCTCGCCGCAAAGCCGAAGGTGATCCTCATCGTCGGCGTGAACGGCACGGGCAAGACCACGAGCACGGCAAAGCTCGCGGCCCTTTTGAAAAAGCGCGGGCACAGCGTGCTGCTCGTCGCGGCGGACACGTTTCGCGCGGCGGCAATCGAGCAGCTTGGCGTGTGGGCCGAGCGCATCGGCGTGCCGATCATCAAGGGGCAATACAATGCGGACCCGGCGGCGCTCTGCCACGACGCGTATCAAAAAGCCGGGAAGGAGAACATCGAGTTCATTCTCTGCGACACCGCCGGGCGCCTGCATACGAAGCACAACCTCATGTCTGAACTTGGCAAGGTGAAACGCGTGCTGCAAAAGGCCGATGCCTCCGCGCCGCACGAGACGCTGCTCGTCGTGGATGCAACGACGGGCGCGAATGCGGTGAACCAAGCGCGCGAATTTCACAGCGCGGCAAATCTCACCGGTCTCATCTGCACCAAGCTCGACGGCTCGGGCAAGGGCGGCGTGGTCGTCGCGATCCGCGACGAACTCGGCATCCCCACGCGCTTCATCGGCACTGGCGAGAAGATCGGGGACTTCGGATTTTTCGACAACCGCGAGTTCGCCGAGGCGATGCTTTCGGAATAAGCCGCCGGGTGTTGCGACTGTTCACGGCACCCGGTGCCTTTACCGGACGACGCCCGGCTCCTTCGTGAGATAGAAATCCTTTCCGCTAATCCACGCTTCAGCCGCATTGCCGTGGTCATCGCTGGCAATGACCTTGATGTCGTGCGGTTCGCCTTCCCCGGCATAGGGCACCAGCGTAATCGCAGGTTCAAACGGAACATCCTCAAAATACGACCCCCGGAGCTTGCAAGGCCGGGCGCTTTCCACCGGACCTTTGTGACAGAGTCCGTGCCCGTCCGGCAAATGCCAGGCTACGAATCGCACCTGGCTGTCCGGCTCAAAACCCGCGCCTTCGAGCACCAAATACATTTTTGCCATCGGCTGAGTCCCGTCCGCGCGCGAGTGCAAAGTCAGACGGGGACGGCTGTGGGGGGACATCTCTCCACCCGCAACCCCCGAGAACATTGCAAATATGACTCCGAACAATACTGCGATGCCGAGGAGAATGCTCATAACGGATGGGGTTCCAAAGAGAATCTGCTGACCTAAAGGAAAACCTGTCGTCTCCACAAAGCAAGCCCGTTCCTTCCCGATGAATTTCGCCTGCGCCGCAGCAGCGAATGCGCCAAGGCGAGGCTCCGAGTCGCGCGCCGGATGTTTTCTTCCAAAGGAACCGGTGGCACCGCAGATTATCCACTCGCCGCAGGCGCGAAGCGCGGGCACTTTTCCAATCACTCCAAACCCCATCCCATCGCATCATGAAAACAGCCTCCCTCCTCGCCCTCGCCTGTCTCGCCGGAATTTCCTGCGCCGCGGAGAAAAAGCGGGTGATCGTCTGCACCGTGACCACCGGATTCCGCCACGCGGCGGCCATCGCAGAGGCGGAAAAAACACTGCCGAAGCTGGCGCAGGAAAGCGGGGCGTTTGAGATCGTGGAGTTTGTAAGGCAGCCGGACGTCGCGGTGCCAAAACGGCCGAATAAGCCGAAGAACCTCGCGGCGGATGCGAGCGACAAGGACAAGGCGCGCTACGCGGCGGACATGAAAAAATTCGATGCGGAGATGGCGAAATGGACGCCGGAGGTGGTCGCGCAGGAGAAGGCGGCGAAGGACGAACTGGACGCGGGCGTGAAAAAGAGCCTCGCGGCGCTTTCGCCGGAGCATCTGCGCGCGGAGAAGATTGACGCGGTGATTTTCGCGGACACGACGGGCGACCTGCCGCTGCCGGACAAGGAAGGGTTCATCAAGTGGATCGAGGACGGGCACGCGTTCATCGGGATGCACTCGGCGAGCGACACGTTCCATCAGTTCAAGGGCTACGGCGAAATGCTGCAGGGGGAATTCGTGCGGCATGGCAAACAGGTGCCTGCAGACCTCGTTGCGGGCGACACTTCGCACCCGGCGAATGCGGGCATCGGCAGCAAGTGGGACATCAAGCAGGAGGAGATGTATGAAATGAAGGACGGCAGCCACGACCGCTCGAAGGTGCATGTGATCTGGTTCCTGAAGCATCCGCCGCAGCAGCCGGACAAGGCGGAATACGCGGCTGTGAGTTGGTGCCGCATGGCAGGGACGGGACGTGTCTTTTACACAAGCCTCGGCCACCGCGAGGATCTGTGGAATGATGACCCGGCGCTGCCCAACCGCATCAACCCGCCCGATACGGCGAAGCAATATCAGGCGCACATTCTCGGCGGAATCAAGTGGGCGCTCGGTCTCGCAAAAGGAGAAGTGACGCCGAACCCGGAAGTGAAGTGACAAGTGCGTCCGGGGTTTGCCCCCGCTGCTGAAGGTGCCGCCCAAGCTCGGACCGCCAGCGCGCCATGATGAGAGGCTGGTGCTCAATGCCGTCTTCCACGTGGTGCGCAACGGGCGCATGTGGCGGCTCTTGCCGCATAACCTGCCGCCGTGGCGGCCTGTGCTACGACTACTGCCAAGTGGCACCGGAACGGGCTCTGGCGACAAATCAATGAAGCCCGAAAGGACACGCTGAAGAGGTTTGTCAATCAGGTGGCGGGCATTGCCGGATTCAATTTCGCTGGCCGCTGATCGGCGTGTAGGCGTGATTACCGGATTCTCCCCGGCCAAAGTCGTAACCGAAGATGAGGAAGCCAATCTGCCTTTGGGAGTCCTTGTTCGTGCCGAACATGCAGTTTAGATCCACATGCATGTGCTTCGTCACCCGCCACTGGATGCTCGGCCCGACCGCGAATATCTCGGCGGCAGCGCTGCCGCGCATATTTTTCAGCGAATCGTGATCGTAGAGCGTTTCCACACCGATGCCCAGCTTGCCATCAATCACTGAGTAGCTCAGGCCGCCGGTGATTTGGAATTCCTGCTCGCGGTCGCCGCCCGTCTCCGCCTCCCAGACAAAGTTCGCGCCCCAGTGCCAGCGCGTTGCGATTTGATCACCGAGGAGCAGCTTTTCCTCATACACGTCCGGTCCCCAGTGATGGTCGGCGAACTTGTATTCGCTGTAGAGCGTCGGGTTGCCCCAGATTTTCCCCCAATCCGCGAGCGCATAGCGCAGTTCCACGTTGAAGCTCTGCCAGTGGAAGCGCGCCTTCCCGTTGCCTTCGATGTCTTGGTAAAGGTCGAGCTGCATTCTGCCGGGCAGGCCGATCTCAACTTCCTCAAGCAGCCGGTGAGACAAAGTGTGGTTGGGGTTGTTCTCCAGCCGCCACCACGTTTCGACGCCCACCTCCCACGGTGCCTGTTGGATGTAAATGCGCGTATTTCCAAAGCGCCGCGCGCCGGTCCACTCTGGACGTCCGGTGTCATCAGCAGGCTGTTCCTCTGCAAGCAGCGAATGGTCGAACACGGTCACGGTCGGCATCTGTGAGACGGTGCTGCTATCGGACGGTGTTTCCGCGGCGACCGTGATTTCGGCGAGAGTGAGGGCGAGAATGGAGAGGTAGGTTTTGGTCTTCAAAGCGGGTAGCGTGCGGTAGGCTGGAAATCGCCAAAAGTAAATGTTGGCGGTAGAAACGTGCGATTGGCTCGGAAAGTTCACTCAATTCTTCGGCGTCCGTTTTCCTCTCCCGCCTCCCGCAACATTTCGTCGCGTGTGTATCGCATTGAGTTCCCCAATGCCGGCACACGCGCTTGAATTCCCACGTGTTCGCAGCCTGTTCCGCTTCATCCGATGACTTTGCGCCGCTCGCTGAGAATGGCGAAACTTTGCCGTCCCCGGACGCGGTGCCGGAACCCGACGTGGCGCTGATGATCGAGTTCGCCGAAGGCTCCGAGACCGCGTTCGCCACGCTCGTGCGCCGGCATCAGAATCCTTTGCTGAACTTTTTCGTCCGCATGGGCGCTTCTTCAGATCGTGAAGACCTCGTGCAGGAAACGTTCGTGCGGCTTTTCCACTACCGGCTGCGATACAGGCCGGCGGCGCGGTTCACGACGTTCCTCTACCATCTCGCCCGCAACGTCTGGGCGGACCGCGGGCGAAAAATCGTCCGCTTCGAACGGCTCGCGGCGGAGTTTCAAAACGAAGTCGAAATCGCCGCCCAACGCGCACCTGAGCGGTCCGGCGCCCGCTTTCCGCGAAAGCAAATGCAACTGCGTGCAGGCGCATGCCAGCAACGATTCGGGCGACCCATTGGCCGCAAATCACGGCTTGCACGCAAACCCCCATCTGGCCTTTCGCTCACGCAGCCCATTTGTCCCTTCGTCCAAAACCGGAGCATCGGCTTGACGGCATTGAGTTGGCGCGGGGCACCGCCTTCGCTGCAAAATGCAGCGCAGATATCGGCTTCCAGTCATTCGTAGATCGCCCCGACGAGCCGCAGTGCCTTCGGGCCGGGGAGGACCCCGGGTTCCATCCGGTTCATCACGTAGGCGAAGGCGATGCGGTGCTTCGGGTCGGCGAAGGCGTGGCTGCCACCCGCACCGGGATGGCCAAATGCGGATGGCGACGGGCCGAAGATGGCGCGCAGCTTTTTCCCTTCGGACGAGACGGGTTCGCCCGCAAGCGCAAGCGGATCTTTCATGAAGCCGGCGGAGAATGCGGTATCAATCAGCAACACGCGGTCGTCGCCCTGCACGAACGTGGTGTTCATCCAGGCGAGGGTCGCGGGTTTGAAAAACGTGCGGTCATCGAGCGCGCCGCCACATGCGAGCATGGCGTAAAATTTCGCGAGCGCGGCGGCGGTGCCGATTCCACCGAAGCCGGGCAGCGAGGCGCGGCGACCCTCGGGGGCGTTCATGGCGGCGACGCTTTTGAGCCCGTCGGGCGATCCAAATGCGCGCAGCGTGAGTGAGCCGGGCGTGACGAATGCGGTGTAGAAGCGATCCTTCGGCGGCGCGGCCTTCGGCGGGAAGATGGGCGCGACCTTCGCCACGATCCCCTCCGGCACGCCGATCCAGAAGTCGAGTCCGAGCGGTTCCGCGAACACCGTGCGCCAGTATTCCCCGAGCGTGCGGCCCGCGATTCGGCGCACAAGTTCATCGAGAAGATAGCCGAAAAGCCGCGGGCCGTAGCCATGCGCGGTGCCCGGCTCCCAATACGGCGCCTGCTCCGCGATGGCCTCCGCGACGGCGGCGTGATCGAACACGGATGCGACGCGGTCGAGCGCAGGCACGCCCGACTGGTGCGAGAGCGTCTGGCCAATGGTGAGCGCGCCCTTTCCGTGCGCGGCGAATTCCGGCCACACATCCGCGACACGTGCAGCGGGCGTGAGTCCGTGCTCCTGCATCGCGTGCAGCACGCACGCGGCGGCGGGCCCCTTCGTCGCGCTCCACACGAGCACGGGCGTGTCCGCTGTCCACGGCACGGTGCGTTCGCGGTCGCACCAGCCATCGGCGAGCGAGAGGACTTCGCACCCGTCGTGCCACACGCTCAGCGACGCGCCCGCATCACCGTACAGCGCGAAGTTTTCGCGGAAGAGCGCGGTGATGCGTGCGGTGTCCATCCTTGCGAATATCCGGGTGCCCGCCGCAAACGCGCGCGTCGCTCGGCGTCAGTTCCCCTTGCCGTCGCCCAGTGCGAGCGGCTTCAGGTCCGGGTCCGTCCGCGCGAAGTCCTTCAGCGATTTGTCCATCGCGAAGCTCACGTTCAGGTGCGCGCGCGCCTGCTCGATGTTGCCGAGCGCGGCCTCGTAGCAGGCGAGATTGTAGTGGTAGGTCGGCTCGGCTTTCAGCGCAGCGGGGCCGCTGTTGAGGACTTCCAGCGCCTCGCGGCTTTTGCCCATTTCATGCAGGCAGAACGCGGTGTGGATGAAGCCCGCCGTCTTGTCGGGCGCGATGCGGCACAGTTCGCGACCCACGGTGAGCGCGGGCTTCCAGCGCTTCGCCTGCATGAGAACGGAGAGGCGCGACTCGGTGCCGATCGCACTCCCGTTCACTTCCTCGGGCAACTGGTCCAGCTCGGCGAGCGCGAGATCGGGGAGACCGAGTTCGCTGTAGCCCTGCGCGGCAACGAGCAGCCGTTGATGGGTGATGTCGATCTCGGTGGTCACGGATTTGTCGGCGGGAAAGGGAGACGTGTTTGCCATGCTGGCAAGCCCTCATTTTTCCGCGATCAACTCCTCGAGTTCCCCCACGCGGCGCGCGAAGAGCCGCAGCGTCGCCTCGACCGGCGCGGGCGACGACATGTCCACGCCGGCCTCGCGCAGCGTGGGAATCGGGAAACGCGAGCCGCCGCTGCGCAGGAAACCGAGGTAGCGCGACACTGCTGACTCCTGGCCCCTGACTCCCGACTCCTGTTCTGCCAGCACCTGTTCGCTGAGCGCGACTGCGGCGCTCAGGCCGGTGGCGTATTTGTACACATAGAATGCCGAGTAGAAATGCGGGATTCGCAGGCATTCGAGTTCGAGTTCGTCGTCAATCGTGAAGTCCGGGCCGAAGTAGGCGTCGAGCAATCCGCGGTAGGCCCTGCGGATCGTGTCGAGTGTCACCGGCTCACCGGCCTCCTCCATCGCGTGCATGATTTTCTCGAACTCCGCGAACATCGTCTGCCGATAGACTGTGCCGCGGATGTCGTCGAGCTGCCGGTTGATGAGGTACGCGCGCATCGTCCGGTCGGTCGTCTGCCCCAGCAGGTGATGCGTGAGCAACTGCTCGTTGAACGTGCTCGCCACCTCCGCGAGGAAGATCGGATAGCCCGCGTCCTGCCAGCGCTGCGCGCCGTTCGAGTGCCACGTGTGCATCGAGTGCCCGGCCTCGTGCGCGAGCGTGAAGACGTCGGCGAATACGTCGTCCTTGTAGTTCATCAGGATGTACGGCGGCCCGCCGTAGCTGCCGCTGCTGAATGCGCCGCTGCGCTTGCCCCTGCTCTCGTAGCGGTCGCACCAGCGCTGCTGCTTCATGCCGTCGGAAAGCACGCGGCAGTATTCGCCGCCGAGCGGCTTCAGCGCGCCGAGGCACAGCTCGATGGCCTCGTCGAAGGTCGTGCGCTTTTCCACGCCCGGCACGATGGGCACGTAGGTGTCGTACTGGTGGATTTCCGCGAGGCCGAGCACGCGCTTGCGCAGCGCAAAGTAGCGGAAAAGCGGCCGGAGGTTCGCGCGCACCGTCGAGATAAGGTTGTCATACACGGAAACCGGAACGTCGTCCTGGAAGAGCGCGGACTCGCAGGCGCTCGGGTAATTGCGCGCGCGCGCGCGGAAAACGTCGGCCTTGATCGAGTTTGCAAGCGTCGAGGCGAGCGTGAACTTGTGATCGGAAAACTCCGCGTAGAACTGGTGGAAGGCGCGCCTGCGGATCTCCGGGTCGCGCTTTTGCAGGAACGAAGAGTAGCTGCTTTGGGAAAGTGTGCGCTCGATTCCCTTCTCGTCGGCGAGATTGCCGAACTTCATGTCCACATTCGTGAGCTGCGAGAACGTCTCGTCGTGGCCCGTCATCGCGCTGTGGCCGAGCGCAAGCAACCGCTCCTCGGCGCTGCTCAGCGTGTGCGGCTTCAGGCGGCGGATGCGTTCGAGGCGAATGCGCCACTCGGCGAGCACGGGGTCGGCGAGGAACCTGGCGAACGTCGCATCGTCAATCGCCTGAATCTCCGGCACGACGAAGGACGACAGCTCTCCAATCTTTGTGAGCAGGTTCTGCAACTGCGCATCGCGCGCAAGATTTGCCGGGTCCGACGAATCCTCCGCGGTGCGCAGGGACGAGTACTGGCAGAGTTTCTCGATTCGCAGGCCGAGCTTCCGGTCGCACTCCAGCATGTCGCGCAGCGTCGCGGCGGACCCGCCGGCTTTGCCGCGGAACTCCGCGATGGAGGAATACTCGCCCTGCAGCACCGCGAAATCCGCGATCCAGCCGGCGGTCGTGGGATAGAGCGGCGTGAGATCCCAAGTGTCCCCGGTTTTCATCTCGGCGCGTGCGGGGATGCCGGAGCCGGCTTCGTCCTTGTCGAAAAATGTGGTCAACATCACGCGGAACAATGCGGGTCCGTGCAACGGCGTCGAGGGAAAAGAAAAGGCGCGCAGGCTGCGAAGCCGGCGCGCCTTTGCGGGAGTCTTTGCGCGTCAGTTTTCCTTGCGCTCCTCGACGACGACGAACTGCGTCGCGCCCTTGCGGTTGATGCGCAGGCGCACGGAGGGCTTCGTCTTCACTTCCTCGCTGAGCTTCACGGCTTCGTCGGCGGTCGCGACGCGCTTGCCGTCAATGTCCACGATCACGTCGCCCGCGCGCACGTCGGCGTCGGCGCAGGCGGATTCGGGATTCACCTGCGTCACGAGCGCGCCCTTCACATCGTCGCCGATGCCGAAACGCTTGCGGGATTCGGAATTGATGTCGGCCACCGTCACGCCGTCGAGCACGTCCGGCACCTTTGCGGGCGCCGGGATCGGTGCGGCCGGGTTGCCGAGTGCCACGCCATTGCTGGGACGCTCGGCTAGCGTCACGGCGATCGCCTCCGGCTTGCCGTTGCGGAACACCTTCAGGTCCACTTTCGCGCCGGGCATCATGTTCGCAATCGTGTTGCGGAAGGCCGCGATGTCGTCCACCGGATGGCCGTTCAGCTCGGTGATCACGTCGCCGCTTTTCACGCCGGCCTTCGCCGCGCCGCCGCCGGGCACGACCTCCGCCACGAGGATGCCTTCCTTGTTCGGCGCCCTGAATTCCTTTGCGAGCTTCTCGTCGAGTTCCTGCATCTGGATGCCGAGGAAGCCGCGCTGCACCTTGCCGTATTTGATGAGGCTCTCCATCACGCTGCGCGCCTGGTTCGACGGCACCGCAAAGCCGATGCCCATGTTGCCGCCGCTCTGGCTGAAGATGGCCGAGTTGATCCCGACGAGCCGCCCGAGCGAATCCACAAGCGCGCCACCCGAGTTGCCTGGATTGATGGACGCATCCGTCTGGATGAAATTTCCGAACTCCGAAATGCCGGTCTGGTTCCGCCCCACGGCCGAGATGATTCCCTTCGTCACCGTCTGCCGCAGCGCGAACGGATTCCCGATGGCCAGCACGTTGTCACCCACCTTGATCTTGTCGCTGTCGGCAAACGTGATCGCCTTCAGATCCTTCGCCTCGATCTTAATCACGGCGATGTCGCTGCCAGCGTCCGTGCCGATTTTCTTCGCCTTCAGCTCCGTCTTACCGTCGTGGAGCGTCACCGTGATTTCGTCCGCCTGCTCCACCACGTGGTTGTTCGTGATGATGTAGCCGTCCGCGCTCACGACCACCCCACTGCCGAGGCCCACGGGCACCTGCCGCTTGCGGCCCTTGCCGGAATCCCTGCCGCTTCCGCGTCCGCCGTCCTGCTCCTCGTCCGGGATACCGAAGAACTTGCGGAAGAACGGATCGTCCAGGAGCGGGTTGTTCCCGCCAGGGACGCCGCGCGCGCCGACGCGCATGTTTTTGCTTATGGAAATCGTCACCACGCTCGGCGCGACCTTGTCCACAATCGGCGCGTAGCTGTTCTCACGCGTGCGCTCCAGCGGCGCGGGATCCACGGTGATATCCGGCAGCTTGTTCTCCGCCAGGGCGAGCGCGGAGAATGCGAGCAGGGCGGGCAGTGCGATACGGAGCGAATGGGAGAGTTGGCGT
>Ga0209698_10001309_pt1 | contig 28658 bp, 27 predicted proteins | sample LitLauG_LLR_2012_FD_187203 | JGI IMG/M metagenome (GOLD analysis project Ga0209698, IMG submission 187203) | Freshwater sediment microbial communities from Pennsylvania, USA - Little Laurel Run_MetaG_LLR_2012 (SPAdes) (version 2) | ecosystem: Environmental > Aquatic > Freshwater > Creek >... | reverse complement strand
ATGTCAACGGGGCGGGGAAGCTGCTGACCACCGAGGAATGCCTCTTATCCGATGTACAGGCGAGAAATCCGGGAGTTTCCAAACGGGAGGTCGAACGCGCGCTGACGGATTATCTCGGAGCGACGGAAGTAATCTGGCTGGGGCGCGGCATCGAGGGCGACGACACGCACGGCCACGTCGACGATATCGCCCGCTTTACGTCACGCGATACCGTGGTCGCGGCCGTGGAGCCGGATAAATCCAGCCGCAATCACGAGTCCCTGAAAGAGAATCTGGCCCTCACTCGGCTCCAGCAGGCCGATCATCGGAACTTTGAAGAAATCGGGATCGCCGAAATACTCGCTGCGATCGGCGTAAAAGCGCTGCATCGCGCTGGCGACGTAACTGATCGACGCAGCTGACCCGAATCCGGTCTTCTCATAGCCCGAACCTTCCAGCATCCCCAGAATTTGCAGCATCCCGATGCCGCCGGAGCTGGGCGGAGGCGCGGTGATGATCTCGTAATTCTTATATTTGCCAATGACGGGCACGCGTTCGACGGCGGTGTAGTCTTTCAAATCAGCCAGCGTGATCAGGCCGCCGTTCTTCTCCATCTCGGCCGCAAAGCGCCGCGCCGTCTCGCCTTCATAAAACTCGTTCGCTCCGTTTTTCGAGATGCGCGAAAGCGTCGCCGCCAGCTCCGGCAGCTTCAGCGTGTCGTCTATTTCATAAAACGCGCCGTCTTTTTGATAAATGCGTTTCGATTCCGGGGACCGCGCTAGACTGCGCGAATGCAGCGATTCAGCCAGTGTATAGCTCACCGGAAAGCCCTTCGACGCCAGCTCAATCGCGGGCGCAAGCACGTCGGCCCATTTCTTGCGCCCGTATTTCGATAGCGCCAGTTCGAATCCGCGGACGCTGCCGGGCACGCCCGCCGACTTCCAGCCTTCAATGCTCTCGCGCGTCGGCTTGCCGTCTTTATCGAGGTACATGTCGCGAGACGCCTTACCTGGCGCGCGCTCACGAAAATCGATAAACGTCGTGCGGCCGTCGGCCATGCGGATGGTCATGAACCCTCCGCCGCCGATGTTGCCCGCAAACGGAAACGTCACCGACAGCGCAAAACCGATGGCCACCGCGGCGTCGATCGCGTTGCCGCCGCTCTTCAGCATCGCCACGCCGACGTCGGTCGCCAAGCCCTCCTGCGCCACGACCATCGCGTGTTTCGCGCGCACGGGCGGCCGCGCGCTGATCTCCAGCGCAGTGGACGAAAGCAGGACCAGGCAAGCGGTAAATCGTCGCATATCGGACGATTGTAACGCTTATAACGTTCACAGAGAGTCAAGCAGGCTCCGTCTTGCAGCAGGACGAGGCGGTCGCCCCCCGAACCGCTTGACGCAGGAAGAACGCTAGTGCGTTTTCTTCGCCGCGGGCCACTTGTCGATCTTCTTGCGGATCGACTCCGCGTTCTTGGCCGTCGGCGCGAGCTCCAGGTATTTTTCGTAGGCGTCGCGTGCCGCGGCGTGGTCGTTCAGTTTTTCCTGGCACTCGCCGAGCTTCAGGAATGCCTCGGCTGAACCAGGGTCCCACTTGGTCGCGCGCAAGTAGCGTCGCGCCGCGGCATGAAAGTTCTTCTTCGTCTTGAAGTAGTAATCGCCGGCGGTGATGTTCTTCTGCGCCTCCATTGGATTCAGCGAAAACTCCTCCGGCTTGAGGGCTTCGTCTTCCTCAGGGGGCTCTTCCACCACGGGCGGTTTTGCAGGCGGCTTGACGGGAGGCTGCTGGGCGAGCGCCACGGCGGCGAATACCGGCGCCGCTAGAAAACTGGACATGCGTGACACAATTAAAGTATAAATCCCCTGGACCAGCTTCGCGAACGCGCCTCGGAAATGCCGCTCGAGCCCGGCGTGTATCTATACAAGGACGCCCACGGTACGGTGATCTACGTCGGCAAGGCGAAAAACCTGCGGGCGCGCGTGCGCAGCTACTTTAACGTCGATCGCCTGGCCGAATCGAAGACCGGTACGCTGATCCATGAAGCGCGGTCCATCGACTTTATTCAGGTGGACAACGAGAAGGAAGCGCTGGCGCTGGAAAACAACCTGATCAAGCAGTGGAAGCCGCGTTACAACATCCTTCTGCGCGACGACAAGACGTATCCCTATATCAAGCTGACGGGCGAAAAATATCCGCGCGTGTACGTCACTCGCCGCTTGAAAAAAGACGGCGCCAGTTACTTCGGCCCCTATTTTCCGGGCAATCTGGCCCACCGGCTGGTACATTTTATTCATCGCCATTTCAAAGTGCCTTCCTGCCGCATCGATTTTTCGCGCAAGCACACGCATCCGTGCCTGGAATATCACATCCATCGCTGCCTGGGGCCATGCGTCGAAGGACTGACCACCGATGAACGCTACGCCGAAGCTGTGCGCAGCGTAAAAATGTTCCTCGAGGGACGTCACAAGGACTTGGCCGATGAGCTGCGCGCCCGCGTCGACGAGGCCAGTCTGAACCAGCGCTACGAAGAAGCCGCGGCGATTCATGAGCTGGCCCGTACCGTGGAAGAGCTGGGCGAAAAGCAGAAAATGGCCTCCACCGATGGAGGAGACACCGACATTTTTGCCTACTACGCCGAGCCTCCGCTGATCGCCGTGAACCTGTTCCACCTGCGCCACGGCCACATCGTCGACCGGCGCGAGTTTTTCTGGGAAGACCAAAAAGACTTCGACCCGCCGGAGTTTTTCGCGTCGCTGCTCAAGCAGGTGTATCTGGACGATCCGTACGTGCCAGCCGTGATCCACGTCCCGGTTGAATTCGAAGAGCTTGAGGTCCTGGAAGACTTTCTTTCGGAAAAACGCGGCCGCAAGGTGGAGATTCATACGCCGCAGCGAGGTCCCAAGAAAGCCATGCTGGAGCTGGTGGAATCGAACGCCAGGCACAGCTTCGAGCAGCGCTTCCGCGTGTTAAAACCCACCTCGAAGGCCATCTCAGGAGCCTTGCAGGACGCGCTGGGATTGGAAGCCGCGCCCGATCGCATCGAATGCTTCGATATTTCGCATATCCAGGGCACCGACAAAGTGGCCAGCATGGTGGTGTGGGAAAACGGGCGAATGAAAAAGTCCGACTACCGCAAGTTCATTATCAAGACAGTGGAAGGCAACGACGATTTCGCGTCCATGCGCGAAGTGATCGGACGGCGCTATGGACGGCTGAAAGAAGAAGGCTCGCCCATGCCCGGACTGGTGCTGGTGGATGGCGGATTAGGCCAGTTGCACGCCGCGGCGTGGGCCTTGGAGCAATTAGGCATCACCAATCAGCCACTGGCGTCGATCGCCAAGCGCGAAGAATGGATCTACGTCTACGGGCAGGAAGAGGAGCCGGTGATTCTGGATAAGTTCTCCCCGGTTCTGCACTTGGTGCAGACCGTGCGCGACGAGGCGCACAGGTTTGCCGTGACGTTCCATCGCACGCGTCGCAATGAGAGCCGCATGCGCAGTGAATTGGAGCAGATCCCGGGGATTGGGGAGAAGACGGTGATGAAACTCCTGCGCCACTTCGGCAGCCTGGAACGGGTACGCGAGGCTCCAGAGGGGGAACTCGCGAAGTTGGCCGGCCGGGCCGCCGCGCGCAAGTTGAAACAGAATTCTGTAACAACTCGACCAGCGTTAGAATAAGTCGCCGATGTCCTTTGCCACACTCCGCGCTTCCAGATGAATCAAGCCGGCGTTTCCGCCCTGCGGGCTGAGCACGGCCAGCACGGCCTTGCTTCCCGCCGAGTAGACGAACAATGCGCCTTCATCGGCCTGAATCGAAACTTCGCCCAGCGTGCCAGCGGCCATGCTGTCGGTAATCCTGCGGCCCAGACTGCTGGCGGCGGCGGCCATCGCGGCCACGCGGTTGGGGTCCTGCCCGTTGGAAAACGAGTGCGCGATCGGCAGTCCTTCATTGGACGCCAACAACACACCTTTCAATTCCGGAATCGCACTGCGCAGAGCCTCGATGTGGGCCTTGAGTGCTTCACCTTTTGCCATGTTCCTTCTCCTTCACTTTCCCCGTTCGATGTCGTTCCAGTGCACGGTGGGGGGTTCCCGCCGGACAGATGCTCGCGCCTCAACGAAACTATACGCAAGCATAGGGATGATCGACCGATAGGGAAATAACTTTAATTACCGGAGGGGGTAGGTGCCGGAGTGGCATAGGAAGGTGACACGGCATTCCCTTAATACCTAGGTGCAGCGGGTCCCATGTTTCGTTTTGGGATGCTTTTACTTCGCCAAACGGCCTCGACCCTGGGCGCGGGGCCTGCCTCTAAGGCCTTTCCCCTAAGTAGGGCTCAGGTGTCGGCCTCAAATTCGGCTTATAAGTGCTTTACCGCATGGAAAGCGCGCAGGGGCCCTTTAGCTTAGAAGGGGAAGGGACGATCTAGGCAATATGCGGTGTTTGTATTGCGGCAAGGAGTTGGCTCTCCTGAAGCGTTGGACCGGCGGCGGCGAGTTTTGCTCGGACGCGCACCGGCTGCGTTATCAAGAGGAGTACAACCAGCTCGCGTTGAACCGCCTGTTACAGGCAAAGCCCCCGACGGATGCGGAACCGGGTGTCACCTCCCAGCCGGGGACGAAGAAACCGAGCAGCGAGCCGGTGCGCACGGAAGCGATTCGCGAACCGAATTACAGCGGCACTGCGGTGACCGCGCCGCCGGTGCCAGCTCCGGCGGCCTCGCTCAGGATTTCAGAGAGTCCGCAGCCGAAACCGGCGGTGAGGGAAATCACCGCGCCATCTGCACCTTCTCATAGCGCTCCTTCTTATGCGGTGACAGAACGGACATCGGATCCGGCTCCCCAGCCGGCCGCGACCGCGGAGCTGCCTCCACAGAAAGAAGTTCCGGACGTGGCCGCCCCGGCCGACCTCGCGGGCTTCTTCATCGAACTGCCTCTCACCGCGATTTCGGAGGTGGCGGAGTTGTCGCGTCCGGACCTCGAGTTCGTGGGCTCCATCGCGGCGGCGGAGCTGCCCAATCATCGTTTCGAAGCCGCGCAGGCGAACGCCGAGCCGCTGGAATTGGATACGGCCGGCCTGCTTTCCCTCCGTTTGTCCAACCGAGCATCGAATTATTCCGCCAATGGCTCGCGGGAGCGCAAACTGGACGTCCGCGATTTTTTGCGGACCCCTCCGGTGGTGGAAGTGGCATTGGAGCCGGCGGGCGAAACGGGACTCGAAACATCGAGTGCGCCCGTCGAGCTCTTACTCATGGCCCTGCCCGCGGGCGAGCCTACGCCGTGGCTCGAAGCTGCCGTGGACTTTGCGCCAGGCGCAACGGAATTGGGAGATTTGGCGCGGCTGGCCTTCGCGGCGGATTCGGACGGCGGATCGACGGCCGCTGCTGTTGAGCCTGCTCTCGCGGAGCCTGCGCGCGTCGAACAGATTGCCGCCAAGCCGCCCAAGATTGAGGTTTCGGTCGTTGTGGAGCCGGAGCCAGTTACTCAAAATACGCCGAAACCCATCTTCCTGGAAGTGTTCGGAGTCCAGCCAGCGCCGATGGTGGTATTGGACCGACCGCAGCTGGAACCGGTGGACGCGGCCGTCGAGCCGCCCGCCGAGAGGGCGAACGAAGCAAAGGAAGCGGTCGAAGCAAAGGTCGAAGGGACTCTGGAACCTGCACCCGAGCCGGTTCCCGAGCCAAGTGTCGAGAAGCTGGCCGACCCGCGGGCGGTGACCGCTCCTCGGACGGTGGCGGCCCATCCGGCAGTCCCATCCAAGGGAAAAGCGGTGCAGGTGTTCAGCTCGGCTGCCTATGCAGCTCACCCCCAGGTGCCGCGTTCCACTTCACTGCCACTGCGACCCTTAATGATGTACGGGCCTGCGCCGGCTCCCCAGCCGGAAGCCAAGCCAGTCGAGTTGAAGAAGGCCACGCTACCTCCCGCGCCCGCGCCGATTGCGGGGCCATCCAGCGTGTTCCGCCGGCCCGCATTTGAGACGCCGAAGGCGCTCGATCCAAAGTCGGGCAAGCAGGACAAGAAGGACGACAAGAAGCCGGATTTCGTGAAGTCCACCAAGCCTTTGGCCAAGCTCGATGTGAAAGCCGAGCTGAGGCCTGAAGTCAAGAAAGACAAGCCTGAACCGGAAAAACCGGTGAAGGATAAGAAACCAGAGGCACGCGATATGAAGTTGAAAGACGCTGAAAAGCCCGTCAAGATGTTCGACGCGCCGCTACCTGCTCCGCTCGCGCCTCCGTATCCAGGCACCAATCCGGACCTCGGGCTGCCACGTCTGAGTCTGCAGCCGCAGTCGGGACTGTTGGGACGCCTGCCGCTGGGCGCGAAAATCGCCGTAGCCGTGGTGATGCTGGCCGTGGTGGGCGGCGTGATCGCGATGTCGTCGAAGAGCGGCAGCGCGACGGTGACCCCATCCGGCGCGCCGATGGTGGTGCCGGGCACGGCTCTGCCGGTGAGCGATGCGGGCTGGATCAGCGATTGGGGAGCGGACCCGGGCGTGCGCAAGACGCGGACGATTTCGGTGCTACGCTCGTCGCAGACCTACACCGATTACCGCATCGAGATGGAAGGCCAGATCGAAAGCAAGGCCATCGGATGGGTGTTCCGCGCGGCCGATCCAAAGAATTTCTACGTCACCAAGCTGGAGATCGTGAAGCCCGGCCTGGAGCCGACCATCGCACTGGTGCGCTTCGCCGTGATCAATGGCGAGGAGCAGGCGCGCGCGCAACTGCCGCTGCAATTGAAGGTGCGGCGCGACACCATGTTTAAGATTCGCTTCGACGCCGTGGGCAGCAAGTTCACGACGTACGTGCAGGACGAGAAGATAGACCAATGGTCGGACGATCGCGTCAAGACGGGCGGCGTGGGCATGTATAGCGAGCGCGGCGAAATGGCCACACTCAAGGGTGGCGTCCGCGTGGTGCCGCTCGTCGTGAAGAGATAGATAAGGGGGAGATGGTTATGGCGGACAACAACGAAACCGTATTTTTTATCGACGACGACTTAGTCGAAAGACTGATGCGCGGCGACACTGCGCCCGCCGATCCCAGCAAGAAGAAGCGCCCGGCGGAAACGCCGGCCATCGCCACCGCGGTGAAGCTGGCCTCCGATGGCAAGCTGGACGAGGCGGTGAAGGAACTGGAAAAAGCGTCCGCGCGCGCTGAGAGTCCGGTGGATGTGGAGACCGGCCTGGGCCACCTGTGCTTCGAGCAGCAGAAGTGGGAAGAAGCGGCTGGCCACTACGCGAAAGTGACGGAACTGGACCCGAAGCATCGCACCGCGCACTACAATCTGGGCCTGGCACTGGAGCGTCAGGCGAAGTTCGCCGAGGCGGGAAAGGCGTTCGAATCCGCGCTGGGCATCGATCCGGCCCGGTGGCAGGCGCGCATCGGGCTGGGGTTGTGCCAGTTGCAACTGGGCAAGGCGGAAGAAGCCCTGGCCAGCTTTGAAGCCAGCCTTGCGGACACCGCCAAGCTGGACGCCTCAAAACAGGACAGTATCAATCAGGATCGCGCGCTGTTCGGCAAAGCGGTCGCGCTGCATCAGTTGGGAAAGTTGGAGGAAGCGGGCGAACTGTATCGCAAGCTGCTGCCGGCGAATCCGAACTCGGCGGAGCTGCTGGTGAACCTCATCTCACTGGCCAGTGCGCGCAAGGAAGACGCCAAGGTGAAGGAATTCTCTGAACGGCTGCTGAAAATCCGTCCGCAATCGCCGCAGGCTTTGGAAGGACTGGCAGCGGTGGCTTTGTCGCGGGGGGATTATAGCGGTGCGGTGCAGCATGGCTCGCTGCTGGTGAAGGCTGTTGCCAATTCTTATGAAGGATGGTTCAACCTCGGCGTTGCCTATCAGCGCACTGGACGCCTGGAGCAGGCCGCCAACGCCTATCGCGAGGCATCGAAGCTGCGTCCCGACGCGCTGGAGCCGGTGGCGAATCTCGGCGTCATTTTGCAGGAGCGCGGCGATCTGTCCGGCGCGCGCAACGCCTACGTGCAGGTGCGGGAGAAGCAGCCGGATCAGCCAGGCGCGCTGTGGAACCTGGCACTGCTGGCCGAGCGAGAAGGCAAGACCGAAGAAGCGGAAAAACTGTTCGAAAAGCTCGTAGCGTTGAAGCCGGATTGGGAAGACTCGGCCTTCCGCCTGGGGTATCTGCAGTATCAGCGCGGCGAATTCGCCAGCGCGGTGGACAGCTTCGAAACCTGTCTCAAGAAAAAGAAAGACTGGCCCGAAGCGTTGCTGAATCTGGGTCTGGCGACGTGGAAGTTCGGCGACGTGGAGGCGGCGGCCACGCATTACCAGCAGGTGGTGAAGCTGCAGCCTCGCAGTGTGGAAGCCTACCGCGCGTTAACCGCCATAGCGATTGAGCATAAAGACGGCCCGAAGGCACACGAGTATTTCCAGAAGCTGCTGAGCCTGGGCGAGCGTTCGGTGGAACTGGCATTTAACCTCGGGCTGCTGCTGCAGGAAACGGGTGACGCCAAGAGCGCTGCGGAATGCTATCGGCTGGCGGTGGAAAAGAAGCCCGATTTCACGGATGCAATGCTGAACCTGGGTCATGCGCTGAAGTCCTTGGGTCAGGAAGAAGAAGCACGGCAGCTATGGAGCAAAGCGGTGACCGCGGAGCCGGCGCTGGCGGGCAAGTACTTTCACTAGACCCTGACGAGCCGCACATCAGACCTCCAGCCCCATGCGCTAAGCATGGGGCTTTGTCATCGGATTGAGCCTTGAGGCGGGGTCCTAGTTCCTTGATGTTTGTGGCATAGGCAACTCCCTAACTACTGCCGCGCCCTACGCTGACGATGGATGGGCGTGAGGGAATTGTGACCGAAAATTCGCCGCGCGTGGTTCGCGTCTCGCTGGAAACGATGGACGCGGCGTTGGACCAGTTGCGCGCCTGCCCCGCCGACGCCATCGTCCTGGAGGACGCGTCCCTGCTTGAAGAGTTTCTCACCGTGGCGCGGGGAGTCCCCGTGATCGTGATCGATCCGTCCGCCTCCATCGCCGACGTGGTCCGCTACCTTCGCCTGGGTGCGCACGATGTAGCCCGCGTGGAAGAGACGGCCGCCGCCATGATCGACGCCGCGGTGGAGTTTCAACGTGGACGCCGCGCAGCCGATGCCTGCCCGGAGCCCTGGCGCAAGCACATTGTCGGCTCGAGCCGCGCCATGATGCGTACCATCGAGATTATCCGCCTGGTGGGCTGCCGTCGTTCGACCGTGCTGATCACGGGCGAAACGGGAACCGGAAAGGAGATGGTGGCACGCGCGCTGCACCTGGCCAGCCCTCGCGCGCAGCAGCAGATTGTCGCGGTGAACTGCAACGCGCTGCCCGAGAACCTGCTCGAAGCCGAACTGTTCGGCCACGTCAAAGGAGCGTTCACCGGAGCCATCCAGCATCGCGTGGGGCGCTTTGAGCAGGCGCATCGCGGCACCTTATTTTTGGACGAAGTGGGCGACCTGCCGCTGGAAATTCAAACTAAGCTGCTGCGCGTTTTGCAGGAACGCGAGTTCCAGCGCGTGGGCAGTTCAGAAACGGTGCGCGTGGACGTGCGCCTGATCGCTGCGACGAACGTTGATCTCACCGAGAAGATCAAGCAAGGCAAGTTTCGCGAGGACTTGTATTATCGCTTGAACGTGGTGCCGATCCCCGCGCCGCCCTTGCGCGAGCGCCTGGAGGACATTCCCGTCCTGGCGCATCATTTTGTGGAAAAAATCTGCGCGCAGGAAGAGATTCCGCTGCGCCGCCTGTCGCCCGAAACGCTGGAGCGGCTGCAGCGCTACTCCTGGCCGGGTAATGTGCGTCAGCTCGAAAACGCCGTGGAGATGGCCGTGGCGCTGAGCGGCGAGCGCGAGATTCTCTACCCCTCCGATTTTCCGCTGGCCAACGCGTCCGCGCCGCGCGTTGCCGCAGCCGCCTCCATCGAGACCAACGATTTTGAGCAGACCGTAGGGCGAATCGAAAAACAAATCCTCGAAGAGGCGTTGCGCAAAGCCGGAGGCAATAAAACCGCGGCAGCGGAAATGCTCGGCCTGAAGCGCACCACACTGGCAGCCAAGTTGAAGAGCCTAGAAGCAGTCGCCTGACGAATTCTCTTGCGTCGTCAGGGCCCTTGTGACATATTTGTGACACAATCGACACCACTCTGAAGTAAAGGAGTCACGATGAACGTTGTCCGGATCCGGGAACTGGCGGCGTTGATGGGAATTCTGGTCGCGGGTTCGGCAGCGGCGGCTGTTCGCATTCACATTGTGGAAGGTCATCCGGTGGTGGACGGCGTGTACGTGAATGGCCACGGCCCGTACCATTTTCTAGTCGACACGGGCACCACGCAGAATCACCTGGACGCGGCGCTGGCCAAATCGATCGGGCTGCAGCCGACATTTCGCGCGGAGTTGATTACCTCCGGTGGCGTGACGCTGGCGCCGGGCGCGGATGGAGTGACGCTTTCCCTCGATTCGCTAAATGCAACCGGACAGACAATGCTGTTTGCCGGGCTCGGAGCGGTGCATCAGGCGCATCCAGATGTGCAGGGCATTCTGGGACAGGCGTTCTTATCGCACTTCGATTATCTGCTCGATATGCGGGGAAAGAGAATCGAGTTCGGCTCGCAACAGCCGCTGCGAAAGAGGACGCGGGTGCGTTTTGAGACCGTGACCGGCCGCCCGATGGTGCCCACCAGCCTGGGCGCCATGCTGCTGGACTCCGGAGCAAACTGGCTGACGTTGTTCGGCGTGAAGGCCGCCCCAGCCACGCGCGAAATGTTGACCCTGACCGGATCGATTCGGGTGGGCATGGTCGAAAGCAGGCTCAGTATTGAAGGCCGGACGTTCTGGAGAGGCGAAGCCGTCGCGGTGGCGCACGAATCGGACTCTGGAGCGGCGGGATTATTGCCAGTCAGCCTTTTCAAGACGGTGTACGTGAGCAATTCGGAACGGTACGTGGTGTTTGATTAAAGAATCCTTCATCGGCGAGAGCAGAATGCGGACCATTTAAGTCCAAGATCCCGCCGTTCAGCATCTCCACCCCACCGCTCACTGGAAACTTCTGGAATTCAGGGATCATCGCGCCTAGAATCCGAATAGCCGCTCGATGAACAGCAGATACCGCCGCTCTTATTACGGAGCACTGTAAGGATACGTGCGCACACTCTTTTTTCTCGTTCCGCTCGCCCTGACCGGAAGTCTTTTTGGCGGCGAAGGGCCTTTTTTTGTTACATATACGCATCAACTGGAAGAGCCAGGGAATCTGGAGATTGCCAGTCGCGGAGTCACGGGACGGCCCGCTGGGGCCCGCCGCTTTTTTGGCGACGCGATGGAATTCGAGTATGGCGTCACGGCCTGGTGGACCAGTGAAGTCTATCTCGAAGGGCAGGCCACGCGACACGACTCCGCCGTATTTACGGGATTCCGGTTCGAAAACCGGTTCCGTGTTCTGCCGCGGGAACATTGGATCAACCCCGTGCTCTATTTTGAGTTCGAGAACATCAACGGAGCCAACCGTAGCCTGCTAGAGGTGGTGGATAACGACAGCAAAGACGACCTGGCCGGGCTGAATGCCAGCGTGCGGCAAGAAAAAAAAGCGGGAACTCGAGGCCAAACTCATTCTGGGTAGCCACATCCGCGGCTGGACCATCGCGGAGAACTTCATCGCCGAAAAGAACGTGCGCCACGCTCCGTTCGAATTCGGTTATACCGCAGGCGTCAGCCGTCCTTTGGCGCTGGAGGCGCGCCAGGACCAGTGCCGTTTTTGCCCCGAGAATTTCGATGCGGGCGTCGAGATCTACGGAGGGCTGGGTACGCATCAAAGCTTCGGATTGCGCGACACGTCTCATTACATTGCGCCAACCGTCGCCTGGAATATCCCGAATGGCCCGACACTGAAGATCTCGCCAGGTTTTGGTCTGACCGGTCAGAGCGCGGGCTTTGTTCTGCGGGTGGGCGTATCGTACGAAATATCGCAAGTATCGCGCTTGTGGAGGGGGCAATGAAGACAGCCATACGGAAACTCGCCGTCGCTGGCTTGCTGGCATCCACGCTGCTGGCCGGCGGCTCCAATCCGCTCCAAAAAGCGCCGGCGAAGGACGCTGCCCGGCCAGATCCATACGAAGAGGGCAGTCCGGCAGAGCGGGATCACGCGGCCAGGGCGGGGCGGAAGCTGTTCGGCAGGGAGTGCGCTTCCTGTCATGGCGAGGCGGGAGGTGGTACGCGCATCGCACCCGCGCTCGCCTCGCCGGCGGTGCGGCGGACAACCCCAGGGGCGATCTTCTGGGTGCTGCGCAACGGCAGTTTAAGGCGGGGAATGCCCTCGTTTGCGCATCTCCCGGACCAGCAGCGCTGGCAGATCGTGACCTATCTGAAGACGCTGTGAAGCGCTATTCTACGATGCGGCCTTCCGGATCGAGGTGCAGCTTGCGGCCTCGCCAGACGACGGTGTTGCCGAACAATCCCGCGACCCACACCGCCGCGCCGAACAGGTCGCGCACGGGGATGAGGCAGAACAGCTTCAAAACCTCCGTGCTGCGCATCTTGAACAAGCCTGCTGTGACCGCCATCAACATGCGCGCCGCAAGAATCGCGAGCCCGATGTGCCAGTTCGGGCAAACCAGCGCCCAGAAGGTCGCGAACGTCACGGGCAGGCCGAGATAGCCCCAGAATTTTGAAACGCGAATGGTCCGCGCCCACCGCACCTGATGCTGCCAGACGTCTTTGAACCCGCCTCCGAGGTGCGTTTCCACGATCGTATCGGCCAGCACGCATTTCAGGCCGAGCGCATGAATGCGATGGCCCAATTGATAATCATCGGCGATGTAATCGGCGAAGGATTCGAAGCCTCCGATGCGGGACACATCCGCGCGGCGAAACGCCAGCGTCGATCCCATGGCGAATTCATCTACTCCAACGAGCCGCGCCACCAGCGTCGAAGGCGCGAAATCGGTGACCACGCCGAGCGCTTCAAACCTCGCCGCGAACGTATCGCCCACCGCGCGATAGAGGCATGTGACCAGACCCACTTTTGGGTCGGCCAGAGGAGCAGTGACGCGCTCCAGATAATCCGGTGGCACGCAGATGTCGGAGTCGTTGATGATCACGATCTCGCTCGATGATGCCTTTAACAAATCGATCAGCACACCGACCTTCGCATTGGGCGTAGCAGTGGGACATTCCACGATGCGAACCTTGGGAGATTCGCGCAAGATCGGAACCGCAGGATCGTCCAGCGACCGCACGCCGCAATAGAGTTCGGCATCGAGTTTTGCATGCGCTTGGAGCGCCTCGCGGAGGTTGCCGCCCACGCCCGCGACCGGCTTTAGGATCGCGACGGACCGGCCCCGAGCCCCAGGCGGCTGAAACCTGAACATCAGGCATGCCACGATCGCGAACAACTGATACGCTGCGGCGATGGCAAGAACAAGGAAGAAAATCACTGCGCCAGAAGGACCACGCCGGCGAGCACCAGCGCCGCTCCCATCCAGCGCCGCGCGTCCACCCGTTCCTTTAGAACAAGTTTAGCCAGAATCGTTTCCAGCACAAGGCTGGCGGCGGAGATGGGCACGGCGAAGCTGAGGTCGGCGGTTTCCAGCAGCGTCATGAAGGCGAAAAAGGAAATCGCCATGAAGAATATCCCGGCGATCAGACACTTCTTTTGCGCCAGATTGTAGAGCAGCCGCGCGATGCCTCGGGGATGGAAATTCTGAATCTCGCCGTGGCGCTTCATTTCGAAGCTTTGCAGAAGGTCGCCGAGCACCGTAGAGCCGACGACGGTGGAGACCAGCACCCAGGAGTTCATGCCCGTTCCCCCCCGACCGCCGTTGATGCACTGAGGTAGGGCAGGCGGTTCCGCCCGCCAATCGCCGCCCGTTTCACAGCTCGTCTCCCGTATGCGTGCCCATCCCCACCAGGATGGTTCCGGCGACGATCAGCAGGGTACCTGCCCAGCGCGTCGGCGTGACAGTTTCATTCAGCAAAAAGCGCCCCAGCAGAGCGCTCGCGACATAGCCGAGGCTGGTCACCGGAAGCACGTAGCTCAGATCGGCCCAGCTCAGCAGGGCCATGCGGGAGAGCAGCCACAGGATGAGGAGCGAAATACCCATCATAGCCCAAGGAGAAAGAATCGCTGAGACATATTCGAGCGGCGTAGTGGTGATGCGCCCGTGCATGCCGCGGTCCAGGCAGAAATTCCCGAATGCGTTGCTCAGGATGACAATGATGGCGAAGACGCGCGTCTTCCACTGCAGGCGTGCGTCTGGCTTCATCTTCTTACGCGCGTTCGGCGGCGGCCAAACGGTCGGCTTTCTGCTCCGCCACGTACTTCTTGCGCTTGGCGCGGAGGCTCAAATAATCCTTGGCTTCCTTGTACAGGCGCTTGCGCTCATGCCCGTCGAACAGGCTCTTGCGGACGATCCGCCACGCAGCCTTGGGACGGAAATAATACTCGCCGTAGAAGCGCTCCACCCACTCCACCATCTCGTCTTTTTCGAGGATGCCGGGGTAGATCACGTTGGGCAGCTGATGCCCTTCGTCGTCGGACATCTTGATGGCGACAAGGTCGTTCTTTTTGGCGTATTCGTAGAATTCCGTGCCGGGGAAGGCGTGGGCGATCGAAACCTGAATGGTCTCTACGTCCAGCTTCTTCGCGAAATCGATGGTGTTGCGGATGGTCTCCCGGGTTTCGCCGGGCAGTCCGATGATGAAGTCGCCGTGGACGGTCAGGCCCAGCTTGTGGCAATTTTCCGTGAAGCGCTTGGCCATATCGATGGTCGCGCCCTTCTTGATATTGCGCAGAATCTGCTCGTCGCCCGACTCATAGCCGACGATCAGCAGGCGGCAGCCCGCTTCCTTCATCGCCTTCAACGTGTCGTAATCGGTGGTGACGCGGGAGGTGCAGCTCCAGGTGAAGTTCAGCTTCTTCAGCTCCGCCGTGACTTCCAGCGTGCGCGCTTTGCGGTAATTGAAGGTATCGTCGTCGAAGAAGATTTCCTTCAGGCCGGGGAAGTTCTCGAGCGCGTACTTGCACTCCGCCGCAATGTCCTGCGCCGAACGCAAGCGCCAGCGATGGCCCGAATGCGTCTGGGGCCACAGGCAGAACGTACACATCGCCGGACAACCCCGCGTGGTGTAAAAAGAAATGTACGGATTCAGCAGGAACGGGACGTTATAGCGCTTGAAATCCAGATCGCGCTTGTAGACCTTGGAAACCCACGGCAACTCGTCCAGATTCTCGATCACCGGGCCTTCCGGATTGTGGACGTTTTTGCCATCCTTGCGATAACTGACGCCCGGCAGCTCTTCCAGAGGAGTGCCCTTGGCGTAATTTACGATCTGGTGATCGAACTCTCGGCGAACGATAAAATCGATGGCTGGGGACGCATTCAGCACCTTATCCGGCTCAATAGTGACGGGCGGCCCGACGAAGCACACCTTCATCTTCGGGTTGGCGTCCTTCATCATGTTCGCGATGCGCACGTCCACATGAAAACCGGGCGACGAAGTAAACAGCACCAGCAATTCGTAATCCGGCGCCATGGCGACGGTCTGCTCGATCGACACGCCGTGCGGCGGCGCGTCCAACACTTTGCTGCCTTCCAGCATGCCCGCGGGATAGCACAACCAAACGGGGTACCAATACGATTCGATTTCGCGCGTGGAGGGCCAGCGCGATCCGGCTCCGCCGTCGAAACCTTCAAACGAAGGAGGATTTAGAAACAGTGTCTTCAGGGGCATGAATGGGAAATTCTCCTCTAACGGTCGGAGGCAGGCTCTTCGGCAACGGCTTCCTGTTTGCTGAAATTAGTGAAATCGATGTTCAGTTCGGCTTTGCCGAACACGCGGACGTCGGCGGTGCTCTTCAGGTGCCTCGGGATGGAAACGCCTTCCTGCATCTGATAATCGCGCACGAATTCGACCTTCTTTAGAAAGACAGAAGGCGTTTTGACGAACTCGCCCGACTCACGCACGGGCATGCCGGTGGAGGCGTCCAGCCACAGGTCGCCTTTAAACAACCCGACGCGCTTGCGTTTCGGCGTGATCTGGAACATTTCGGCCCGCTGGCCGTTCATCTCGATGGTTCCCTTGTGGTGAAACTTGTAATTCGCCGGCGTAATGGCGATGTCGTCGCTCTTTTGGGCTTCCATCTCGGCCTGGATAAAGCGTGCGATCACTTCCTGCTTAATGGTGTCATCACCTTGAAAACCAAGGATCTTATAGCCGATCTTGCCTAGTGTTGAAATAGTCCTGCGCGCGATCAACTTGCCCTGTTTTTCCAGCTTCGGGAGCTTGGCGTCGATTGCCACGTCCATCTGCCCGCCGCGCAGTGTGGCTTGCTGGGTCTTGGTAGCCGTTTGGTACTGGGCTATGATTGGCAGATTGGCGTCATCGCTCTCGGCAGACGAGCAAGGGACTGCCAGAGCCAGGGACGCGACCAACACGGCGGAAAAACGCAAGCAGTTACCCTTCATGCGATGGGAAGTGACCTGAACGACACACTTGTCCTGTAAGCTATTGTATCAGATCCGGTCTCCAGACCGGCCCCAAGGGGTTGGATGGCCTAACCCAACGCATAGTTTCAAGGAAGAGGTGCTGTCCATCGGTTCGGACGCTGATGAGCCCGTCCTGATCCGTGCGGAGGATGCCTGTATGACGTTCACGTAGCCGGGCCAGTACATCCTTATGGGGGTGGCCGAAGGAATTCTCATAGCCGTCGGAGATCAGGGCGACCGACGGGGCGACGGCGTCGAGGAACGGCTGGATCGTGGATGTTTTCGATCCATGATGGCCGACCTTCAAAACGTCGGCGTGCAGGTTGGCGTTTTCGGCCAGCAGTATGCCTTCCATGGGCTTCTCCATGTCGCCCGTCAGAAGAAAGGAACGTTCGCCGAACTGCACGCGAAAGGCGAGCGAATCGTTGTTGCCGGCCTTCCTCGCCGCGAAGTCGGGCGGAGGCGAGAGGATCTCCACCTGCGCACCCGAAAAAACGAACCCAGCTTCGGCATGTCGTTCCCGGACAGTGATATGCAGCTTCCCGGCGCGGTCCAACAGCGCGGCGTCGGGGTTCACGCCCACCCACAGCTCGCGCGGATGGAAGTTTTCGAGAATCGAAGGCAGGCCTCCAATATGATCGGCATGAGCATGGGTCGCAACGACGATGTCCAGGCGCCGGATGCCTCGGCTCCAAAGATAAGGCGACACGACATCCTCGCCCGTGTCGAGATTCGATTTGCGCGTGCGGCCATATTCGAGCAGGCCTCCGCCGTCGATCAGCATGGTCGCGCCTTGGGGAAAGATAAGCAGCAGGCTATCGCCCTGGCCGACATCGATGGCAGCAAGCTCCAGTTGATTCGGCGTGAAGCGCGGCGCGAACGGCTCGCGGATCAGCAGCGCGAACAGTATCAACACCGCAGCTGTGGCGCACGCCGCCGGGCGTGCTGCATCGACCGCCGGGTCGATGGATAGACGCGTCGCGAGCGCAAGCGCCACAAGGGAGCCTACAAAAGCGAGTGCCAGCCACAGCGGCGGATCGGCGATGCGCCAAGCGGGCTCGAGATGCGCGTGCCACTCCACCACGCGTGCGGAAATATGCAGCATCCCGGAGGCGACCAAGGCCGCCCAATGCCATCTCGTGAAGATCGCCAGAAATCCGACCGGCGGCAACAGGCCCATCACCGGCGAAACGATAATGTTTGCCGAAAAACCTGAAAAAGAGATGCGATGGAAATATTCGGCCATGGGCAACGCGAGACCAACCTGCATCACTATGGAGAGCACCGCGAGTTCGAAAGCATACAGCAGCACGCGCAGAAACAGCGCCAGCGGAGGCAGCAGAAACCGCGCGGGGATGCGCAGAACCGCGTGCAGCGTATCGGCGAACAGGCGCAGCTCCACCCGGAATTGCGCCTGGCGAGGCTCCAGGTGCGGATCGGCGTCAACGTGGGTGATGTGCCGCAGCGCTTGCGCCAAAGGCACGCTTGTTGCGTTGAGCAAAGGCGCGGCGAGCGCGCCTATGACGGCCACGCACAGGAAGCTAAGCTGGAACGCGGCGTCGAACAGCTCCGCCGGGTCGTAGAGAAGATAAACCATCGCGATCCCGGCCAGAATATTCAGCACGCGTCCACGGCGATAGAAGAATCGCGTGGCGGCGTACATCGTGAATCCGGCGGCGGCGCGGACCACCGGTGGATGCATGCCCGAAACCAGAGCATAAAGCCATGCAGCGGCGCAGGTGATGCCGAGGGCGGTGAGCTCGCTGACGGTGCAGACGCGCAGCAGGAAGAGCAGCACTCCGGCCAGAATAGTCACGTGAAATCCGGCGATCACCAGCGTGTGAAACGTGCCCGTGCGGCGGAAATTATCGGTCCAGACTTTTTCGAGCTTCGAGCGCTCGCCGATGAGCACGGCCTCCATCATCGCGGTGGTGTAAGCGTCGCCGGGATACAGTGCTTCTATCCGATCGATTGCGGCGGTGCGCAGGCGATAGATGAATGCCCAAAACTTCGACCCGCAGCGGCCCGCGAGCAGGCGTGCGGTCGTGTGCCGGGCCATCGACGCGGTCCAATAAATCTGCTCACGGGCCAGGAACTGCGCGTAATCGAACGAGCCGGGATTGTTGTAATTGTGCGGAGGCCGGATGCGGGCGTTGATTTCGACGCGGTCGCCATAATTGAGCCGCTGCGGCGTTTCGCCGTCGTCCAGATTGAGGCTAACCCGAGCCCGCGCCCCTGGGTCGAGTTCCAGCGTGAACTGCTCGCGGTTCGATGAGAAGACGGAAGGCTCAACCACGCAGCCTGCGAGAATAAGCACCTCTTTCGAGCCTGCATCGATGGTCGGCGGAGGACCAGGACGGTGCCAGGCCTCGGTGAGGGCTCCCGTAAAGAAGGTTGCGAGCAGGATGCAGCCGGTGCGCAGCCATTTCGAGCGCGCCAGGATCGCGAAGAGCACGAACGCCAAGGTCGCCCATCCGGCCTGGCGCAGCGAAAACCCAAGGAAATGCCCCGCCAGGATGCCGGCTGCTACACCGAGGGTCGGAGAAATAAGCGGATCCCGCAAGTACAGTGGTGGGCTGCGAGGGCAGGAATTCTCAGGGAATCGATTCTTGGCAGGGCGGGGCCATGCCTCGCTCAGTAATACGTAAGCGGATGATTCTCCGTGCCCACCCAGATCGTCGGCGAGCCGAGTTCCCACGCCGGCAGGCGGACGATGCGCGGCCGCAGGATCAGCAGCACTTCATCGCGGGAATGATTCACAGTGTTGGAGCGCAGCAGCTTGCCTACGACCGGCAGGCTCGACAAGCCGAAGATACCGGAAACGGTGGTGCCATCGATGGTGTCGAGCAGGCCCGCCACCACCGCCGATTCGTCCGCCTTCAAACGTACCTTCCCGGTGTACTTCCGGTTGGAAATGCTGTGGTTGCCGTTGCCATCGGCCGTGCCCAGCACTTTGAACTCGGACTCCACATCAAGCGATACTTCGCCGCCCTCATGCACCGACGGTGTGATCTTCAACACCAGCCCCAGGTCCTCAAAATTCACCGTGGGCGGCGCCGCCAGGCCCGACGCCGAGCCAGCGATACTCCCACCGGAGTAGATCGCCGTGACGATGGGATATTTCTGGCCAACATGCAGCGTCGCCGGCTGGCCATCCAGCGCCACCACTTGCGATCTCAGAATGGTGCTGGAATCCGACTTGGTGAAGGTGGCAATCACCGTGGACGCAGCGATGCCGATCCCGACAAACGTCCCTCCACTCCCGAACGTGAACACGTTTGAAGCGATGGACTGCGCGTTGCCGAATACCTTGCTGAAATCGATGATCGAGGAAGAGTTGGGCAACTGTAGCCCGTAGCCCAGCGCCGAGGATTTGGTCACTTCAATGAAATCGACATCCACTTCCACCTGCGCCCTCCCGCGCGAAATGGTCTCGAGCATGGCCCGCGCCTCCAGCACCTTCGGCACCTGATCGCGGATGTAGACCACGCGCTTCACCGGGTCCAGCGCGAACTTGCGAATCTCCAGCATCTGCACCACGGCCGTCGCCATCTCCTGCGCATCCTGCACGGAAATGCGCTCCGGAATCGGAATCGCCATAGACATCGCCGGAGACAGTTCGATGCGCTTCTGGGGATTGTCCCGGGCAATCAACGCGATGCGTTCGCTCACCGGAACCACAAAAGAGTTGGACATGGTTTCCAGCGTCCGCATGGCGTCCTCAAAACGCACGTCGTCCAGATGGAAGCGGAACTTGGGAGGGTCCTGATAACCCGCTTCAAACACCGGCGTCAGGCCGTATTCGCCCATCACTTTTTCGATGATGGTACGGGCTTCGCCGGTGATGTCGAAACTCTTCAGGCCATCCTGACTGCGCAGACGGGCGGGGGGACGCGCCACATGCGCTTCCGCCAGTTCGCGGTCGGTCAGCGGTTCGACGCCGACGGGCACACGCGCGTTCAGATCGTCCGCGCGGCCAATGCGGGTTTCCGCGGACATGGCGGCATCGGCCTGCAGCATCGCCTTGCGCATGGCGAAGTCCACATTGGTGGGATTCAGCGCGGCGGCCTGGGAATAGAGCAGAAAGGCATGCAGCTTATCGCCCGATTTTTCAGCTTTTTGGCCGGCCTTATACAGCCTCTCTGCGAAGTCTTCGGCGGGACACACCGCGCTCAGCAGACAGAGCAAAACGAAGGTGTGGAGAAACCGCACATCAGGTTTGACGCTCGGGCCGGACGCCGCGTGCAGGTAAACTTTTCCGCTAGGACCGCCGATATCCGATTGGAAGCTCACTATGGCTACTTTTGCTCCGGTCCGTTCCGCCTTCGCCCCTGCGATTCCCCAGGATTTCAAGGAGCTTGGCATCTCCGAATCGCTGGTTCTCGACCTGATGCTGCGGCGTCTGCTGATCGAGGGCTATTCGAGCATCGCCGGCATCGCCAAGAGCCTGCGCCTGTCGCACCGCATCGTGGATATCGTGTTCAAGCACATGCGCTCCCAGCAACTGGTCGAGGTGAAGGGCATGATCGGCAACGATTACAGCTTCACGTTGTCGGCAGCCGGCAAGCAACTCGCCGGGGAGCGGTTCCAGATTTCTCAATACGCGGGCGCGTGCCCCGTTTCGCTGGCCGAATATCACAACGCGACCAAGGTGCAGTCGGCGCACGTGCACGTGGATCGCAAGACGCTGCGCGCGGCGTATTCGGACCTGATCGTGTCGGACCGCATGCTGGACCAGCTGGGCCCCGCCATCATTTCGCAGAACTCGATTTTCGTCTACGGACCCACCGGCAACGGCAAAACCAGCCTGGCGGAGCGCATGCTGCGCGTGTACAAGGACGCCGTGCTGATTCCCTACGCCGTCGAAGTGGATAACCAGGTGATCAGCATGTACGACCCGGTGGTGCATCAACCCATCGAAAACGACAACGAGGACATCGACCCGCGCTGGCTGCTGTGCAAGCGTCCCTGCATCGTCGTGGGCGGCGAACTGATCCCCAGCATGCTGGAGTTGCGCCTCGACGAGGCGTCCGGCATTTACGCCGCGCCTCTCCAGATGAAGGCCAATAACGGCATTCTCATCATCGACGATTTCGGTCGCCAGTTGATGTCGCCCCGCGACTTGCTGAACCGCTGGATCGTGCCGTTGGACCGCCGCGTGGATTACCTCACACTGCGCTACGGCGTGAAATTCCAGATTCCATTCGAGCTGATGGTGGTGTTTTCCACCAACCTGGAGCCCGCCGACCTGGCCGACGAGGCGTTCCTGCGCCGCATCCACAACAAGATTTTCGTGGAAGCGGTGGACGCGGGCAGCTTCGACCAGATTTTCTATCGCGTGGTGGCGGGGCGCAACATCTCGGCCGAGCCTGATAGCGCCGAATTCCTCCGCAAGCTGTGCCTGCGCGAGGGCCGTACCGAGCTACGCGCCTGCTATCCATCGGACATCTGCGATATCCTGCTGGCGATCGGGCGCTATGAGGGCCGTGGTCCCATCATGACCAAACCGGAACTGGAGCGCGCGGCGTCCCTGTATTTCACCAAGAATTGAGTTTCACGAAAACTTGATACCATCGCCACATGCCATCGCGGCAAGCCACCGTGGATTTTATCGTCGATCAACTCTCGCCGGCGGGTCCAATTACCACCAAGCGGATGTTCGGCGAATACTGCATCTATTCCAAGAGCAAAGTGGTGGCCTTCGTCTGTGACGATCAGCTGTTCGTCAAGCCGACGGCCGCGGGGAAAGCGTACGCGAAAGGCATCGGCGAAGGTCCACCCTATCCTGGCGCAAAGCCATATCTGCTGATCCCCGGCGACAAGTGGGAGGACGGCGAGTGGCTCACCGGGCTGATCCGTGCTTCGTGGCCTGAACTGCCGGCACCGAATCCCAAACCGGCAAAAAAGAAACGCTAGCCACCGGCGCTCACACCATCCCCGGCTGCGCAGCCCTCGGCGTCAGCCGGGGGATAGGCCGCAGTGAAGCCCGCAGGTCGCGGCGTTAAGCCAGCGCCGCCTTGGCGTACTCAAAACACTTCTTCACTTCCGCCGTCGCGCCTTCAGTCCCGCGATATTCGTATTCAATATAGGCGGGGATCGGATACTTCTTCTCCTTCAGCAGCGTGAGCACTGGCTTGATCGGCGTATCGCCCTGGCCCCAGACCGTATTGTCGCCCTGATTCTTCTTGCGATCCTTCAAATGCAGGTTGGTGATGCGGTCGTGGTGTTCGTTGATGTACGCCATCGGATCGTAGCCGGCGGCGAAGAAGTGGCCGATGTCCAGGTTTACCCAGAAATACTTCGACATGTCCATGGCGGCCTGGAAGCTTTCCGGCTTGGCGAATTCTTCCGGATTGGTGATGTTGGAATGGCCGTGCATGGCGACGATGAACTTGTGTTTATCGGCGAACGGCGCCACCCGCTTGGCCTGGCTGACGGTGGTCGATGCGGTGATCGCGCGCGCGCCCAGCGCTTTGGCGAACTCGAAGCCGCGCTCGATTTCATCGTCGCTGAATCCCTGGTTGAAGCTGTAATTGTAGGCGTAAATGTGGATGCCGGCGTCGTCGAACTTTTTCTTCAATCCCTTGAAGTGGTCCAGCGAGACGCTCAAGCGCCAGTCGCGCAGGGCCTTGCGCGCTTTCTCGCGTTCCTCGGCGGGCGTTTCGCGCGTGAAGCGGGGCTGCAAGGGCTCGAACTGCGAGGAGAACACTTCGCATTCGCCCAGCCCGTCCTCGGTCATCGCCTTGATGACGGCATCGACGATGCCCTCCGGCGGAAACTCGCGGTAGCTGTAGGTCTGAACGCCCAGTTGGACGCCATTGATCTTCGAATCGATCTTCTTTGCCGCCAGAGCGGACGTCACGGGCAACGCAGCCAGAGCCACTCGGCCAAAATCTCTTCTCGTCAACATGGAAACAAGATTCCTTTCAGAATGAGAATATCACTTTGACTCTGAGCCGCTATGCCACGCGCGCCAGCAATGCGCCCCAGTTGAAACCCGCGCCGAAGCCTGCGAATACGGCGTATCCGGGCGAAGGCTCCCATTCTGAAGCCGCGATCAGCATGGATGCCGACGAGGTGTTGCCGTATTTCGCGATGTTTGAAAACACCAGCGATGCGTCCACGCCCAGCGTCCGCGCCACCTTCATGATCAGGTTTTGATTGGCCTGATGCATCACGAACTGCTTCACCTCGGCGGCCACCAGGCCGGAGCGCTGCAGCACTTCCTGAATCACCGCGGGCAATTTGCGTGACGCCTGCAATATCACCGTGAGGCCGTTCATGCGCAGCGGCCCTCCCCACTCAAGAGAAAGGTCCTCGCGATTCGCGCCGTCGGTGTGCAGCACCGAATCGACGATTTCAATGCGCGACGGGCGGGAGCTGACCAGCGCTGCGCCTGCGCCGTCACCGAACAGGATCGCGGTGTTTTGATCGAGCGTGGCTCCTTGAATCACCGATGACATTTTTTCCGACGCCACAACCAGAACATCGCCGTATGTGGGGGCGAGTTGTGACGCCAGCGAGAGCGCGAAAATCGAGCCTGCGCTGGCGATGGGCAGGTCCAGCACGGGCGTGGTGTTCAATCCCAGCGCGGCGGCGACCGTGGCCGCGGGCCCCGGAAAACGGCGCTCGGCGCTGCCGCTCGAAACCATGATCAGGCCCAGTTTCGACGCCTCGATTCCAGCCCGCGCAAGGCAATCGCGCGCGGCGGCGATGGCCAGATCGGCAACCGTGTCGGCGTCCGCATAGCGGCGCTCGCGGATGCCGCTCGCGCTTTCAATCCACTCCGGCGCGCATCCCAACTCAGCGGCCAGTTCCGCGTTGGCCACGATGCGCGGCGGTACGTGCGCACCGAAGGCGTGAAGATAACTCATTGGCCATGCTCGGCGAGGTATGCCTCAATGCGCGCAATCGTCTCGAATTTACGGGGCGTGAGATCGGAGTCAGGCACTTTGAAGGAAAACTCCTTTTCCAGGCCGGACACAAGGTCGGGCAGGGCAAACGAGTCCAGCAGCCCGCTTTCAAACAGCGAATCTTCGTCGCCGATGGTGACAGGCTCCGAGGTAACCTGTTGCAAAACTTTTAATAAACGATCGCGCATGTAGTTATTATCGCCCGACAATGGTGCGCTTCAATGTGTGCACCACAATATAAACGTCCAGCCAGACGGAAAGATTCTTGATGTAGTAGCGGTCGAACTCCAGATTCACGATGGCGTCCTCAAACTCGCCGGAATCGCGTTCGTTCACCTGGGCCCATCCCGCAATGCCCGGCTTGACGGCCAGACGCTGCCGGTAATAGGGAATTTCTTTCTCCAGCGCGGCGGTAAATTCCACCCGCTCCGGCCGCGGCCCGACGATCGACATTTCGCCGCGCAGCACATTGAACAACTGCGGCAGAAGGTTCAGATGCCACTCCGCGATCCACTTGCCCACGCGCGCCGAGCGGAACTTGACGGCGGAAAACTCCCTACCGTTGTGCCCGGCGCAGCGCTCCCGTACCAAGACCGGGCCGGGAGAAGAAAACTTCACGATCAAGGCCACAATCGCCATGACGGGCAAGGCAATGATCAGCGCCGCCAGCGCCAGAACGAACGAATACACGCTCTGCAGCGCGACGCTGGACGTGCGCGGGCGGATGTCGTGCGAAAACACGATCTGCGCGGGCTCCAGATCGCGCGTCGAGACGCGTCCAAAAACTGCTTCGAAAACAGAAGAAGCCTCTTCGATGCGCAAACCCGCCAGCCGCAAGGCGATAAGGTGCTCCACTGGCAGCCGACTCGTATCTTCCATGCCCACCACCAGGCGGGCAGGATTCTTCTCCGCCAGCACGTGGTCAAGATCGCCGAGCGAGCCCAGCCGGGGAGCGCCTGGAATCTCCGGCGCGGATTCCGAGTCAAGAAACCCGATAGGCGACAGGCCCAGCTCCGGCCGCTCGTTCAGCAACTCCGCGATATCCCGCACGGCCGGCGAAGAGCCGAGAAAAAGCAGCGTCTGCCCTCCCGTGGACTTGCGGGCCATGATGGTGAAGGCGATTCGCCACAACGGCAGCACCACCAGCACGATGCCGCTGCCGTAAACCATCACCCATTTCGGCAGCAGGATGCCCGATTGCGCGTAGGTCAACAGCGACTGGAGCAGAAACCCGATCCCCAGAACCAGGCAGAACTGCTGAATCAGGCGGATGCGGGAGCGGACGCGGAAATTCTCGTACAGGTCGCTGAAATACAACCCGACCACAATGACCAGTGTTTGAAAGCCGACCTGCCAGTATCCACTGCGGTCGAACAGAAACGTCAGCAGAGGCTCGTCCAACGCGATTCGCGCGGCAGCCAGGTAGCTGGCGAAGATCAGCACGACCTCGGAGAGGATCAGCGCCAATGCGCTGCTGGGAATGGAAACTTTAAACAGCCGGATCATCTGCCGCTCGAATGCGATACCGCTCCAGTTTAGCGCGCGCCAGCTTTAACGGAAGAACGCAGCCATGGCGTCGTATTCGTTCTTGAAGTCTGCCAGAATCGTTTTCAACCCGTCGGCGGAGAGCCCGAGCCCTTCGATCAACAGTGGGTCGGACCACTCTAAAGGCCCTCCCGGCTTCGGTTTCAGAATGGACACGCCCATGGAATTGACATACTGGTTGGCGGCGTCCAGCACCCGGCTGAGCGCAACGCGCCCGGGGTCGGCGGCCATTGTGTCCTTCTCGGGAGTATGGTGATGACGGACCGCGTTCTGGATCGGTGCGGGCAAATTCCATACGTTCAGCGCCTCCGCCGATAAGTCGGGGTGAACCAGCCCCGTAACTTCCAGTTCGCAGACCAGCATCGGCTTGCCGGAAGCTTCGTGCATGTCCGAAATGCGCGCGTAATCCTCGCGCAAGCCGAGCGCGAACAGAAGGCGCCCGACGTCGTGAAACAGGCCGGCCACGAACGCGCCTTCGGCATACTCCACGTCGAGTTTCTGCGCCAGCATGTCGCTGAGTATCGCCGACGCGGCCGAGTGCATATTGAAGCGCGCCATGGACCACGTGGGCGGCGTCTTCACCTGATTCCACATCCGCGTGATGGACATCCCCAGCACGGCGTTGCGCAGCTTATTGATACCCAACAGACTGAGCGCGTGACGCACCGAATTGATGCTGCCGCGCCGGGCGTACAGAGCGGAGTTGACCAGATGCAGCAGATTCCCCGCCACCACCGTGTCTTTTTCAATCAGATCGCCCAGTTTGACGAAGGAAACATCCTCCTTTGCCAGGGACGCCAGCAGGCGGTTCAGAATCGGAGAGAACGGAGGCAACTCCCCTAAGGCGCTTAAAGCGCGGTGACGCAGCGAGCTGGCATCTACCCTGGTTTCGACCTTGGTATCGATGAGAGGTACCACGTTTGGCTTATCGTCGGATGCGGTCGAATGTTGAAGGTCGGATAAGCCCGGTGGACTCTCAGCTTGCCGTTGCCGCGACGGGCGCGGAGGATTCGGGGCGGCTCAGCTTGCGGCGGATGCCCTGCCCCAGGCGCTTAGCCAAGTCGAACGTCATGCCGAACAGGAAGAGCAGCCCGCGCAGCATGTGCTTGCCCAGCCATAACATGGCGGCTCCAGCCGCGCCGAACGCCAAAGCCAGCAGGATCAGGACTAAGCCCTGTTCCGAGGCCGTCAATTGATCCAGAATGTAGCCGGACCCGCCGTCTAGACGGATGTAGCCCTGCGCAACCAGCCTGTCCCACAGGCCGCCCGGATCCATCCGGATCAGCCCCAGCAGCAGGAACAAACCGGACACCAGCAAAAACGAACCCACCACAGCGTAATAGGCGATCAGGCATCCGGCCAGCGCGACGAGAAAGCCCACCAGGACGCCCAGGCCGCCGAAGCCCAGAGGGATCCCGAACAAAGCGATCAGGACGCCGCCGACTAGATAGAGAGGTAGGCTTTTCTTCGCGCCGGAGCGGATCATCTGGTCCGGCAGGCGTTCCGCAACCACTTCCCTCGGCTCGCCTAAGTTGCGCAGAACCAATAAAATACGGCCAACCTCGTCGCCTCCGAAGGCCTGCTGATACGCCTCGTAGATGTGCGACTCGAGCTCCCTCACAAACTCGACCCGCTCGCGCGCGGGAACCCGTACCAGCAGCATATCCACTCGCTGCAGGTAGTCCGCCACAATTTTGGTTACTGCTTCCGGGTAGCTCATATTATGCCTTTCGAATCAGTAGTTTCCTGCCCTGCTCCGGTTCTTCCCGCATGTCCGGCCGCTTTACCAGGCTGACCAGAATGTCCAGATCGCGACTGAGCTGGTCGAACAACTGCCTGCCCGCCAGCGTCAGCCCGTAATACTTGCGCGGAGGCCCCTGTTCGGATTCCACCCACTCCGAATCCACCAGTCCGTCGCGATTCAGGCGCGCCAGGATTGGGTAAATGGTGCCTTCCTTCATCTCGCCGGCCTCGCTATCGGACAAGGCGCGAGCCAGTGAGTACCCATAATGACGCTGATAATAAAGGACTCGCATCACGGCGAGCTCCAGAATGCCCTTGCGCATCTGGGTCACCAGGCGGTCCTTGCTCTCGGTTGAGTACTCCATCTGGAAGCAGTATACGGTATTGCTAGGTACCGTGTTCCAGATTTATTCGTACCGGAGTGCGATCGCTGGGTCGATCCTGGTCGCCTTCCATGCCGGGACCAGGCTGGCGGCGGCGGACACGGCCAGAATCAGCGCCGGAACCACGAAAAAGGTGAGCGGATCGGCCGCAGTGACACCATATAAAGAGGAAGCGAGCAGGCGCGTTATGGCCAGTGCGCCCGCCAAGCCAAGCGCGATCCCCGCCGCGCTGAGGCCGATCCCTTGGCCCAGCACCATCGTCAGGATTTGCCCGCGGGTCGCGCCCAGCGTCATGCGGATGCCCATCTCCGGAGTGCGCTGGCGGACGGCGTAGGCCATCAGCCCGTAAATGCCGACCAGCGCCAGCGTCAGCGCGATGGCGGCGAAGATCGATAGCAGCGACGTCTGGAACCGCCGGCGCGCGTTAGATTGGGAGATGAGTTGCTCCATTGTCCGCACTTCGAACGGAGGCGCCGAAGGAGACAGTTCCGCCGCGATCTGCTTCATCGCCGATGCCAGCGGCGCGGCCGGACCAGTGGTGCGCACGGCCAGAGTCGCGTTCCCCGCCAGGCTCTGGTCCATGGACTGATACGCCTCCGTGTTCGGCGTTTCGTCCACCGCGCCGTGCTTC
>Ga0209698_10001307_pt1 | contig 28669 bp, 27 predicted proteins | sample LitLauG_LLR_2012_FD_187203 | JGI IMG/M metagenome (GOLD analysis project Ga0209698, IMG submission 187203) | Freshwater sediment microbial communities from Pennsylvania, USA - Little Laurel Run_MetaG_LLR_2012 (SPAdes) (version 2) | ecosystem: Environmental > Aquatic > Freshwater > Creek >... | reverse complement strand
GGGGCTGCCTTTCTCCTTTTGCTTAACACCGCTCCGCTGAACGCGGCTGTCATCAATTCGGTCGGAGCGCACATTCGCGCCACGGCACTGGCGGTAAATATTTTCATCATCCATTCTCTGGGTGACATGCCCTCGCCGACGATGATGGGCTGGGTCGCTGACAAGCGCTCGCTGCAGGCGGCCTTTATCCTGCCGGTGATCGCCATGGGCATTTCTTCTGCCATACTGTTTTACGGGATGAAGTTCGCGCCGGCCATGGCAGTGGACGGGCCCAAGAGCGTCAACCACTAAGGACAGAAGGTTCACGAAGTACTCCGAATGACTTACTTTTATTGGATTACCGGAGTCATTCTGGCGCTGGCCTGGTTTTCCCGGATCGTGGATGCTGCGCTGGGGATGCCTTCGGTGGCTGACGTTTCCCGGCCGCAGTGGGACCGGAATCCTGTTTCGACTTCCGGAAATCCCCGCGTTTCCATCATCGTTCCTGCGCGCAATGAAGAAGAAACCATCGAACAGGCACTCAGGACTCTTCTTGCGCTCGATTACGATAACTATGAAGTGATCGCTGTGAATGACCGGTCGACCGATCGGACTGGCGAGATTATGGAGCGGGTGGCGAACTCTCAAGCCACGAACGGCTCGGCGCGCGAGACAGACCCCACGCTCAGTCAAGAAAGTCAAAACCCCGGCCCTGTCCCTGCAAAAAATGCAGGGACAAGGACGTGGCACACTCCACTCCGCGTCATTCATCACACTGAATTGCCTTCGGGATGGCTGGGCAAGACCCATGCCATGTGGACGGCCGCGAATCAGGCTTCGGGCGACTGGTTGCTGTTCACCGACGCTGATGTGCTCTTCAAACCCGATTCGCTGCGGCGCGCCTTGGCTTATGCCGAAACTGAGCCGGCCGATCACGTCGTGCTGTTTCCGCGCATGATTATGCGGCGGCCCGATGAGTACATGATGATTGCGTTCTTCCAGACCATGTTCATCTTCGGGCATCGTCCGTGGAAGGTTGCCGATCCGGGCACCGACGATCACATGGGCGTGGGCGCCTTCAACCTGGTGCGGCGGCACGTGTATGACGCGGTCGGGACGTACGAAGCGCTGCGCATGGAAGTGCTCGACGACATGAAGTTGGGCAAGGTCGTGAAGAAGGCTGGATTCGCCCAGCGCAATGTTTTCGGGGGCGATCTGATTTCGATCCGCTGGGGGCGTGGGGCTTTCGGAATCGTCAACAACCTCACCAAGAATTTCTTTGCCGTGCTGTCGTTTCAGTCCTGGCGCACGTTGATCTCTGCTTTTGGCCTGGCCTTCGTTAATCTCGGGCCATTCCTCGGAATCGGGATGGCCCACGGCTGGGCACGATTGCCTTTTGCGCTCGCCCTCGGATCACTTCTTCTGATCTATATCGGGATGTCGTGGCGGACGTCGGTGCCGCCGTACTACTTCTTGCTGCACCCGGTGAGCACGGCGATGTTCATCTACACGCTGCTGCGCTCGATGTTCCTGACACTGTGGAATGACGGCATCGTGTGGCGCGGGACGAAGTATCCGCTGGAAGAGTTGCGCAAGGGGATGGTGTGAGGGGCGGTTATGCTCGGATGAGTGGAATCGCGATTTTTCACCAACTATGTGCCGGGACGGGGATGCGGAGGGGGGCGATCGATGAACCCAATGAACGTCCGCAACTCAAGTGTAATAGCGTTATCGTGGTGCAGGGCAGAATCGAAAGGAAATCTGTGCTGGTAACCAACTGCCAGTCGGCAACAGGCCAAGTCCTTGGAGAGGCCGAACACAGCTTGCACTTGTCCAGCTGCAAATCCACCTAGGCCACCTTGTCCCCACCTCTTCCCAACTGACGGCAGGCCCGTAAGCCAGAAACGCTTGCCACCACATCGGAACTCCCATCCGTAGCAGCGCAGGATTGGCACGCGCCAACGGAAGTCTGCCGTGAATCCGTTTCGCTGCTGCACCCGGTCAAAGGCGATACCGATGTCGAAGGTCTGTGTGCGAATACGGGGCAGTTTGCCAAACGAGACGGAGAGCAACGCGGGGTCGACATAAATGCCAGCGGCCACGCTCGAATTGGTAAAGGGATTCCGATTGCTGCCGACGGCGAAGTGCGCACCTGCATCGATGTTATCGCCCCATAGCGACGTTGTGGACAACAGCAGAAATAACAGCAAAGAACGTTTGCGCATAAGGCCAATCGCTTGCACTCTACACCGCATCGCGGCTCAGTTCCACCATGACTAATGAAACCAGGCGTTAGCGCTTATTGGCGTTTTCACAGCGATCGGCCGTCGCGCTGCAGAAGGGTATATTTTCTACTGCGGGTCGTCGCCTTCCACATCATTTCCGTACGTAGCAGTGGTGTTGGGCTTGGCCTTTGTCTTCGTTGGTTTTTTCGTAGGACGCATCCGTCCGGCGCTGAAGTGGCCACGGTTCTCCACGTCGTAGTTCTTCGGCAGAGGAGGAATCATGGCGGAGCCGCCTTCGATCTGGCTGATGCGGTTCAGAATGATTTCGGGGCGGCCGTCGTAGGCTTTGAGGGCCCCGCGGATTTCGATGGTGCGGCCGGCGAGGCGGCGGACGTCGCCGACATCTTTCAGGTCGTTCGCAAAGACGACGACCGTAAAGGGACAGGCCATCTGGTCTTCACAGAAATCGAGGAAGTGGACACCTTTGGTGCCAACTTTCACCCGCACGATTTTTCCCGTCACGCATTTGGTTTCTCCGATATGCTGTCCGGCTTGGTGGATGGGGATACAGTCTGCGGCGCGGGCGGAGGGGACCGCGAAGAGGAAGAGTAAGAGCGCGACGTGTGTCGTAATCCTGCGGAGAGCATGGGAGCGCGCTGCCGGGCTTTGCCCGGCCGGACGGGCGAAGGCGCCCGTCCCCACACGAGCAGGGACAGCACGGGCATTGGTGGCTGCTGCATTCCAGAGAAGCATAGGGTGATTCTAGGAATCACACGAAGCTGGAGTCTGTGATGCGGGAGGAATTATTTCGGGGATCGTTCCGGAATGGAACTAAGAAATTCAGCCGCTCGGGCCAAGCTTCCCCGGTGCGGTTTTCAATCAACAATCAAAATCCAACCATCAGCAATTCTGGAGTCCCCACTTCTCGCGCCTACACCACGCGAGAAATGGGGTTCAAATCAGAGTTAAAATCTTACTTGAACGACTTCACAGCGCTGGCTTCGTCGTCTTTCACGTCGAAGACTGTGTAGAGCTTGGTGATCTGAAGCAGATCGTTGACCTTCTTGGTAAGGTTCAGCAGCTTCAGTTCGCCGCCCTGGTTCTTGGTGGTGGTGAAGGCGCTGACCAGTTCGCCGATGCCAGAGCTGTCGATGTAGTTCACGTCCGCCAAGTTCAGGACGATCTTCTTATTGCCTTTCGAGAGCAGGTCGCGGACCGTGTCGCGAAGAATGACGCTGCCTTCGCCGAGCGTGATGCGACCGCTGCAGTCCACAATGGTGACACCGTCGACCTGCCGACTACCAACCTTCATTGTCACTGGGAAGCCTCCTTGCCGCCCGCGGTTGGCCCGTGGACGTGCTTGATCAGTTTGAGTTCGGTGCCCGTCGAAGACGGGCGAATCTCGACAACATCCATAAACGAGCGCATCAGAAAAATGCCGCGCCCGGAAGTCTTGAGCAGATTCTCCGGCGCCAGGGGGTTGGGAATCTTGCTCAGGTCCATTCCTTTGCCCTGGTCGCGGATGGTGATGACTAATTCACTGCCGGTGCGCTCGAAGGCGAGAGTCACTTTCTTGTCCGGGGCGTAGCCGTTGCCGTGCAGCACGGCGTTGACCGCGCCTTCGCGCACCGCCATGGAAATCTGCATGACTTCATCGTCGCCAAAGCCTAATTCGGTAGCAATACGGGTCGCTTTTTCTTCTGCGTTGTCGATCGTCTCCAATGAGGAGTCGAGCGTGTAAGACACCCGTTGCTCGGTCATGGCCATGGACGAAGTGAATACGAGTATACGGCCTGGGAGGGAAGAAAAGCCCGCAATCCCATCTCCAGACGCTCGCCATATGAGATTCCCGGCGAATGCGGTAGTTTGCCTGTCGGAAGGCGAATTGTCAACGGAACCTGCGGAGAGCAGTTGAAGTTCGGCTTATAATCTGGCCTCGTGGCGCTGACAGCGGCCAAACTCAGGCAGCGGCTCAAGCGAATCTTTGTGGGTACGGTTGTCGGTGTACTGGGAACGGGTATTCTGACGTTCGGAGTTGACTTCGGCCTGTTCCGCCTGCGGGTGGCTTCTCACCGCGAAGCCTACGGCTCGGTCGTCGTGCGTCGTTCCTATGCCGTGCAGCAGAAGAATGGGAAGACGCAGTTCATCTTCAATCCGCCCACGCCCGAGACCTGTGTGAATGCCCTCTTTCCGCATTCGGGTATGCAGCCTTGCTGGTATCTCAATCGGCATCCGGAGCAGCGGACGGATATCTAGTGTTCTCTCGGCGATCTCTGCGAGTCCTCAGCGAACTCTGCGGTTCAAGGCTTTGACGCCGAGGTCGCAGAGAAACGCCGCAGAGAGCGCAGAGGATCGAGGCATTGCGGCCTTTCTTGTGAGAAGTGGGGGATTTTGCTGCTCATCGGCTAGAATGTTGCGGCAATCACAACAGCAATACTGAGGCGATCATGGGGAACGGACTCTTGCGTCGTGGATTTTTCTCTGGCTTCGCATTCCTGCTGACCTGCGCGGCGCCGATGGCGGCTGCCCGGCCCAATCCGCGGCTGGAGAAGGCCTATCGCTTTCAACAGAGCGGATGGACCTACGTTCATCTGGAAGGATCGCCAGCGGATGTTGGCTATCAGCACGGATATCTGCTGGCCCCCGAAATTCAAGACGCATTCGAAGCCATCAAGCTGTTCGATACCCATCAGTCGCAGCACGATTGGGAATTCTTCCGCACGACTGCGCGCCAGATGCTCTGGCCGCACGTCGATGCCGAGTACCAGCAGGAGTTGCAGGGCATTGCCGACGGCGTGAAGGCGCACGGCGTCGATCTCGACGTGTGGGACATCGTTGCGCTCAATGCCTTCGAGGAAGTGCCGGACTACTATCTGCCGTGGCTCAACAAGCAGAATAAGTCGGAAAAGAATCCGAAGCTGGCGGCGCCGGGGAATTGCAGCGCGTTCATCGCGACAGGCAGCATGACGAAGGATCACAAGATCGTCATCGCCCACAACAACTGGACGAGCTATCTGGCGGGCGAGCGCTGGGTGATCATCTTCGACATCCAACCGGAGCAAGGGAACCACATCTTGATGGATGGGTTTCCGGGAGTGATCGTCAGCGACGACGACTTCGGCGTGAACTCGGCGGGGATCATGATTACTGAAACGACCATCACGCAGTTCGAGGGATGGGATCCCAACGGGAAACCGGAATTCATGCGGGCCCGCAAAGCACTGCAGTACGCCAACAACATCGACGACTACGTGCGCATCATTGAAGAAGGGAACAACGGCGGATATGCGAATGACTGGCTGATTGGCGATCGCAAGACGGGCGAGATTGCATATCTGGAGTTGGGGTTGAAGAATACGCCGCTATGGCGCACGAAAGACGGGTACTTTGTCAGCTCGAATTTCGCGCGGGATCCGAAGGTGATCAAAGAAGAGACCACGTTTGACCCGAATGATGCTTCGTCGTCGCCAAACGCCCGTCATGCCCGCTGGGAAGACTTGATGAAGGAAGCGAAAGGAAAGATTGACGTGACCATGGCAGAGCAGTTCTTGTCGGACCACGTCGATACCTACGAGAAGAAAGATCAAGCAAACGAACGCGGGCTGTGCGGGCACGTCGACACTTCTTCGCGAGGCGTGAAGGAATGGGAGTGGGGTGCCTACAACCCCGGTGGCGCGGTCCAGGGCAAGGCGGCTGATAGCGCAATGGCGGCGAAGATGAGCTTCGCGGCCCGGGCAGGGCATCCGTGCGGCGCGGACTTTCTAGCGGAGCCTTTCCTCGACCACCATCCCGAGTATTCGTGGCAAAAGCCGCTGCTGCGGGACATGAAGGCGGGTCCCTGGACGGTGTTTGCGTCGGGGCAAAAGCAGTAGCTTGGCTTCCGTAGGTTCCGTAGCGCCGGCATCCTGCCGGCTGCCGTGGCGGCGTCTCGCCGCCACTGCGCGGGGCTTTGAAGACGGCGCAGGCTTTGCGATAGAGCTTCCGGTGCGGGGGCGGGACGCCGCCGCCACAGCCGGCGAGGACGCCGGCGCTACGTCGAACCCGGGCTACCTTATTTGTAAATCCCACCCATAAACAATTTTGATTGGACGAACCGGCGGACTGAACCTAGAGTCCTAAAAGTGCAGCCCAGCCGTACCCGAACGCGCCCGCTTGTGCACCGGAAGAACCCTCCGGAAGTGCCTGTGACGTTATTTCGTCCTCCGTTTCGCAATTACCAGTTCGACTCCGCCTATGACGAAATGTTTGCCTCGCCCGGCGTGCCGCGGGAGCACTACAAAGCCCTGTTCCAACGGCTGCTGGAGTTGCCTCCCGAGGAGCTGCGCAAAAGCCAGCAGGCGGCCGATCTCTCGTTTCTGCATCAGGGGATTACGTTCACCGTCTACGGCAACGACGAGGGAACCGAGCGCGTGTTCCCCAATGACCTGCTCCCGCGGATCATCCCCTACCAGGAGTGGCGGAAAATCGAAAGCGGTCTTACCCAGCGCATCGCGGCACTGAACCTTTTCCTCGAAGACATCTACCATGCCGGACGTATCCTGGCGGACGGAATCGTTCCGCGCGAGCTGGTTTACAGTTGCCGCCACTTCCGGCGCGAAATGCGTGGCCTGTCGCTGCCCAACGGAATCTACGTCAGCATATGCGGCACCGACTTGGTCCGCCTGCCCGACGGCAGCTTTGCCGTGCTGGAAGACAATCTGCGTGTGCCCAGCGGTGTTTCGTACATGCTGGCCAACCGCAAGGTGCTGAAGAAAGTCTTTCCCACTCTGTTCCGCGACTACGGCGTGAGTCCTGTGGATCACTATTCGCAGGCGCTGCTGTCGACACTGCGCGCACTGGCGTCCAACTCTTCCGCCCGGCAGGAGCCCAAGGTCGTGCTGTTGACGCCGGGCGTATTCAACTCCGCGTATTTCGAGCACACTTTCCTGGCGCAGCAGATGGGGATCGAACTGGTCGAGGGCCGCGATCTGCTGGTACACGACAACGTCGTCTATATGCGTACGACTGCGGGACTCCGGCGTGTGGATGTAATCTACCGCCGGGTCGACGATGACTTCCTTGATCCGCTATGTTTCCGGCAGGATTCGAGTCTGGGAGTTCCGGGGCTATTCAATGCTTATCGCGCGGGGAACGTAATTCTGGCCAACGCGATCGGCACCGGCGTGGCCGACGATAAGGCTCTGTATGCGTATGTTCCAACCATCATCCGTTACTACCTCGGTGAAGATCCGATTCTGGCGAACGTTCAAACTTATTTGCTCACCGACCGTTCGCAGAGAAGCTACGTACTTGAACATCTGGACGAGTTGGTGGTGAAAGCAGTGGGCGAATCGGGGGGCTACGGAATGCTGATCGGGCCGCACAGCACCGAGGAGGAAAGGGAAGAGTTCCGCAGAAGAATCGAGGCTGAGCCGCGAAACTACATCGCGCAGCCCACTTTGAGCCTGTCGCGCGCTCCGTGTTTCCTGGAAGGAGAGGTGCAGGCGCGGCATGTCGACCTGCGTCCATACATTTTGTACGGCGAGAATGTCACGCTGGTACCCGGAGGCTTGACCCGAGTCGCGCTGCGGCGGGGATCACTGGTGGTGAATTCATCGCAGGGCGGCGGAAGTAAAGATACGTGGGTACTGAGAAGCTGAGCGGTGAACGACTAACGACCAACGACTGAAAATGAACGATCGGAGACGAACGGCCATGCTTTCCCGAGTAGCGGACAGTTTGTACTGGATGAGCCGCTATCTGGAGCGCGCAGAGCACACGGCACGGCTGATTGAAGTGGACCTGCAGTTGCGGCTGGATCAGTCGCCGGAGTCCGGCGCTGGACGTTGGCTGCGGCTGCTGAATGCCCTGCAGGTTCCGCCGGCTGAGGACGGCAAACTCGACGCGTCGTCGATCACGCATCTGCTGACGCTCGAGCGCACCAATCCCTCCTCGATTCTGTCGTGCGTGTCGGCGGCCCGCGAGAACCTGCGGCAAGTGCGCGAGCAGTGCAGCACGGAAATGTGGGAGCAGTTGAATCGGCTTTATCTGCAGGTGAGCAACACCAGCAAGAACGAGTCGTGGCTGCTGAATTCGCACATCTTCTTTCGGGCGGTGCAGGAGGGAGCGCATCTGTTCCAGGGAGTCACCGATTCGACGATGTCCCATGGCGAAGGCTGGCAATATATCCAGCTTGGTCGATATGTGGAACGCACCGACACGCTGGCGCGCTTGATCGGCACGCATTTCGGAAGTCTCACTCAGCCTGCGGGCCAGGCGGTGGAAAGCGAAGAGTATCTGGAGTGGGTGGGATTGCTGAAGTCGTGCGCGGCGTTCGAGGCGTACTGCAAAACCTACACGGCCGAGATGCGCCCGCTGCGCGTGGCGGAATTTCTATTGCTCAATCCGGAGTTCCCGCACTCGGTACGGTTTTCCGTGGACATGGTGCACGCGTCTTTGGCCCGGATCGGTGAGATGACCGAGCGCAAAGCCGAACAGCCGGTACGCCTGGCGGGGCGTCTGCAGGCAACGCTGAGCTTCAGCCAGATTGAAGAAATTCTGGCTTCGGGCGCGAGCGCTTACGTTGACAGCGTGCGCTGGCAGTGCGCCCAGGCGCACACGGCAATTCACCAGGTCTATTTCGACTATTCAGTGGAAGCGGCGCTGGCCTAACAGAACGATTGAGTGATTGAGAGAATGAGTGATTGAACGGCTCACCGTACATGTTTGTTTGCGATTCGCCAATGACTGAATCACTCAATCGCTCAATGACTCAATGACCAAATGACTCAATAATCCAATGATTTATTCCGTCCGTCACACCACAATCTTCCGCTACGAGCCCGCTGTGCGCGAGAGCATAATGGAAGTCCGCCTACAGCCGCGCAGTGACGGGGATCAGCGCTGCCTCAACTTCACGCTCAAAGTCGATCCAGCGGCGAACATCATGCAATACCGAGATTTTTCGGGGAACACGGTGCATCATTTCGATATTGCGGCCGCCCATACGCAGGTCACGGTCACGGCTCAGTCCTCGGTTGAAGTACAGACTGCGCCAGAGCCTCGCGCCGCCGACTGCGGCGACTGGTCGGATCTGGATGCGCTGCTGGCCGGTGGAGATTATTGGGAGATGCTGCTCCCCAGCCACTTCGCGAGTCCTACTCCGGCACTGGAAGAGCTGGCGAAAGGGTTGGAGTGCGAGCGGCGAGGAAATCCTCTGGAACTGCTGACCGACCTGAACACCGCCATCTACAAGCTCTTTGCCTACGTCCCGAACAGCACCAAGGTGGACTCACCGATTGATGAAGCATTGAACACTCGGCAGGGAGTGTGCCAGGACTTTGCTCACATCATGATCGCGCTGGTGAGGCGGCTACAGGTGCCCTGCCGATACGTCAGCGGGTACATGTTCCACCGGGATGAGAATGAGAAGGACCGCTCGCTGGAGGGCGCATCCCATGCCTGGGTCGAGGCTCTGGTGCCGCGTCTGGGTTGGGTGGCGTTTGATCCTACGAACAATCTGGTTGGAGCCGACCGTCACATTCGAATAGCGATTGGCCGCGATTACGCCGACGTTCCTCCTACCCGCGGCGTGTACAAGGGCGAGGCGCAAAGCGAGCTGAGCGTTACGGTTACCGTGAGTCCCGCCGATAAAGAGCCAGCCGAGCCTGCCACCCCCACCTTCGTTGTGCGGTCCAGGCCCGCGCTGGTACGGAGCACCGAGAAGCGAGTCGAACAGGAACAGCAACAGCAACAGCAACAGTAAATCTGGTCGCGACAGCCAGCGCGGTGCAGGCGCGGACGTGCTCCGCGCTCTCTGCGGCTGTGCTCGGCGAACTCAGCGGTAAAGCTCTCACCGCAGAGAGCGCAGAGGGATTCCGCCGAGAACGCGGAGAAAATCGCGACGCGTGAAATCCGCTCATCCTACTCGTTCAGCGAACAACTGCAATCCGCCGGAACCACGTGCGCCAGCAGAAAGTCGGCGACGCGTTTGTACGCATCGATCTGGTTTTCGACACGGGCGAAGCCGTGGCCTTCGTTATCGTAAATCTTGTAGTCGACGGTGCCCCCGCGCTTTTTAATGGCGTCGACTACCTGCAGCGTTTCGGACTTGGGACAGCGCGGATCGTGTCCGCCGGCCAGCAGCAGCAGCGGGGATTTGATCAGATCGATGAAGTTGATGGGCGAGCGGTCTTCGTATAGGGTCTTATTCTTGACGGGATCGCCCATGGTAGCAAGATCGCCCTCGCGCAGCACCGGGTCTTCATTCTCAATCTCAGTGAACCAGTTGACGAAGGGCAAGATGGGAACGCCGGCTGCCCAGACCTCCGGGGCCTTGGTCACGGCCATCATGCTGAGATAGCCGCCGTAGCTGCCGCCAATGACGGCGATCTTCTTCGGGTCGAGATGGCCAGTCTGCTTGATCCAGTCAACCCCGGCCAGCACGTCCTGCAGGTCGCCGCCGCCCATGTCGAAGAGATTCGCCTGCTGGAACTCTTTGCCGTATCCGGTTGAGCCCCGGTAGTTGGGAGCGAGCACCATGTATCCCTGATTCACCGCGAACTGCACGAAGCGGTTGAACGAATTCATGGTCTGCGCGGTCGGACCTCCGTGGATGTACACGATGGCCGCATTCTGCCCGTTGCGCGCCATGTTGAAGGGCACGTAGAGGAAAGCCGAGATGGTCCACTTGCCGTCGCGACTGGGATAGTGCACCAGATAAGGTTCGACCATGTCTTCCGAACGAATGCCGCCTACCAGCGAATGAGTGATCTGCTGGGACTTGCCGCTTGCGAGCTGATAGACCCAGAGATCGCCAGGAGCGGTCGGGCCGTTGTGATAGTAGAGCAGTCGCGATGCATCGGTACTGAAGGCGGAATGGCCGCCCGCAGGCTCATTCACGCCTCTGGGAACTTGAAGGGCCGTCGATCTGTCGGTGGCGAGATCGTATAGGTAGATATCTTCATTGCCGTCGACGTTGGCGCTGAAGCTGATGTGCTTGCCATCGGGGGAAAACTCGTGGCCGCGGATCTCCCACTTGTCTTTTGTGAGCCATTTGATTCCAGCGGGCTTAAGAGCCCCGTTCAGTTCGCCTTTCGTGCCGACGTCGAGTAATCCGATGTTGTCGTATCCATTGGCCGCGTTGGAAGTGATGAGTATCTGGCGTCCATCCGGGATCGGCCGAGATAAAACATCATTCGCGAAGTACAGCTGCTCTCCTTCATGCGGCGTCAGCAGCGTGCTCCTACCCGTAGCCACATCCGCGATGAAGATGTTCGAATCCGTTCCCTTGGCCTGGTCCTGCGTGTAAACGATGTACTTTGCATCCCTCGACCAGATCGGATTCGCATTCCGCTTGTCCTGCGGCGTGTTAGTCGTGAGATGCTTCACCTCGCGCATAACCATGTCGTAGATGTCGATCTCGACCGCGGCGGAGGTCTTAGGCTTCACTTCGTACGCCAGATATCGCCCGTCAGGCGACCACGTTGGATTCGTCTCCGCGATCTCGCGCGTGTGCGTCAAATTCACGACTTTACCCGTCTTCGGCGAAACGAGAAAAATGTCCCACTGCTCGTCGCCATCGTAGTCCGACTGATAAGCGATCCACTTGCCGTCGGGCGACCACGTAATGCCTGACTGACGCTGATCGCTGACCGTCAGTTGTGTGGGAAAGCCGCCCTCAGCCGGAACAACCCATATGTTGTTTCGTCCGCTCATGTTCGAGATGAAGGCGATGTTATTGCCGTCCGGCGACCACGTTGGCCGCCCGATCTGCCGTGTCATGTAGAGTTTCTCGATCGTCAGGCTGCGCGGTTCCACCTGCGCATTGGGCTTGGAGGCAATTTGTTTGGGATCGGTAATGGCTTTCGGCGCAGGCAGGGTCTGAGCGGAGATTTCGGCAGCCGAACTCATCATGATGACGATAGCAAATAGAATCGCATTGCGCATGGCGTGAATTGGCAAAGTGAGGTAGAAGAGAGAGTCTAGCAAGGAAGCTTGTTCGCGTCACATCGCAGAAAGTGGAGTCAATCATGACTTCTCGCATTCTTGCCGTGGTCAGCTGCGTCTTCCTCTTCTTCTCCTGCCTCGCATTCCCGCAAGGAACATCGCCTGTCCACAAGTTCGGCATCGAAGGCGATCACTTTGCGCTCGACGGCAAGCCTTTCCAGATCATTTCCGGCGAGATGCACTACGCTCGCATCCCGCGCGAATTCTGGCGAGACCGCCTGAAGAAGGCTCGGGCCATGGGGTTAAACACGGTGTCCACCTACGTTTTCTGGAATGCTCATGAGCCCAAGCCGGGAGTTTATGACTTCACCGTTTCGCTCGACGTCGCGGCGTTCATCCGCATGGCGCAGGAGGAAGGACTCTACGTGATCTTGCGGCCCGGGCCCTACTCTTGTGCGGAATGGGATCTCGGCGGTTTCCCAGCATGGCTGTTTGCCGAACCCGGCATCGTGTTGCGATCGACGGACGAGAAGTTTCTCGCCTCAGTTGAACGCTGGCTTAGGCGCCTCGGCCAGGAACTGGCACCACTCCAGTTGGCGCGAGGAGGGCCCATTCTTGCAGTGCAAGTGGAGAACGAGTACGGGTCGTTTGGGAGCGACAAGGCGTACATGAAGCGGATCCGCGATGCTCTGCTGAATGCCGGGTTCACGGACTCGCTCCTGTTTACCGCCGACGGCGCGGACGAACTCGCCGCCGGCACTCTGCCCGATGTGCATGCCGCCGTGAATTTCGGTCCGGGAGAAGCCAAGTCGGAGTTTGCCAAACTCGAGAAGTTCCGCCCCGGCCGCCCCATGTTCAACGCGGAATATTGGGACGGATGGTTCGATCACTGGGGAGAACATCATCACGTTACCGACGCCGGCCAGCAGGCAAAGGAAATCGACTGGATCTTGAGTCAGGGTTATTCCATCAATCTGTACATGTTCCATGGAGGGACGAGTTTTGGCTTCATGAGCGGGGCGAACTGGGATCGCAAGACCTATGAACCCGATGTGACCAGTTATGACTACGATTCGCCGGTGAGTGAATCCGGGGCGCTCACCAAGAAGTTTTTCGCCTTCCGCGACGTAATCGCGAAACATCGCCCGGGAGTGGCGATTCCCGATGCGCCGACGCCGCTGCCCATCATCGAAATCCCCGCATTCGAATTGGACAGGGCCGCGCCTCTTTGGTCGAACCTGCCCAATCCAGTGAATGCGGATCAGCCGCGCGGGATGGAATGGTTCGGCCAGTCATATGGCTACATCCTCTACCGCACCACTTTGAAGGCACCGGCCACGGGCGATCTGGTATTGCCCGCACTGCGCAGCTATGCCCGCGTTTTCGTGAACTCAAAGCTCGTGGGAATAGCCGATCGCAGGAAGAAACAGGATCGCGTGAAGCTTCAGGCGAACTCCGGCGACGCGCTCGACGTCCTGGTGGAAGGCACCGGCCGCATCAACTTCAGCAGGGAACTGCTCTCGGAGCGTCAGGGACTCAACTGCCCCGTAACCGTCGCGGGCAAGGAACTGATTGGATGGCAAGTTTTCCCCTTGCCCATGGACGATCTCTCGCGCCTGAAGTTCTTATCCGCAGGAACCGGTCTGACCGGACCGGCGTTTTACCAGGGCCACTTCGATTTGCAGACTACAGGCGATACGTTTCTCGACCTGCGCGGATGGGGCAAGGGCGCCGTCTGGATCAACGGCCATGCTCTTGGGCGGTTCTGGAGTGTCGGGCCGCAGCAGACGCTGTATGTGCCCGCTCCGTTCCTGAAGCAGGGAACCAACGAGGTTGTGGTATTCACCCTGGGCGGGCACAAAACTCAGTTACGCGGTCTGCGCGAGCCGGTTTTGGATGAGATGGGAAGTGAGTAGTCCAGGTGTGGCGGCGCCACGTTCTACCCCGTCGCTCCCTTGTGCATCTCGACCGTGCTCCACGTCTTATCTCCGGCGTGGCAGATATTTTCCAGGGCGCATTCCGCGCACTTGGGCTTGCGCGCGATGCACAGCTTGCGGCCGTGCCAGATGATCTGGTGCGAGAACAGGATCCAGCGCTCTCGTGGGATGATCTTCATCAAGTCCTGCTCGATTTTTTGCGGATCGTTCTCCTTCGTCAGCTCTAAACGCCGGGAAATACGGTGCACGTGCGTATCGACGACTACGCCTTCGGCCTTCTTGAACCATGTGCCCAGCACCACGTTCGCCGTCTTGCGGGCAACGCCGGGAAAGGTGAGCAGCTTTTCCATGTCGTAGGGAACCTGTCCGCCGAATTCTGCGACCAGCTTCTTGGCGGCGCCCACCACCGACTTCGACTTGTTGCGGAAGAATCCGGTCGAGCGCACGTCGGGCTCGAGCTGTTCCGGGGTGAGCGCGGCGAATGCTTCTACGGTGGGATACTTGCGAAACAATTCCGGAGTGACGCGGTTCACGTTTACGTCGGTCGACTGCGCCGAGAGAATCGTCGCGACCAGAAGTTCCCAGGCGCTTCGGTGCGTCAGGGCGCAGGTCACGTCGGGATAGAGGTCGTTCAGCCGCTTCAGGATCTCCGCGACCCGCTCGGGAGCAATTGGATTGTAGCCTTTGATCTTGGCGATAGAAGCCGGTGCGGGTTTTGCCATCGCTTTCTTGCCGATAGCTTTCTGGCGCCCCTTCGGGGCTGCTGCCGAGGCTTTGCCTCGGCCCGGACGGGCGATGGCGCCCGTCCCCACACGAACCTTGTCCTGGCGGCCGGTGCGGGCCGGCTGGCGGGGAACAATTCCACGAGGCATGAGGATTTCCTTTCCGGTGTTAGATGAGGATCATAACAATCAGAGCGGACCGAATTCCAATTGGCAGTATGCAGTCGAAAATCGGCATTCCCGCGCATGGCCCTCGGTAACCTGCATGGGAATTGACGCAACGAACGGCCCTCGGTAGTCTGGGAATACTCTAGATCAGGACGGATACCGTGGCGGTCAACTCCATCCAACTCGGGCAGGTGTGGCGCAGCGATGCCGACGGTCAGGACTACCTCGTCACTAAGGTCTACAACGAAGTCTTCACCCAGTACGCGATGCTGCGTCCGGCGGGGATCACCGCGCCCGAAGCGCCTACCGTGCGCGTGAAGGTTTCCAAAGGGCCCCAGGGCGCGACGCTTCCCGGCTACGCCTTCACGCAAGAAGGGTCGTTCTGAGAAGAAGTTGTCAGTTCTCAGTACTCGGCGCTCAGTAAGAACCTTGGCGCGCCCACGCATCTCATCGAATTCCGGATACACTTGAAAGGCAATTACTGTTTCTTCGTTCTCATGAGGCCTGCGTGTTTTAACTGAGAATGGAGAACTGACAACTGAGAACTGATTCCGTGACCGAAAAGATCCTCGCCATCCTGTTCGTTTTCATCAGCAAAATCATCGCCGTGACCGGCTATGGCGGGATCGCCATTCTGATGGCGATCGAATCCGCATGCATTCCTCTGCCTTCGGAACTGATCATGCCGTTCGCGGGATACATGGTGTTCCAGCGGACCTTTAATCTGTTCTGGGTAGCGACGGCGGGCGCAATTGGCTGCAACCTGGGCTCGCTCGTGGCCTACGAGATCGGCTTCTACGGCGGACGTCCGCTGGTCGAGCGCTTCGGCCACTGGATCCTGATGACCCGCCGCGAACTGGACTGGGCCGACCGCTTCTTCGCCCGCTGGGGATACCTTGCCGTCTTCATCGCCCGCCTGCTGCCGGTGATCCGGACGTTCATCGCGCTGCCCGCCGGAGTCGCCCGCATGCCTCGCCTCCGATTCCACATCTACACCTTCCTGGGATCCTGGCCCTGGTGCCTGGGCTTGGCGTGGCTGGGCATGAAGCTCGGCGAAAATTGGCGCGAGCTGGGCAAGTACTTTCACAAGTTCGACGCCGTGATCGGCGTAATGATTGTCATCGGCGCGGTATGGTTCGTGTGGAATCACTGGCAGAACAGGATCAGCGGTCAGCCGTCAGCGGCCGGCCGCCAGTGAACAGATGCCCGCGCGGTTGTAGAATGTGGTGGACACGCAATGAAGCCGAGTACAAGACGGCAGATCAGGAACGGCCTACGAATCGCAGGGGGAATGGGGCTGTTCTTAATTGCGGCCATGATCTTAGGGGTCGCCATTGACGGGCTCCAAGCTGGAGCAGGCCATCTCAGGCTCTGGCCAAACGGCGCTATCGCCCTAGGCCTAATCGTGCTTGTCACAGCGATCTTGGTTCTCAGCGCAAGGGTGTGGATCCTTTACATTGCAGGATGTCTCCTGTTTGCCCTTCCAAAGTGCTTCATTGTGATTGCTAGTGGGAGAGACTTCTATTCGCCCCATGCTCCTTTCTCGCGCTTGGTTGCTGCAGAGCTAGGACTCTTCTCGCTAGTTTCTCTATTCCTCATTTATCGTGTGACGCAGAACCACGCACCCGGAATTGTTGATCGCATGGCTTTTACATTCTTCACGCTAGCACTTGTCTTCGCGTTCAGCCGGCAAGAGTTCGCGGTGATTGCAATCTGGCAGGTTGCGGGAGTGGTCGCGCTCTGCCTTGCCTGGTTGTTATCACGCAGAAAGCACGGTAGACAAGGCGTCTTGCCGCACTGACATCTAACCGTCGGAGGATACTCATGATCTCTCTAGCCACAGCGCGTCGACTGGCATCGGTTCTTTTCTGGGGTCTCGCACTGTCGAGCGGGCTATACGCCCAAGCGCCCCCCGCTTCCGATCGCCCTTTCACAGTCGAGTACTACTACAAAACCAAGTGGGGACACGCCGACGAATTTCTGAAGCTTTTTAAGAAGAATCACTATCCGCTGCTGAAGAAAGAAGTCGAGCTGGGGCGAATGGTGAGGGTCTGGATGGACCAGCCGCGCTATCACACGACCGAAGACGGGCGCTGGGATTTCCGCGTGACCATTGTCTTCAAGAATGCTGCTGTTGCCAACGAAGCCTTCGACGAAGACGCGCTGAAGAAGCAGCTCTGGCCTGATCAGGAAACCTACAGCCACGAGGAGCAACGACGCTTTGAGATTCTCGACGCGCACTGGGACTTACCGATCAGGAACGTCGATCTCGACGCGAAACCTTAAGAAGTTCACCACAGAGGACACAGAGGAGCACAGAGTTAAACCTCCGTGACCCTCTGTGGTTAAGGGTTTTGATCGATCTTAAGGAAATTCGCGATCAGCTTCTCGTAAGCCTTCCACGGCAGAATGCGCTTTAGGGTGAGTTGAATCGTTGCATCACGCCCTACCAGATATCGCATCTTGGGGTTGGGATTTTGCGCAATGGCGACAACGGCCCGGGCGACCGCAATCGGATCGGCTTTCGGAATCTTCTGCATCGCCTCGCGCATGCGCAGGCTGCGTTCGAAGTTCGAGGAAGTGCTTTTCTTCGACTCCTCGCCCATGTGCGCCCCTTGCGTCCATATCCCCGTATCGAATGCCCCTGGCTCGACCAGCACAACTTTGATGCCTAGCGCATTCACCTCCAGCCGCAGCGACTCGCTCCAGCCCTCGAGCGCGTGTTTTGACGCAGAGTAGCTGCTGATGGTCAGCGAGCCCTGCAATCCAACGATCGACGAGATCTGGATGATGTGCCCGGAGCACTGCATTCGCATCGTGGGCAAGACGGCCTTGGTCATGGCTACGGCGCCGAAGAACTTGGTTTCGAACTGCAGGCGCAGTTCTTCGAGCTTGATATCTTCAGCGAATCCGGCCACGGCGAATCCGGCGTTGTTGACCAGCACATCGATGCGTCCATAATCGCGCACCACGGTGTCTACAACAGTAGCGATCGACGGGAACTGCGTAACATCAAGCGCCCGGATGTCGATCTTATGGGCGACGCCGGCGGTAGCGGCCGCCTGGTCGAGCCTGGCGCGGCGGCTAAGATCGCGCATGGTGGCAACGACGCGGTATCCTGCCTTGGCTAATTCGATCGATGTGAGGAGCCCAAAGCCGCTCGAACTTCCGGTGACGAGGGCGATCCTGTCAGGCATAGGAATGGTGTATCACATGCCATCCAAAGCCGGGAGTTCTGCATTAGTGATCGACTCAGCGCTCTCGGCGGGCTTGCTCGGCGATCTCCGCCGGTAAGGAGAAAAGCTCGAACCGCTGAGATCGGTGAGGAATACCGCAGAGGACGCAGAGAAAACCTCGGGTTGAAAAGAGAAATTGGATTACTACGAAGGACTGGAATGCGGCTTTGGAAAGTGGGACAATAGCACAAAAGCTTTCTGTTGCCACCGCGAAGGCGCGCTCCTGAAGGAGGTCTCAATGCTGGCGACAAGGCATCGTTTACCGCGCAATCCACTGTTTCAGTTCCATCCCCTGCATACGCTGTTCTCAGTCGTTGGTGCGCTGATTTTGTTCGGATTGCTGGTCTGGTTCCTGGCAGTTCCGGCGAAGTAGAGCAAATTGGCGGCGAAGAGCTCGCCTTGAGGAGCCTTCCCGTCTCGTCGCACTTGACCCTGTGATGCCCGTGCCCCCTCGCGCGATGTTAAACCTTGGTAACAACTCCCAAGAAATTCCTTTATTAGCACGATCAAAATTTGGAATTAGACATTGTCTCTGCCAAATCGATACTGTTTGCTATGGACTCCTTTTTGACCGTCGAAGATTCACATGTTGATGTACTGCATGAAATTACGCTCCGTCTGAATACGGCTGACGGATTTCATGAAGTTTTGGATCGGGTTGTCGATTTTGCCACTGCGCTGGTGAAGTGTGATTCCTGCCTCATCTATGTGCTCGAAGATGACGAACTCGTCTTGCGGGCTTCGAAGAATCCACATCCGGATGTGGTCGATCGCCTGAAGCTTCGAGTGGGGCAGGGAATTACCGGATGGGTCGCGGAGCACAGCGCACCGGTGGCTATTCCGGAGAAAGCGGCGCACGATCCCCGCTTCCAGTTTTTCCACGAACTTCCCGAAGACAGCTATGAAGCGTTTCTCTCCGTGCCCTTGATGTGCAGGGGCCGCGTCGTCGGTGTCATTAACGTGCAGCACCGGCAGCATCACGTATATCGCCGCCGCGAAATTCGCATGATCTCGACCGTGGGATTTCTGGTCGGAGCCGAAATTGAACTGGCGCGGCTGGAAGAAGCGAACACCACACTGGCTGAGCAGTTGCAGACTCGAAAAATCGTCGAGCGCGCGAAGGGAATTCTGCAGCGCGATCTGGGCCTGAACGAAGAGCAGGCGTACTTAGCGATCCAGCGCCAGAGCCGCCAGAAGCGCAAGCCGATGAAGGAAATCGCGGAAGCGATCGTGCTCAGCGATGACGTGCGCGGAAATTCGCAGGCGCAGTCGACCTAGCTACCATACATTCGACCGGGTCTTCTGCGAAGAAGGCCTTTGTCTTTCCCGCTCTTTATTCTTCGCGCAGCAAAATCACTGGATCGACCGACAGCGCCCGTCGCGCCGGGATCCACGTGGCCAGCAGACCCAGCAAAGCCATGGATAGAACCACGCCGCCCAATACCGCTGGATCACGCGGCGTCGCCTGATAGACGATAAACGCGAGTACCCGGCTCGCCAGAAGGCCCAGCAGCAGTCCGGCTGTCGATCCAAAAGCCAGCAACTTGAACGCCCGTCCCAGAGCAGCCCGGAGGACTTCTTTGCGCTGTGCCCCGAGCGCGACACGGATTCCCAATTCACGCAACCGCTTGCTGACGGAGTACGCCGCCATTCCGAAGACGCCAGTTACGGAGAGCATCGCCCCCAGTCCGCCGAGAACCCCAAGTGCAATCGAGGCCGCACGGGCAGGCAGCAGTGCAGTTCCCAGCTCTCTCTCCCATGTGTTGATCGTAAGCGGCAGCCCGGGGTCCAAACCACGCAACGTCTGTTCCAAAACCGGTTCAAGGTCCTGTGCGTTGCGGTCCGCGCGGACGATCATCCAAGTCCAACTGGACGGCGATTGCAGAATCGGGAGGAACATGGCAGGCTGAGGCTCTTCGCTGAGAGTCCTATATTTTCCGTCCTCAACGATGCCGACGATTCGCACGCGCGTCCCGTCGCCGAACTTGAATGAATTGTCGATCGCATTCGTTTCGGAGCCGAACAGCACGCGCACAAACTCCCGATTCACGACTGCCACACGCGGAGCGTTTTTGGTGTCCTCCCATGTGAAAGATCTTCCGTGCAGCAGGTTTGTAGCAGCGGCGTGGAAGTATCCCGGTGAGACGTAGTACTCCATAGGGTGCTCTGCCGCATTCGAACTCCTGTAGTCCGTGGTGCTGTCTTTGAAGACCGTGTTCTCGCTCCAACCGAGATTCAATGGAATTCTGCCGGCGTAAGCAGCCGCACTTACGCCAGGAATGTTTTCGACCGCAGCAAGCATGCGCCTTTGCATCATTGCAGCCTGATCTCCTTTGTATCCGGCCATATTCAAGTCTGTGTTTACCTGTAATACGTTTTGAGGCACAAACCCGAAGTTGCTGTGCAGAGAGCGTATCATTCCTCGAACGGCAACCAGCGACGAGGTCACCAGCACCGCGCACGCCGCAATCTGCGCGCCCAAAAGCACGTCGCGCAGCGTGATGCGCCGTGTGCCGATCCATCCGCTCGATCCGCTCTTGATGCCCAGGAAGGGGTCGATCTTCAGCACGTGTCGCACCGGCACCATTCCGAACAGGAATCCGCTTGCCAAGGCCAGCAGCAGAGCCACCACGTAGGTCGGAAAACCGGGATGGATGTCGAGGTTGATCGGGAAAATGGGATCGGGACGCCAGCCGCTTAGCAAGCGCAGCAATCCCGCACTACCAGCCATACCCAGAGCACCCCCAATTATCGAGACCAGAATGGCCTCGGTGAGCAGCTGCCGCAGAATTCTTCTCCGGCTCGAACCAAGCGCCAGGCGCAAGGCGATTTCGCGCGTGCGATCCGCGGCGCGAGCTGCGAATAACCCACCGAGGTTCGCGCATGCGGCAAGCAGAATCAGTCCTGCAAGCAGCATCAGGCCACCTACAAACGCATGGACCGGGCCTCCGAGCATGTCGCCCGCCAGACCGGGGCGTCCCAGCACGAAGGCTATGCGGTCATCGTCGTTGGGATAGGTCTTGGCCAGATAGCTTGCGATGCTATTCAGATCCGTAGTGGCCTGCGCCGGGGTCACGCCGTCCCTTAAGCGGCCAGTCACCCACCTGCCCCGATTGGTGCGCTGATCCAGGTTGCTCGAGCCTTCTATCTGTTGCTGGTTTACAAGCGGCGCCCACAGAGCGGGCGCATAAAACAATTCCGTGCCGCGAAAACCTTCGGGAGCCACGCCCAGAACGGTGTAGCTGTATTTATTAAGCCTGACGGTGCGTCCCACCACTTCACGATCGCCTTGAAAATGGCCTTTCCAATAGTCGTAGCTCAGAACGATGTATGGCGCGCTGTTCGGACCGTGTTCGTCGCTGGCATGGAAGAACCGGCCAAGGAAAGGCTGAATCCTAAGGACATCGAAGTAGTTCCCGGTCGCCGTGTAGATCCAGACTGGAGCTGGTTTTCCGTCGGAGTCGAGCGCAGCCGTCGAGATCTCGTACGCCATCAGACCATCGAACGAGCGGTTCCGATCGCGCAGATCGAGATAGTCGGGGTAGGACTCTGACGGAAAGCCTTGGGGCCATTGAATTTGATATAGATTCCCTCCGCCTGGCACATTCAAAGGTCGCAGCACCAGTTGATTCAGAAGGCTAAACACCACGGCATTGGCGCAGATACCCAGCGCCAGCGTCAAAACTGTGGTCACTGTGAAGCCTGGAGACTTGCGCAACTGCCGAATGGCATAGCGGAGATCCTGCAACCAAGTGATCATTTAGCGGCTCCAGCTTGCTCATCTTTCAGAACAATAAGGCTCGCATCGTCCTGAAAGTGCCCGCCACAATGTTCCGCGGCCGCGTGCATCAACGAGGACAGCAACTCAGCGGCGGTGGCAGCGGGGTTTTCTCGGGCGACGTGGATCACGTTCTCTTCGCCGAACTGTTCGTCATCGGCGCTGCACGCTTCCACCAAGCCGTCGGTGAAAAGCAATAATTGGTCACCAGTTTGCAGCTTGAGTTCGCTTTGTTGGTAGAGCCAGTGCGGGAATTGTCCCAGGACGGCTCCTTCGGCGCCTAGCCCGGTCGATGTTCCATCCGCCCGGACTAACAATGGCGGATTGTGCCCGGCGTTGCAATAGGTCATGCGATGGTCGACACTGTCGAGCACGCCGTAGAAGAGGGAAATGAATTTTCCCACCGGAGTCAGATCGCACAAGATGCGATTCAGGCGGTGGCAGAGTTCCGCTGGCGGAAGATTCTGGCTGATCAGCGGCTGGAGCGCTGCCTGCAGGCTGGACATCAGCAATGCGGCAGGCATTCCTTTGCCCGCGACGTCGGCGATGCAGAACGCGGTCTGCCGCTCGTCGATGCGCACTACGTTGTAGTAGTCGCCGCCGACCACACACAGCGGCTGGGTTACGGAAGCGATCTCATAACCGGCGATTTCGGGCAGTCTCTTCGGAAGCAGGCTATCCTGGATTTCGCGTGCCTCGCGCAGCTCTTCCTCGCGCTGTCGCTGGAGCTCCCGCTGCGTCTGGGCTTTTGACATCTGCTCCTCTAACTTCCGCAGAAGGTCCCGGTTCTCCCAGGGTTTCTGGACGAAATCGGAAGCGCCCCGCCGCATGGCTTCGACCGCCAGTTCGACGCTGCTCCATGCCGTCATGACTACGACCGGAAGTACGCTGTCCATCGATCGAATCTTGGAAACGAGTTCCAATCCTTCTGCGCCGCCGACGGTGTCCCGGGTATAGTTGAGATCCATCAAGACGGCGTCGAATGACTCGGTTTCGAGAGCGCGCAAAACGCGGGCGGGATGCGTGACCGTTTCTGTCGAGAAGCCGGAGCCGCGCAGCAGCATCTGCAGGGCGAACAGGATGTGCTGCTGATCGTCGGCGATCAGAACGCGGGCGCCGCTGGACGGCTTGGCGCGCCGGGTTTCTCGCATGGATTGCGTGCTCATAGGCCCATCCATTGCATACTCATGGCCATCGGTGGGTGCCATGCAGGCTATTGATTTCACAGGCGCTAAGAGGGCGTTGTGAATCACATGAGCAAGGTGCGCTGTGCACTCATGGAAATCGGCTGTCCGGAAACGGACAAGAAAGGCGCGGGAATAAAGCAAGAAGGCGGATACCTGGTTGAGTACCCGCCTTTGTCTGCTGCTGTTCTGTTATTGTCCGGACGGAGCTACGGTTGGAACCGCCTTCGCAATCTGCTTCAGCGGATGCGACGGCACATTGAAGTGCAACGTCACGCCGCACTCGGCGAGTTGCATCGTAGAGACATAGCTGCCGTCGGCGACAGTCTGCAGCAACAACTGGTTCGCATCCGAAGGCTTACTGTCTTCGGAATTGGTGATCAGCACCATGAATCCGGCTCGGGCGCCGCTGAGCTTGGTCAAGGTCAGCACGGGCGAGGACTGGTATGGGTCGTAGGAGAACTCGTAGTCTCCCGCTGGAACCATTGCATTCCCCCAGTGCACGTTATGGGTGAGTGTAAATTTTCCGCGCGCCGGTTCCTCCGCCACAGCTGGGCTGGGCGTGAAACTCATGGCAGTCGCCGCCAACAGCGCGGCGTAAACGAATTTGCGAATTGTGGTCATGAAATCTCCATTCTGCCCTGCATGTGAGGGCAAGTCTGATGAGCACGCTGTCCGCTGGACACACCGATCTGGTCACACGGATCGCATGGGCTCAGGCTGTAGTGGAGAACGACAGGGTCAGGAGATTGTCGATGCCGCGAACTCGGCTGGCACGCAATCAGCGACTCCGCAGCGACCGGCAAACTTAGCTGGGACGCGAAGTGATTCCACTATGCAACAGGAGTGGTGCAGGAGTCCAATTCAAAGAATTGATGGCAGGGATCAGCGCACATTCAGTATTACCGTAACGTCGCGTCGCAACTCCCAGGGAAGGCGCATAGTCGTTTGCGGTCGGCGACTGTTCATCTCCTCCTTCTCAGCGGAGAAGGGCTTTTCCAGACCCGCCTGACAAGCCACTCGGATTGACATCCTGGGGCGGGCAGATCAAAATGTCGCAATCATCTGGGGCTTCAGATTTCCCATCCCAGCTCACAAGGCGACGTGAATGACCACAACCCGGCGCGATTTCCTCACGACAGCGGCAGCCACTGCGGGAGCGGCCATGACCCCTAGTTTCAAAGAGGGAGACCATCCCCACGAACATGACCACGAGCACCAGGCAGTGCCGTCCGATCCAGCGCTGCGCGTAAAGGCCCTGGAATCGTTGCTGGTGGAGAAGGGCATCGTCGATCGCGCCGCCCTCGATGCCTTGGTTGACACCTACGAAAACAAGATTGGCCCGCGCAATGGCGCGCGCGTGGTGGCGCGGGCGTGGATAGACCCGGCGTATAAGGCGCGCCTGCTGGCCGACGCCAACGACGCCATGGCTGATTTCGGATTTCTCAGCCGCCAGGGCGATCGCATGATGGTGGTCGAGAACACGCCCAACGTTCACAACGTCATCGTGTGCACTCTGTGCTCTTGCTATCCCTGGCCGGTGCTGGGATTACCGCCAGTGTGGTACAAGTCGGCTCCGTATCGGTCGCGGGCCGTGATCGACCCCCGCGGCGTGCTGCGCGAATTCGGATTGCAGCTCGCGGAAGATATGGAGGTGCGCGTCTGGGACAGCACAGCAGAATTGCGTTACCTGGTATTGCCCGAGCGCCCCGAGGGAACGGAACGAATGAGCGAAGATGAATTGGCGGGGCTGGTGACGCGGGATTCGATGGTCGGCGTCTCCAAAGTGCCGCCGCCAGCAAAGGTGCAATCTTGAACGGCATCCATGACATGGGTGGGATGCAGGATATGGGTCCCGTTCAGTACGAGAAGAACGAGCCGGTCTTTCACGCTGCGTGGGAGTCGCGAGTTTTCGCGATGTTTCTCGCTGCGGGGGCGTGGCACAAGTGGAATCTTGACGCATTTCGGCATACGCGCGAGGTCTTGCCTCCGGCGGACTATCTGGAGGTCAGTTACTACGCGCAATGGTTTTCAGGTCTGCAGGATTTGCTGGTAAGGCGAGGACTGGTTACGGCGGCGGAAATCCAGAGCGGAAAGCCCGCCCCCGGCACGGTTCGAGCCACCCCGCCGCTGACGCCGGAGGAAATTCCGGCGGCGCTGTCCAATCGCATAAGGGCGCAGCGCAATGTGCCGGTGGCTCCGCTGTTCAGAGCAGGACAGCGAGTGCGCGCCCGCAACATCAATCCCGTAGGGCATACGCGGCTGCCGCGGTATGCCCGCGGGAAAGTTGGAACCGTCGATCGCGACCACGGCGTATTCGTTTTCCCCGACACCAACGCGCATTTCCTTGGGGAAAAGCCACAACATGTATATTCGGTGTGTTTTGCGGCACGCGAACTGTGGGGTGCGCAGGCGCCGGAGCGAGATTGCGTGTACGTGGATATGTGGGATGACTACCTTGAACCAGCCTGATCGGACGCAAAGTTCTGACAAACTGACTGCGCTGCCGCAGCTCCCGCGCGACGAAGGTGGCCCGGTGTTCGCTGAGCCCTGGCAGGCGCAGGCGTTCGCCATGGCTGTAAAACTCTCCGAACAGGGACACTTCACCTGGAAGGAATGGGCCGCAACTCTGGCTGAAGAGCTGAAGTCCGCCGCAGATCGCGGCGAACCGGACGACGGTTCGCACTATTACGAACACTGGCTCGCCGCTCTCGAACGTCTGGTGACTGCGAAAGGCCTGTCCGATCCGGGCGCGATGCTTGCCCGCAAAGAGGCCTGGGCCGACGCCTACCGGCACACACCCCATGGCAAGCCGGTGGAACTGATCTGCAAGTGACGCGGCTCAGTGGATGCCCTTCGTAATCACGCCAGCGAATCCCGCTGCTCTATCGGATGCCCCTCCGCAGTTTCTTTTTCCGACTGACTCTGTTTTCGGTCGGCCGCTCGATCGCATTCGGCAGCGTAGCGGTTGTACCAGGTACGCGTGAATTCTAGGAGAAGATCCTTGATGCTCCGGCCGGCCACTCGCGGCATTTCGCCGGTAAACTCCGCCCACGTGCGGACAAGAGTACCTCTATCGGGGTGAGATTCGAAGTGTACCCACTGCTCCAGAGTGGTGCCGATAGCATGATCGATCCACCCCACTTTCTGCGCCGGGACGCAACTGATGATGACGTGGTCGAGAGTAACTCCCATCGGTGCGCGTGTCCTGATGGAGAGGCGGCTTCCCTCCTGCCAGGGCTCACCCTGGGTCCAGCGGATATCCTCGTAGAGTTCGGAGAACTGTGGCCACAGTTCCCAGTCAGAAAAGACTTGCCACGCCAGTTCGGGCGCGGCCTTCGTGATAACAGAATACTCGATTCTTTCGAATCTCCTCATTGCTGCCTCCATCTTTCCAGGCATCGGAGATCTGCGCAACGAGAGAAGGATACTCCTCCGGTCGTGGATACGCGAGGCCATCGAGCAGCAGTGGTTTTTCAAAACCGCCTTTACGCGGGTGGAGGGTCCTGCGAAAAGATCCCGGGGCGCCTTCCAGTGTCGATAGGCTGGCCAGCCTCGCCGCCAGGAGATTTCGCAATAACCTCACCCGCCACATTGGGTTAGGAGATGAGAAGCAATTGACCTGCAACCGTGGTAGGAACTATTGATGTCGGGCGTGAGGAGTGTCATGCTGCCGCGCAGAGAAGACAATGTCGAGAAAGAGCGCCGCAATCACACGATTCTTGTTCATTCTCTCGCTGGCACAAGTCGGCGCGGCCCAGCAGAAGGAGACCACCGAGGCATTTGATCACTACGTTGCGGCGGCCGAAGGACGCATTATGCAGGGGAGAGGGAAGAGCGACTTGTTTCTGAGGATTGACTCTCTTGCCGCGGCGCAGCGGACGCAGGTGATGGCGCGGCTGCGGCAAGGCGAAGTCGTCATTGAGAAACAGGGGGAGACACCTTCAGAGATTCCCGGTGGATTGATCCACGATTGGGTGGGCACGGTGTTGATTCCGAAGGTGACGGTTGCGCGGGTGCTGGCCCTGGTCCAGGATTACGACCATTCGACGCGATACTACTCGCCTGACGTGGTGCAGTCGCGACTAGTCTCGCGCCAGGGGGACGATTTCCAGGTATCGATGCGCCTGCTGAAAAAGAAAGTCGTGACCGTGGTGCTCGACACCGAATACGACGTGGATTACGGCCGCCTCGACGCCGCGCATCAGTTCAGTCTTTCACGCAGCACCCGGGTCAGCGAGATCGTCGATCCAGGGGAGCCTAACGAGCGCCCGCTCGCCGCCGGACACGACCACGGTTTCATGTGGCGATTGAACTCTTATTGGGCCTTTGAGCAAGTCCCGGATGGCGTGCTGGTCGAATGTGAAGCGATTTCATTGACGCGCGACATCCCCACCGGACTGGGATGGATGATCGGGCCTTTCGTCAACAGCATCCCGCGGGAATCGCTGCAGTTCACGCTTAGCGCCACGCGCGCCGCGTTGGCAGGAAAGCGAACCGCCTCAAAGCCGTAGAGGGTGCTTCCCGGGCGCTGGGTGGAAGAAAAGCGAAGGCCTAAACCACGAAGGACACTAAAGCACACGAAGGAAAAAGTCCAACACACACAGTTTTCCTTCGTGAACCTTCATGCCCATTGTGGTTAGAGCTTTTCGCGGGGAATCGCAGCAATACCGCGTGGGAGCTCCCTGCTCCGCTCAATGAAGAGGAGCGACCATTGAGAAGCGATTTCGCGCGTTCCGACATGTCCATTTGCCAAACCCGGCCTGCTCATGAGACCATCACCAGTTCATTGGTGGCGGTGACGGTGGCGATCCACCGCCACCCGGAAAGGGAATCATGTATCAGAAGAAACCGGGGGCATTCATGGCCGACTGGTGGGACGCCGATGGCCGCCGTCATCGCAAGCAGTTTTCTAATGCCGTAGCCGCACGCGAGCACGAGCACCGTGAGACGGCCCTGGCGCACGCCGAACGGGCCAGCCGCGAGATGAAGCTGGCCGCGCGCACGGGTGGCGGAAAACGCTCCCAAGCAAAAACGGACACGGGCGCACTCGAACCCGCCAGGGGCAAACTCGGCGTCATGATCCCCGGCATGGGGGCGGTGGCGACCACGTTCGTGGCTGGCGTCGAAGCCATTCGCAAAGGCCTGGCCAAGCCCATCGGGTCGCTCACGCAGATGGGCACCGTACGACTCGGCAAGCGCACCGACGGACGCTCCCCGAAAGTCAAAGAGTTCGTGCCGCTGGCCGGGCTCGATGACCTGGTCTTCACCGGCTGGGACATCTTCGAAGACAACATGTTCGAGGCCGCGTCCAATGCCGGCGTGCTCGACTACCGCCTGCTCGAGCAGTTGAAGCCGTTCCTGTCTTCGATCACCCCGCGTGCGGCGGTGTTCGACCACAACTACGTCAAGAAGATCGACGGGCCTAACGTGAAGAAGGGCAAGTCGAAGATGGATCTCGCCGAGCAGTTGCGCGACGACATCCGCGAATTCAAGAAGTCGAGCGGGGCCAG
>Ga0209698_10001306_pt1 | contig 28672 bp, 21 predicted proteins | sample LitLauG_LLR_2012_FD_187203 | JGI IMG/M metagenome (GOLD analysis project Ga0209698, IMG submission 187203) | Freshwater sediment microbial communities from Pennsylvania, USA - Little Laurel Run_MetaG_LLR_2012 (SPAdes) (version 2) | ecosystem: Environmental > Aquatic > Freshwater > Creek >... | reverse complement strand
CAACGTCCTGGCAGGTGATGACCTGGTTTTTGACCAAACCTTTTTTCCCGATGTACTCATCGGGCCGATCCGAGATGACTGAGACTTTCAGTTGCATGTGTTTTCTTTCGTGGTGAATTCCAACGGTAGGAATTCGTGACGCGCACACTGAACCACAGGCAGGCTTGGGGCGGGAGTTGACAGGCCGTCAACTTGACAACTTGTCAACGGTACACAAATCTACTGATAAGCATAAGTGCGGCTTGGACGAGCTTGTGCCGGATTAACCGAACCGGCTCTGGCCGACTCTGGCCGTGATGATTCAATGCGGCCAAGAAAACCGATTCCTTGAAAATTTGAGAGATGACCGACGCAGGCGGAATCTTACGGACAACTCAATTCGGCGGTTGCCGCCACGGCGGTTCGAGTTAAACTAACCGCCGACAAAGCTGGCGCGGTCGCATCCCTGACTGAAAGCGAACCAGGCGTGCTGAGTGAACAACTCCTTAACCACGCGTTTGGGTTGACCGGGACAGCGCCACGAGGCGGGCATGGCGTTTGGCGGTTCAGCCTGACGTAGGCGCGCTTTGATCTTGTTCGTAGTCGAGAAGCTGGTCCGGCGTCTATTTTTAATCGGCACCTCGTGTGCTTTGGTTGCGTGTATAAGTTCGTAATAATTCCGGTACTATTGTTGGCTTGTGGAGTGCGTTGTCGTGTAAAGGAACCACGCAGGTAAATTTGTAACGACTTCTCCAGATGAATGTTCGTTAGCAAACTTGATGCAATCCACGGAAAAACGCTGTGCTGCGATGGGGTTAGTCTTTAACAGTGCTAAGAACGATTCTATGATAAACCGCTTCTCTTGGCCGCTAAATTTCGCGGTTTCTAGACCTATAAGAATGGTATCTTGCCAAAGAAATGTTCCGAGATACGCGTATTGAGGCGAATTCTTTGGCAAGAATCCTCGCAAAGTAGATTCCGTGTGCCATTCGGGCTCTTGGAAGTTACCACAAATTGCCTTCCGCAATGTGGCAAAATCCGTATTTATGATCGTGTCACTAACTTGTAAGAACAAAAAGTATCGGACAGACCGCATACGTCCAGTATTGACATCCACATATCGTGTGGTGCAGTTAATTCTTGACCAAGGATGGCACATAGACCAGATGGTGAATGCTCCTATTGATGTCACTAATCCGATCAATACGTATTTAACAAGGCGTGTCATTTGCTTTTTTTCGGTTCTGATTTCTGGTCTGGCCAATTAGTAGTAGGACATCCTTCTTGTTTAGTTTTGCGTTTTATCTCATTGAGCAAGATTTTTCCCCAGAGATTTAGATCGTTTTTTATTAGAGACTCGTAAAACGGACCGTTATTCCAAAAGTCTAGTCCCACAGATTTGTCGTCCGTATCACCAGTGGAACTAAAGTGAGTAAGTTCGTGAAACAGTTTTTCCGCTGCTGTCTCGTTATCGAACAGGAAGTAGTTATATGAAGAATCCGCTCCCGTATTGAAGTATATATGTTGGGGATAGTAAAAGACCCAGCTTGGCCTCACTTCAGCCGCTGTTTGTGGATCGAATGAATCAAGACTAAGAGTAACAGCCGAATTGCCATCCAGACCGTCTTTTACCTTTTTCGTGTTTTGCTGAATGTGGTTAAGGGCATTCAATAAGGGCTTTTTGTACGCACAGCAATCTGGGAGACCATTAGCTAACTTTAGTCCGTCTTCGATAGATTTTAGGACCCTGGGCATCTGCTCCTTGAGAGAATTAAAAGCGGTCTTTACCAAGCCTTCTTGCTTTTCGTTCCAATCGTTGCCATCGAATTTGAGTTCGTAAAGACCAATGAAATCAATGATCGTCAAAGCAGAGTTCCTCACAGCCAAATAGAGATTGAGCCGCTCGATTTCGCCCATAGGATCGCGGCTTGGCCATCTCCCCGTGCTCGGATTGTAGTAGCGATAGCCGTAATAAAGCAGATCAGATTCATCATCCTGATACTTTGTCGAGAACCGGAAGGGATTGTTTCTGGCCATCGGCCCGGTGGTGCGGAGCAGTTCGCCGAAGGGGCCGTATTCGTATTGCGCCGTCAGCGCGGAACCGTCAGTTTGCAGCAATGCGGCCACGTTGCCGTTGCCGTCGCAGGCCACAAAGTTCGTGGAGACGCCGTAGCCGACCACTGCCAGCAACCCGCCCACGCCGCCAGCCCCCTGCATCGAACCGCTCAGGTCCAGCCCCCCCAGACGTAGCTGCGGATCAGCGAATTGTTCGCCGCCACCTCCGCCAGCAGGTTCCAACCGTCATAGACGAACTTGTTCGTCCGCTGCGTCACATAAGAAGCGCCGACCAATGTGGAAACCACCTTCTGGATTCTCCGGCCCCGGTAATCGTAGCCAAAATCCAGCTTCAGTTGGGAACCCGTCGGCGCGCTGTTCAGGCTGGTCAGGTTGATCAGCCGGTTCTCCGCGTCCCAAGTGAGCACCCAGCGCCCGTCGTTGGTCAGGTTGCCGTCCGGGTCATAGCCGAACGTCTCCGGCGTCTGCGGCACGAACACGCTGCCAAAGTTCGTGGCGATGGTGTCCGTAGCGGTGCCATTCGTCAGCACCGCCAGGTTGGTGAGGCTCGCGAACACCGCCGAGGCGGCATTATTCTCGGCGAGTTCCGCCCGGAAATAGTTCCCCTTGCGATAAACGCCCTGGCTGTTGACCACGACCGTGGCGTTGGAACTGGCGCTGCCCAGCACGTTCACGTAACCCGGCACCGTGCGGCTGGTGTATTGGTTCAGATTGTTGGCCGAATAGCTGGCGTAGCGCAGATTGGCCCCCGTCTGGTCGCCGCCATGACCGAAAGCGAACTGGGCGTGCTGAGTGAAGAACTCCAGAAACACGCGTTTGTGTTGACCGGGACAGCGCCACGAGGCGGGCAAGGCGTTTGGCGGTTCAGTCTGATGTAGGAAAGTTTTGATCTTGTTCGTAGCCGAGAAGCTGGCCCGGCGTCTATTTATTCCCTGGCATCATGCGTGCTTTGGTTGGCGTGTTCGGTTCCATCTTTTCCTTGTATACTTCCTGTATTGGTTGGCGTGTCGAGTTCAGGGTTAGCGTTCATTGCTTTGGTAAAAATATTTGATACATTGCCAAAAAAGCGGTTTTCTTCAATCAAATATTGGTCAGTGTTTCGGAATTCATAATAGCGAACTGGATCACCAACCCAGTGAAGATAATAGAAAAGCTCCTTACCGCCTATAATCCTACTAGCTGTCTCGCCTCCACAAATTGCCCTGGAAGGCGCTGGGTTTTTATCCTTACCGTTTATCAGAAACGGAATTGTTTTGCCATCTGTATCAGTAAAGCTATCAGTGCCGATGTTGGGGAAAAGGTCTAGAAATTTCATGCTGGTACAAGCAATCCCTTTCGACGAATACCGCACCCTCAACGAATAGTCCGACTTTTGAACGTCATTCCCCTTAGGACAATTGAAACCAATTACTAGGAACCCTTGGTATTCATTTGGAATTGTAAAATGCCAATTATAGTTTTTCCGATTGGAACAGCTTGAGGTGGAAATTACCAAAAGCAATAGTGAGATACAATAATTTAGAAAGCGCATGGTTAAGGATATTTTTGAATTTTGATTGAAGGTATTGTAATCGAATGCGAAGGCCAGTACAACAGGATGGGAATATCTTTCAGGCCGGTTGGTATATCATTCACATAAGTCGTGTTATTAATAATTAGATCATAGCCAGGAAAACTCTTATGCGCTCCCGAGACTGTTAGAACGCCTTTGCACGTATCGAAAACCAACGTATAGGTATAATATAGACTTGGTGTAGCCAGTCTAGGTGTTAAAGGATCCTTAGTTTCGGCCGAAAATGTCACGGTAGTAATATGGCCGTTTGACGATCTTGTGATCTTCGCGCGTGACGGAACGACATCCGGTGCTGAGTCTGTAAAAGTTTTGTCGGGATTGCTTTCCATCTCACCAGTTATAGGATCGAACTTCTGAGGTGCAAAGTCTACCTTCGTTACTCCTGCTGCGGGAATATTTTGAATTTCTGCTGTTTGCTGAGGATCTGTCTCAATTACTATTAGATGGCTAGCTCTAGATGAGCCTCCAACCTGAGGTCCTTTTCGGATATCACCATGCCACCTTGCCGATGGATCAAAAATTCCGGGATTTGATTTTGATAGAGATAAGTACGGAAACGTAAATGTGTTGTCAGGAATAAATGCTGAAGCCCATATTAGAAATCGTTCGAGACCAAATGCATCTATCGAGGCAATCGAAGCGTTATCAAGAATGCAATATAGATTCAGCCCTCCATTTTCCTCAATTGAATCGCGACTCAACCACCTTCCCGTGCTCGGATTGTAAAACCGATAGCCATAGTAAAGCAGGTCGGACTCATCATCCTGATACTTGGTCGAGAATCGTAAGGGATTGTTCCTGGCCATCGGCCCGGTGGTGCGGAGCAGTTCGCCGAAGGGGCCGTATTCGTACTGCGCCGTCAGCCCGGAGCCGTCCGTTTGCAGCAACGCCGCCACGTTGCCGTTGCCGTCGTAGGCCACGAAGTTCGTGGAAACACCGTAGCCGACCACTGCCAGCAACCCGCCCACGCCGCCCGCACCCTGTATCGAACCGCTCAGGTCCAGCCCCCAGACATAGCTGCGGATCAGTGAATTGTTCGCCGCCACCTCCGCCACCAGGTTCCAGCCGTCATAGACGAACTTGTTCGTCCGCTGCGTCACATAGGACGCGCCGACCAGCGTGGAAACCACCTTCTGGATTCTCCGACCCCGGTAATCGTAGCCCAAATCCAGCTTCAGTTGGGAACCCGCCGGCGCGCTGTTCAGGCTGGTCAGGTTGATCAGCCGGTTCTCCGCGTCCCAGGTGAGCACCCAGCGCCCGTCGTTGGTCAGGTTGCCATCTGGGTCATAGCCGAACGTCTCCGGCGTCTGTGACACGAACACGCTGCCAAAGTTCGTGGCGATGGTGTCCGTGGCGGTGCCATTCGTCAGCACCGCCAGGTTGGTGATGCTTGCGAACACCGCCGAGGCGGCATTGTTCTCCGCGAGTTCGGCCCGGAAATAGTTCCCCTTGCGATACACGCCCTGGCTGTTGACCAAGACCGTGGCGTTGGAACTGGCCGTGCCCAGCACGTTCACGTACCCCGGCACGGTGCGGCTGGTGTATTGATTCAGGTTGTTGGCCGAATAGCTGGCGTAGCGCAAATTGGCCCCCGTTTGGTCGCCGCCCACGCCCGTGGTCGTGCGGTTGCCGATGGTGTCGAACGTGTAATCAAACTGCTGGCCGGCCACGGGCGTCCCGTCACTCCAGTATTTGTTGCCGACGGTCACCTGGCCCAGCGTATCGAATTGATACACCCAGTAGGAGTTGTCGCCGTTGGTCACGGCGGTGCGCTGGTTGGCGCTGTTGTATTGATAGTTGAAGGCCGGCGGCTGGCTCAACGCCGCGGGCGCGTTGCTGACCGCCAGCAACCGGTTCAAATTGTCATAACTCTTGCTCACGACCATGCGCCGCGTTCCGTTGTTGGTGAAGTTAATCTGGCTTACCAGCGGTGAATTGGCAAGCAGCGTATATGCCACGGTGTTGCCGCCCGCCGCGACCGTTTGCAGACGCGAGGCGTTATCGTAACCGAACTGGACGAGCGTGGAAGGCTGGTTGCTGACGGCTAGGGAGGCGCGGCGCAGGAAGGAGTCGTATGCATTGGTGACGGCCGTGCCATCCAACGGCCCTCCGGAATAAGATTCGCCCAGCAACTGGCCGGCGTCGTTGTAGGCCAGAGTGCAAACCACGATGCCGTTGGTGGCCGTGGTTTGCCGCCCCCGCCGGTCATAACCGTTGGTCAGGCCGGGCGTGCTGTCCGAATAACTGGCCGTTTGCAGATCACCCGCCGTGGTATAGCCGTAGGTCGTGGTGACGCCGCGCGCCCAGGTGCGAGTTTTCAAGCGCCCGGCGGCGGTGTAGGCATAACCGGGACCGGCGGTATTGCCGTCATAAACCTTGTTGGTGAGAAAGCCGCGATAGCCGTCATAGTTCCAGGTCGTGACCCGAGCGCCGGAACCGGACGCGAAACCCGACCAGTTGGTCATGGTCTTCATGCGCCCTTGGGCGTCGTAACTGTAGCCCACCGGGTAAGTGCGGGAGCCGTAATTTCTTTTCACCAGGCCGGTGGGATAGAACTCGTTGGTCACGCTGGTATTGTCGGGCAGGGTGGTTCTTAAAATCCGGCCCAGGTTGTCAAAATAGTTCACCGTGACTTCCGCGCTTTGGCCCGCCGCCGGCACCGGTGAAACGGTGCTGCTCACCTGGTCGGCATTGTTGTAGAAATTTGTGGTGGTGCCCGTGCGAGCGTCAGTAACGGTGTTTTGCCGGCCGTGGGCATCGTAACCATACAAGGTCTGCCCAATCTGAGTTCCGGTGGAATCCCGCTTTGTAACAGAAACCAACCGGCCAAACTGATTCGTAGAAACCGTGAAAGAACCGTCCGGCGCGGTGTTGGTGACAATCCGGTAGCCATTCACCGGATCATAAAACGTCTGGCTTTGGCTCGTGACCGCCACGCCGCTGTTCCAGAGGGTGTTCCAAGTGTGCAGGCCATCCACGGAAATTTCAGTGGTGGAAACCAAATTGGACGAAGCCGCGTTGTTGGTGGCCCAAACGAAGGTGCGGGTGCGGCGCACATTCGTCCCGTTATCCACGACCACGTCGTTGGTGGTGGAAGTGATGCGGTCGGTTCCGCCGAAATCAATCGTTCCGTTGCCATTTATGTCCACGGCCGTAACGGCCAGTTCGCCCTTGCCGTTGTATTGGTAAAGTGTGGAAACACCGTCGGGATCAACCTGATTGGTAAGCTGATCGTTGCTGTTGTAGCGGGAAACCGAGGCAACTCCTCCCGAACTGCCGGCATAGACCGTTTTGTAAATGCGGCCCAGCATGTCAAAAACATTGGTAACGCACTCGGAAGTATCCGCCCCGGACGCGTCCAGTTTGATCTCCGCCTTGTACGCCCGCTGAACTCCGGCGTCGCTCAACACCCCGTATTCGTAGCGCACCGGGTAAACCGCCGTGCCCGTCACTGTTTTCAGCGAACCGTCGAGGTAATAAGTTTCGACGCGCGTGCCGCCATCGGGGTAGGTGTTGGTCTTCACCAATTCGCCCAGGGAGTCAAGCAGGTTGCTGTAAAGCGTGACACCGCTCAGGGCGTTGGTTTCCGCAACCAGCCGGCTGGCAACGTCATAAACCGAGATCCGGTTTGTGATCATGGAACTGTCGCTGCCGGTGCGGATGTTGGCCAAAAGGTTCCCGGCTGCGTCGAAGATGTTCGTGGTGGTTACGTTGTTCAACGTCGTCGAAGTGCGCCGTTGCATGGCGTCGAAGGTGTAATAGGTGATGGTTCCATCCTTGTCCACATCGTTGCCCAGATTGGGCGTGCCGCAGCAACTGCCGCTGCTGCCGGAGGTGATGGTGCCGTCGAGGTGCGTCACCGTGGGTGACGAGTAATTGTAATCGCTGGCCGAATAGGTGTAGCTGTCGCGGGCCAATAGCGCGCCATCCGTTCCGCCGGTAATGTTGAGAACAATGTTGGAAATCATCTGTCCGAAGGGGCCGACCACCGATATGGTCTTGGTTCCCTCCGCCGTGCCGGTGCCCGTCGAGTTGGTCTGCCCGCTGGTCGCGGTTGTAATTATGGAGAAATCGGCGTTGGTGACGAAATTGTAAAAGACCTTCGTGCCGTCGGGATTGAGCAGGTTGGTTGTTTGAAACGATCCGTTGAATGACTTGATCGTCACTTCATTGTAGGCATCTAATGTTCCACCATTCCAAGCTGTGCCGGAAATCAAGGGTTTCACGGTATAAATTTTGTTTGCTGTATAGTCGCCGGCAATATACACGCGGGAAACCTCCTGGCCTAAAAGATACTCGACATGGGTTACCTGGGGGGCGCTCGACGAATAGCTGGTGGCGACTACGCGGCATTGATTGGCGGGAGCGTTCGTCGTCGCATTCAAAAAACTCGATGTCACATTGGTCTCCCTGCCGCTGGCATCATACTGGTGTGTCTCCCAAAACCCATTCCACTGGGACTTGAAAGCCAGCCGGCCATAACTGCCTGGCTTTAGCGAATCGGTGTAATATGACCAGGTGTTGGTAAGGCGGGCGCCATTGGGGTCAATCACCTGCTGCACCAGAATCGGCCCCAGGCCAAAATCTTGATACAGCTTCTGGTCCTGATATGCCAGAACATCCGGACTGCCAGGGGCATAGACACTGTATAAGTTGGTCCGCCAGCCCCAGTCTGATCTCCATATTGTCGACAAGACTTCCCGCCTCAAATTGGATGGGTAAACCAACTGCCAGGCATTTGAGTACCTGGTCGAGTTAGTGTCATAAATGTACTGATATAAATTGGTGACATTGCCTTCAACGGTCTGAAGCCATAGCCGGTTGTAATTGGTGATGCCGTCCGGATTCTGAAAAGTAAGCGTTTTGAACGGAGAGTTTGTGGGTTGATAAATTCCACCGGAGTTTGTTGTTCCCTTGTTGGAAGCCGAAAACAGCCGCACATTGAACTGGTACGGGCTATTGGTGACAATGTCGGCCAAGACCTGCCCCGAGAGCACTTGCCGTAACACGCCATAGTTGCTGATCACGGTGAAACCGTTGCCTGCGACCGGAACCAGTAGCAGGGGAGTCCCCATATTGGTAGCCGGAAAATCAATTTGGGCCTTTATCAAACCAGAACTTTGAAACAAGGCGTTGGGGCCGAGGCCAATATTCAGATTCAGGCTGTCCAGATGCGTCGTAAGGTTTCCTGGACTGTCCGAGGATCCGCGGCAGACCTTTCCACCGATAGTCAATTTAACGAGGGAGTTGTAGGAGTGCGGCAGGTTAAGCCCAACTTGACAAGAAGGATTGTAAACGCAATACCACGCAAAGCTGTAGGTGCCCAGTTCCAATTCCTTTACCGAACCCACAACGGTGCCTCCGGAGCCATTGTAGAGGATACCGTCACCAGTGAGCACTCGGCTGCCCGGCGCAAAACCTGCGGTATCGGGACACTGTATTACCGCATTGTTTGCGGCACGAACTGTCAGGCTGCGGTCGCTGTTGATGTGGATTTTTAGAGTGTCAAAAAATGCGCCATCCAGATAGAGCGAAGTTACATAATCGCCGCTTGGCAGGGGCATCTGATCATCATCAGCCAAAGCAATCTGGTACTGTGGGTTTACGGTATCCGTATAATAGCACGCGCATCCATTCCCCATCTGATAAGCTTGGGCGGAGCTACCCCCGTGGACCAGGGTTAGGATGGCAAATGCTGTTCCAGCTAGCTGACGCATTATTTTCATATAGATATTGGAAGTTGACCCATCGCGATAGTAATGCCTGGAGCGTTCTTGATTGCCAATTACTTTAACGGCGTGTAAACTTGCAGGCTGATCAACCCATTGGTATCCGCATTTGTCTGCTTCCAATCCCAAAGGTCCCCTGCGTCAAAAATGCCGTTCCCGTTGATGTCCGCGAGATAATCGGGAATGCCGTCCCCGTTGGTATCAATGGGATTGCCGTTCCCATTCAGCGCCACGTAATGGTAGCCGATGTCAACTACCGAGTTGGTTTCCTTCAGCTGGTTTACCGTCGTGGTGTAATGGAACAAACCGGCCAAATCAGCGGGTCGGCTGCCTAAATTGAGCAAAGGGCTGTTTGCCGGTTGGTAATAGTTTCCAAGGGGTCCAGCCAGCCAGGTGAAATTCGTGACCACCACATCGTTGGTCTGTACTACGTTGTCAATCAGGCCATTGTTAAGATAGGCATTGTAACCAATGGCCCCATCCATGTATGACTCGCAACGGTCGAATACGTTGTCGTGGCTCGTGAGCACCGCCGAACTGTTATTCCCAAAATAGGCGTAACTGAGCCAGTCATTGTTGCCGGTGTACAAATTGTTGTAGTTAGTGACAAAGCCATCCACTTGTAAGGTAAAGTTCGGATAGACAAACAGGCTGTCTTGGAAACTGTAAGCGCCACCGCCGTAAATGGCGATGGCCGAGCCCGCGGTAAAAATTTCGCAGTCTCGCAGTGAAATGTTGGTCATTTCAAAACTGCCGCCGCCGGAGTAAAGCGCGTAATTTGCCCCGTTAGGCGGCGCAAGCGTGGTAAAACGGAAATTCAGAGCAGGATTGCGGTTAAAGTTTGTGTGGTAGGTATTGATCGGCAAGGATTGGCCAGTCGCGTAGGCTGCCGTCGCGGTGGTCCAAAAGCTGGAGGGCTGTTCCTGAGCCATTTTATAGCTGACGATGTAATTACGATTGTTTGCCAAGCCGCTTGAGATAAACTGACTTCCCTCCCGCATCCCGAATCCGCTGTAACCCCAGTCGCTGAACGAATAGCCGATGGCCGTGCCGTTCAAAACCGTCAGCGTCGCGTTGGTAATGATGCAAGAGATCAGGTAATCAAGTGGATCATAATGGTACCCAATATCTGGAGTCCCGGTGTTTTTCTGCACGATTGGGAGCAATACCGTGTCGGTTGCAATCGCATTGGTTAGCACCATCGGAGGATAGGTAGTTTTTTTCTGCAAATCCAACAGCAGAACTGGGTGAATGTTTGTAGTGCCGGCACCACGGTAGGGGCTGTTCGCCGCCAGGTAATTCGCCCCGCCACCGATCGTTTGAAAAACTCCCGTGTCATTTGCGAGAAATTGATTGTTGGCACCCGCGATTGCGATCCCGTTCGTAGAACATCCCGCAAACAGGCAGTTGGTCATATACGCGGCATAACCGTTGGTCTGGTAAAAGTTTTGAACATTGTGGCAAGTGACATTCGCGCAGACTATAGTATCCCCTCCGTTCAAGATTGCATTGGTTCCACCAGTCACCAGGACATTTCGCAAGGTGGTGCCCGAGGTCGTGGATACGCAGAGCGCGTCCGCACAATTGACAAATTGGGCATCGCTCACCATGCGCCCTTGGCTGCCGGAGAAATAAATGCCCGTGCCCAGGTAACACATCCTCACGTCGTGCGTGTTCAACTGGCTGGAATTCAGGTTGTCCTGATATAGCAGTCCCACTCCGCCATAATAACCAACTGGTGTCCCCGTTGATCCTGGGATGGTTGTTCCCACTGTATCGTCGTCTTTGGCCGTGAAAATTGCTGGATGATAAGGTGAAGTCAGACAGTTTAACACGGAATTTGAACTCGTATTGAAAATGGTGATACTGGCACCTGTCGCCGGAAACGCACCGGCATTGATGCTGTTGGTGAATTTGATCACGGCGCCTCCCTCCAAAGTGTTGGTTCCGTACAGGTTGACATTGCCGGAGACGTAGTAAGTTGTGTCTCCCGCAAAAGCGTAATTGGTGAGGCTGCTGTTCAAAATGAGGTAATCCAACACGAAGCCTTCCTGGGGCTTGAACGTCCCGGCCATTTCCATTTTGCGGTTGTCCTTTCTCGGGGTTTGCCGCGGCTCAGGAATTCTTCGCTGGGTGGAAACTAGGTGCCGGACGGAGTCTTTCACCGTTCCGATGCTTGCCTGTCCCGGCGCTGGCAGCATTCCCAGTTGGTTTGCCACCGCCGGCACGGCAACTTCCTCCACCAGAATGCGCCGGCCCTCCAACAACAACCATTGCTTGGCCATTGGGATTTCACTGCCCGGCACATTTGCGCCGCCTCCAAGAATGAAGGCTTTGCCCCGGCCAATCTTCATTGCGCCAAAATCCAATGACTCATCGAGAAGTCGCTGGCCGTTTCCGACTCCTGCGTCAATCATTGAGTCATTGACTAACGGCGTGGGAGGCGATAAGAACTCCGTTATGATTTGAAGATGAGTCGTCCTTGAGTCCATGCCGTAATCTTCTGGCAACGGCGGCCGCTCTCGCAAAATCACATCCTGTTCAAAACCGCCTTTCGTGTAAGTGTAAAGAACATCGGCTTTGAACTCGGTGAACGCGTTGCGGTACAGGAGTTGGTTGGGCTGCACGATCACTCCCTGACAATTCGTCACTTGGGCAATCAGCACGTTGCTGCCGCTCGCCGCGTCAAAATAGCTCAAACCCAGAATGTGGCTGCGCAGTTCCTTTCCTTCAGGCGTCAGCATATCAATGGCTCCCGGCGTGGCCAGGTCGTTGGCGAAGCTGACGCGATGCTGGCCGTTCAGCGCCACAGCGCCACCGGGAACACTTTGAATTAATTCATGGGATTCCTGCCACTGGCCGTTCTGCAAGTAGTGCATTCCCGTGCATAGCTCGATATAGCGGTGCCTTTGAGGTTTCCCGGTGCCCGAGGGTGAGGCTGGGTAGATGATTTGTTCCCAAACCCTATGATTAGGGCCCCGCTCCACCACCGTGTATGGAGTATCTTGAACTGGCGCGAGATTGGTTATTGAGCCTACCGCAAAATTCGGTGGGACTACCTGGGCAAATATTCCCGTTTGGATCGTCAATAGTAATGCCAGCAAAGGACCTGAAGTTTTCATACGTTTTTTGCAAAGTGTTGAAGGCGATGAAATGACATGGCCGGTTTGAGCGATCATGGCAGAACAACAAGCATTCCAACTTTCATTGTTTGGAAGCTTGCTCCGCTGTTTAGAATCAATCCCACACCCGCGTATTTTCATGTCAGCCCCGTCGCTCAATCCTGTTCCCTGCCAAACCCGCTCCCTGCGGCCTGTGGCTCCTTGGAACGCAAGAGCAATGACTTAAGGCTGAAGTTTGTGCAAGCAAATCAGTCAAAGGTCGGAAGAATTCATCCACGCTAACTTTGAATAATTACGAAAGCAGCGCAGGTAATATAGTCCGCGATTGCATTTTTGAATCTGGATGACGCCAGCATATTTGCACCAAGCGAGTTATACGAGTTGTCGGTCCCCTCGACTGATCATGCAGGCTCGCGAGCAATTCCCCCTCGCCACGAGCGGGGACTGGTCCTTCCGGCAGGTCCACTTCCCGCACTTGCCGCGTTCCCCTGGATTGGCGTCTGACTCCCGGCCTGGGAAGCGATTCCGTTCCACTGCGCTGTACGCCATCGCTTCCCAGGCCGGGAGACAGACGGATTGTTTTGCTCCCCTGCGGCGATGAGCGCGAACCGGCACGGCTAGCTGCGAACGGCTGAACGGCAGTTGCCGCGCCGGCCCGCCCTCATCGCCGCCCCCCCGCAAGTTGGTCTGACCTTTGGCCGGACGTGTTCCGCCGCGAGCCTTGGAGCTTGCCCCTTCCCCCCGCAAGCCACGGCTCCCGGCTGCTCACCGCCGGCCAAAAGTCAGAGCACACCGGCGTTGAGCCTTCGGCGACTCTGCGAGGCCAGAATATTTTGTTTGGTGTTTTTGACATGGCGCGTTTTCTTTTGAGGGGACGCCTGCTTCTCCCGCCGTAGCCCGCTTGCTGCTACGCCATCTTTTTCAAACTCCTGATTCCCGCTCTCGCGGGGCGTTTTATTCCCGGCGACGAAGAGCCTGTGGCCCGCCAGCGACCCGGTTACCGGGTAACGCCCAAAACTTTCGCTGTCAGGCCCCAGGCACGCCGGAACGAAAACTGATTTGGTTCAAAAAATGTCTCCGCCGGGGGTGAAGCAAGCGGCATACGGCGAGACACGGACGGCGAGCATCAAAAAAAAGCTTATGAAAAACAAATTTATAGTTGAAGCAGCGACACCAGCAAACGCCGTCCAGCCATCATCAGCCAAAGCGGTTATTGTCAGGCACAACGCCAACCGCAAGTTGCCGACGCAACGAGTTTTGGATTTATTAAAGACGCACCTGCCCCGGCAATACGAGTTGGTCGAGGTGGTGGGGAAATGGGTCTGGCTCGATATTTCTCCCGCCCGCAAACCCGGTTTGTCAAAATTGCTTTGGCGGCTGGGCTTTCATTGGAACCAGCGGCGCGGTGTCTGGCAGCATCCGTGCGGCAGGTTTGACCCGTTCGGCGCGCACCCCACCGACCCGCGCACCAAGTATCGTTCCTACTTTCCCGCCGACGTGAAACCCGCTTGAAAGGAATCCGCACCATGAACACGAACCAAAGCGAATCGCCCTTTGGCAAGGTCATCTACGCCTACACCCGCAAGCAGGCCGTCGCGGACGGGGTGCAGGTTGAAGTCACCCAGACCGCGCAGGAGGCCGGCATCAAATTCCCGGTGTTTCTCACGCGGGCAGCTTTCGACCGTTACGTTGCCGTCCCGGAAGGCGTCACCGGCCAGGATGAAACGGGCCGTTTGTGGGATGTCCTTTGGATGACCCGCTTCGCCATCTTCCGCGCCCGTCCGGGGGTTGATCGCATCCCCGTCGCGCTCTACGTCCGCAACGACAACCACCGCGCCCGGTTGGTGAAGCTGATTGCCACTTGCGGGCCACTCGACGTGAACGACCCGCAGCCGGCCATCACCGTCATGATGCCGTCGGACGAGGATTGACGCACTTCAAAATTTGATAACTTGACTCCAAAAGTGCCAGCAGCCGTGCCAGCAAACACCGTAGTAAAAGAGTTAAGTCGAGTTAGACCAAATAGTAACAGAGTTAGGCTTGACAGTGAACGTAAGTAGGTTATAGTCAACCACCAAGCGATGCGATAAACGCTTGATTTCGAGTGGCTTGTGGAAGGCGGGATGCGTTCGATTCCGACCCTCGCCTCCAAGTGAAATGCTTGTAAACACAGGGTTTTATTGGAGTCTAGGGCAAATCTTCAACGAAATCTTCAACGATTTTAGCTCCCGCCCACTATCCGGCACGGGCACGTCGCGGACACGCCCACTGCACGGATGCGGGAGCAAATGGGGCCTCATATCCTTACAAAATGAAAGTTCAGGATATGACGCAGCGGTATCGCAAATTCAAACGCTCCTGGGGAATGTGGTACGCGTTCGACAACTTGAGGCTGCAGAGCCACGTAGAAGAACACTCAATTTGATTGACCGGATGTGTGAAGAAGGACTTCAGAGCACCGGACAATATTTTGTTGAATTTGAGCGGTGAGATTTGTATTCGAGTGGCGAGAGTTAAGAAGCACTGACAATTGCGACTTGTCCCGGAATCAACCCTGGCAGGAGCGCGAGGACTTTGGGCATCAACGGCAAGGTCTTATTAAGCTGGCTGCTGCCGGCCACGAGCACCACCACCGCGATTTGAAATTTGGTGGTGTTTTGCTGAAAGCTCAAGTTGCGGTCGGCGGTCAGGAAAACATCGAATTCCGCCTGCGCCAGGGCGAGCAGCCTGCCGTTTTTGATGCCGCCCCAGCCCATTTTCTGAACGGAGACGCAATCATGCCCGGTCAACGCGCGGCCCAAACGCCAGTCGAGGCATTCGTCAATGAGAATGCGCATGGCCGACGGTTTCGAGCATTTTCAACTGGCCGGCTTCAATGACGGCGATGGCCTGCGCGCGGGTGACGGTGGGGAAGCCTTCCAGGAAATCGTCAATGGATTCGCCGCCTTCCAGGGCGTCAACGAGATTTTGCAAGGGAACGCGCGTGCCGACAAACACGGGCGTGCCGCCCATAATTTCGGGATCGGAGTGAACGATGCCTTTCAAATCTTCGCTGGTCATAACAGGGTTAAAATACCCCTGCCAGCGGAATTGTCACCTGCAAACATGAGCGTGGGGCGTGCGCCAGCCGTGCCGAAGAGAATCAAATCCAAGCCGGCGGGCAAACGAACCGGCGAGAACCGCCAGAATCGGAACGTCAACCGCCCCGAGTTCGCCCTTAACGGACAACTCGGGGCGGTTCCTCGGGTTGCGTGGCCGGACTTGAATGCCAAAAGCCAGCCGGGGCGGTCAACCTCCGGCTGGCGTGAGTGTTCAGGAATGGAAATAGCCAAGAGCGCGTAGCGATTGATGGCCGGGGCGGTTGCCGACGGTGGTGCCCATGATGACATGGTCGAGCAGTTCGATTTTCAAAAGCTGGCCGGCGCGGGTTAGGTCGCGGGTCACTTTGATGTCGGCCTCGCTGGGCGTGGGGTCGCCGCTGGGGTGGTTGCCCGTTCCGAATTGACAAAACAGCACCGCGAGGTTTAATAATGCCAATCGTTTTATCATGAATTGCCATGTGATAAGTGGTTTGCAGCCCCGGCTCAGGCGTCGGGGAAAAGGCATTGAAAATCTTGAAGAAAGCGTATTAAACCCAACGAATATTTTCCATGATCTTGGCCGTTTGCACCACCCTTGCGGGGACCGCCCAATCTTTGCAGCCGAAAGTGCTTCAGTCCTTCCAAGCTGCTTAAGGAAGCACCCATATGGAACTCTTGTGAAAAGGCCTGGTGGCAATTTTTACGGCGCTATCTATGTTAGTGAGGGCGGTGGCTATGGGAAAGTGTTCAGGCTCTGGCAAGCGGGGTGCTAGCTACGCTGGTCGCTGTCAAGAAAACATGTGGGAAATGATGATTGAATAATAAGCTTTTGAAATAATCAGAACGAGCAAACTTTTAATTAAATGACGATTATGCCGCACAAGTATTGTACTCACGCCCTGCTTTGCACGGTGGCATTGCATTTTTGCTTTACGGCTGCAGCCCAAGTGGCAAACGCGCCCAATAAGCCAAATAACACGGCGATGAAACCCGAAAGTGGTCTCTGGGACCAGATCGGCGTGAAAGCCGGTTCGGATTATCACGGCGACGGTCTGTCCGTTGCCGAGACGGAAAAGGGCGCGCTTTTGCACTGCGTTTTCCAGCGCATGGACGGCGAAGCGTCGAACAAAGGTCTGTGGCTAGTTTCCACAGTGAACAACCGCCCAGGCGAGCGGTTCCGGGTGGTGGCGACGGCAGTGGGCCAGCAATCGTTGCCACTGCAAGGGACGGTCACGGTGAACGGCCAGACCGTGCGGTTCACTCGCGCGGGGCTAGTGGAGGAATACTCCGTGAGCATGGATGGAGTGAAGCAGGATTTTATAGTGATGCAAAAACTGCCGAGTGACGGTGAATTGAAAGTAGATTTGGCAGTGACTGGAGCACGGGTGGAACAAACTACCTATGGGGCGCAACTGATACTGGAGAAATCCGGGCGCAAGATTGCCTACAGCCGGCTGCATGTGGTGGATGCCAGGGGCAAGGAACTGCTGGCACGGATTGAAGTGGAGCCAAAATCTGAAATGAATCTGGCCGTGGTGGTGGATGATGCTGGGGCGGTTTATCCGGTGCGGATTGACCCTACATTCAGCGACGCCAACTGGATTAGCCTCAGTCCCGCTGGTAATCCCGGTACGGATGGTACTATTTATGCCGTTGTGCTAGATGGTTTTGGCAACGTTTATGTTGGCGGTACTTTCACGAACGCGGGTGGTAACGCGGCCACTAACATTGCAGAATGGAATGGAACCACTTGGACGGCGCTAGGAAAGGGCTTGAATGGCCGAGTAAATGCACTGGCGATGTTGGGCACAAATTTGTATGCCGGTGGCTCATTCACAAAAGCAGGAGGCAACGCGGCCACCAACATTGCGCAATGGAACGGGAGCAGTTGGTCTGTGCTAGGGCCAGGCATCAATGGTTCAGTGTATGCACTGGCATTTTCGGGCAGTAACCTGTATGCTGGCGGAAATTTCACAAAAGCCGGCAGCACAAATGCAAGTGACATTGCAGAATGGAATGGGAACGGTTGGTCGGCGCTTGGGTCGGGCATAAGTGGCACAGTGTATGCGCTGGCAGTGTCTGACACCAACTTGTATGCGGCCGGGGGATTCTCGACGGCAGGCGGCCAAAGTGCCAATAACATTGCGCGATGGAATGGTAGTAACTGGTCGGCGCTCGGGCCGGGAATAACAGCAAGCGGCACCGTGTACGCGCTGGCAGTATTAGGCACGAATCTCTATGCAGGCGGGCAATTCTATGAAGGGGTTGGCTTCTCGGGCATTGCGAAATGGAATGGAAGCAGTTGGTCGGCGGTGGGTGGGGGCGTGTTCACCGGCGCCGGCAGTTCCACAGTTTACGCACTGACGGTTTTGGGAACCAATCTGTTTGTTGCCGGCAATTTTGGGGGCGTTAATGGGGCTTACGAATCGGCGAATCTTGCGCAGTGGAATGGCAGCAGTTGGGTTACGTTTAATAATGATTTTATAGCTACTTCCGGGATTCAGTCCATTTATGCATTGGCAGTAGCTGGCAACACATTGTATGCTGCAGGAAAATTTCCGAATGCTAGCTGGCTTCAAGTAAGCAATATCGCTCAAATTAACATAAATAGTTATGGTTACTCGGCACTCGAATCGACTTTAAACGGCATTGTGAGTACGCTAGCGGTGTTAGGAACGAATCTTTATGTTGGCGGCAATTTCACGATGGTGGGTGGCACAAATGCAAATTACGTCGCGCTGTGGAACGGGAACAACTGGTCGCCATTGGGGGCGGGCTTAAATAGTTCCGTCAGCGCACTGGCTGTATCAGGAACCAATTTGTATGCCGGTGGTTATTTTACAACAGCGGGAGGTACAAATGCCAATTACCTCGCGCAATGGAACGGGAGTAATTGGTTGCCGTTGGGTTTGGGTGCAAACGGTCCTGTGCGTGCGCTAGCATTAGCCGGAGCCAATTTATATGCTGGTGGATATTTCACGACAGCGGGAGGTACAAATGCCAATTGCGTCGCGCAATGGGATGGAAGCAACTGGGCGCCATTGGGTTTGGGAATCACAGGGGGACTTAGCGCATTTACTGGGGTGTATTCTTTAGTGGTTTCGGGGGCGATCCTTTATGCCGGAGGCGACTTCACAACGGCGGGCGGTATAACTGCTAGTAACATTGCACAATGGGATGGGATCAATTGGGCACCGCTGGGTTCGGGAATAGGCGGTGTATCATACTCGACAGTCTATTCCTTAGCGGTGTCGAGCGGGATCGTGTATGCTGGTGGATACTTCACGACAGCAGGCGGTTCAAACGCCCATTTCATCGCGCAATGGAACGGAAGCAGTTGGTCGTCGTTAGGTTCAGGCATTGGCACCTCTAGTTTCAGTGATGTATACGCATTGGCGGTGTCTGGAACTAACCTATATGCTGGTGGATACTTCACTTCGGCGGGCGGTGTTGCGGCTGCAAACGTCGCGCAATGGAACGGAAGCAGTTGGTCGCCGTTGGGTTCTGGCGCGAATGGCCCAGTGAACGCTCTGGCGATTTCAGGACACACCCTGTATGCTGGTGGCACCTTCACAACGGCGGGAGGCGAGGTCGCCGCTTATTTGGCTGAAGCGACAATCGCTCCGCCAGCTTTACTGGTGGAACCGTTAAGCATCACCAACGGTTATGGCTCTACGGTCACATTCAATGTTTCGGCGGTGGGAGAATTACCGTTGCTATACCAGTGGTATAAGAATGGGATACCCTTGAGCGACGGCGGAAATGTATCGGGCAGCGGCACTACCAATCTGAACTTGAGCAGTGTTTCGGCCAATGACGTAGCGAACTACTGGGTAGTGGTCACCAACAATTATGGTACGACAACCAGCTCGATAGCTTCGCTAACCGTGCTTGGGTCTCCGATTATAGCCAGTTTTACTGGGAGTCCTACAGCCGGCCAAGCTTCTTTAACCATCACGTTTACCGACAGTTCCTCCGGCAACATCACCAATCGGCACTGGATGTTTGGAGATGGTGGCGTGCTAGATACAAGTTCAACCACAGTCACTTACACCTACAACAACGCCGGCACGTTCTCTGTGACACTGATCGTGAGCGGGTTGTACGGGTCAAGCACCAATACACAGCTTAATTACATAACGGTTTATTCAACGCCTCCATCCAGTTTGCAGCCCGTGGTAATCTACTCCTTTCTAGCGACGAACGGGATTTATCCACAAGGTGGTCTTGTGCAGGCATTAGACGGGAATTTTTATGGAACAACTTTGAGAGGTGGAACAAACGGGGGTTACGGAACAGTTTTCAAAGTTTCGACCAACGGCGCCTTGACAACACTTTACCATTTTAACGGTGTGAACGGTGCGTATCCATCTGCAACACTTGCGCTTGGTGTGGATGGTAATTTGTATGGAACCACAACTGGGGGTTGTTGCTATTATGGAACCGTGTTCCAAATTACGACCGCAGGCACACTAACAACCTTGTTTTCTTTCAACGGCGGCAATGGATCGAGTCCTAGTTGTAAGTTGACGCTAGGTGTGGATGGCAAATTTTACGGCACGACTGAATATGGTGGCAGCAGTGGTTATGGCACTGTTTTCAATATTACAACTAACGGAGTATTGACGACCATGTGCAACTTTAACAACACCAACGGGGCGACACCCCTTGCCGGTCTGGCGCTAGGCCCCGATGGCAATTTTTATGGCACAACCAGCATCGGCGGAAGCAATGATTTTGGCACTGTATTCCAGGTGACCACCAATGGCACGCTCACAACATTGTTCAATTTCAACAGTACTAACGGAGCTTATCCACAAGCGGGTTTGACATTAGGGCCTGACGGCAATTTTTATGGGACAACGCTAACCGGGACAGTATTTTCTGGTAACGGCACCATTTTCAAGGTGACGAGGAGCGGCCTGTTGACTACCATCGCTAATATTTCAGACTACAATGGAGTCTGGCCGAGGGCGGACTTGACGCTTGGGCCAGATGGTAATTTTTACGGCACCACCTCTTTGGGTGGCGACAATGACGCTGGCATCGTTTACCGGGTAACTACTAACGGTGCGGTTACAGAGTTGGTTTCCTTCAACGGAACCAACGGATCAAATCCCTACGCCGGTCTAGCACTGGGGGCGGATGGCAATTTCTACGGAACCACCTACTATGGGGGCAACAACGCGGGCACCGTGTTCAAAGTCACCACAAACGGCGCTTTGACGACGCTGGTCAGTTTTATGCAACCTAACGGAGCTAACCCAACCGCCGGGATGATAGCAGGGGCTGATGGAAGCTTTTATGGAACCACCTCCGAAGGCGGCAGCGACAATGAAGGCACCGTCTTCAAAATAACCACCACGGGTGCTTTGACCACGCTTGCCAACTTCAGCAACCCCTACGGACCCACTGCTCAGCTTGGCCCGCACGCCGGCTTGACTCTTGGGCGGGATGGAAATTATTACGGCACAACCTTGGCCGGCGTGTTTTTTAGAATGACACCCTCTGGCAATCTGACAACATTAACTAATTTAACTAATGTTGCCGGCTCAGAATCGAGCCTGACCTTAGGCCCTGATGGAAATTTCTACGGCACAACCTATCTCGGTGGGAACAACGGCTTGGGTACTGTGTTTATGGTGGCACCCAACGGCGATTTGAAGACCCTCATCAATTTTAACGGCACAAATGGCCAATATCCGTACGCGGGCTTGACACTGGGATTGGATGGTAACTTCTATGGCACTACTTACTCTGGTGGAGTCAGTAATGTGGGCAGCGTGTTTCAACTTACAACCAACGGAGTGCTGACCACCTTGGCCAGCTTCAATACCGCCAATGGAGCCTATCCGGAAGCGGATTTGACACTGGGGCCTGATGGGAGTTTTTACGGCTCCACCACGAGCGGAGGGATCGGCGGCCGTGGCACTCTGTTCAAAATGACTACTAACGGCAATTTGACCACGCTGGTAAACTTCGATCTCGTCAACGGTGCCTCGCCATCCGCAGCCTTGGTGTTGGAACCTGACGGCAATTTTTATGGTACCACCGAATACGCCGGTGCCAATGGTGCCGGCACCGTGTTCAGACTCACGCCGAGCGGCGGATTCACAACATTATGCAGCTTTAGCGGTATCAACGGATCGCGACCATTGACTACTTTGAGCGTGGGGCCGGATGGAAACTTGTATGGCACGACCCAAGAAGGCGGTGGAGGCGGAGCGGGAACCTTATTCCGACTGGGCCTTCCGCCGGATTTCGCAACGAATCCTACGAACCAAGGCGTTGTGATTGGCGGCAGTGTAACTTTCACCTGCCAGCCCTTTGGAACGGCCCCCTTCAGCTATCAATGGCTGTCCAACGGCATTCCCATAGCCGGAGCAACAAACATTGCATTTACAGTCCCGGTTGTTTCACTACAAACAGCCAACGTGCAATATCAAGTAATGGTGTCCAACGTTTGGGGGAGCAATACTAGCAGCGCTGCTTTGGTTAACGTGGTATTGCAACCGAACAGTTTTGGCGTGGCTAGATTCGTTAGCGGTGGGTATGCTGTAAATCTGGGGAGCTTTCCCAACAGCACTAACCGGCTTTGGACAAGCACCAACCTGGCTTTGCCTATGGCTCAGTGGCAGGTGATCGCTACCAACATTACGGATAGCTCGGGCTTAACCCAATTTATTGACACCAACACTCCCGGTGCGGTGCAGAGATTCTATCGATTGAGCTATCCTTAAGATCGGCCTCTGTGTCAGTCAGAAGTGCCAGCGGAGTTGAACGCCATTGGCAAACGCCTCGGTATGCGATTCGGTGTTGGCTTTCAGACCTGTCAAAGTCCTTCAACGAAACCTTCAACGATTTCTTCAATGACCGGGTAGGCGGGGTGTGGGTGACGTGTTAGCGCTGGTGGTGGGAGGGTAGTGACGAAACCTCTTGAAACCTTTGTAAACACACGCTATTATACTTTCGAAAATTAGGGTATTGAGGCTGGTAGTCGGTGAAGACCTCGTTCGATTCCGACCCTCGCCTCCAACTTAGATGCTTGTGCATCAATGAGTTGCGAAGATCCAAGTTGCAACTGCCAGCAAAACTGCCAGCAGACGGCGGACTTGGTGAAACTCGGCAACGGCCCACCACAACTCCGCTGAAACTCTGGCAAAACTCGCTGACGGGCAATTTGTCCGCGTCGGATTGTGTAAAGCCTACACAACGCGGAGCCGGGACAGACTTACGCTGCTTCGTAAAAAATATGAAGCAACGATTCCGTCTCTACCGCCGCAATGGCGGGATTTATTACCTCCATGACGACAAAACCGGCAAACAGGAAAGCCTGCGCACCCGTGAGCGTGCCGAAGCCGCCGCTCTGTTCGCCGCCAAAACCCAAGCGCACCGCCAGGCGCATTTGAACCTTCGATTGGCTCGCACCTATCTGGCCGCGACCGATCCGATGGTGTCCAAGCGGACCTGGCAGGTGCCGATGGAAGAACTGGCCAAGACCAAGCGCGGACCAACCCTCGTTCGCTGGCAGCGCGCCATCAAGGACAAGGCGTTCGATTTGATTCGTGACCTGCCAATTCTGGAAACGCAGGCCGAACATTTCCTGAAGGTGCTGAATGTTGGCACCGTCTCGACCAATGTTTTTCTTCGCCGGATTCATAATTTCGCGTTGGACCTGGGCTGGTTGCCGTGGCCGGTGGTGGTGAAACGTCAGTGGCCGGCAATTGAGTTCAAGGACAAGCGGGCCATCACTTGTGAGGAACACTGCCAGATCATTGAGCGGGAGAAGAACCCGGAGCGCAAAGCTTTTTACAAAATGGCCTGGCACCTGGGCGCGTCGCAATCCGATCTGGCATTTCTGGAAGCAGAGAATGTTGATTGGGAACATCATGTCATCAGCTTTGCCCGCCAGAAGACCGGCTCGATTGCCATCATGCGCTTCGGCGAAGACGTGGCGGAAATTCTCCGGGATTTGCCGGGGAGCGGCCCGTTGTTTCCCTATCTGCGGAGCGTCCGTGCGGGCGACCGGGCGACGGAGTTCAAGCAACGCTGCAAAGGACTTGACATCAAAGGCGTCACGCTCCACAGCTACAGGTACGCTTGGGCGGAACGGGCGAAGATCGCCGGTTATCCCGAACGATTCGCGATGGAAAACCTGGGACATAACAGCAAAGCCGTGCATCGCGCCTACGCCCGCCGGGCACAGGTGGAACTGCCGTCGTTAAGCGATTACGAGCAACGTCGGAAGCTCCTTGCCAATGGCGTGCAGCTTGAACCTGCGGCCCAAGCCATCACCGCATAAGGAGGACATCATGGAATCCATGCAAATAAAAGCACTCGGACTGGAGCAGTCGGTGTTGAAATTTCTCGATGAAGTCATTGCCGACTACGGACTCTACATTTTTATGGGGTTGGTATTTCTTCTGATTCCCGTTCTGGCCTGGGTGTCGAGTGGCGGATTGCGGCGAAAATTGTTAAAGGGCAAATCCCTGACTAATGTCCCGCCGGTGATTGTCGTTCATTTGCCGGGTGAGCCACCGCGACCACCGGATAATTTTGAACAGTTTCCGCCGTTACACGACCCGCCGGATTGCGGCCACGATGAATAGAATATTAAGTTCCAATTGCTTCATCCTCACATGAGACAGCCGTACCAAGCACCCGGTAACAATATAATACGCAGTGTGGCATTTTTCCACGCCTTTGCTTATGGCCAACGGTACGGAATTTACGACGGCCCCGCACTGGCTCCGCGCCCCCGCCGCCAGACAGTCAAACGGCGCGCCCCGCAAAAAACCTGGGCTGGCGACGACCATGTTGTCAAAAAAGACTTTCACGCCCTGGCGGGGCGGCATGTGAGTTGGACGGGGCAGCAACCGCCGCCTTATCCTTTGCCGTCATTTCCGGCAGTCCAGCTCCGCCCAGCAGCAAGGATCCCACCCGCGCTGAGGTGAGGAAAACGCCGGATTGAATTTACAGAAAAAGGAGTGTTTGTCCAAGGCCAGGCGGCGAAGCGCTGCTTTGAAAAGATGCCGTCGGCGCAGGGCTAGCAGGTCGAGGGGGGAATTGTACGGCTATTTGGATTGCTTGACAAGAGCTTAAAATATTGCAATAACTCTGTCAAAAATAGGCTGCGTTTCAAAAATGTGGTCAAAGTTAAGAATTATGAAATATAATTGCAAAAAAAACAGCGGCCAAAATATCAAGAAAGAATTTTTCTTAAAACATCTTAACTGTTTCTTGGACTGCTTTCATATTGTATTATGTATTAGTATTTTTACGGGATGTGGTTTATTAAATAACAGGCAGGATGCCCAATTGCCCCATATGGCTTCCGCCGAGGAGGAAAATATGACAAAACAGTTTAAGATTCCCACAGGAAAAGCCTTGATATATCTAATTCAAGAAAAACATTACGATGCCCTAAACGGAGAGGCAATTGACGTATATTTAGATGCAAAGCCCTTTCGTGTATTAGCTCCTGCAACATATTGTGTGGCCGAAATTGAGCCTGGACAACATGCTATTCAAGTGAAGTCCTCTGACGCATTTACTTTTGGAAATAAGACAGCAAGAGTTGGTAAAGACACATATTTACAAGCCAAGCCAGATCAGGCGTATTTCTTTGAAACAAAGATTATGAAGAATTCACAGAACTTTGTTCTAGGCCCCGTCGTCAGTATAGGCTCCGCCGGTATCATTGAATTAAATCGAATGAAAGAGGAGGCAGCGCGAGATTTGTTAAAGAGTTATCGACTTAGCGCGTCATATCCGGCTGATCCTTAATATTTATGACTTGTCTTATGAAACTATTCCGACCTATTTTAGACACTGCCTGTCTGGCGTTGCTTGCTGTTGGGTGTGTCACACAAAAAAAATACGAACAAGTGGTCGATTCTTTCCCTCCACTTTCTCCCGGAGAAGGTCGCATTTTCTTCTACAGAGAGTCTTCACTCCATGGTGCCGGATCTGGGGCGCCAGTGGAGTTGAACAACCAGTTTGTAGGCTCTGAATGGGATGACTTCTTTTTTTATGTAGACAGGCCGGCTGGCAACTACGTCCTCAGCAGCCCCTCTGGCGCGACTAAAAAATACAACATTTCTTTTACTCTTGAAGCCGGTGAAACAAAATACTTCAACTTTAAGTGGAAGTTCGCTGCGTTTGGACTGAACGCTGAACCATCATTGCAGGATAAAGATTCCGCAATGAGAGTTTTATCGAGATGCCTCTATAACCCTAATGCCACACAACGTTTCCACGACCACCCGCCTGGCATGTGATTTATTGATAAAGACTCACGACCGGCTAAAGGTTTCATATTATGTCCGACTTTTATCGCAGCCTCTCGCCGGAGCCTCCGTTGGCTCTTTCATGGGAATGTTTCCGACGCACCAGTTCGCGCGTCCGCGGTGGCTCTTTCGGCCACTTACGAGTTTGTGAAATTTATCCTGCCAATTCTTAAAATCTTTTGAGCCTCTTAAAAAAACTGTTCACTCCAAAGAACAACATTTATAAAGCCGCAAAGAGCGGTAACGTGGAAAAAGTCAGAGCTATACTCCATGATAACCCTGATGTGGTTGCAAGCAAAAATCGAGGCGGCGCACTGCCTTTGCATTTCGCGGCGGCAGGCGGCATCAAAGAGATTGTGGAGTTGTTGCTGATCAACAAAGCCGACGTTAATGCCATGGGAAACAACGGCGCGACCCCATTGCACGACGCGGCCATAAAGGGATCCAGAGAAGTGGTGGAAGTTTTGCTGGCAAACAAAGCCGATGTAAATGCTAAGTCAAAAAGAGGTGTGACGCCATTGCATAACGCAGCCGTGAAAGGATTCAGAGAGGTGGCGGAAGTTTTGCTGGCAAACGGTGCGGATATCAATGCCGTAACCGCCGAGGGTAAGACGCCCCTGCACTACGCGGCAGTTGGAGGATCCAAAGAGGTTGTGGAATATCTGACGATGAAAGGTTCGGATATAAAGGCAAGATCCCGGGAAGGCTTCACACCTTCAGACTTGGCGGACATAAATCGCAATACAAATGTTACCGGATTACTTGGCAAGGCTGAAGGAAAATCGGCATGGAACAGTCCGGTGTTATTCTGATTGTCGGGGGGTTTTATCGGGAGTTTCGTGGGCGTTATGGTTGATTCGTCGTTTAATGTGCAAGGAACAATTGGAATCCTTGCCGTTATTGGTGGCTTGCTTGGATACAGTGTTTGGCTTGCCATGCGTAGGTTTAGATAGTGTTATGTTTTGTAAATTCGACCAGTGGTCTGACTCGCCTGAGCAAACCCCGTTGGCACGGTCCGTTTCGTTGGCACGCCTCGCGCTGCTAGTCGGCGCTGGCTCAGATTTCTAGGCAGCGTCACACACCGGAACAACTCAACTGAAAACTTTGCAGACAAGATTTATCTCTTGTTGCATCCCTCGCCCACGACTCTCTGCCGTCAATTCAAGAGCTTTGGCGTTGTACACCACGCGTATCCACCATCTTCGCCATCTTGGCAGCATTGCAACAGTGTCTTTGGTGTAGAGTCTTCGATCGACAATGATGGCTGCTTTGAAAAGGCACTATTTGTTGGCATCGATTGTTTCTACTTTGCGACACTGTTGCAATTCATGCAATGCAATGGATTCATCTACTTGACCAATAGATGATCCCAAGCCCTGTCCAATAACCTTTAAATAATATGGCTTTCCTGGTTTTACGGTTAAATCAATTGGCTCTGGGTCGGGTCTTTTATTTCCGTGAATCATATAGCCCAATCCAAGAAATGTTTCATCATCACTGGAACGGTCAAGAGAGTTAAACCAAAAGCCATATGTGTTTGCACCTGGTATTGGATATTGAACTAAATATTGAAAAGGAAGGAGGAGACCAATTTTAGCATTGTTATGCATCAGACGATGACCGACAGCTATGCCGTTGGCTGGGACGCAGTATATGTAAACTAACCCATGACCTTGAGGAATGGTGGAGACGGATTCAAACTTTGGTCCGAGGCAACCGGCACAAAAAAGTGAAATAATTAATAACACTGGTAAATATAAATAGTTCGCTTTCATATCTAGGCATTCAAATTTGACATTCATGCTTCTTCGAAGTTGTTATTGGGTAAAACGGCGTGGCACAACGGGAAAACAGGTTAAAATCGGGGGTGATATTCGAACAAGTGTTGAGGTGGACCAAAACCCTAGACCACCGAGCGCAGAGCATAAAATGAACTCGCGCGGCCTGCTGTCATAGTTCCATCTGGTTGTCTGTTGTCCGCCCATCCGTTTTTACTTTATGCTTACCCGCCTAGTCTTTATGAAGTTCAGTTTGGGATGCGACAAGAATATTTGGCAGACAACCACCTGAAACGCCTTGCTGTGTGGCGTGTCGTGGTCCGGATTTAGCGTCGGCATGATGACGCAGGCGTTGGCGGATTTCGCCGTGAAACAGCCACCGCGCCCGACGATGCCGACGACCGACGCTCCGACCTGCTTCGCCGTTGAATCGCGCTGACGATTTTTTTCCATTAACGAAGGAATCGAACATGACACGAAGTTTCTTGTCAATGGCTTTTTGTCAAATTCATGCAAATTGCAGCACGCGGGCTATGGTTTAGTTCCCTGGTGCGCCGATGGCGAAACAGACAGACGCGATGACGGGCTTCGACCGTTTCGACCAGCCCGCTTTTGTCCGTTCTTGCGCCGCCAGTAGGCGCTGATCGCGTCCGTCGCCTTCTCCAGCCATTTTTGATTGTCCCGCAACGCCGCCAGTGATTCGGTCGAAAAAAACTTGGGCGTGTTGGCGGGCGGATGGCCGAGTGGTTCCAGCATGCCCGCGCCCACCAAAATTGAAATCTCATGGGGCTGGAAGCCGAGATACCACGCCGCTTCCAAGGCGTTCAGCCGGACCGGCAGCAGCGGCAGGGCGAGGAACGTGTATTTGCCTTCCGTGTTCATGGGAAAAATCTGGAGGGTCAAATTATCCGAGGCCGTCCCCGCCCCCGGGGCGGAAACAAATCCAGAACCGAAACCCGCAGCACGGTGGCGATGCCGAGCATCCGCGTGTCGGTGACCGGCGTTTCGCCCAGTTCCCAGCGGGCCACGATGTCACGGCTGACGTC
>Ga0209698_10001305_pt1 | contig 28676 bp, 22 predicted proteins | sample LitLauG_LLR_2012_FD_187203 | JGI IMG/M metagenome (GOLD analysis project Ga0209698, IMG submission 187203) | Freshwater sediment microbial communities from Pennsylvania, USA - Little Laurel Run_MetaG_LLR_2012 (SPAdes) (version 2) | ecosystem: Environmental > Aquatic > Freshwater > Creek >... | reverse complement strand
ACCGCCTGCTGCTCCTCGTGGTGCTGAGCAGCGTGGTCATGTACTACCAGCAGTACGTGTCCGGGGCGGTGTCGGCGTCGATCCTGACCCACTACCAGATGTCGTTCCGCTTCTACCTGACCGTCGTGGTCGTCAGCAGCGTGGCGGGTGCCGTCGCCTCGCTCATCGCCTCGGTGGCCGACCGCATCGGCCGGGCCAACATGGTCGTCGTCGGGCTCCTGGTGGTCGGGCTGGTGACCTGTTTCGGCATCCCCAACACCACGACCAAGTGGAACTACGCCGCGGCGGTGGCGGTCATCGGGTTCTTCGAGGGGATGGTCCTGGTGGCCACCCCGGCGCTGGTGCGTGACTTCTCCCCCCAGCAGCGGCGGGGTGCGGCCATGGGGTTCTGGACCCTCGGCCCGGTGCTGGGCAGCCTGACCGTGTCGCTGGTGGCGTCGACCACGCTCGACCACCTGCCGGCGTGGCAGGACCAGTTCCGGATCGCCGGAGCGGTGGGCCTGGTCGTGTTCGTCCTCGCGCTGCTGTTCCTCCGCGAACTCGCCCCGTCCATCCGCGACCAGATCATGACGTCGCTGCGCGAGCGGGTCCTGGCCGAGGTGCGGGCCCGCGGGATGGACGTGGAGGACGCCCTCACCCGCCCCTTCCGCCAGATGGCCGGGCTCAACACACTGCTGCCCGCCCTGGGCGTCAGCCTGTTCCTCCTGATGTACCTGGCCGCCGTCGGCTTCTTCGTCATCTACTTCGTGTCGGTCTTCGGCTTCTCCCAGTCCGAGGCCAACGGACTGGGCAACTGGTTCTGGTCGGCCGACGCGGTGGCGGTCGTCCTGGTCGGGGTGGCGTCGGACCGGATGAAGGTGCGCAAGCCCTTCATGTTGTTCGGCGGCGTGGCCGCAGTGGTCATGGGCCTGGTGTTCGCCTCCTTGGCGACCCACCCGCACACCTCCTACGGCACGTTCGTGGTGGTCATCATGTTGATGTCGGCGGCACGGGGCATCGCCTACGCCCCGTGGATGGCCGCCTACACCGAGACCCTCGAGAGCCGGAACCCGGCGCTGGTGGCCACCGGACTCGCCATCTGGGGCTGGATGCTGCGCATCGTGGCGGCCATCTCGTTCCTGGTGGTCCCGTTCGTCGTGCCCTCCGCCACCCCGGTCGCCGACTACGGGCCCCATGCGTCGGCGCTGCAGGCCACGTACTCGGCGCAGATCGCCACCCTCAAACTGGTGGAGCCCGCCACGCTCACCGAGCTGCAGGCCGACCCGACGAACCGCAAGGCGCAGATCGCCGCAGTGGGGCAGATCGCCAAGGGTGCGGACGTGCCGTTCGCCACCGCCACCGCCGACCTGATCGCCGCATCGAAGATCCCCGCCGCCGACCGGGCCTTCCTGGCCAGCCACGGTCGCGAAGTGCTGGCCGCCCGTGCTGCGGCGCCCGAGCAGTGGCAGCGCTGGTGGTACGTGTGCGTCGCCGGCGAGGTGCTGTTCCTCCCGACCATCTTCCTGCTGGTCGGACGGTGGCGCCGGAAGTCGGCACTGGCGGACGCGGCCGAGCACGACCGGATGGTCACCCAGCAGTTCGAGGAGCTGTCGTCGGCCGACGAGTACGTCGAGGAGTTCGCCGGCTGACCCGACGGGTGCGCCGGAGCCGGTCCGGACCTCCGGAGCCGTCCGGGCCGTCGCTGGCTAGGGTGCCAGGAGCACACGAGGAGGAGCGAACCGTGTCCGACAACCTGCGGATCCTGGCCGAGTACAGCGCCGCCATGGAGCGGGGTGACACCGAGGCCGTCTACGGCTTCTGGGCCCCCGAGTTCCACAGCCACGTGACCGAGCGGGTGACACCCGGTCGGGTGGGCGAGGACGTCCGGGGCGAGGAGCAGAAGTGGTGGGAGACCGCCCGGACGGCCTTCCCCGACATGGCGTTCACCGTCAACCTGATCATCGAGTCGGACGACCTGATCGTGTCGAACTGGACGGTCCGCGGCCACCACACCGGCGCGGCCTTCTACGACGTCCCGCCCTCGGGCGAGGAGGTCACGATCAACGGGACGGCGATCCTGCGCATGCAGGACGGCAGGATCGTCGAGCACTGGGGCGGACCGCACTGCCAGGAGGGCCTCGGCCTGATCCGCTGAACCGGGCGCCCCGCGCACGGCGGGCCCGGTACCTGACGGCCCGGGTGGTCACCCCTCGGCGGACTCGTGGTGGCGACCGACACCGACCGGGTCCAGGGCGGCGAGCTCCTCGTCGTCGAACAGACGGGACCGGATGAGGAACCGCACGCCTTCGGGCGCCTCCACCGAGAAGCCCCCGCCCCGGCCGGGGACCACGTCGACGGTCAGGTGGGTGTGCGACCAGTAGGCGTACTGGTCAGGGCCCATGTAGAACGGCGTCCCCTCGACCTCGCCCAGGTAGACCTCGCGCTCGCCGACCCGGAACTCGTCCCGGGGGAAGCACATCGGGCTGGAGCCGTCGCAGCAGCCCCCGGACTGGTGGAACAGCAGTGGACCGTGCTGTTCCACCAGTCGGCGCACCAGCGCCGCCGCCTCGGGCGTGATGGCCACCCGGGCGGCCGGTGGGGTGGGCGCGCTCAGAAGAAGCCCAGCTTCTTCGGGCTGTAGCTGACGAGCAGGTTCTTGGTCTGCTGGTAGTGGTCGAGCATCATGGCGTGGTTCTCGCGGCCGATGCCCGAACCCTTGTAGCCCCCGAAGGCGGCGTGGGCCGGGTAGAGGTGGTAGCAGTTCGTCCACACCCGTCCGGCCTTGATCGCCCGGCCCACCCGGTAGGCGGTGTTCATGTCCCGGGTCCACACGCCGGCACCGAGTCCGTAGAGGGTGTCGTTGGCGATGTCGATCGCCTCCTCCTCGTCGCGGAACGTGGTCACGGCCAGGACCGGGCCGAAGATCTCCTCCTGGAAGATCCGCATGGCGTTGGTCCCCTTGAACACGGTCGGCTCGACGTAGTAGCCGCCCTCGCACCCCTCGACCTGGCGCTGGGCGCCGCCGACGAGGACCTCGGCGCCCTCGGCCCGGCCGATGTCGAGGTAGGAGAGGATCTTCTCCAGCTGGTCGTTGGACGCCTGGGCCCCGACCATGGTGTCGGTGTCCAGCGGGTCGCCCAGCACGATGGCCCGTACCCGGTCGAGGGCCCTGCCCATGAACTCGTCGTAGATCGACTCGTGGATGAGCGCCCGGGACGGGCAGGTGCAGACCTCGCCCTGGTTGAGCGCGAACAGCACCAGGCCCTCGATCGCCTTGTCCAGGAAGTCGTCGTCTGCCGCCATGACGTCGGAAAAGAACACGTTCGGGCTCTTGCCACCGAGCTCCAGGGTCACCGGGATCACGTTCTCCGAGGCGTACTGCATGATGAGGCGTCCGGTGGTGGTCTCGCCGGTGAAGGCGATCTTGGCGATGCGCTTCGAGCTCGCCAACGGCTTGCCGGCCTCCACCCCGAATCCGTTGACGACGTTGAGCACGCCGTCGGGCAGCAGGTCGCCCACCAGCTCGACCAGCTTCAGGATCGACCACGGGGTCTGCTCTGCGGGCTTCAGCACCACGCAGTTGCCGGCCGCCAGCGCCGGGGCCAGCTTCCAGACGGCCATGAGGATGGGGAAGTTCCAGGGGATGATCTGTCCGACCACGCCCAGCGGCTCGTGGAAGTGGTAGGCGACGGTCTCCTCGTCGATCATCGAGAGCGCGCCCTCCTGGGCCCGCAGGCACCCGGCGAAGTACCGGAAGTGGTCGACGGCCAGGGGCAGGTCGGCGGCGAGCGTCTCCCGTACCGGCTTCCCGTTCTCCCAGCACTCGGCGACCGCCAGCATCTCGAGCTCCGACTCCATCCGGTCGGCGATCTTGTTCAGGATGTTGGCCCGTTCGGTGGTGCTGGTGGAGCCCCAGGCCGTAGCGGCGCTGTGGGCGGCGTCGAGGGCCAGTTCGATGTCGCTGGCGTCCGAACGGGCGATCTCACAGAAGACGGCCCCCGTGCCGGGCGCCACGTTGCCGAAGTACCGACCGGCGGTCGGGGCGATCCACTTGCCTCCGATGTAGTTGTCGTAGCGGGGCTCGACGGTGACGAGACTGCCGGGCTGGCCGGGTGGTGTGTAGCGCATGGAGTGTTCCCCCTTGAGAGCGTGCCGGGGCCGCCGATCGGCCCGTCGGTGAGTCTGTGGGCTGAGGGGTTGGCGAAAGGTAGGCGTCCCCGGCGCCCCGACGGGCGGACCTCGTGTTCCGGTGGCAGGCTGGGGGTCCTGGCCCGGTGCGGCCGGCCACCGGTGGGCCGCTGTCGGGCGTGAGGGGGACCGATGGACCGCGCACTGCGCAAGCGGAGGGGCGAGCTGGAGCAACGGTGGCTGGCCGGTGTCCGCGGCCGCACGCCGGGGGCGGCCGGGCGGGCCCTGGTGGCCTCGTCGTGGGACCGGTCGTCCCGCACCGTCGTCGCCGACCTGCCGGTCGCCCCGGTGGACCGGACCGAGGAGGTCACCGCCCGCTGGTCGGCGTCGCGCTTCGGACGCGCCTCGCGGCTGATCCTCGACGACCTGACCGATCTGGCGGCGCAGGGCAATCTGGTGGCCGCGATCACCGACGAGGAGGTCACCATCGCCTGGACGGCCGGCGGCCGGCAGATGGCCCGCAGGGCCGAGGCCGTGCACTTCGCCCCCGGCGGCCGGTGGTCCGAGGACGCCGTCGGCACCAACGCCCTGGCGCTCGCCCGGTTGACCGGGCGGCCCGAGACGGTCTTCTCGGCCGAGCACTTCGCCCCGATGGTCCACGACTGGGTCTGCTACTCGGCCCCCATCCTCGACCCGCACACCGGCACCTTCCTGGGTGTCATCGACGTGTCGACCATCTGGTCCCAGGCCAATCCCGCGCTGCTCACCACGGTCAGCGCTCTGGCCCGCTGCGTCGAGTACGAGCTGGCCACCGACCGACCACCGCTGGCCGACGGCCCGGCGTCCGAGCACCCGGTGTCCCGCCCGCGGTCCGAGGCCCTCCCGGAGGGGCTCGTGCTGCGCGCCCACGGACCGGGAGAGGTGGTGGTCGACGGGGTGACCGTCCACGTGTCGCCACGCCAGCTCGAACTGCTGACCATCCTCGCCCTCCACCCCGAGGGGCTGTCACTCGACGAGCTGACCTGCTTCGCCCACGGTGACCATCCCGTGCAGCCGGCCACGGTCAAGGCCGAGCTCTCCCACCTCCGCAACCGGCTCGGCGGTCGCATCGGCTCGCGCCCCTACCGGCTGGTGGGGCCGGTGACGGCCGACGTGGTCGAACTGGTGGACGCCCTGGAGGCCGGTGACGTCCCCACCGCCGTCGACCGCTACCGCGGGCCGCTCCTCCCCCTGTCGGACGCACCGGAGCTGCGCGAGTGGCGGACACGGATCGACGTGGCCGTCCGGGACGCCGCCATCCGACGGGGTGACCCGGACCTGCTGTTCGAGCTCAGCGGACGGTGCCCCTACGACAGCGGCCTGCACCAGGCCGCCCTGGCCGCGCTCCCCTCTGGCGACCTGCGGGCGAGCGTGCTGGCCGGGCGTCTGGCCGCCTCGGACTGAGCGCCCGGTCGAGTTGACGGCCGCACGGGCAGATCCCGCCGGTCCACACCCCGCCCGGAGGGGCGTCGCACCCCGCCCGTAGAATGGAGGTGCGGTCCGCGGCGGGCGGGTCCGCCACCCGCCTCACCCGGAACCGTTCCGCGCCCGACGCGGACCGCGTCCGGACCCGGGACCTCGACCAGACCCCGGACCCTCGACCAGACAAGGACCACCAACGGTGACCGCCTACGACATCATCGGCGACGTGCACGGGAGCGCGGAGAAGCTCCACGGGCTCCTCGATGTGCTGGGCTACCGGGTCGTCGACGGCGCCCACCGGCAGCCCGGGCGCACGGCGGTGTTCGTGGGCGACCTGGTGGACCGGGGCCCCGGCCAGGTCGAGGTGGTACGCACCGTCCGCGCCATGCACGACGCCGGCTCGGCGCTGATGGTCCTCGGGAACCACGAATTCAACGCCGTCGCCTACGCCACCCCGGACCCCGGGAACCCCGGCGACTACGCCCGGACCCGTGCGGGGCGACGGGGGGCCCACAACACCCGGCTGCACCGTGCCTACCTGGACCAGGTGGGGGAGGGATCGGCACTGCACCGGTCCCACCTCGACTGGTTCCGCACGCTCCCCCTCCACCTCGACCTGGGCGGGCTGCGCGTCGCCCACGCCTGCTGGCACCCGGACTCGCTGGCCGTGCTCGACACGTGGGTCCCGCCGGGCACGTCGCTCGGTGACGAGTTCGTGGTGGAGGCCAGCCGGCGGGGCACCGAGGCGTTCGACGCCGTCGACGTGGTGCTGAAGGGCCCCGAGCTCCGCCTGCCGCCCGAACTGGCGTGGGTGGACCCCGAAGGCACGGTGCGCCACGCGGCGCGGCTCCGGTGGTGGGACGACGGAGCCACCACCGCCCGGTCGGCCGGGCTCATCCCGGGCAACGCCACCGCGGTGGACGGGAGCGCCTACCCGGGGCTGCCCGACGTGCCGGTGGCCGAGGCGGAGGCCTACCGGTACCGGGACGACGTCCCCGTCTTCTTCGGGCACTACTGGTTCACCGGGGCGCCGGCGCCCGCCGCCGGCCGGGCCGTCTGCGTCGACTACAGCGCCGCGCGCGACGGCTGCTCGCTCGTCGCCTACCGGTGGGACGGCGAGGACGTCCCCTCCGCCGACCGGTTCGTGGCCTTCCCCGGACCGGGGACCCCGATGGTCAGCTGACCGGGACGGGTGCCTGCCAGGCCGCATCCATGGCCAGGGCCCCGGCCACCAGTGCCTCGAGACCGGGCCCGTCCAGGGCGCCCAGCAGTGCGCCCATCCGGGCGTCCGTGGCCGACTCGGCGGCGTCCTTGGCCGCCAGCACCTCCGGGGTCGCCTCAACCCGGTCCTCGTCGCCGAACCCGTGGAGCCGGTAGTAGTCGTCCCCCCGGTCGAACTGACAGGCCACCGCGCCGGTCAGCCCGGCGGCCTCGACCGCCTGGCGGTGGACCCCGCCGCGCAGCTCCCGCAGCAGGATCGCCCGCCGGAACGCGGCCGGCGCCGGCGCACCGGGCACCGGGGCGGCCCGGTAGCCGTCGACCAGCGGCCACTCCCCCTGCGGCAGGCCGGCCACCACGGCGGCGGCAGCCGTGTCGAACTCCGCCAGGGTCCCCTCGTCGATCCCCCCGAAGGTGGCCAGGGCGAAGTCGTCGGCCGCCGCCAGGTGCGCTTCCAGCACCACCGGCACCGGGACGACGGATCGGGAGGCCTCGACCACGGCCCCGATCATCCCGGGCTTGAAGAAGAAGAACACCTCGTCCACCTCGGCCGGGTCCACGTCGCCCAGCACCGCGCCCCGGCCGGCGGCGTACAACGAGACCACGTCGATGCCGATGGCGGATGCGCGGGTCGTAGACGCGGGCGAGAAGTAGAACGTGGCCCCGGCGACGTGCCCCAGCGGGTCGGCAATGGCGGCGGCGGCATCGGTGGGCTGCATGCGACGACCCTAGCGACCGCCCCGGTGGCCCACCCGGGTTATCGTGGCCACGCACGTGGCCCGACAGGAGTGTGTCCGATGGTGACGTCCGTCCATGATCTCGACCTGCCGGAGGTCGACACCACCGACCTGGAGCGCGACGAGGCGCTGGCTGTCATCGCCGGGGCCCGGGCGCAGCACTGGCTGGCCCGGACCCCGCTCGGCTACTCGCTCAGCCGGCACGAGGACTGCGTGTCGCTCCTGCGGGACCGCCGCTTCCACAATGCGTTGGCACTGCTCCGCCAGATGAACGGCCTCGAGCCCGACGAGGACGAGGACCCGCGGCGCCAGTCGATCCTGGCCATGGAGGGCGACGACCACGCCCGGTTGCGGCGTCTGGTGGCCCCGGCCTTCACCCCGCAGTCGGCCGACCGGCTGCGACCGTTCATGCGCCAGGTGGTCGGCGACCTGGTGGACGGATTCCACGCCACCGGACGGTGCGAGGTGGTGGCCGACCTGTGCGAGCCGTATCCCATCCCCATCATCTGCGAACTCCTGGGTGCGCCGAAGGAGGACTGGCGGCAGTTCTCGTCGTGGGCGACGGACATCTTCCGGATCTTCAACCAGAACCTGGCCGAGGACCTGCCGCTGGTCGATGCCGCCGGTGCGGAGCTCGAGGCCTATCTGGCCGACCTGATCGAGGCACGCCGTGCGGCGCCGCGGCCCGACCTCCTGAGCGACCTCATCGCCATCGAGGAGTCGGGTGACCGGCTGTCGACCGAGGAGCTGGTCTCGCTCGCCGTCGCCGTGCTGATGGCCGGCACCGACACCACCCGCAACCAGCTCGCCTGCGCCCTGGCGCTCTTCGCCGAGCACCCGGCCCAGTGGGCGCTGCTCGCCGAGCGTCCCGAGCTGGCCCCGCGGGCGGTCGAGGAGGCCATGCGCTACCTCGGCGCCGTCCGGGGCACCGTCCGGTTCGCGCCCGAGGACATCGTCTTCCGGGACGTCCTGTTCCCCCGGGGGACCCTGGTGTTCGTGTCGCTGGCCGGCGCCAACCGCGACCCCGGCACCTTCGCCGCCCCCGGCACCTTCGACATCACCGCCGAGCGGGGTACCCAGCAGATGACGTTCGGCTCGGGCATCCACCACTGCATGGGGGCCGCCCTGGCCCGGGCCGAGCTGCAGGAGGCACTGACCCTGCTGGCCCGGCGCATGCCCGACCTGGCCGTCGACGGTCCGGTCGAGTGGAAGCCGACCACCTTCGGCATCTGGGGCCCGGCGCGCCTGCCGCTCCGGTTCACCCCGGCGTAGGACACACGGGCCGGGCTCAGCCCAGGTCGGCCAGGCGCGGGACGACTTCGCGGCCCAGGCGCTCCGCCCAGGCGACCGGGTCCTCCACCAGGGGCATCACCTCGACCAGGTCGATCCCGAGTGCCGCATACTCCTCCATCGACGCCAGGAAGGCGTCGACGTCGGCCAGCGGGTCGGCCATGCCGAGGATCGTCCTCTGGATCTCGCCGGGGTCACGGTCGGCCTCCGCACAGTGCCGCTCGAGCACCTGGAGCTTGTGGGCGACGTCGGCGGGCCCGGTGGCGAAGAGATTGCAGGCGTCGGCGTAGCGGGCGACCAGGCGGAGGGTCTTCTTCTCGCCGCTGCCGCCCACCAGGATCGGCGGCCGGGGGCTGCTCACCGGCCTGGGCGAGCAGATGGTCTCGGCCAGGTGGTAGTAGGCGCCCTCGTAGGGACCGTCGTCGTCACTCCACATCTGGTGGCAGATCTGCAGCGTCTCCTCGAGTCGCTCGAAGCGCTCGGACAGCGGAGGGAAGGGCACCCCGTACCCGAGGTGCTCGCGCTCGTACCAGGCGGCGCCGATCCCGAGCTGGGCACGGCCGCCCGACACCACGTCGAGCGTGGTCACGATCTTGGCCAGCAGACCCGGGTGCCGGTAGGTCACCCCGGTGACCAGGAGCCCGAGGCGCATCCGCTCGGTCCGTCCGGCGAGGAAGCCCAGTGCGGTGTATCCCTCGAGCATCGGCTCGCGGCGATCGGCGAACTCCTCCATCTGGAAGTAGTGGTCCATGCAGGTGAACGTCGTGCACCCGGCATCCTCGGCCGCACGGGCCGTGTCCGACAGGGTGGGACCGATGGCTTCCGGTCCGCCCGGAAGGGTGAAGTTGGCGAAGTGGATCCCGAGTTCCATAGCTGTTCCTCCAGACGACGGCGGCCCCGGCGCGGGCACTGTCGTCACAGTAGGCCGGGCGCCGGTCAGTCCCGGTCGGTCCCGCGGGCACCGTCGAGAACGGCGAGGATCTCGTCGCCCCACCGCTCGAGCCGGATCGGGCCCATCCCCCGGCACCGGCCGAGGTCGGCGAGGGTGGCCGGGTCTCGCTCGGCGATGCCGACCAGCTCCTTGTCGTTCAGCACCACGTAGGCGGGCACCCCGTCCTTGCGGGCGACCGACGACCGCCAGGTCCGCAACGCCGCCTCGCCGGGACCGACCGGTCCGGTGCCGGCACCCGCCGGAGCACGCGCCCCGGGCCGACCACGGTCCCGTCCGCCCCCGGCAGGGGTTCCCGCCGCCCGGGATGGGGTGGGCGGCGCGTGGGACGCCGTCCCGTCCAGTTCGCCCAGGAACGGTGACGGGGCGTCGCGGTCGGCCAGGATCACCACCTGGGACCCGGCCCGGGTGAGGGCGACGTGGAAGATCCGCCGCTCCCCCTCGACGTCGTCGCTCAACCGGTGCGGGAAGAGGCCGGCCGAGGCCCCCACCACCAGGACGTGACCCCACTCCTTCCCCTTGATGCGGTGGACGGTCGACAGCTCGACCGTCGGCCCGGCGGCGGCCGGGCGGCCGAGCACCTCGCGCAACCAGTGGGCGAAGGTGGCCGCCTCCGGATGGAACGGGGCCAACGATTCCAGGGCGGCCAGGTCGTCGGCGTGGGTGGAGCGGTCGGCCCCGGCCCGGGACGCGTCCAGCGTGTCGAGGGTGGCGTCGAGCCCGATGCCGACCCGCACGGCGCGCAGCGCGTCGGCGGTCGAGCGCGCCGCCGCCTCGGCCACCACCTCGAGGTCGTCGGCGTAGGCGATGAGCTTCGGCACGTCGCGGCCCGACAGCCGGCCGGCCAGACGGCGGATGTCGGCGATCGACGTCGTCCGGTTCCTGGTCACCATGTCGACGACCATGGGGGCGATCCCCCGGGACGGGCGACGGATGGTGTCGCGCACGTCCTCCCGGCGGATCGCCCCCGGGTCGCTCCCGATCCGCAGGTAGGCGAACGCCGTGCGGATGCCGGTGCGGGCCAGCACCTGGGTGGTGAGCGGCGTGGTGCACGGCACGGCGGACTCGAGGCACGCGACCTGGACCGGCAGGAGCGCGGCGTTCACCCGGGCCAGCACGGCGATGTCCTCGGGCGCCACCCCCTCGGCGCGCCAGGCGTCGATCACCTCGACCGCCAGCCCGGCCAGGGCGTCGGCCGGCGCGGTCTCGACGACCACCGGACCCCGTCCGGCCAGCAGCCCGTCGGGCGCCGGGGCCGGGTCGGCGCGCCCGTCGGGGCTGCGGATGGTCTTGGCCACCCGCGCGCGGTTGTACCCGAGGAGGTGGCGGGCGGCGTCGACCACCGCGGGCGGGCAGCGGTAGTTCACCTCGAGCGGATGGTCGGCCGCCCCCGGGAAGTACCGGGCGAAGTCGATGAGGAACTCGGGCGTGGCCCCCGAGTACCCGTAGATGACCTGGTCGTCGTCGCCCACGCCGAAGCAGTCGAACCCGGGGGCCGCCAGGAGACGGATCAGCAGGAGGTGCGCGGGGGTGAGGTCCTGGAACTCGTCGACCAGCATCCGTCGGCAACGGGCCTGGGCCGCCGCCCGGGCCCCGGGGTCGGTCACGAGGATCTCGATGGCCCGGTAGATCTGCTCGTCGAAGTCCACCTGGCCCCGTTCGGCCAGGACCGATCGGAACCGGTCGAACCCTTCGGCCAGCCCCGAGGCGTCGGGGTAGGCCTCCTCGGCCGCGTCCGGGCTCACCAGCCCGAGCCGGACAAGCGACAGGGCGGCCAGGAACGGCGCCGTCGTGTCGGTGTTGGCCTGGCGCTTCACCTCGAAGAGCTCGCCCACCAGGTCGCGCACGCCCATCTCCTCGAGGACCCGGACCGGGCCCGAGGGGCCGAAGCTGTTGCAGATCCACAGGGCCAGGCTGTTGAGGGTGCGCACGTGGGGTCCGTCGGGACCGAGCGCGTCGCCCAGACGGGCACGGAGCTCGTCTGCGGCCCGGGTGTTGTAGGCGAGCGCGGTCACCACGCCCGGATGGGTGCCCCGCCGGACCACGAGCCGCAGCCGCTCGGTCAGGACCCGCGTCTTGCCCGAGCCGGCGGGGGCGATCACCCGGGCCGGGCCCGAGGGATGGTCGACGGCCGCCAGCTGGTCCGGTGCCAGGTCGGCGTCGGGGTGGCGCGCCACGGCGGCCAGCAGTCGACCGGCCTCGGCGCTCCACCGGTGGACCACCCCGGCACCGTGCAGTGGACCGGGCAGGTCGGGCGGGCCGCCGTCCACCCACCAGGCGTTGCCGTCCGGGTCGGTCAGATCGGCGGGGCCGCCCTCGGCCACCCCGTCGGCCGCCAGGGCACGGGCGGCCTTCCGGCCGTGCCACCACACCGGGTCGCCGTCCCGGGCGTCGTAGGCGTTGGCCCAGACGAGGAACTGGAGCCGCTCGCGCCAGAACGTGAAGCCGGGGGCCATGGCGTAGACCGGCCCCTCGTGGCGCTCGGGCAGCCGGAGGTCGTCGGGATCGGCACCCAGGTCGACCACGACCGGCCGCCGGGCCAGCCAGGCCGCGTGCAGGACCCCCACCACTCCCTCCGGATCGGCCAGCTCGCCCGGACCGACGACGACACGGGGGGCATCGGCCCACCCGACGGGCGCCCGCCCGCCGGCGGACACCACCACACTGCGTCCGAGGGCGTCGGGTCCGGGAGCGGTCACCGGACCAACCTACCCAGGGGGTGTGCCGGCACCCGTCGACACGGTCCGGCATCACCGGATCCGATACCGCTGATCTGCTGTTCTGGTGACGGAAGGCGGAGTTCCAAGGGACTTTCGGCCCTACGTGGCGGAGGCGGGCGTTCGTAATCTCAATCCAGGAGGTCAACCCATGCAAGCAATCGCACTCGTGTTCGGGACGCTGTTCGGAGCGCTCATCGACCTGAACAAGCCGGGCAACTACATCCACTGGGGATTCATCCAGATGTCCTACGGGAACCTGATCGTCATCATCCTGATGGTGCTCGTGTTCCTGGCCGCCATCCTGATCCCGTTCAAGACCCACAAGGACAAGGGAGGAGAGCGATGACCATCGCCGACCCGAAAGCACCGCGGGCCGACCAGGCCGACCTGGACAAGGCGGCGGACCGACCCGAGGACGCCGACCAGTGGACCGCCAAGATCCGCACGGCCGCCGTCGAGGCACTCCCGCCGCAGCGGATGCTGCCCGACCGCCAGCCCGCCTACGTGGCCTCGTGGATCTACGTCTTCGGCGTGGCCACCATCGCCGCCCTGCTGGTGGTCATCGGCACCGGGTTCGTGCTGGCGGTCTTCGGGCCGAACTGGTGGCACTCGTCCTCCACCGGCCTGTTCGTCAACTCGCTGCACCTGTGGGCCGTCGAGGTCTTCATGTTCGCCATGGTGATCCACCTGTGGGGCAAGTTCTTCATGGCGGCCTGGCGTGGGAAGCGCAAGGCGACGTGGATCTCGGGAGTGGTCGTCTTCCTCACCTCGGTCGGGGCGGCCTTCACCGGCTACCTCTCCCAGCAGAACTTCGACTCCCAGTGGATCAGCACCCAGGCCAAGGACGGGATCAACTCGACCGGCGCCGGTGCCCTCTTCAACGTGACCAACTTCGGGCAGATGATCATGTGGCACATCGTGCTCCTGCCCCTGGTCGTGGTCGCCCTGGTCGGACTCCACGTCCTCATGGTGCGCCTGCGGGGTGTGGTCACGCCGTTCGCGGCCAAGAACGAGACCCCCGGGGCCGAAGGCGGGTCCACGGGCGGAACGGAGGTGCAGGCATGAGTGCCGACACGCACAAGAAGCCGAAGAAGTTCGTCCAGGATCGTGACGCCACCGTCTGGCACGGCGCCTACGAGCCCTACGACCTGGCCAAGGAGTTCCTCATCGCGTTCGTGGTGGTGTGCATCCTGGTCGCCGGCCTGGCCGTGCTGTTCGGCTCGCCCGACGACACGCCCGTCACCGTCAAGTCCTGGTCCAGGGCGAACGCCGTGGACTTCGCCCAGACGGCCATCACGGAGCTGGACGGCTCCAGCGGGACCGCAGGCTACGGGCCGCCGTACAATCTGAACGGGACGGCCCAATCGATCGGACCGCTCGCACCGGCCAAGTGGCTGGGCGTGCACCACCCGATCGACACGGCCAACGACTACGTCCTCGGCCCGCTGTCGACCCTGCCCAACCAGCCCCAGGTCCAGGCCGCCGTCCAGGAGTACAAGGCGGCCAGCCCGGACCAGCAGGCGAAGTGGAACGCGGCCTACGAGAAGGCGGTGGCCAACGCCACGTTCGTCGACGGCAAGCTGGTCGTGCCGCCCGGCGACTACGGGCCGGTGGCCACGCTCATCGCCGCCGAAACGGCCATGGCCCGCAGCGGTGCACTCGATGGTGCGCTGCTCAGCTCGAGGCAGTTCTACGGGACGGACTACACCAAGCCGCTCCTGTTCATCGCCGACGGGCAGTACCTGGCGAACCTGGCGAGCGACCAGCACCTGGCGGGCGACCAGTGGGGCATGATGAACGAGACCGGCCAGTATCCCGGCCAGGCCTGGCTGTGGCTGTACACCCTCTGGTACCAGGTGCCTCCCATGAAGACCTCGTCCAACGCGGACCTCCAGGTCTTCTCGCTGATGATCATCCTGACCACCCTGTTGGCCCTGGTGCCCTTCATCCCCGGCCTGCGGTCGGTGCCCAGGTGGACCCGCATCTACCGGCTCATCTGGCGCAACCACTACCGCGAGGTGGAGGGAGGGTCCGGCAGCGGCGGCACCTCGGGCAGCCCGCCACAGGTCGAGGCCCAGACACCGGAACCGGTGTCGGTCTAGGGCCGGTCACCTCCGACACGCAGCACACGAACCACCGGCCGGTCGCCAGATCGGCCGGTGGTTCCGCGTCCGGCGACGGTTTCACCGCGGAATCACGGGACATGGCACACTTGTGTCTCTCAACCAGGACGAACGTGGAGGTTCACCGGTGCGTAGTACGACTCGCGGGATGAAGAAGACGGCGGCGGCCATCGCCCTCGGCACGGTGGCGCTCGTCGCCACGGCGTGCTCGAGCAGCTCCAGCAGCTCGACGACCACCACAGCCGCCCCGGCGACCACCACGACGACGACCCCGCCGATCCCGACGACGGTCATCCCGACCCAGCCGGCCAACTCGGCCATCGCCGCCACCGTGCCGGCCGCGATCCACTCCACCGGCAACCTGATCGTCGCCCTCGACGCCTCCTACCCGCCCAACGAGTTCTTCGCGTCGGACGGCTCCACCATCGTCGGCATGGACGCCGACCTGTCCAAGGCCATCGCACAGACCATGGGGCTCTCGCCCAAGCTGGTCAACGCCACCTTCGACACCATCATCCCGGCCATCTCCACCGGCAAGTACAACATGGGCGCTTCGTCCTTCACCCCCACGATCGTCCGTGAGAAGGCCGTCGACTTCGTGAACTACTTCAATGCCGGCGAGGCGTTCTACATCAAGACCGGTGGCACCCTCTTCACCAACATCAGCCAGCTGTGCGGCCACTCGGTGGCCGTCGAGAGCGGCACCACCGAGGAGACCCACGCCAAGGCGCAGTCCGTCAAGTGTGCGGCGACCGGCAAGCCGAAGGTCAACGTGCTGTCCTTCGGCACCCAGACCGAGGCCAACGTCGCCGTCTCGGGCGGTCGGGCCGACGTCGGCTACGTGGACTCCCCGGTGGCCGCCTACGTGGTCGCCAACTCCAACGGCGTGTTCCAGAACAGCGGGGCCCCGTTCAACCTCTCCCCGTACGGCCTGGCCGTCCAGAAGAACGGCGGCCTCGCCGCACCGGTGCAGGCCGCCGTCAACCTGTTGATCTCCAACGGCGTCTACAACCAGATCCTCACCAAGTGGGGCGTGCAGGCGGGCGCCGTGACCACGGCCACCCTCAACGGCGCCACCAGCTGAGCACCGTCGGAACGACGGACTGAACCATGACGGATCCTTCCGGCCGGACCCTCGTCCCTGACGAGCGGTCCGGCCGGGACCCGTCGACCCTGAAGGTCGTCCCGGTCCGCCATCCGTGGCGGTGGGTGACCGGGGGCGCCATCCTGGTGTTGCTGGCCATGGCCATCAACACCGTCCTCTTCTCGTACCGGGTACGGGGTGGGACGCGTGAGGGTCGATTCCAGTGGGGCGTGGTCGGCCACTACCTGCTGACCGGGCCGATCCTGCGGGGGATCGTCGTCACCCTGGAGCTGACGGTCATCGCCATGGTCGCCGGCATCTCGATCGGCGTACTCCTGGCCGTGCTGCGACTGTCCCCGAACCCACTGCTGTCGGGAGCCGCATGGCTCTACATCTGGTTCTTCCGGGGCACACCCGTGCTGGTCCAGCTCTTCTTCTGGTACGTCGGGATCGCGTATCTGTACCAGGACCTGACACTGGGCATCCCCTTCGGGACGGCACTGGTCACCTTCAACTCCAACACGCTGGTCACCCCGTTCGTGGCCGGTGCCCTCGGACTGAGCTTCAACGAGGGCGCCTACATGGCCGAGATCGTCCGTGCCGGCATCATCTCGGTGGACGACGGCCAGACCGAGGCGGCCCAGTCGATCGGGATGAGCAAGCTCCAGGCCATGCGCCGGATCGTGCTGCCCCAGGCGATGCGGATCATCATCCCGCCGACCGGCAACGAGACCATCTCGATGCTCAAGACCACGTCCCTCGTGTCGACCATCGCCGTGACCGAACTGTTCCAGGCGAGCCAGAACATCGCCTCCACCACCTACCAGATCGTGCCGTTGCTGCTCGTGGCCAGCCTCTGGTACCTCTTCTTCACCTCGATCCTGACCGTGGGGCAGTACTACGTCGAGCGCTACTACGCCCGGGGCTCCGCCCGCGCCCTGCCCCCCACGCCGTTCCAGCGGCTGCGGGGCGCCCTCGGTCGGAGGCGGCTCGAGCCGGCGCCGGCGCTGCCCGAGGCCGCCTGGGTGGCACCCCATGACTGACCTCCCCCCACCGTCGCCGGCGACCGCGCCGGATCCGGCCGTCGCCCGCCCCATGGTCTCGGCACGCAGCGTGCACAAGTCCTACGGACGTCTGGAGGTGCTGAAGGGGATCGATCTCACCGTCGGACGGGGCGAGGTCCTGTGCCTGATCGGACCGTCCGGATCGGGCAAGAGCACGTTCCTTCGCTGCATCAACCACCTGGAGAAGATCGACGGCGGGGAGCTGGCCGTGGACGGCGAGCTGGTCGGCTACCGCCAGAGCGGCGACAAGCTCTACGAGCTGAAGGACCGGGAGGTGTGCGCCAAGCGGGCCGAGATCGGCATGGTCTTCCAGCGCTTCAACCTCTTCCCCCACATGTCCGTGCTCGACAACGTGATCTCGGGGCCGGTGTGGGTGAAGAAGGCACCTTCCGGCCCGTCGAAGGTGCGGGCCCGGGAGCTGCTCGCCCGGGTGGGGCTGGCCGACAAGGTCGACGCCTACCCCAACCAGCTCTCCGGCGGCCAGCAGCAGCGGGTGGCCATCGCCCGGGCGCTGGCCATGGACCCCAAGCTCATGCTCTTCGACGAGCCGACGTCGGCGCTCGACCCCGAGCTGGTGGGCGACGTCCTCGACGTCATGCGCGACCTGGCCCGGGACGGGATGACCATGATCGTGGTGACCCACGAGATGGGCTTCGCCCGCGAGGTGGGCGACACCGTCGTGTTCATGGACGGCGGTGTGGTCGTCGAGCAGGGCGACCCGACCGAGGTCCTCACCGACCCGAAGCACGAGCGCACCCGCTCGTTCCTGGCCAAGGTCCTGTAGCTCCGCACGGAGCTCCCGGCCGCCCGGCCTACCGTCCAGGCGACTCCAGGCGCAGCGCGGCCAGCGTCCGGGCCAGGTCGGTGTGGTCGATCCGCTCGGCCGCCTTGACCGCAGCCTTCCCGAGCGACGACCCGAACGGCAGGGCGTCGACCAGTCCGTTGCCCGACCACCGACGGACCAGGCGGAACTCGGTCGACCGGGCCAGCATCCGCTCGTCGATCTCCTTGCCCTTCGACATCAGCGCGGCGTTGGTCAACCGTCGTACCTCGCCCACGTCGGCCACCAGGCCCTCGTGGTCGAGCCGGCGGACCAGGTAGGACCCCGCGTCGTACCAGTCGCACAGCCCGTGCACCACGGCGGCCACCTGCCCCACCACGCCGTCGATGGCGATGGCGATGAACGGGCCGCCCTCGAGCGTGGACGCGGCGGCCGCACCCACCAGCGCCAGCTGCAGGGCGCCCACTGCCGCCTGGATCGACTTGGTCTGCCGGGAGGCGAGCTCCTCCACCCCGGCCACGTCGTAGACCACGGCCGGGTGGTCCACCACCTGGGTCGACATCCAGTCGAGCAGCTTCGGGGGCGCAGCCGCCACCTGGGCCCGCACCCGCCGCATCCGGCCCGGCCCGGCCGCCAGTGCCTCGCGGCCGATGTCGCCGAAGGCCGATTCGAGCTCGGTCGACGCCCCGGTCGGCAGCCCGTCCGGCGCCAGGAGGCTCCGCAGCCCCCGGGAGAACGCGGCCCGGGCCCGGGCCAACCGTGGTCGGGACGGGTCCGGCGGCCCGGTCGTCGGGTCCGGTCCGGTCACCGCAGTGGTGCGGTCACGACCGGACCCGCTCGTTGCCCGGGTCGAACGGTGCCTTCAGTCCCACCGTGGCGGCGTGGACCCCGCCGCCCACGTTGACGGCGTAGCTGCCCGTGGTCAGGTGCCGGGTCGGGACCGGGGCCCGGTCCCGTGTCCACACGTAGGCCAGCCCCACGCAGGACCCGAGGGTCGCCGACCAGGCGGCTGACGTGACCTGCCCGGCCGTCTCGCCGTCGCGGAGCAGGAGCTCCCCGCCCCACATCATGGGCTCGGGGTCGTCGAGGCGGAAGGAGACCAGTCGGCGCCGGGCACCGTCGGTCACCACCTGCTCGACCGCGGCCCGCCCCACGAAGTCGATGTCGGAACCGAGCTTGCAGGTGAACCGGAGCCCGGCCTCGACCGGGTTGTGGTCGGGGGTGAGCTCGGGGCCGAACGCCCGGTAGCCCTTGTCCAGGCGCAACGAATTGATCGTGTAGTAGCCGGCGTCCACCACGCCCAGGTCCGCCCCGGCCTCGAACAGGGCCTCGTACACGCCGACGGCGAACTCGGCGGGCACGTAGAGCTCCCACCCGAGCTCTCCCACGTAGGTGATCCTCGTCGCCCGGACCGTCGAGTACCCGAGGTCCAGCTCGCGGCTGGTGGCGAAGGGGAACGCCCCGTCGGACAGGTCGGCCCGGGTCAGTCGCTGCAGCAGTTGGCGCGACCGGGGGCCCATCACCCCGAAGACGGCGTAGGACGACGAGACGTCGGTGACGGCCACGTGTTCGTCCGGGCCGAGGTGGCGCTCGATCCAGACCTGGTCGCGGACCACCGACGCCGAGCTGGTGACCAGGAGGTAGCGGTCGTGGGCGAGCCGGGTGACCGTGACGTCGGCCTCGTAGCCGCCCCGGGCGTTCAGCATCCCGGTGTAGACCGCCCGGCCGACCGGCACGTCCACGTCGGCCGTGCACAGGCGCTGGAGCAGGCCGGCGGCGTCGCGTCCGGCCACCAGCAGCTTGCCGAACGACGTCTCGTCGTAGACGGCGACCGCCTCACGGGTGGCCCGCTGCTCCGCCTCCGACCAGGGCAGCCAGTTCGGCTTCCCCCACGTGTACCCGAGCTCGGGCGCCTCGCCCGGCGGGGCGAAGACGATCGGGCGCTCCCAGCCCATCTTCGATCCGAACAGGGCGCCTCTGGCCTCGGTCAGGTGGTACACCGGCGAACGCCGGAACGGCCGGGCGGAGCGCAGTTCCCGGTTGGGCCACGGCACGTTGTAGTGGAGTCCGAGGACCTCCCCCACCCGGTCGTGGAGCCACTGGTTGTTGGCGTTGAACGGGGCGAACCGGCGGATGTCGACGGCGGCCAGGTCCATGGTCGGCTCGCCCTGGACGATCCACTCGGCCAGGGCCCGGCCGGCACCCCCTCCCGAGGCGATGCCGACCGAGTTGAAGCCGGCGCCGACGAAGAAGTTGGCCACTCCGGGAGCTTCGCCCATGATGAACTGGTTGTCCGGGGTGAAGCTCTCGGGCCCGTTGTAGAACTTCCGGATGCCGGTGTGGTGCAGCGCCGGGATCCGCAGGAGCGCGCTCTCCATCAGCACCGAGAAGTGCTCCCAGTCCTCGTCGAGGAGCTGGAACTCGAAGGGGTAGGGCAGCTGGTCGGGGGCCACCCACGGCTTCGCCTCGGGTTCGAAGCCGCCGACCACCAGGCCGCCGACCTCCTCCTTGAAGTAGGTGTAGCCGTCGGGATCCCTCAGGATGGGCAGGTCGGGGTGGACCCCGTCGATCTGCTCGGTGACCACGTAGAAGTGCTCGGCCGAGTGCAGTGGGACGTCGACCCCGGCCAGTGCGCCCACCGCCTTGGCCCACTGCCCGGCGCAGTTGACCACCACGTCGGCCTCGATCGTGCCGCGGTCGGTGACCACCCCGGTCACCCGGCCGGCCCGCCGGGTGATGCCGGTCACACGGGTCTTCTCGTAGATCCGCGCTCCTCCGGTCCGGGCGCCGCGGGCCAGTGAGGCGGTGACGTCGACCGGGTTGGCGGTGGCGTCCCCGGGCAGCCAGATCGCCCCGAGGAGGTCCTCGGTGGCCAGCACCGGATAGAGCTCCTTGGCCCGATCGGGGGAGATGAGCTCGCACTCGAGGTCGTAGGACTCGGCGTTGGCCAGTGTGCGCCGGAGCTGGACCATGCGGTCCTCGGTCCGGGCCACCGTGACCCCACCGCACCGCTTGAACCCGGTGGCGAGACCCGTCTCGGCCTCGAGCTCGCTGTAGAGCTTCGCCGAGTACTGCACCAGCCGGGTGCCGCCCTCGGTGGCCCGCAGCTGGCCGACCAGGCCGGCCGCGTGCCAGGTGGTCCCCGACGACAGCTGACCCTGCTCCACCAGCACCACGTCGGTCCAGCCCAGGTGGACCAGGTGGTAGGCGACGCTGGCGCCCACCACACCCCCGCCGATGATGACCACCTGTGCCCGGTCGGGCAGCTCGTCGTTCCTGCTCATGTCGTCTCCGTCCTCGTCGGTCGTCGTGGTGGCCGGGTGGAACGTGGGTGCGCCGACCGGTCAGTCGGCACGCTGCACGTCCTCGACGAGCCGGTCGAGTTCCGGGGAGCGGAATGTGGCCACGGCGCGTTCGTACTTCTCCAGGCCCCACGGCCAGAAGGCGAAGTCGAGGTCACTCGTCGCCTCCTGGATCGAGGCCCACAGGGTCCAGCCGTACTGGGACATGAGACCCTGGAGTCGGGCCCGGGCGATGCGGTGCACCAGGTGTTCCCCGTAGTACGAGGTGACCAGGTGCTCGAGCTGGTCGTCGTCGAGGTGGCACTCGCTCCAGATGTTGCCCAGCTCGAAGCAGGGGTCGTTGTTGCCGGCGTACTCATAGTCGATCAGACGGATCCGGTCGCCGTCGTCGATGAAGTTGCCGGCCAGGAGGTCGTTGTTGCAGGCGACGGTGGGCTCGGCCCGCGCCGCCAGCGCCCCCCGGATACGGGTCACCTGGTCGGCGAACCCGAGGTAGTCGTCGGGCAGTCGGTAGCCGCGGTCCAGGACCAGGCGCAGGTACCCCGCCTGGATCTCGAACATGTCGAAGTCGTTCACGAACCGGTCGCCCCGGTGGAGCCGTCGGCACGCGTCGGCCACCCGCTCGATCACCCCGGGGCGTCCGAAGTCGTCGTCGCTGAAGGTCCGCCCCTCCAGGAAGCCGATCACCAGCACCGAGTCCTCGGGCAGGTAGTCGATGACCGGTGCACCCACACCGGACGCGGCGGCGACCACCGAATTGCGGTACTCGTCGTCACGGTCGATGGCCAGCGCACCTGAGCCGGAACCGGAGATCCGCACCACGTAGGCCTCGTCACCCGTGGTCACCTTGTAGTTGCGGTTGGTCAGGCCGCCGGCAAGCTCCGTCACCTCGACGGCGCGGCCCCGCAGCACGGCGATCCGGTCGCACAGCCCGGCAGGGAACGTCGGCGAGCCTGCGGTGACCACGTCGTCTGCCACGTCTGAGTCCGTCCGTCTCCTCGTTCGGGCGCCCGGCCTGCACGGCCCGGCTCCGGACTGCCGACAGTAGTGCCGGCGTGGGCCCACCTCAAGGTCTAGACAGAACGCGTCCGGCGCGGACGGTGACCGCGGCACGACAGGCCGTACACCTGCACCGGACCCGAACGGACGAGTCACTAGCATCACTGCGTGCGCGGAACCGAACCCCAACGTGGCTGGTTGGACACCGCGCCCGAGCTGCCGGCACCGGACGGCGGACCGGTCCACGCCAGCATCGCCCGCTGGCTCACCGACCTCATCGGCCGAGGCGACCTGGTGCCCGGTGACCGGCTCCCCCGGGAGGACCGGTTCGCCGCCGCACTGGGCGTCAGCCGCATGACGTTGCGCCAGGCCCTGGCCACCCTCGAGGGGAAGGGGACCGTCGAACGCAAGAGCGGCCGCACCGGGGGAACCTTCGTGCGCGAGCCGCGCATCGAGTGCGACCTGACCGGCATGGCCGGGTTCACCGAGCAGATGCGTCGGGCCCATGTCCGGGCCGGGGCCCGGCTCGTGTCGGCCACCGTGGTCGCCGCCAACGCCAAGGTGGCGTCCGCACTGGCGGTCCAGCGGGGCGAACCCGTCTACGAGATCGTGCGCGTGCGCACGGCCCGGCGCGAGCCGCTGGCCATGGAGCGGTCCTACTTCCCGGTGGCACCGTTTCCGGGCCTGCTCGACCACAGCCTGTCAGGCTCGATCTACGCGCTCTTGACCCGCGAGTTCGGGCAGCGTCCGACGGCGGCGTCGGAGTCGCTCGAGCCGGTCATCGCCCGGACCGACGAGGCCGGCCTCCTGAATGTCGAGCCCGGGAGCCCTCTCATGCTGATCACCCGGACGGCGTACACGACCGCCGGACTGGCGGTCGAGTTCGCACGCGACCTGTTCCGCCCCGACCGGATCAGGGTGTCGCTCCAGACGGGTATCGGCTGACCGGTCGCACGGGTGACCGGTCGATCCGGCCAGCGGCACCACGCACGATGCCCCGGCCGGAGCCGGGGCATCGTGCGTGGGCGCGGTCACCCGCGCTGTGTGGGTGGGGCGAGACCGGGTCAGATGCCCTGAGCGAGCTCCTCGTCGGACATGTTGACCGTCGTACGGGGCCCGGTGAACCAGTTCTTCACCGAGGCGTGCCAGTAGATCCAGAGGGCGATCATGGCGACCGGGACCACGATGATCGTGTAGTTGACGTACTTCATGGCGAAGCCGGTCACCCCGGGCACGCCGACGTTGGCGGTGGGCATGAATGCCATGACCGACACCAGGACCACGTCGATGAGGGCGATGACGCTGAGGATCTTGTACCTGCTCCCCAGGTTCCACGAACCGGGCACGAACTTGTCGCCCAGCTTCAACCGCTGCCAGATCGGGATGGCGAAGCACCAGTAGAGGCCGATGACACCGATCGACACGACGGCGTAGAAGGCGATCGGGGTCGGGGCACCGTTGATGTTCACCGGGATGAGGGCCGGGGCGGTCAGGATGATGCTGATCACCGCGGTCAGGATCACACCGCCCACCGGCACCCGTCGGGCGCTGAGCTTGGACCAGCGCTTGTGGCCGGGCACGGCGCCGTCCCGGCTGAAGGCGAAGAGCATCCGCGAGCAGCTGGTCATGCAGGCCATGGTGCAGAAGAACTGGCCGGCGGTGGCGATCAGCAGGACGATGCCGCCCCACTTCGGGGTCAACGCCTGGGCGAAGATCGTGGCCACGAAGCCGTTGGCCGCGGTGACCTTGGCCGGGTCCTGGACGGCGAAGAGGAACGACAGCAGGAGGATGTAGCCGCCGATGGCCGAGTAGAAGATCGAGCGCCACATGCCCTTGGCGGCCGCATCGGCCGCGCTCTTGGTCTCCTCCGACAGGTGGGCGGAGGCGTCGTAGCCGGTGATCGTGTACTGGGTCAGCAGGCCACCGATGGGGAGGACCACGAAGAGGAAGCCGAAGCCGTGGGTCGTCCCGCCGAAGAAGCCGGTGTTGTTGATCCAGTGGGTGTAGACGAATGACACGCTCTCGTGGTGGCTGGGCAGGATCACCAGGATCAGCACCACGGCGGCGGCGCCGAACACGTGCCACCACACCGACACGTTGTTCACCAGGGCCAGCAGGTGACTGGAGAAGATGTTGACGACGGCCGCGATCAGCAGGATGCCGACGAAGAAGAGGAAGATCGTGTTGAGGCTGCCCGAGTGCCAGCTGGTGAAGAAGAAGCCCAGGGTCACGTCGAGGAAGGTGGCGCAGCCGTAGGCGACCGAGGCCACGATGGCCAGCAGTCCGATCAGGTTGAGCCAGCCCGTGTAGTACCCGGCCTTGGGACCACCGAGCTTGGACGCCCACCAGTAGATGCCACCCGAGGTCGGATAGGCGGACACCAGCTCGGCCATGCAGAGGCCGATGCACAGGATCAGTGCGGCGAGGATCGGCCATCCCCAGGCGATGGCGGCGGGACCGCCGCCGTTCCAGCCGCTGCCGAACGTGGTGAAGCAGCCGGCCAGGATCGAGATGATCGAGAACGAGATGGCGAAGTTGGAGAACCCGGACCAGGACCTGTTGAGTTCCTGCTTGTAGCCGAGTTCGGCGAGCTTCTGCTCGTCGGCGCTCAGTTGCAGTCCGTGGTGTTCCTCTTCGAGTTCGACTGGCTCAATTCCCTCGGGCATCGACGACCTCTTTCCTGTCTTCGCGAGTACTGCTGCGGGTGGACATTACGGCCAGACTGCAGTCGCGGACCCCCCCGTGACTACCGGCGAACGTAACACTCCGCGCAAGTTGTGTCTATATCAAATGCACCCGCGCGGCACCTGTCCCGCAACCCGACCCGGACAGGTCCGCGCCCTGTCCGGGTACCCGGGCGCGCGACCGCGGACGCCGATATCGTCGGGACCCGTACCCGCCCGGACCGAGGCCGGTGCGAGGGGGAGCCATGGCACTGGACATCGGGCGTACGGCATTCGAGCGGGAGGTGCGGCGCGCCCGTGTCGACGGTCGTCCCGTCCCGACCGTCGCCATCGTCGGCGGTGGCCTGTCGGGTCTGGCCACCGCCATCCAGCTGGCCCGGTCGGGCGTGCGGAGCTTCACGATCATCGAGCAGTCGGACGGCGTCGGCGGCACGTGGCGCGACAACGTGTACCCCGGAGCCGCCTGCGACGTCCCCTCCCACCTCTACTCCTTCTCCTTCGCGCCGAAGACCGACTGGAGCCGGCGGTTCGCCGAGCAGCCGGAGATCCTCACCTACGCCGACGACCTGGTCGACCGCTACCACCTCGGCCCCCACCTGCGCCTCGCCACCACCGTCGCATCGGCCCGCTACGACGAGTCGACGAGGACCTGGCGGCTCGAACTCCGCCACGACGGTGCCGTCCAGGAGTTCGAGGCCGACGCCGTGGTCTTCGCCTGCGGGCAGCTGAACCGGCCCCACGTCCCTGACATCGAGGGACTGGCTGACTTCGCCGGTCCGTCGTGGCACTCGGCCCGTTGGGACCACACCGTGGACCTGTCCGGCAGGGACGTGGCCGTCATCGGGTCAGGAGCCAGTGCCATCCAGTTCGTGCCCCCCGTGGCCGAGGCCGCCGGCTCGACCACCGTGTTCCAGCGCAGCCCCAGCTACGTGGGCCCGAAGAAGGACCGGCCGTACCGGTCGCCCACCCGCCGCCTGCTCGCCCGCAGCGACCTGTTGCGCACCGTCTACCGGTGGTGGATCTACTGGTCGCTGGAGGTCCGCTGGGTCTCGTTCCGCCGGGACGGCTGGGCCGGGCGCAAACTGCAGGGGCTGTTCGCCAAGGGCATCCGCGACGAGGTGGTGTGCGATCGGCTGCCCGAGCATGCGGTGGTCCCCGACTACCCGATCGGCTGCAAGCGGATCCTGATCTCCAACGACTGGTACCCGGCGATCCTGCGGTCCGACGTCACCGTGGTCGACACCCCGATCACCCGGGTCGAGTCCGATGCAGTGGTGACCGCCGACGGGACTCGCCATCCGGCCGACGTCCTCATCTTCGGTACCGGCTTCGCCACCACCGACTTCCTGGCCCACGTGCCGGTCACCGGGGTGGGTGGCCGGAAGCTGGCCGACACCTGGACCGGGGGCGCCCACGCCTACCTGGGATCGACCGTCGCCGGGTTCCCCAACTGCTACGTCCTCTACGGACCGAACACCAACCTCGGGCACAACTCCATCCTCTTCATGGTCGAACGCCAGCTGAACCTCGTCCTCCAGGCCCTGGCCCTCCAGACCCGCTCCCTCACCGGCGGGGCGGGGGCCTCGGTGGGCGTGTCAGGGGCCGCCTACGAGCGTGACGACCGTCGGACCCAGCGGGCCATGGGTCGCACGGCCTGGGCCGGCGCCTGCACCAGCTGGTACAAGGACGCCGCCGGGCGCATCACCAACAACTGGCCGACCTGGACGGTGGCCTACTGGTGGGACACCCTGCGGATCCGCACCGACGACTTCGAGGTCGAGTCGGGGGCCCGCCGGGGCTGACGGGGTCCCGCCTGCCACCAATCCGGCGTCGGGCATCGGTAACCTGGGACGCCATGACTTCCAGCGGCGCAGCGGGTCCCGGGCACGACCCTGCCGGGGGCGCCGTGGGTCGATCCGTCCGTCCGCCGGGGGCCACCACATTCGACGAGGGGGGCCTGCGGGCGCTCGGCGACCAGGTCGCCCGGGCCGGCAGGACGTCGCGCCGGTCGCGTGGCGGGGGGCGCCACCGGCGACTGCGCTGGGTACTGGGTTCGCTCGCCGTGGTCCTGGTGGTCCTGGTCGGAGGTACCGCGGGCTACGCCTGGTACCTGAACAACGAGATCCACCGGATCGACGTCCGCGGCCTCATCGGGGTCCCCACCACCGGGGCGGACGCCGGCACCGAGAACATCCTGCTGGTGGGCTCGACCGACCGCTGCGCCCTGAAGGTCCAGAACGCCGCCTACGGGCTGTGCGCCCAGGGCGTGAACGGGGTCAACAGCGACGTGGTCATGCTCCTCCACCTCAACCCGGCGACGCACGCCGTCTCCATCCTGTCCATCCCGCGTGACCTGTTCGTCCCCAACGCCCGCAGCACCGGGGCCAACAAGATCGACGCCGCCCTCTACGAGGGACCCAGCCAGCTGGTGGCGGCCATCAACGAGAACCTCGGGATCCCCGTCCAGCACTATGTCGTGCTCAATTTCGACACGTTCGCCAACGTGGTGGACGCCCTCGGCGGCGTCAAGATGTACTTCCCCGAGCCGGTGTTCGACGCCTACTCGGGCCTGAAGGTCCTCGCGCCGGGCTGCGTCAGCCTGGACGGACTCCATGCCCTGCAGGTGGTGCGGGCGCGGCACCTCCAGTACAAGCCGCCGGGGGTGACCACCAACTATCCGGAGTACTGGCCGTTCGAGAACCAGAGCGACCTGGCCCGGATCCGTCGTGACCACGAATTCCTGCGGGTGCTGGCCGCAGCCGTGGCCCACCAGGGACTGTCGGACCCGGTGACCGACGAACAGCTGATCAGCTCGGTCGCCCCCCAGCTCCAGGTCGACCGGACCTTCTCCAGCTCCGACATGGTCTCCCTGGTGCTCGACTTCCACGGGGTGAACGCCAACCAGGCACCGCAGCTCACCCTTCCCGTCCAGGTCGACCAGTTCGGCTCCTACCTCTACAAGGGCGGCTACTACGGCGACATCGAGTTCCCGTCCAACACCCTGGACAACCAGGTCGTGGACCAGTTCCTGGGGATCAACGCCACGACCGACACCATGACCGGCAAGGCCCTGCCGGCGCCGTCCACCATCTCGGTGTCGGTGCTCAACGGCAGCGGTGTCACCAACCAGGCCACCACCACCAGCGCCGCCCTGGGTGCGCTGGGGTTCAAGACGATGGGCGTCGGCGACTCGCCGCCCGTCGGCTCCGAGGCCGAGACGGTCGTGTACTACGCCCACAAGACGCCGGCCGAGATGGCGGCGGCCCAGACCGTGGCGAAGTCCCTGTCCGGGGCGGTCATCATGGCGCTCGGTCCCACCGCGGACGGCGCCCAGGTGACCGTGGTCACCGGCACCCAGTTCACCGTGAACCAGCCGGCCGCCCCGGCGACGGCCGCTCCGGCCGCGGCAGCTGCCGCCGGGTCCTCGTCGGCGTCATCCCCGTCGTCCTCGTCCTCGTCCTCGTCGAGCTCCTCCACGTCGTCGAACGGCGCCTTCCAGGCGCCGACTCCGTCGGTCACCCCACTGCAACCGTGGGACCCCCGGGCCTGCCCGGCCGGAACCTGACCACGAAGTCCCAGTTCACAGGCGACTTTCCCGAATTGTGTACGGAGTCGTGTCCGTCACCTCTACTCTGAACTGAACGAAACCGTTTCGTTCTGAGCAATGAGGGTCGCACCATGGCCGCAGTCACTGAGGAAACCGAGGAGGAGACCGGTCGGGACCGACGCCCCACCGGTCCGCGGGCCGAGGCCCGTGAGCAGGCCATCCTCGACGCGGCCCTGGAACTGGTCATGGAGGTCGGCTACGACCGGCTGAGTATGGACGCCCTGGCCGAGCGGGCCCGCGCCAGCAAGGCCACCATCTACCGGCGGTGGTCGTGCAAGGCCCAGGTGGTGGCCGAGGCCATCCGTCGACGCAAGCACGGCGACCACGCGGTTCCCGACACCGGGTCGCTCCGCCTGGACCTGCTCGAGGCGCTGGGCGCCATGTGCCTGTCACTCGACGGCGACGAGTCGCTGGTGGCCGGCGTCATGTCGGCCATGCGCTCCGACCCGGAACTGGCCGGGCTCATGCGGGCCAAGGTGCTGGACGGCGACAGTCCGGTCGACGTGGTCATCGCCCGTGCCGTCGCCCGGGGCGACCTCCCCCCCGGCAC
>Ga0209698_10001304_pt1 | contig 28692 bp, 19 predicted proteins | sample LitLauG_LLR_2012_FD_187203 | JGI IMG/M metagenome (GOLD analysis project Ga0209698, IMG submission 187203) | Freshwater sediment microbial communities from Pennsylvania, USA - Little Laurel Run_MetaG_LLR_2012 (SPAdes) (version 2) | ecosystem: Environmental > Aquatic > Freshwater > Creek >... | reverse complement strand
AAGCTTTAGAATATAAGGGAAAGCCGGGTAATCTGTACGCCTAGCTCTGGTGGGCCCGCTAGGATTTGAACCTAGGACCAACGGATTATGAGTCCGCTGCTCTAACCGCTGAGCTACGGGCCCCACGTGTGCTAACCTTCCCATTTTATAATGATTTAAGACACTCGCGCGGAAGATTCGAAACGCCTCAAAACAGCAATGGCTGTAAAATTGGAATAGACCCTCCATTCGAACGAGATCTTCTCTACCACACCATTTTGCCCGCAATACGCCTCACAGCCAAGTGGCCACCACTATCAGAAGTCAAACTGCACCGTATTGGAATAGATACTTAGTAGTCGAGAATTTAATACGCAAGTCTACGTATTATGTTTTCCGAACCTATTTGCATTCGAACCAGCTAAGGTCATAATGAACGCCGTCCGGAAGGTGGCCTTCGCCCTCATGGAATGTCCAGTTTGCGCTGCACAAAATTCTAATCAGGCCTCGCACTGCGGAAAATGCCACACACCTCTCCCCAGCTTCACGTCAATGGAGACATTGAATGAGGGGGAAGCCCCGGAAGCCTGGTCCGTGGGGGTCACGCCGGGACCGGCGGGGATTGCCGCGGCAAGCGGCGATTTAGAAAAAGGAGTGGTTTTAGCCGGCCGCTACGAGATTCTCCAGATGCTGGGACGAGGCGGCATGGGCGCCGTCTACAAGGCACGCGACAAAGAACTCGATCGAATCGTTGCCCTCAAACTCATCCGGCCGGAACTCGCCAGAAACCCTGAAATCCTGCGGCGTTTCAAACAGGAATTGATTCTTGCCCGCCAGGTCACGCACAAGAATGTCATTCGAATCTTCGACCTGGGGCAATCCGACGGAATCAAATTCATCACCATGGATTTCGTGGAGGGCCAGGACCTCCGCGCCTTGCTGCTCGAAAAAGGAAAATTCCCGCCGGAGCAAGCTGCCCGGACCATGCTGCAGATCTGCCGCGCTTTGGAAGCGGCGCATTCCGAGGGCGTGATTCACCGCGACCTCAAGCCACAAAACATCATGGTCGATCCGGGCGGGCGCGTGTATGTGATGGATTTCGGCATCGCGCGGTCCGCGCACGTTCCGGGAATGACGCAGACGGGCGCCCTCATCGGCACTCCCGAGTATATGTCCCCGGAGCAGGCGCGTGGCGAGAAGCTCACCGAGCGTTCCGATCTGTTTTCGCTGGGAGTCATTTTCTATGAGCTGCTGACGGGAAAATCGCCCTACCCCGCCGACGCGCCTCTTGCGACGCTGTGGAAGCGATTACAGGAAAAAGCCAAGTCTCCGGCAGAGATCGATCCCAGCGTACCCAAGCCCTTGAGTGACATCGTCGTGAAAGCGCTGGAGATCGAGCCGGAGAAACGCTTTTCGACAGCGCGGGAAATGGCGCACCAATTGGAGATCTGGCTGGGACCCTCGGCCGATAGCTCAACGATCTTTTTGCCTGCCCCGCGAGCGCCTGCATATTGGAAATGGGCATCGGCCGCCCTTGGCATCTTGCTCGTGGCGGCAATTGTGGCCTTCCGTTTGAAGAGCCCGTCCAGGCCCCCGCCCGCGCACGCTCCGGTTTCAGTCCTGGTGGCGGATTTTGCCAACACAACTGGTGACAGTGTCTTCGACGAAACTCTCGAGCCGCCTCTCAGCATTGCGCTCGAAGACGCATCGTTCATCAGCTCTTACAGCCGCAATCAGGCCAGAAGGATTGGCACTCAACTCCAACCAGGTTCGACGGCACTGGAAGAGACGACGGCCAGGCTCGTAGGAAACCGCGAAGGGATCAACTACATCGTTGTCGGTCTCGTGGAGAAGAAGGGTGGCGGCTATGAGGTCCGCGCCAGAACGCTCGAAACCGCCACCGGAAAAATCGTGGCGGAAGCAAACGAGGTAGCCAGCGACAAGAAAAGCGTGCTCGGGGTCGTGGAGAAGATTGCTGCCCGGATGCGCCGCGCACTCGGCGATTCGGCGCCGGAGTATGTGCAGTTGGCAGTTGCCGGTACGTTCACTACCAGCTCACTCGAGGCAGCCCACGCGTACGCTCTTGCACAGGATCTGCAGTGGGCCGGCAAGTGGGAAGAGGCCATTCCTCTGTACGAGCAAGCGATCCAGTTTGATCCGAATTTCGGCCGCGCGTATGCGGGTCTTGCCTCCACCAGCGCCAACATGGGCCGCCGCAAGGATGCGGAAAAATACTATCAGCTGGCCATGGCGCACATCGACCGAATGAGCGACCGCGAAAAATACCGCACCCGGGGCGGATACTACCTTGCGACCGGTGAGCCGCGTAAAGCCGTCGAGGAATATGCGGCTCTCGTTCAGCGGTTTCCTTCGGACGTCGCCGGCCATAGCAATCTCGCTCTTGCTTATTTTTATCTTCGCGATATGCCCAAAGCTCTGGAGGAAGGCCGCCACGCCGTCGAACTTCTGCCCAAAGCTCTGTTGCAGCTGAATAATCTTGCACTCTACGCCCTCTATGCAGGCGATTTCGCAACCGCCGCCGATCAAGCACGCAAAGTAATCGCTCAGAATCCCTCTTACGTGAACGCATATGGAGCATTGGCAATGTCCCAGACTGGTGAGGGCCACCTCGACGAGGCGGAACAGAGCTATCTAAAAATGGAGGCGATCAGCACACGGGGCGCGCAGATGGCCACGATGGGAAAGGCCGATCTGCTGCTTTATCAAGGGCGAACGAAGGAGGCGATCGCTCTCCTGCAAAAAGTGTCCAATCCCACTTCCGCAAAAACCAATGACTCGACTCTCGCTTCCCATCTCATCCTGCTAGCGGAGGCGAAGCTGGCCGCCGGGAAAATTTCTGAAGCGGCTGCTGACGCGAGGTCCGCGCTTGCACATGACAATGGCGGGGCAGTGCAGTTCTCTGCCGGCCGCATCTACATCGAGGCTGGACAAGCCGCTGCGGTGCAGTCTCTGATTTCCCAACTCGCTTCTCAGTTGGATCCCGATGATCAAGCCTATGCAAAGCTGCTCGAAGGCGAAGCTTCTCTAAAGCGTGGAGATGCCCGGCGAGCGATCGCATCGTTCGAAGAAGCACAGAAATTGGCAGATACCTGGATAGGGCGACTTGATCTTGGCCGAGCCTACATTGAAATGGGTGCTTACACGGAAGCGGATTCGGAACTGGAAAAATGCCTGAACCGCCGGGGCGAAGCCAGCGCCGTCTTTCTTGATGACGTGCCAACCTTCCGTGCGTTCCCGCCCGTTTACTATTATCTGGGCCGCACCCAGGAAGGACTCAAGAGCCCTGCAGCGGCCGATTCCTACAAGACCTTCCTGAACACCAAAGCCAACGGCGACGAAGCGGGCATCGTCGGTGACGCGAAGAAGCGTATCGGCGCCCGCTGACCGATACGCTTACTGCAGTTAATCTCTATCTTCGCAATCATTGTCGTGATCTGGGTCGTAGCAGGTTACCTTGATTGAAAATGCCGCCGTCTTTAGCTGCTGCGGCGAACTTCCGTCTCCCGCTTTTACGGTAAACGCGAATGTTCCCGTCTGCGTTGGGACGCCGCTGATCTTTCCACTACTGTTTATGGTTAGGCCCGGCGGCAAAGTACCCGCCGTGAGACTCCACGTGACCGGGCCATTTCCCCCACTCGTCGCGAGCGTGATGTTGTAGGCCACTTTGGCCATTGCACTGGGCAATGCCCCGGCAGGGGTCGTGATCACAAGAGGCGCCGCTGCACGGATGCTCAACGCAACGGACCTCACCTGAGCTGGGTTACTCGCATCTTGCAATTGTGCAGTAAAAGAATATGTCCCCGTCGCCGTCGGTGAGCCGGTTAACGTTCCCGCCGTGCTCAACGCCACGCCAGGAGGCAGTTGTCCCCCCGAAATACTCCAGACCGTCGGCGTGATCCCGCCGCTCGACAATAGACCGTAGCTATAGGTAGTTCCCTGAACGGCATCGGGCAAGCTCCCGCTGGGCGTATTGATGACTAGCGGTGCCGCGACGCGTATATTCAGAATGGCTGTCCTGATTTGCGCCGGGGCACTCGAGTCTGTCAGTTGCGCTGTGAACGAGTAGGTGCCCGTCGAAGTTGGTGACCCACTCAAAGTTCCTGTGCCGCCCAGAGTGATGCCCGGAGGCAAAGCCCCAGCGGACAAACTCCAGACAAGGGGCGTGGTGCCCCCGTTCGATGTCAAGCTACCGCTGTAGGCCACACCCTGAACTGCATCCGGCAGGGATGCAGTGGTAATCGCCAGTAATGCATCGGAGCGAAGGCTCAGAGCCACGGTCTTGACTTGTGCCGGAGTGCTCGCGTCAGTCACCTGCACCGTGAACGAATAGGTGCCGGTTGCCGTTGGCGACCCATTCAAAGCGCCTGTGCTACCCAGAGTGATGCCCGGAGGCACACCCCCAGCCGCCACACTCCAGGCCAGCGGTGTAGTGCCGCCCGTCGTCACTAGGTTGAAGTTGTAGCTCGCACCCTGAATCGAATCGGGAAGTGAGCCGCTCGCGGTGCTGATCACCAGCGGCGCATCAACACGAATGGACTCTGCGACGTTCTTCACTTGTGCAGGATTGCTTGAATCAGTCACTTGGGCCGTGAATGGATATGTACCCGTCGTTGTTGGTGAGCCACTCAGAGTTCCCGTGCCGCTTAACAGGATGCCTGGAGGTAACGTTCCGCCCGACAGAGTCCAGTTGAGCGGAGTTGTACCTCCGGTCGAAACGAGGCTGCTACTGTAATTGGCATTCTGAATGGCATCGGAGAGCGAGCCGGCTTGCGTGGTGATCACCAGCGGTACATCAACTCGCAGACTCAAGGCCACGGTTTTCGATTGCGCGGGGTTGCTCGCGTCTTGCAATTGTACGGTGAAGGCGTATGTGCCCGCGGACGTCGGCGTACCAGTGAGAGCACCAGTATTGCTGAGGCTGACGCCTGGAGGTAATGATCCAGTGGCACTCCACGCCAACGGCCCGATGCCTCCGGTAGTTCCGAGGTTCAAGTTGTACGCGACACCCTGGACTACATCCGGCAATGAACCCGCAACCGTAGTAATCACCAGCGGGGCCGCGACCCGGATGGTCATATTCACGGTCTTGGTCTGCGCAGGAGACCCGCTGTCCTGAACCTGAAAGGTGAGCGGCGTCGGCGATGGATTTGGAGAAGCAGGAGCCCCGCCAATCACACCGGCTGAACTGAGTGTCATTCCGGACGGGAGCGCTCCGCCGCTTACCGTCCAAGTAAATGGCCCTGTGCCTCCCGTGAGGGAGAGTTGGAAATTATTGTAGCTCGCGCCCACAACCGCATCTGGCAGCGCTCCGGCCGTGGTGTTGATGACGAGGGCCACAGGGCTGTTGATCCCCACATTTACGGTGATCGTTTGAGATGGCGAACTCGCATCGCCGGCTTGTACTGTGAACGTGTAATTTCCGGACGCCGTGGGAGTGCCCGTCAACGTACCACCCGTTCCCAGGGTGAGGCCTGGCGGCAGCGTCCCACTGGTCAGCGTCCACTGAATCGGGGTAATGCCGCCGTTTGAAGTAAACGTATAATTGTAGGCCGAGCCGATCACCGCATCAGGAAGTTGACCAGACGCCGTCGTGATGGTCAGGACCGGGGCGATGTGAATCGTCAACGACAGGCTGGTGGTTTGTGCCGGACTGCTCGAGTCCTGAACCTGCGCGGTCACGGAAGTCCCGGTCGAACTGACTTGCGTGGGAGTTCCGGAGATAACGCCCGCCGAACTCAGAGTTAATCCCGTAGGCAATGATGAACCCGAGGCCAGGCTCCAGGTTTGGCTGCCGATCCCTCCGCTCGCGTTGAGCGTAACGGAATATGCCGCGTTCACAACCCCATCGGCGCCTGACGGCGGCGCAATCACCAGTGGGTTCGCAATTCGAATCGTAAAGGCCTGGGTTGCAGTCGCCGGCGTGGTTGCGGAGTCCATCACCTGTACGGTGAACGTAAAACTCCCCGCTCCAGTGGGCGTCCCAGTGATTGCGCCAGTGCTGGCGTTGATCGTGAGGCCGGAGGGCAGGGCGCCGTTTGTCACGGAAACCGTGTCCGCTCCGACGCCGCCGAAAATATTCACCTGTCCACTGTAGGGAGTTCCCACGATGCCGTCCGGCAGAGTCTGGTTGAGAATCGTCAGAGTTGCCGGTGGAATCGCTACACCAGTGTTTGCAGGATGTGCTACGCCAACGGGAGCAAGGTTGTTTAGAACAAGATTCTGCATGTCCGAGGCATTCGAAACATTTGCGCGAATGACGATCTGACCTGTTTCACCGGGCCGCAGTGCCAGCGTCGCGTTCGTAACTGACGGATCCGGCAGATTGGGGTCGCCGAGGTTCGCTGCTGGAGTGAAAACGGGATTCGCTATATTGGCCACCACGACATTCTGGATCTGCTGTTTGAGCTCGCATCCTTGAGCTACGGGCGTAAGGAATTGCTTTGTGAGGATCAGTTGGAGGTTTATGCCTGGTGGAAGCGGAGATTTTTGAAACAACTTGACGGCATAGGAGGTGGTCGTATTACCCGCGTTGGTGAGCGGGTAAACGGCATCCGTAACGGATTGATTGGCGATGGCGGGATTGGCAATCGCCGGGTTGGCGATGGCCGGATTTGCAATGGCCGGATTGGCAATGGCCGGATTCAGAGCCGCCACTACTGCGGGATTGGCGATTGCCGGATTAGCAATGGCCGGGTTCGCGATTGCGGGATTGGCAATGGCCGGATTGGCAATCGCGGGATTGGCGATTGCCGGATTGGCAATGGCCGGGTTCGCGATCGCTGGGTTATGAGTTTCCGCGGACAGAACGGCGGGATTCGAAAACCCGAGATTATCAGGGTCCAAGAGCAGCGGCGCGCTGGGATCGGGATTGAAGGTAACAAAGCTCTGGAGTCCTCCTGAAATCAGCGTTCCGTTCGGAGCGTTGATTTCCTGAGCGTTTACCGTGACGCTTGCCGTCGGATTGGCCGACTGGATGAATACCGCGCGGGCGATGCTGGATTGCGCCGAAATGGTGACGTCCAGCGAAGTCTGCAGGCTGTTTTGGAGGAGCGACGCCACGCCCTGCGGATCTGGCTGGCCATTTGCCAGCGCCGGCTGGTTGCCAATCGTGATGCGGAAGCTCCGTTGAAGTGTCGTCGTATTCCGCAGCGTGATCTCAAATGCGCGCTGAAGCAGTTGCGTCGGATTCGTAGCTGAAAAACCAAGCGGCTTCGAATTGCCCAATGAGCCTACAACCAGTCCAGGGGCCACGATCGAGGTGTAAATGTTTTGATTGCGGGAAGCCGTGAATCCGTCGTTGATGCCCACCTGGCACTGCGGCACCGTTTGCGTCGGATCGAACAGGCTCTGATGCGGACCGCTGGGATTGGAAGCGGAGAACGGAGGTACATAGTGCGTCCAATTGCCGTCAGGAGGCGGAACGACGTCGCGATTGTCCGTCCATACCGCGTGATAGACAGGCAAGTTGCTGGCACTGGTGTTGAATTTCCATGCTCCGCCATTCAGAACGTAGGCCGGCGTAGGCGCTAGGTCGATGTAGTCGCCAAAGAAAGGTACGGTGCCCTGCTCGAACATCGGCAGATCCGGCGTGTCCACCTGCAACTGTTCCGCTTGATTCGCGCTGTCAAATGGGTTGATCCCGAAGAGGTAGCGCGAAACCCGGTATGACGTGAAAGCCGGAACACCCAAACTACCTGCGGCCAGCGGCGCCGCTTGTGCTCCCTGGACGTCCACCGTATGACGGCGCGAGGTCAACGGTGGAGCCGCGTCACTCACATAAGTATTGAAAACCAGATTCGACCCCGGATTGCCGGCGAGTTCGCCCTCAAATTGACGCGTTTCGTTGTAGCCGCTCAAGTCCGGCTTGATGGTGAACTGACCAAGCGTGTGATCTTCCCGAAAATCGAAGTAAAGCAATGAGAGCTTGCCCGCGCTGAAAGTCAGGCTGGGCATCAGTTGGTGACCGTGGCCGGACAAATTGCTGAAGGGATTGCCACTGTCGTCCAGGACCGGGCCGTTATCCACCACTCCTGCGGTGGAAGACCAGTTCTGGCCATCGAGCGAAACGTTCATCATGATCCGCGCATCGCCCGATGCTTGCCGTTGCGACCAGGCCAAGTAAACGCGGCCGGTGTCATCCACGGTAAGCGCCGGATATGCCGTCGTCCGGAATGTGGAGCCGCTCGTTCCCTGATCGAAAATGCAGCCTGTGCCCGTTGGCGTGGTATTGCAGGACGCGGGAAAAGTCATTGCCGCCACCGGACTCGAGAATGATTCTCCGCCATCCGTGGACTTTGCAATCATCAGCGCCGAGGGCGTGTTCCCGGAGCCAAACTTTCTCCAGACGACGTAGACAACGGCGTCCTCCGGATCAGTATCGTTATCGTTGTCCTCGTCATACGTGGGGGCCACGACGATCATGGCGCCCTGGTTCAATGTCTTTTTCTGGCTCAAGGTAACCGGGCTGCTCCATGTCATTCCGCAGTCGTTTGAGTAAGAGAACATGATGTTGCTGGTCAACGTGCCATTGAGCGCGGCATAAGTTGCGAACACTCGTCCCGCAGGAATCGTTTGCGTCCCCGTTGTTCCATCGGGCTTCGTGTAAGGAATCGGACAGGTGGCCGTTCCGCGCGGAATGTCCGTCGCGATCCACGGCTTATCAAGAAAAGTGGAGCTGGTTCCGCGGCCGATCACTGTAGTGCCCAAGTAATTGATGGGATCTGTGGGCGCAAGATTGGTTAGGCTTCCGTTTGTATTTGTGGGGTCCCCGTTCTCTTTGTTGTTGTTGTCAACGAAGCGCGAAACGAACACTACACCCAGCCCGCCGGTGCCGCGATTGAACGCAATTCCGCTGTAATAGAAGAGGCCATTTGTGCCAGCCCGGACCACCGGGTCGGCCGCCGCCTGAAACCCATGGATCGGCGAACCCGTGCCTTGCGGAGAACTATCTAGCGGGTAACCGGGAAGAAGCGTGCTCTGCCACGTCTGGCCGCCATCAAACGACTTGAACAGGCCGACCCAGGCGTCCCCCTGCACATCGATTCCCAGCAGACCCGGCACATCCACGTTGCGGTAGTCGTTGGCTCCCGCCAGCAAATGAAGCGTGTTGCGTGTGGACACGGCCATCGAAGGCTCGTTCTGCCGTTGCAGAAAAGGATCTCCATTGGTCCATCCAGTCCCGGAAACCATGTTGACGTTGTCTCCGGCGGATTGGCCCTTCGCTGGCACGGCAGTAAAGAGCACACTCAAAATGATGGATAGAAACAGAGATAGACGAATGGAACGCACAATTGCCTCCTGGACGCGCACTTGCATTCACCCGCAACTATTGCTCGAAGCGAAAGGATTTTGGGGGGACTCAATACCGAAAGGCGAATGAAAACATTCTTCTCGGTCTTGAACAAACGATCCTAGAACGATTCATGAGCTGGGCTAGCAAGTCCAAACTGAGCCCTGTGACACTACTCCGAACGCTCCAAGAGGTCAAGGATGGGACTAGTAGAACCCCTGGATGGTACTCGGGCGGTCTGTGCTTGCTGACATTCTCCGTCAATTCACCAATCTCGGAAATTTTGGCCCCTGCTTTCTGTGTCCGCACCAATGACCGCTGAGCTACTCCTCCTGACGATCGCAGCATCATGAGGCGAAAAGAATTGGTGTGCATCCTCCACACCAACTCAATTTCGGGGAATTGTCCCTGCTCCCTATGGCTTTCATCGTGCAGCGTAGTTTCTTTAAGGTATCGTGGGGCCCGGTTGCTGTTGTTTGACGAGGGTCAGTCAGAATAAACTACAAATAAGTCTGCGAGGTCGCTCTTGCTACCCTCTGGCAGGTTTTCCTGGCTCGCCCTCGCCGTCGCGGCTCTGTTGGCGGCGATTCTCCTCGTAGGCTTTGTAGGAATTCATTCGCCGGCGACGAGCCTTCTGTTCTCCGACATTCTGCAGAGCACCATTGCTCTTTGGGCCTCTTTCTGTGCATTTTATGTAGCGCGGCGTTCCACGCGGTATTTGCGCCAACTCTGGCTGCTTCTTGGTTGCGCCCTTGTGCTCTCCGCGGCAGCGCAGATTCTGGGGACTTATTATCTAAATTTTGCTCGCCTGCCGAGTTACTCGCCCTGGCCTTCGGACATCTTGTTCCTCTTCTGGGTGACTCCCGCCATCATGATGTTCCTGCCGCGGCCCGCGGAAGAATCCAGCGGCATCAATTGGCTTCAGGTTCTAGATTTTGCCCAGGTAGGCGTCGTAGCTCTGACAGCCTATCTCTATTTCTTCTATGTTCCTTCGCGCTGGGAAGTCGAAGGGCCGCAAATGGTTCTCAAAGTTCTGCGGCTCCAAATGTTTCGCGACCTGGTGCTTGCGGCAGTTTTCGCCCTGCAGGCGGCAGCCGTCTCCACGCACTCGGTTCGAGCATTCTTCCGTAGAATGTCCTTTTTCTTTCTTCTCTCATGCGCCGCAGATCTTTACCCTCTTTTCATCTCACGATCAGTTCAGGTTGGACCGGACTGGAGCGACATCACCTGGTGCGCGCCGTATCTGTTTGTCGCTTACTTTGCCGCTTCCTGGAAATACGATGACGAGCCAGTCGTCCTGGAAGCGGGATCCTCCTTTCGCTCCCTGGTCGCCTCTCAAGCTCTGCCGATCATCATTCCACTCCTTGTTTTGTTCATGGGCCGGCGAATTGTCGCGGAGCAGCTAACCATCGCCTGGATTGCCATTACTGCCTCTTTTCTTATTTCTGCGGCCCGCCTTGTCCTCACCAATGAGAAGCCACGCCGTCTTGCCGAAGATCTGCTTCGCACGCAGCAGGCTTTGCGACGGTCGGAACGCATGTTTTTGACCGCGTTCCGTTCAAGCCCCGACGCCGTTGGGATCACCGACATTCCGGGAGGGCACTTCCTGGAAGTCAATGACAGCTTTACGCGCCTGACCGGATATTTGCGCACAGAAACTCTCGGGAAATCGTCTGTCGAACTGAATTTGTGGAAGGATCCTTCCCATCGTGCCCGGATCATGGCCAAACTGCGGGAGAAGTTGGAAGTCCGTGAGGAAGAGTTTCATTGCCGGACAAAGTGGGGCGAGATTCGCATCTGTCAGTTTTCCGGCACGCTCATCGAGCTGGACGGCCAGCTTTGTGCTCTGGTCATCGTTCGGGACATCACCGCACGCAAGAAGGCCGAAGAAGCTCTCCGCGCCAGCGAGGCTCGTTTCCGTAATCTCGTTCAAGACTTGCACGTCGGCGTCGTCTTGCTCGGGCCGAACGCGGAAACTCTATTTGCCAATCAAGCCGCGCTCGACATCTTTGAATTTAGTGAAGAAGATGCCTTGGGGAAAAAAAGCTCGAATTTCGGCTATGTCGCCGTTCGTGAAGATGGCACGGAAATTCCCTTCTCCATGCGTCCTGGACCCCGCGCGATCGCTACCAGACAGCCGATTCGAAACGAAGTAGTTGGATGGCGCCGGCCCGAGACAGATACTGTCCTTTGGACCTTGGTCGACGCCCTGCCCCACTTCACTCCAGAAGGTGAGATCGCCAGCGTGATCCTCACCATCTCAAACATAACGAAGCGTAAGAATGCAGAAGAAGCCTTGCGCACCAGCGAGGAGCGCTTCCGCACGCTCGTTCAGGACTTGGACGTGGCCGTTATATTGCTCGGTCCTGCCGCAGAAATTCAGTTCGCGAATCGGGCCGCCGAACAAATGCTGGGTAGTCCACTCAAGCACGTGCAGGGGAAAAGCTCCGCTGAACTTGGCTACATCGCCATTCGAGAAGACGGGACGGAGATTCCATTCGCCATGCGCCCGGGGCCTCGCGTGATCAAGACTAGGCAGCCGGTTCAGAATGAAGTAATCGGTTGGCGTCTGCCAGGATCAGACGAGGTTCTTTGGACATGGGGAAACGCTGTGCCCCAGTTTGCTCGAGATGGTTCCATTTCTGTGATTATCTGTTCGTTTACCAACATCACCGAACGGCGCCAAGCCGAGGAAGCGATGCAGCAACTTTCCACGCGTCTGCTCCAGCTCCAGGACGAGGAGCGTCGCCGTCTCGGCCGTGAACTCCATGACAGCCTGGCACAGAGCGTCCTCGCCGTGAATCTGAATCTTGCCCAAGCCATGCAATCTTCCGATTCCCTTAACGATCGTTCGCGGCATGCCCTTGCCGAAGCCCGCCGCCTGCTCCAGGAGATGTCTCGCGAGATCCGTACGCTTTCTTACCTTCTCCATCCGCCTCTGCTGGACGAGCTCGGTCTCGTTTCCGCCATCCAGGAATATGCCGAGGGTTTCAGCGAACGCAGTGGCATCACCGTGAAATTGGATCTCCAAGCCGGCTTTGCTCGCTTGCCCCAGGAAGCCGAAACCGCGCTCTTCCGCATCGTGCAGGAAAGCCTTTCCAACATTCAACGGCATTCTGGCAGCGCTAGCGCCATGATTTCCCTGCGCAGTGATACTGCCCGCGTCAGCCTCGATGTCAGTGATCAGGGCCGCGGCATCGACCAAGCAAAGGTCGCAGCAGGTAACGGCAAAGGGCCCCGCTTGGGAGTCGGAATCCTCGGCATGCGCGAACGCATGAAGCAGCTGGGTGGAAAACTCGATATCGAATCCAGACCCTCGGGAACCGCTGTACGGGCTACAATACCTATAGGTACTGAGGCTCCGCTTGCAAGTTCGAATCCTCGTAGCCGATGACCATCACGTTGTCCGCACCGGCCTCCGCTCGCTTCTGGAGTCCAGAAACGGCTGGCAGGTTTGCGCCGAGGCCGCCAACGGCCGTGAAGCCGTTGAGAAATCCGCTGAGCTCAAGCCGGATGTGGCCGTCCTCGACATCGGCATGCCCCTCCTGAACGGCGTGGAAGCCACTCGCCAGATCCGCAAGCTTTCTCCGCAGACGGAAATCCTCATTCTCACCATGCATGATTCCGAACTCCTGGTTCATGAGGTTCTCGAAGCCGGGGCCCGAGGCTATATTTTGAAAGATGATGCGGACCGTACCTTGATTGCCGCCGTCGATGCACTCCGCCGGCACAAGCCGTACTTCTCCTCGCGGGTAGCTCGGGGCAACTCCAATCCCGCCATTCGTCCTGGAACCTCGGCCGACCTCTCGTCGCGAAGCCGTTTGACTCCCCGCGAACGCGAAATCGTCCAGCTTCTCGCTGAGGGAAAAAGCAACAAGGAAATCGCGGAGCTCCTTGGCATCAGCGTGAAGACCGCCGAAACTCATCGCGCCAACATCATGCTCAAGCTGGACTTCCATTCGATCACCGAACTCGTCCGCTACGCCGTTCGCAACAAAATCATCCAGAGCTAAGAGTCTAGCAAGCGGCCGAGACAACAACGCTGGTCGGCCGCAAGCCGGCTTCTGAAGGAATTCCTCACCTCTCAACCACCCTCCATAGCTGCTTTCAATACCCGTCCTTTAGGTCTACAAGGAATCCCCTAGGGAATCAGCCGAATTTCATCCCACCTCAAAAAAATGCAGACTATGCTTCGGGAAATTCTGCTTCGACTGCACATGGAGTGTGCGATGGTTTCAAGTAATCGCCGGATTCGCGTCTTGGTTGCCGATGATTCGCGTACGGCCCTGAATTCAGTTTGCAAGTACCTCGAATTCGAAGGCCAGTTCGATATCGTTGGGACTGCTTACGACGGCACGCGTCTGTTACAGCAGGTCGAGCGCTTCCGTCCAGACTTGGTCCTGGCCGATCTCAGCATGCCTCAAAAGAACGGATTCGAAGCCGCTATCGAGTTGCGGCGCTCATTTCCCGATTTGCGCGTCCTCATCTTTTCGGAATTGCACGGTCTCTCGCTTCGCGAGGAGTGCCTTCGGTGTGGCGCGGACGGCTTTGTGGAAAAGAGTCTAATGCCGGAAAAACTCATGCAGGAGGTTCGCAGACTTTTCCCGGAGACTCCGCAGTCGGAGTAGATGTGGATGCTCCATGCTGGTTCGCCCCGCTGGCTGGAGCAACTTGGAAAGATCGCAAGGAGAGGCAAGACGCAATTATGTTGTCACAGCCCTATCGAATTCTGATTGTCGAGGCTGAATCCTCATCGGCCCAATCCCTCTGCGGCACATTGGAGGGCCGTCAGGATTCTCGTTTCCAATTCGTTCGCGCGGCCTCTTTGGAGACCGGCTTGCCGGTACTTGCCGCCGAAGCCGCTGATGCACTCTTAATGAATCCTTTTGTTCTCGATTGTGCCGGAATCCCGACCGTGGCGAAGATTCACTCTCAATTTGACTCCTTGCCTATCGTCGTCTTGATTCCGCAGGAAAAAGAAGCCCAGGGAGGGCAGTTTCTGGAGGCTGGTGCTTCTGAGTACGCAGTGCTGCAATCTCTCAACCCGATATTGCTCGAGAAGGTTTTGTTGTACGCGATTGAGCGTAACCACAACGAACTCGCGCTCCGCCAGTCTGAGCAGCGATTTCAGGACCTGTTTGACAACGCCATGGACATTCTCTTCACCCTCGACACCGAAGGAAACATTACTTCCTTGAACCAGTCCGCAGAGGACGTCATGGGCTGGCCCAGAAACGAAGTTTTGAAAAAAAACATCAAGACCTTTGTGGCCCCGGAACATCTCAACGTCTGCTCACAGATGATGCAGCGCCTCCTGCGGGGCGAGCAGCTCCAGCATTTCGAAATCGGCATGTTGCGCAAGGACGGTCGAAAGGTTCTTTTGGAGACCAGCGCGCGTCTCATTCGTTCGAATGAACAGATCGCAGGAGTTCAAGGGATTGCTCGGGATGTCACCGAACGCCGGAACTTGGAAAGCATGGTCCGCCAGTCCCAGAAACTGGAAGCCATTGGCCGCCTCTCCGGTGGTCTTGCCCACGACTTTAATAACTTGCTATGTGTGATCAGCGGGCACACCGAGCTGTTGTCAGAACGCCTGGAAGCAGAGCATCCGGGCATCAAGAACGTGACCCAGATCAAGAAGGCGGTCGACAGCGCCTCCTCTCTGGTCCGCCAGCTCCTGGCATTCAGCCGCAAGCAGGTGTTTCATCCGCGCACTTTGGACTTGAATGCCATCGTCGTGGAGACGGAAAAACTTCTTGGCCGCTTGATCGGCGAAAATGTCGAGTTCCTTTCTTCCTTGCACCCCGCGCTGGGTAGCGTGCGCGTGGACCCCGTTCAAATCGAACAGGTTCTCGTGAATCTCGTTCTGAACGCTCGCGATGCCATGCCCGAGGGTGGAAAACTCACCATCGAGACGAACAACGTGGATCTGAACGAGGACTGCCGCTCCAGGCGCGCCAGTATTCCGGCCGGCAAGTATGTTGTGCTTTCGGTGACCGACAACGGTTCCGGAATGGATGAAGAAACCCAGAATCGTATCTTCGAACCTTTCTACACCACCAAGGAACTCGGCAAGGGAACGGGGTTGGGGCTTGCCACGGTGTACGGGATTGTCAAGCAGAGTGGTGGTTCCATCTGGGTCTATAGTGAGCCCGGTCAGGGTACGACGTTCAAGATCTATTTCCCTCGTGTTGATCTGACCCTTGCGGCTGAGTCTTCCCCTAAATCGCAACTGAATGTCCGTCCGGGGACGGAAACAGTATTGCTCGTTGAAAACTCCGAGCCTTTGCGCGCGCTCGCCCGGGAATTCTTGAGGGGCAACGGTTATGCAGTCTTGGAAGCCGAGAACGGCAAAGAAGCCATCCATATTGCGAACGCCTTTGGCGGCCCGATTCATCTGCTCTTGACCGACGTGATCATGCCCGGAATGGGCGGCAAACAACTCGCCGGTCAGTTGGCCAGTCTTCGGCCTGCCACAAAGGTGTTGTACATGTCCGGTTATTCCGACGATGCCATCGTGCAATCGGGAATGTTGGGGACGGAAATGATCTTCCTCGAAAAACCGTTCACGCGCGACATCTTGCTGCGAAAAGTTCGCGGCGTGCTCGACGAGGTGCCGCAGCCAGTTTAGATGCGCATGCGTGAACTCTAGATCGCGTGGCACCTTTCAATTTCTTTGATTCGAATTGAGTTTCGAGTACACCGCTCCGGCGGTGTGGCCCTAAGGAGAGAACGAAATGCCTGGAAAAAAGATCTTGCTTGTCGATGATTCCTGCACCGCCCGGCTGGTGAACCGCATGATTTTCAGCCAGAAGTCGAATTATGTCCTGATTAGCGCCGTCGACGGCAAAGAAGCTGTCGAACGCGCCCGCGAGGAAAAACCAGATCTCATCCTTATGGACATTGTCATGCCGCGGATGACCGGGCTTGAAGCGTGCCGTGTCCTGAAAAAAGACAAGGACACCAGCAAAATTCCCGTCATTCTCCTCACCACGCGTGGCGAAGAACAGTACGTTCAGGAAGGCTACGCCAGCGGCTGCAGCGACTACCTCACGAAACCCGTGAATGACGTCGAGCTGCTCGATCTCTTGAAAGCGTACCTAGGCGAGTAACTTTTCGTGAGAGCACTGGACGAAGAATCTATTTCGGAGCAACGAGGAAGAACATGATCGGCACAGGAGATAAAAACCGCCAGTTCATCAAGGCCGGACATCGGCCGGAATCACCGAACGGAAACTCGTCGATTTCCGCCGGGGCGGAAGATCTGCGCTCGCGCGCGCAGTTGCTCTCTCTCCGTGAAAAACTGGAACACAATCATTTTCTTCTCGAACGTCTCAGTGCTTCGAGCACCCGGCTGATTCAGGCGCTCGAACTCGGCGACGTTTATGAAGCGACCGCCGAAATCATCGCTAATCTCATTGGCTCGGAAGAAGTTGCGATTTTTCACTATTCCTCCGCCAGCAAGACTTTTTCCCTGGCCTGGTCCTGGGGAGTTGAAACTGCCGCGCTGCAGCTATTTGCCTCCGGGGCCGGGATGTTCGGCCGCGCCGTCCATAAAGGCGTTAGCCAGTTTCGTGATCGCCAGCCGGATGCTCTGCTCCTGCCCCACGAACAAAATCTCACGGCCTGCATTGTTTTGAAGTCGGGTGACGAGATTCTCGGCGTTATCGCCATCTTTGGCCTTCTTCCGCAGAAAAATCGCCTCGAATGGGCTGATTTTGAACTCCTGAAATTCCTGGAAATCTACGCTGCCGCGGCCATTCAGTTTCATGAACTGCAAAAGAAACAGGTGGCGCCATGAGTCTTCCGTCATTGCCGAAATCCGCGTCGCCTGTCCTCGCGGAGCCGCTGCCCGGCGACGTTCATGATGCCATTTCCTCAAAATCTCATTTTCTTCATGCTGGCCAGATCTTTGTATCTTCGGCGGCGGAATCCATTGTTCTTATTCTGGGTTCCTGCGTCGCCGTATGCATCTGGGACCCCCTCAAAGGCATTGGGGGCGCGACACACTACTTGCTGCCCGAGTGGGATGGAAGGGGCGTGCCTTCGCCGCGCTATGGCAATGTTGCAGTTTCTGCCTTGCTCCAAAAACTCGCTGAGGCGGGAGCAAACAGCGCGCAGCTTCGCGCCAAAGTCTTTGGGGGTGGCTGCTTGTTCGACGTCATGCGCGAAGCCGGTCCGAAGAAAGACCACCTCGGAAGCCGAAATGTGGAGATTGCTCTCCAGCTCCTAGCTAAGGACCGTATCCCTGTCATTTCCACGGACGTCGGTAGTGATCGAGGCCAGAGGATTGTCTTTCGTACCGGCACGGGCCAGGCATTAGTAACGGCTTTATAGAGGAACCATGGAAATCAACCGCGAAATGCTGCTGCAGTCGTTTCGGGAAGAAACTGAGGAGTGCCTCGCGCAGATGGAGCAACTGCTCCTGGCGTTGGAGACCCATCCCGAGGACCGCGAGCTGATCTCTTCTCTCTTTCGTGCTGCGCATACCATCAAGGGCAACGCCTCTCTGTTGGAATTCAACGCTCTTGCGCGCTCCTTGCACAGTCTCGAGGATCTGCTCGACGTTTTTCGCAGTCAGACGGTGGCTCTGTCACATGAAGTCATCAACTGGCTCCTGGAGTCCGTGGACGCACTCCGGCAAATGGCAAAGAAAGCCGTGGAAGGGGAGAAAACTCTTCTTCCCGCACACAAGCAGTTGTTTGCGCGCTTGGCGGAGCTCGCGGCTGAGATGAAGAATACTGAAGTGCCGGTGGCACCAGAAACTCCGGCATCTTCCGTTCAGGATTCCTCTGCAAGCACAGGTGTGTCCAAAGCTTCCGTTCAAAATCTGCGCGTGGACGTTGGCAAGCTGGACCGCATGTTGAATCTCACCGTCGAATTCGCCATCGCCCAGGGCCGTCTCAGACGCATGCTCGAAGAAAAATACGCGATCAACACCGCCGGGCGCGAGGTTCTTGATACCCATCACGGGCTGGAAGCGTTGTTCCTCGAATTACAAGAACTCGTGATGAAGATTCGCATGGTGCCAGTCGGGCCGATGTTCCATCGTTTTGCCCGCAACGTACGCGACAGTGCGAGAAAGAGCGGAAAGCTCGCGCGCATGCTCGTTGTCGGTGAAGACGTCGAAGTGGATACCACCATTCTCGAGCACATTCACGATCCGCTCATGCACATGATCCGCAATTCCGTGGACCACGGATTGGAAATGCCAGACGTCCGCCGCGCCCTTGGGAAGGATCCCAGCGGAAAAATTGTTCTTCAGGCGTTTCACGACTCCGGAAACATCGTCGTGCAAATTTCGGATGACGGCGCCGGCCTCGATCACGACCGTATTATCCAGCACGCCCGAAAACGAGGCATCGTCCCTGACGGCGCCCGCCTCACCGAACCGGAGATTCATAACCTGATTTTTCAGCCTGGTTTTTCGACCGCCGACAAAGTATCTGAGCTTTCAGGGCGTGGCGTGGGCCTCGATGTGGTGCGCCGGAACGTGAATGCCTTGAGCGGCGCCGTCCACGTCGAGAGCCGCAAAGGCCATGGAACCACTTTCACCATCCGCCTGCCGCTGACGCTGGCCATCATTGATGGTTTCGCGGTGAAAGTCGGTACGGAAACTTACGTCATCCCCCTCAGCTCCGTTAAGGAGTGTCTGGAATTGCCGGTCGAGAAGCATCAGTCCGAAGAGGGGGGCGTCATCAATTTGCGTGGCGAAGCTCTGCCGTATGTGCGGCTCCGCGATCTGTTCGGGAACAGTGGTCGCGCACCTGCCCGGGAAAAAATTATTGTTGTCGAATATCAGGGCGGCCGTGCGGGCCTCGCCGCGGATGAGTTACTGGGCGAGCAGCAGGCTGTGATCAAGCCGCTCGGGCGGTTGTTTCAGAGGATTCCTGGTGTTTCGGGTTCGACCATTCTCGGCAATGGGCGCGTGGCGCTGATTCTCGATGTGCCCGCCCTTTGCGGTGAAGCGATTCGCCGGAATGCCGAACTGGTTTCGCAGTAGGGCCACTCGCGGAATTTGGAGGCGTCGTGTGGCCTCACTCCGTAACTTTTATTTAAGGAGATGTTCATGTTGAAGAATATGTCGGTTGGAAAGCGGTTGGCGATCGGCTTCGGCCTGATCGTTGTATTACTCATCTCGATGGGCCTCAGCGGTTATTGGGGACTCGAGGGCATCACCAGGGAAACTCTCAAGGTGCTCAACGGAGACGCCAAGATCGTGACTCTCGCCGCGCGCGTCAAGGCCACGACTCTGGAATTGCGCCGTTTTGAGAAGGACACCGAACTGAATATGGACGACGTGCAAGTCCGGAATGAGTACGCTGCTAAATGGCGCGCTCAGCAGCAGAAATTGCACGACACGCTGGGAGAACTCGACAAGTTTCAGCTTTCCCCTGAGGACAAGCTCGCCGTGAAGTCCATGCGCGATGACCTCGTCGTCTATGAGGGCGGCTTCTCAAAGGTCCTCGGCCTAATCGAGCAGGGCAAGCTGCGCACCCCCCAGGACTGCAACCAGATGATTACTCAATACAAGGACTCCATTCATCGCCTGGAAGATGCCGCCACTGAACTCACAAATCGCCATGCCGAAGTGCTGGTGCCGATGGTGGAGGAGATTGCCAAGACCACCGTTACCACCCTCGTCATTTTCTCCGTCGTCGCCATCTTCGTCAGTATCGTCATCACTCTAGTCATTTCGCGCGGCATCACCAAGCCCATTCAGGACGTCGTCGACGTTGTCGAAACCATTAGCGCCGGCGATTTAACCAAAGCCATCAACGCCGACCGCGGGGATGAAATTGGCCGCTTGCTTGGAGCCATGTCCAAGATGGTTGGCAAGCTCAACGAAATGATCGGCGAAGTGCGCATGGGCGCTGGATCGGTCAGTACCGCTGCGGCGCAAGTGGCTTCCTCGGCCAGCGGCGTCTCTCAAGGTACCAGCGAGCAGGCTGCGGCCGTCGAGCAAGTGACCAGCAGCATGGAAGAGATGAACGCTTCCATCAGCCAGAACGCGGAGAACAGCCGCAAGATGGAGCAGATGGCTCGCAAAGGCGCACAAGACGCCGGACAAAGCGGCCAGGCCGTCCAGGAAGCGGTTACCGCAATGAAATTGATCGCAGAAAAAATCGCGGTGATTGAAGAGATCGCTTATCAAACCAACATGCTGGCGCTGAATGCCGCGATCGAAGCGGCGCGCGCCGGTGAACATGGCCGCGGCTTCGCCGTGGTCGCTGGCGAAGTTCGCAACCTCGCGGAACGCTGCCGCACCGCAGCCCAGGAAATCGGCGGGCTGGCCGCGGCCAACGTGCAGATTGCGGAACGCTCGGGCGGTTTATTGACCGAACTCGTTCCCGCGATTCAGAAGACCGCGGACCTGGTGCAGGAAGTGGCTTCCACCTCCCGTGAACAAGCCGCCGGCGTGAATCAGATCAACGGGGCCATCAGCCAGGTCGGTTTGGTCACCCAGCGAAACGCGGCCGGCGCCGAGGAACTCTCCAGCACTGCGGAAGAGCTCGCATCACAAGCCGAAGCGTTGCAGGACATGATCAGCTTCTTCCGCGTCAGCGCCGCCGCGGATCACCGCGCAGGCAAAAAGCGCAAGACCGACAAAACTCATTTTCCGGAGCACAAAGACGGCGGCAACTACGGCTCCTCCGCGCAAGAAGCAAAGACAAACGGCGATTACGTCGAGTCTTTTGCTCGAATCTGAACCACGGAGACGACCCATGGAAATCAAAGAAAAAGAAGAAGCCGTACAACAGCAATACCTGACCTTCTTTCTCGCGGATGAGGAATACGCCATTGGCATCCAGCGAGTAAAAGAAATTATCGAGTACACCACAATCACGAAGGTACCCAAGGTGCCTCTGTGGATCCGTGGCGTAATCAACCTTCGCGGCAATGTCGTTCCGGTGGTGGATCTCGCGGTGCGGTTCGGACTCGAGGAACGCCCGGTAACCAAAACAACCTGCATCGTGGTCGTCGAAGTCGAACAGGACTCCGAACGAACCGTAATGGGACTGATCGCCGACGCCGTCAACCAGGTCATCGACCTCGCTCCTAAGGACATCGAGGAGCCTCCCGCTTTCGGCACGCGAGTGCGGCTGGAGTATCTCTTCGGTATGGGCAAACTGGGCAAAAAGTTTGCCCTTATCTTGAACATCGACAGCGTGCTGAGCGCCGCCGAGCTGTTGACCGTTTCCACCATTCCGGCGGCAACGATCGAAGCTCGGAGCGACGCAGCCGAAAACTCCGAGGAACAAATAGAGGCCACGTAATGGCCTCACTCGAAGCCCCGGCGCAATCTGCGCCGGCGTGGTCCAAGCCGATCCCGGATCTCGCAGATGAAGAGTTTCGACTCTTTCAGGATCTCGTCCTCCGCGAATCCGGAATCCATCTGGGCGAAAAAAATCGCGCCATGCTGATCAGCCGGCTGTGGAAGAGATTGCGCGCCCTGGAGCTGAACTCTTTTTCTTCCTACTACCGGCGGGTGAGGACAGATCCCGCGGAAATGGTGCTCATGCTGGATTGCATTTGCACCAACGAAACCCATTTTTTCCGCGAACCGGCGGCGTTTGATTGTTTGCGCCAGCGTGTTTTTCCGGAATGGCGGGAAGCCGCCGAGGCCAATGAGCGCAGCAGGACGCTGCGGGTCTGGAGCGCGGCATGCTCCACCGGGGAAGAACCGTATTCGCTGGCGATGACGCTGCTGACTGAATTTCCTCCGTCCGCAGGATGGAACGTGGAAGTTCTCGGCACGGACCTCTCCACGAAAGTCTTGGCGCAAGCGACCAAGGGCGTCTGGCCTGCCGAGAAAATCTCCAGCATTCCCGTGGATTACCAACGCAATTTTCTTTTGAAAGGCTTCGGCCCGGAGAAAGGAAAGTTCAAAACGGGAGATGAACTCCGGAGAGTTGTAAAGTTTCTGCGGCTCAATCTCACACAGGAACCCTTGCCGGTCAGTGGCCCGTTTGACCTGATTTTTTGCCGCAACGTGCTGATCTATTTTCAGTGGCAGATGAAGTTGGAAGTGGTGAACCGGCTGGGAAAGTTTCTCGGCCCGGAGGGCTATTTGTTTCTCGGTCATGCGGAAAGCCTGCATGGTGTGACGGACAAGCTGCAGACCGTCGAGCCAAAGGTGTTCCGGGCACCGAAAGGTTCGGGCGCGCGCTTTGGCGCGCATTGCATTCTCAAGCGACGCGATAAAACGGTTCGCGATTGAATTATTTGTTTTCGGTTTTCGGCACGTACTTTGAATGGCGCCAGCATTTTTGAATAGGGAAGAAACGTGAGTTCACAGAAGCAAAATGACTTCGTGGCGGACATTTCCGCCGATAGCGCAGACGAGAGTCGCGCGCTCAATGTCCTGGTGGTGGACGATTCCGCGACCGTGCGCCAGGTGCTCATGGCGGTGCTTCCGCAGAAACGCGGGTTCAACGTAACCGTGGCCGCCGACCCGCTGATCGCCATAGACAAAATGAAAAAGTTCCGGCCGGACGTGATTCTGCTTGATTTGGAAATGCCACGGATGGATGGGCTGACTTTTCTGCAAATGATCATGTCCAAAAATCCGGTCCCGGTCGTGGTGTGTTCGGGGCTGACGGGTCCCAGGACAGATGCGGCGATCCGCGCTCTGGAGATGGGCGCGGTGGACATCATCACCAAACCGCAGATCGGACTGCGCGGATTTCTGGAAGAGTCGGCTGTACTGCTGGAAGACACGGTGCGTGCGGCAGCGACCGCGCGGGTACGCAACACTCGTAGACGAAGCGCTTCGTCCTCGACGTACAACTCCGCCGACGTTGTCATTCCACATGTAGGAGTCACTTCCGGTCCGCAACAGAGGGATAAAATCGTGGCGATTGGCGCGTCCACCGGGGGCACTGAGGCGCTGCTCCACGTTCTCGAGCAGATGCCCGAGAATTGCCCGGGGATCGTTGCGGTGCAACACATGCCGGAAGGTTTCACGGCGGCCTTCGCGAGACGCGTCGATGGAATTTGCCGGATCGAAGTCCGAGAGGCGGCCGATGGCGACAAGGTTGTGCCCGGCCGGGCGTACATTGCTCCCGGAAACCGGCACACCTTGGTCCGGCGCATGGGGCCCGGATATTTTCTCGAAGTTCGCGAAGGGCCGCTGGTGTCCCGCCACCGTCCCAGCGTGAACGTGCTGTTCCGATCGGTAGCGCAAGCGGCTGGGTCGAGCGCGGTCGGGATTCTGATGACGGGCATGGGCGACGATGGAGCGGACGGCCTGCTGGAAATGAAACAAGCCGAAGCGTTTACCGTTGCGCAGGATGAAGCCAGTTGCGTGGTTTTCGGTATGCCGCGGGAAGCGATTCTGCGCGGAGCCGTGGATGAGGTTCTTTCCCTCGCGAAAATTCCTGGTGCGATTTTGCAAAACGGCTTTGCGACGAGGGGATAGTTGTGGCGGGAGGACAGGGATGGGACTCGGTACCCCCACCCCCCGGTATTTTTGCAAAAGAGTTCAGAGGTGCTTGATAGGAAAAGGGTTGATCTTTTGGAGAGTGCAAAAGAGTTTGGAACAGTGTGAAAAAACAGGGAATAGGTCGGAAAAGCGTCGGAGCGTTGGCATTTAGGAACGCCCGGACTTCGACGAAGTTCGGAGTTCCGAAATGGGAAGAATACCCCCACACCCCGGCAGTTTTCGTAAGAGTGGCAAACAAAGGACTTGCGGGCTACGGAACTTGGAAGAGCATACGGAGAATGGAAGGATATGAGGCATAGGACGATTGGAAGGTTTGCCGGTTGGAATGTTGAAGAGAAAGAAGTTAGCCGGGAGAAAGCGGAACACGAAGAGCGCGAGGGATGGACTGATAGCGAAGGAGTGAGAAGGACTGCGCTGCGGGGACGCATGGCTGGTTGGCACCCTCCTACGGCGAGCAGGCGAGGTGCAGGTGCCGATCAAACAAACACAGTATAGTATAGTTCTAATAATTGTCAAGTAATTACTTGCAAGGTATTTATTTATAGAGAGATACGAGGCTTGCATGGGGAGTAGGGGAAACCAAAAGCCCCTGCGATGCAACATTTTGGTTGAGGAAAGGCTGATCCAATATATGTGGCGTAAAAACTGTCCTGTTTGCCGGCAACCGCTGGCGAAGAAACATCCCACCGACACGGTTCCTTGCCCTTGCGGGAAGTACGTTTGGAAGGGCTAGTCGGAACTCATCCGATACTTCTGTGATTGGCAGGACTTCCCTAGGGGCCGGCAGGACCCTCCTCGAGCTGTACCACCTTCGACACAGGTATTAGGCGTAAGGGAATCTTTTCGCAAGAGCTGCCGCCCGCCCACCCGCCAGATCACAATCAACGTGTATCCCACTCAAAACTGCTGTCTAACCTGCATTCCTCGGCAAATACTTGAGCAGCGCGCAAAGCCTGTTCTAGCGTGACACAATTTCGAATTAGATAGTCTCCTGGTTGGCCCCCGGCAACGAAGACCACCTTACCCTCACTTCTGTCGGTGCCTACCATGGTGTAAAAGGTGATGTTGTCGTGCGTCGCATACACAATGTATCTGCCATCGCGACCTCCGCCGATCGCCATGTGCGGCACGGGAGTGCCGCTTCCGAATGAAACTAGGGTTCGGTCATCGCCGTTCAGCTGCCGAAGGGCCACCTCAATATCGGTCCAGCGCGGATTAGGCAGCTCGCGAGGGTCAGCGTCTTTGGGACCACACAGGTACTTCATAGCGCACGTTTTGTTTCGCGGCAGTTCCAAGTGTCAGGCTCCAACAGATCCCAATTTACGAACCATTGGTCGTGACTATGGTTGATCATTTTAGCCCGATTTCCCGCGTCATACTCTTCACTGCACCGTCACCATGAAACTTTGTCATGCAATCTCAGCATTTCCGTTTCCGAAGAACTTGGAAGGAATTCGGCTAAGAATTCGAGGGAAAGAGGAAAGCCTCAGGGCTAAAGCCACTGAGCTACAGCGGAGGGCAAGCTGGCCCACGATTAAGAAACATTTTAGATGGAAATTGGCGGATTTAAGCGTGGCGCTGTGCGCATTGGTGCTTACTCCTCGGCGGAGAGGGCGTCTATGCGCAGTGGAGTTGTTTGCCGGGGAAAACGAAGAACATTTCGAGCGTAATTTCTTGCGGAGGGGGATGGTGTGACTATGCGGAGCGCATGCAAATACGTATTTGGTCTTTTAGCCGGGTTGAGCTGCTTTGCTGGGGCGGCCAGCGCGCAGTTCAAGAACGGGAGCCAGCCGACGGAGTTGAACATTCCACGGGTGAGCCAGCGTGGAACAGTGTCGCAGCGGATCGGACTCTCGGATATCACGATTACGTATCACCGGCCGGCGGTGGGCGGACGGGAGATTTGGGGCAAAGTCGTGCCTTACGGAAAAGTGTGGCGGGCAGGCGCAAACGAGAATACGACGATTACGTTTTCGGACGATGTTTCCGTCGAAGGGAAACCGCTCGCGGCGGGGACGTATGGGCTGCACACCATTCCCGATAAAGATCAGTGGACGATTGCTTTCTCGAAAAATTCGACGTCCTGGGGCAGCTTCAGCTACGACGAGAAAGAAGATGCGCTGCGCGTCAACGTGAAACCGCGCGCGTCCGAACCGACGGAGCTGGTGACTTATACCTTCGAAGAGGTGAAACCGGATTCGGCGGCGGCAACGCTGCGCTGGGAGAAGCTGGCCGTTCCCTTCCACATTTCCGTGGATGTGAAAGCGGTGGTGCTGCGCAGCATCAAGAACGAGTTGCGAAACGTCGGCGGATTTACGTGGGCCGGGTACGACGAAGCGGCGCAATGGTGCCTGGACAATAATTACAATCTGGAAGAAGCGCTGAAGTGGGAAGATACCTCGATCCAAAATGAGGACCGCTTTGAGAACTGGGAAACCAAGTCGCGGATTCTCGACGCGATGGGGAAGAAAGAGGAATCGGCCAAAGCGCTTTCCACGGCGTTTGACAAAGCCACGGCAATCCAGCTCTACGTCTATGCGCGCGGCATCCAGCGCTCGGGAAATGCCAAGCGCGCGTTCGAGCTGTATCCCCTGGTTCCGAAGAAGGATGCGAACCACTGGGTCAGCCACCTGACACTCGCGCGCATCGAGTCGAACAAGGGAGACTTCCCAGCGGCCGCAAAAGAAATGACGCAGGCGATCAGCGGAGCGCCGGACGCGACGAAGCCGTTTCTCCAGCCACTGCTGAAGCGGCTGGAAGCCAAGGACGACATCAATAAGTAGTCGTGTTGCGGCGGCCGGATTACTTCACTCCGCGCTTTCCGTGGTGTCGCGCGGGAATGCGTCTGCATCTGGATTTATCTCAACTACCTCGTCAGGCAGGCAAGGATCGTTCAAATCGACGACTGTCATGCCCTCTTCCTTGTCAAGGGGCTTACTCCATGTAAACAGAAAGGATTCAAGCTTGATCCAATGGTAGTGTTTCACGCTTTCCTCCATGTAAAACTAGCCGAGCGCCGAGAATCAGGGCAGCTTAGCTTCCGCTGCTTCTATTTCCTTCCTGGCCCCTTCTAAATCTTCTTCAACCTTACGTAAATCATCTCGCATGCGGATCGCCTCGCTAACCACAGCCGGTGTTCGGAGTTCAGTGATCAAAGCGTTTGTCACCTCTACTTGCTGATTCAATCTTTTTCTTGTGGTATCCATCTGCTCTGTTATTAATGGCCAGATTGCCAGTCTGTCCTGTTTACTTGATACTTTGAGATAAATTTCTACGGAGGTTTCGACATATTCTAGGTGGACAATGATCTGGTCGGCTACCACCATCAGTTGCATTTCGGTGTAGTCTTCGGCGTTTCCAGAGCGTTGTGCATGTGAAGTCTGGCCGAATTGACGGAAGTCATTTTTGTAGTTTTCAAATTGCTGATTCCTAGTGTTCAATCTTTGCCAGCTTTCCTGCTTTGCTTGCGGCGCAACAGTATTCGCGCGCCCAAAAGACGATATGACCGTCAGTAGGAGCGCGCCGCAACTGACGATCAGCATCCAGAATTGGTAGCGCCGCTTCCGTTCCTCTAATGCTTTCTGGTAGTGTGGGAAATCTGGTCGATTACACCTCAGAATCTTGTTCAAGTCGCGGCGGCTGAGCTTTTCGTAGTCCATGACGGGCCCTCCTTGTTCCCACATCTGATTGGTACACTAAACTAAAGGAGTTGGCGAGCGCGTTCATAAGACTGAATCGATTGAATCGAGAGGGTGTACCTCACCTTTTCGGGTTTCCTTTTTGAAAAGGGGCCCATTCTTCCTCGTGTCTTCTTTCCCCAAGTTTTGATCAAACCTATCCCACAGCATCCAAACGACCTAATTACGCTTTGACAAATGGAATGTTTGTGTTATAATGGTTTTTTGTTTTGGGCACGGCTTCTACAGTGTCCGAGCATTCATGTTTGCCCGCCACGTGGCCCCCAATAATTTCCGACTAGCGCTCCATCCCCCGACTTCCTCCAAAGTTCCGTATATTCTTCCAAGTTCCGTATCCTCCAACTCCTTTATTTGCCACTCTTACGAAAACTGCCGGGTTGTACACCCTTTCTTCCCAAATCGGAACGCCATTCTCCTGAATGGCGTTTGGGCGCATCGCCAATCGGAGGTTGGCGTTCCCGGAAACTGCGAAGACGCCGGCTGGAAGCCGGCGCAACAAAATGGGCCCCTACGCGTGTGATAGCGCGGCGTGTTTGGATTCGGCGACGGAGGCGAGGGCGGCTTCGAGGACGCCGAGGCCTTCGTCGAATTGTTCGTCGGTGATGGCCAGCGGGACGAGGATGCGAATCACATTGTTGAAGGTGCCGGCAGTGATGGTGATGAGGCCGTGCTCGTAGCAGTATTTGGCGATGGCTTTGGTTTCGGTGTCAGCGGGTTCGCGCGTTTCTGGGTTGCGGACGAGTTCCATGGCGCACATACCGCCGAGGCCGCGGACTTCCCCGATCAAGGGCCATTTTTTCTGCCAGCCGAGGGCACGCTGCTCAAAATGCTTGCCGATGGTGGTGGAACGTGCGAGCAAGCCGTCTTTTTCGATGGTTTCGATAGCGGCAAGAGCGGCGGCACAGGAAAGAGGGTGACCGCAGTAGGTGCCGCCAAGAGCGCCGACGCCGGGGGCGTCCATGATTTCGGCGCGGCCGGTAACGGCAGCGATGGGCATGCCTCCACCCATCGATTTCGCCATGGTGATGAGATCGGGTTCGATGCCGAAATGTTCGGAAGCGAACCATTTGCCGGTGCGAGCGAAGCCGGATTGCACTTCATCGGCGATGAAGAGAATGCCGTGCTTGCGGCAAATATTCTGCAGCAACTTGAAATAGCCCGGAGGGGGAATGATAAAGCCGCCTTCGCCAAGCACGGGCTCGGCGATCACGGCGGCGACCGATTCGGGAGCGACGGAACGCTTGAAGGCGTCTTCGAGA
>Ga0209698_10001301_pt1 | contig 28723 bp, 30 predicted proteins | sample LitLauG_LLR_2012_FD_187203 | JGI IMG/M metagenome (GOLD analysis project Ga0209698, IMG submission 187203) | Freshwater sediment microbial communities from Pennsylvania, USA - Little Laurel Run_MetaG_LLR_2012 (SPAdes) (version 2) | ecosystem: Environmental > Aquatic > Freshwater > Creek >... | reverse complement strand
GGTTTCTGCGCTGACTCGTGACGGCTTTGTCTTCGATCGTGGCCGCGGCTCTCAGCACATCTACGGCGAGACGTTCGCACCGAAGGCGCTCAAGTCAATGATCGAACTGGAAGCGAAGTGGACTGAAAAAAACCTGAAACGCCTGAAGTTGCTTCCGTAGCGCCAATCGCATCTCGCTATGTTGCGATCCCATAGCCGCGCGGCCAGGCTGGACATCCTGAAGGCGTTCGCCAGGATTGAGCGCAAGTGCAGAAAGTAACGTATTTCCCTGACTTCACTCCGCCGCCGATAATATTCCATCGCACGAAAACTTTACAACTTGCTTGCGATTCGCCAATGACTCCGGCGCACCGGAGGCGCACTATGCCCATGAGGCGGTAACTGTATTTCGGCCGCCTTGAAGGGAACTTTATGACTGCTTCCGCATCCCAGGTCGTCTCTCTGCTCTCGCACCCGCTTGAGGCCGGCTGTCACGCCACAGGGCTCATCGTGGCCTCATTCGCTCTGCTCAGCGTATTCTTCGTAATTGATTTCGCGGTGGTAGCGCGGTGCATGGCGCTCATTTCCAACGGCCAACTCGCAGGAGCCGCCTCTGCCTTCGGCCTGATTGTCACGGGTGTCTTGGTTACAGTCTGGAAAATGGAGGAGCGTACCAGCCCGGACTGAAGGCCACGACTCACCCGTCCGCTTCAGCGCGCCGGCTTAAGTCCTACAGATTGACGCTGAGCGTCTCGGTGAATACCGATTCCGGCAGATTGATTCCGCTCAGCCGCAGCCGCTCCATAATCTTCGGCCGCACACCCGTGCCGCGGAAAATCCCCTGCACCTTGCCCGCGTCCGTCACGCCCTTGCGCTCGAACGTGAACACTTCCTGCAGCTCCACATGGTCGTCGTGCGCCTTGATCACTTCGGCGATGCTCACGATCTTTCGCGTGCCGTCCTGCAACCGCGTCACCTGAACCACCACCTTGATCGCCGACGCCAGTTGCTGCAGAATCACCCGCGTCGGAATCTCCAGATCCGCCATCATGACCATCGTCTCAAGCCGCGAAAATGCGTCCTTCGGCGTATTGGCGTGCACCGTGCTCATCGACCCTTCCACGCCCGTGTTCATCGCCTGCAGCATGTCCAGCGCCTCCGCGCCGCGGCACTCGCCGACGATAATGCGGTCCGGCCGCATACGCAGTGCCGTACGCAGCAGCGCGCGCTGATTAATGCCGCCCTCTTTGTTCAGATTCGGCGGACGTGTTTCGAATTTCACCACGTGCCGCTGCTGCAGTTGCAGTTCGGCCGTGTCTTCAATCGTTACGATGCGCTCTTCTTCCGGGATGAAGCGCGAGAGCGCGTTCAGCGTCGTCGTCTTACCGGAACCCGTGCCGCCCGAAATCAGAATCGTGGTTTTGCACTGCACGCACGCCGCGAGGAACTTCAGCATCGACGGCATCACCGTCTTGTACTGAATCATCTCGTCCTGCGTGATCACATGCCGGCCAAAACGGCGGATGCTGAGACACGGCCCGTCCAGCGCCAGCGGCGGAATGATCGCATTCACGCGCGAACCGTCCGCCAGGCGCGCGTCCACAATCGGCTGCGCTTCATCGATGCGGCGGCCCACCTGCGACACGATCTTTTCGATGATGTGGAGCAGATGCGCGTCGTCGCGGAACCGCACCGGCGTCTCCGCCAGCTTGCCGCCACGCTCGATATAGACCTTGTCGTGCCGGTTCACCAGGATGTCCGAAATGGATGGCTCTTTGAGCAACGGCTCCAGCGGCCCCAGTCCCAGCACTTCATCGAGCACTTCCTCGATGATCCGGTTCTGGTCTGTGGACGTCATCGGTACCCGCTCGTCTTCGAGCAGGCGCTCCACAACCCGTCCGATTTCCGCTCGCAGGCGCTCCTTCGGCAGCGACGCCACGCGCTCCAGGTTCAGCACCGTGAGCAGTTTCTTATGGATCGCCGACTTCAGCTCGAAGTTCCGGTCCGTCGGGCGGCCATAGTTCGGCGGCGCAGTTCGGCCCGGCGGCGGTGATGGACGGTTGGTTCCCACGGGGTATGTAACCGACAATTATAGCCAGCGGTTGTATTTCATTACGCTGAGCGCGGTAGGATGGCCTTGTTGGACGAGGAAAAGGATCAAATACCGGCGCCGATTCCGGACAAGCTCTTCTTCAAGATTGGCGAGGTCAGCCAGTTGGTCGGAGTGGAGGCGTATGTGCTGCGCTACTGGGAGACCGAGTTCCCCGGCCTTTCTCCGCGCAAGTCCTCGAGCGGCCAGCGCATGTTCCGCCGCAAGGACGTGGAACTGCTGCTCAGCATCAAGCACCTGCTCTACGATAAGAAGTTCACCATCGAGGGCGCCCGCAAGGCACTACAGACCGCCCCCAAGCCCGAGAAGACACCAAAACCCCAAGCTACACGACAAGTGTCGTTGTTTACAGTGGATGATCCCTTGCCCGGCATCCGCCGGGAACTTCAGGCGATCCTTAAATTACTACATTAGTCGCTTTTATTGGATCTTATCCTGCGCGACGATGGCCTCGTAGATCCGCTCCAGGTCGTCGGCTGAGTAGTAGTCGATCTCCAGATGCCCCTTGCCGCCCGCTTTCTCCACAATCCTGACCCGCGTTCCGAGCGCCGCTTCGAGTTCTGTGAGTGCGGCTTTGACGTTTGGATCCAGCGGCTTAGGCTCTTCCTTCTTGCGGCTGCGCCGGGGCGCGGCGTCGGCATCCGGCCGGGTGTAGTCTTCAATACGCCGGACCGACCAGCCTTCCTCCACGCACTTCACCGCCACGTCTTCCATCGTTGACTCATCGCCCAGCTTGAGCAACGCGCGCGCGTGCCCAGGCGAAAGTTCTTTGCTCCGCACCATCTGCTGAACCGTGGTCGGCAACTGCAGCAACCGCACGGCATTAGTGACGGTGGTGCGTTCCTTGCCGGTCTTGCGTCCAATCTCTTCATGACTCAGACCCAGCTCTTCTGCCATCCGGTGGAAAGCGACGGCGAGCTCGATCGGGTTTAGATCCTCACGCTGGATGTTCTCTACAATGGCAAGCTCCAACACCTTCTCGTCGTTGGCGGTACGGACAATAACCGGAACTTCCTTCAGCCCTGCAAGTCCGGCTGCGCGCCAACGACGTTCGCCGGCAATGATCTGCCAGCCGGCTTCATCCTGAGACACGTCCGGGTCCGTCCTGCGGACGATGATCGGCTGGATAATTCCATCGGTTTCAATGGATTGCGCGAGCTCCATAAGCGCCGTTTCGTCGAATTCGCGGCGCGGCTGGTTGGGATTCGGCGTCACCTTGTCGATCGGAACCACTTGGACGTACTTGTCGCGGTCGGACACCGTCGCAGGCGCGGCGGCTGGGGGTTCGGGTATCGATGCTGTTACCGCAATTGGCGGTGGTACGGGGCGCCTCGGCGGCAGCAGGGCGTTAATGCCCTTACCGAGCGCTTTTCGCTGATCGTGTTTGCTCATGGGTCAGAATCTCTTTCGCCAGCTGGATGTAAGCTTCCGATCCCTTTGACGCCGGGTCATAAAGAAGGATGGGCTTCCCGTGGCTGGGGGCTTCGGCGAGGCGAATGCTGCGCGGGATCACCGTCTTCAGCACCTCGTCTTCGAAGAATTCGCGGAGGTCGGCGGCCACCTGGCGTGCAAGGTTAGTCCGCTCGTCGTACATAGTGAGCAGAATGCCTTCAATTTCCAGAGGATGGCCGAAAGAGTCGCGGACGCGGTCGATCGTATCCATCAGGCTCGAAATGCCTTCGAGGGCGAAGAACTCGCACTGGATCGGCACCAGCACGGCATCTGCGGCGCAAAGGGCGTTTAGTGTGAGGAGGTCGAGCGCAGGTGGGCAGTCAATGATGATATAGCGGTACTCTCCGCGAATGCGGTGCAGGTGGTGGCGTAGGACTGCCTCGCGGTCGTCGGAGTCGATAATCTCGAGATTCACACCGATAAGATTTTTGTCGGCGGGCAGGATGTCCAGGCCTTCCATTTCGGTGTGCTGGATGGAATGCTTGAGCTCTTTGCCGTCAATAAGGACGTCGTAGAGGGTGTGCATGCCGTCGGTTTTTGGAATTCCGACGCCGCTGGTTGCGTTGCCTTGTGGATCGCAGTCGATGAGCAGGACTTTGATGTCATTGGCCGCCAACGCCGCGGCGAGGTTGACTGCGGTAGTCGTTTTGCCGACGCCGCCTTTTTGGTTGGTGACTGCGATGATTCGGGTCAAAGGGGGCTCAAAGTGGAATGGTGTAGAAGTTGGCCGGAAGTTCTCAATCTAGCATGTTTCACGTGAAACGATATGGATTTGGTGATCTGAAGAAACCCGTCTCACAGCTGCACCCATTTTCTGCGATGAACCGTCCTTATATTTAGCTGATCAAGAGAATATTTGTCGACCACAGCACTACTTCGGTATACGCTGTACTTGACTGTACTTGAATGTAGCGAAGGAATATCAACTTGGCACCACAAACACTGCAGGAATTAATGGAAGAATCGACGCATCGCTACATGAAGGTGTTGCTGGCCGATCTTTCGGATTCCGAATCAGAGCAGGTTAGACTGGCCTTCCAGCCGGTAAGATTCACTGCCGGGGCACGGCTCGTAGAGCAGGGCGAGTATCAGGACTGGCTGTACTTTGTCGAACTTGGGCGCGTCAGCGTCTCCCTGAGAAACAACTGCGGCCAGGAAACCCGGTTCGGTTCGTTAGGCGCCGGTGATGAGATTGGCTTTACAACCTTTGGCGACGAAAGATCTCCAGTGACCATAACCGCACTTGAGGTTCTGACGGTCTTTCGCTGCTCAAAATATACTTTGGACCACTTGATGCAGTCCGTCCCGCGGTTTGGTGCGAATGTCGGGCGGATACTTTGCCGGAGAATCGGTCACCTCGAGAATCAAATCTCCTCTTTTAGCGCCGCATCGGGTCGCGATCGCTAGCAGTCGCCGCATCGGGACTGCTTGATTACTCCGCGTCTGGCTCGGACCAGGCTGCATGAGGCGCACATTCGCCGCGTGCCATCGGCATTTCCGCGCGCAAGCACAGCGCATGGTTTGCGCAAGACACCGGAAGAGGCCCTGGATAGGCCTCGATCAATCACACACCTGGCCGCGTGCAGGCTTGGACGAGCCGGAGCTTACGCATGTCCGTGGACTTCCCTGAAAAACACAGCTCAGGCGACACGCGAACCCAGAACCTGCACCCCGGGGCCTTCAGGAAGCCACCAAAACTGGATACCGAATCATCCAACGTCTTGGTTTATGCCCTGGATCTTTCACGCTCGGGCCGCGTGCGGTCCTGACACACCCAAGGCCTCTTCCGCAACGCCTCCGTGAGTACAGACTCATCCGGAACATCCACGTCCACGGAGGAGAAATGTTTCACGTGAAACGAGAACCTGAGGCCGGAACTAACCCATGCGTTGGAGAAACACACTGAAAACCAATCAGCCAACGACATATCGCTTAACTCACCCGCGAGCCACGTTCGGGCCAGGAACAGCCCAAGAGTGCGTGCTTCCGCCATGCTCTCTGAATTACTGATCTCATGTGACCCTGTCGGGGGCAACCATGAGTCACGTCTCACGTCAAACAGGACCCGGACGCCCGGAACTGGCCTCAGGATCATGCCCAAATCAGCGACACTGCCGAGCCACCGGCAGCCCAAATACGAAATGGGTTCGAATGTGCACAAAGGTTCTACCAGGAACCTACCAACATAAGAGGCCAATGGAGCGTCGACGCGCAAATCCCAATTCAGCAGAGCGGGCTCACGAATCGTTTGCTGGACACCGCAATCCCACATGGGTTCTTCCGAAAATTGATTTGCGATTTCATGTTTGCAATGAGTTACCGTCAGCAAGAAAAGAGTGTTCGGCCACCGATGGCGCTACTCAAATTCTCATTTCCGGGCATGAGCGCTCACACTCATGAGAGTTTCGTCCGTGCAAGCTAACCCACTGCGTCCTGCTCACGTTTCACGTGAAACAGTATCGCGGGAAATATTGAGGGTAAGGTAAATATCGAGAATCGAGACCGCCGCCGGAGTCACGCCCGGGATCCGCGCGGCTTGGCCGAGCGTCGCGGGCTGAACGCGGGTCAGTTTCTCACCAACTTCGCGGGAAAGACCAGGCAAATTCAGATAGACGAAGTCGCGCGGGATCGGACGAGTGTCGGAACTCCCCATCTTCTCCATATGACGGCGTTGCTGATCCAAGTAGCCCGAATACTTAACAGCCGTCTCCGCCGTCATTAACACCCCGCGTTCGGGCGCACCACCCAGAATCTCAGTCGTCCACGCCTCCAGTTCGCCGATCTTACTCTCGGGACGGCGCAAATACGCCGCCTTTGGACCAGCTTCCAGCGCCCCAATCAGACGAGCCGTTTGTGCGCGCTTCCGCTCGAACAACTCCCACCGCTCCGGCGTCACCAGTCCCGCCCTGCGCCCAATCGGCGTCAGGCGCTCATCCGCATTATCGATCCTGAGATGCAGCCGGTACTCGGCGCGCGAGGTGAACATCCGGTAGGGTTCGTCCGTGCCCTTGGTCACAAGGTCGTCCACCATGATCCCGATATACGCCTCGTTCCGCGGCAGGATGACAGGTTCCCCACCGCGAATCGTCATCGCCGCATTCAAACCGGCTATCAGCCCCTGCCCCGCCGCCTCTTCGTACCCGGAAGTTCCGTTGATCTGCCCGGCGAGGAACAGCCCCGGCAGCTTCTTCACTTCCAGCCGGTGATCCAGTTCGCGCGCGTCCACCGCATCATATTCAATGGCGTAACCCGGCCTGATCATCTCCGCATCCTCCAGCCCGGGGATCGACGCAATCATTGCCGCCTGCACATCGATCGGCATACTGGTCGACATGCCGTTGACGTATATCTCGTTTGTGTCGAGCCCCTCCGGCTCCAGAAAGATCTGGTGTGAGGTCTTATCCGGGAACTTCACGAACTTATCCTCTATAGAAGGACAGTACCGCGGCCCGATCCCTTCGATCTGCCCGCTGTATAGCGGCGAGCGGCTGATGCTCTCGCGGACCACCCTTGCCGTCTCCGCCGTAGTCCGCGTCAGATAGCACTGGATCTGCGGGCGGTCGATCTTGTCAGTCAGGAACGAAAACGGCACAGGAACCGCGTCACCCTGCTGAGGCTCGAACTTCGACCACTCGATGGTACGGCCGTCAAGCCGCGGCGGCGTGCCTGTCTTCAGCCGCGTCCACGCTAGACCGAGGTTCCGGATTTGATCCGCCAGCACTTCGGACGACGCCTCGCCATTGCGCCCGCTGGAAAACCGCTGCTCACCGATGTGAGCCAGGCCCTTGAGGAAGGTACCTGTCGTGATGATGACGGCGCCCGAAGGGACGTTCCGGCCATCCACGAGACGCACGCCTTTGCATCGTCCGCCTTCGAGGATCAGCGAGGCAACCTCGGCCTGTTTGATATGGAGATTCGGCTCGCGCTCCAGCACATCCTTCATGTGGATGCGATACTGCTTCTTGTCACATTGTGCGCGCGGCGACCAGACGGCCGGGCCGCGGCTCGTGTTCAGCAGGCGGAACTGGATGCCGACAGCGTCGGTGACTTCCCCCATCACTCCGCCAAGCGCATCAATCTCCCGGACCAGATGTCCTTTGGCGATGCCGCCGATGGCCGGGTTGCAGGACATCTGCGCGATAAGGTCGGCGTTCATGGTGATCATGGCCGTGCGCAGTCCCAGCCGCGCACAGGCCCGCGCAGCTTCGCAGCCGGCATGACCGCCTCCAACCACAACCACGTCGTATGCGAGCGCCATTGATAACATTGTATCCGTGAAAGCACTGGTGATTGGATCGGGCGGACGGGAACATGCCCTCGCGTGGAAGTTGAAGAACTCGCCGTCGGTGAAGGCGTTGTATGCCATCCCGGGAAATCCGGGGATTGCCAGTGTAGCTGAATGCCATTCGGTACTGGATTATGTCCATTTCGTTGAAGAAAATGCCATTGACCTCACCGTAGTCGGACCGGAAGTTCCGCTCGTCGCTGGTGTCGTAGATCAATTCCGCGCGCGCGGCCTCGCCATTGTAGGACCGACCGCCGAAAATGCGGCGCTGGAAGGCAGCAAGGTCCACTCCAAGCGCTTCATGGAAAAGCTCGGCGTGCCAACGGCCCGCTTCCGCACTGTCACCAGCGCAGCCGAAGCCACCGCCGCGCTGGCCGACTTCCGCTATCCGGTGGTGCTCAAGACCGACGGGCTCGCCGCCGGTAAGGGCGTCATCATCGCCCAGGATCGCGCTGAGGCGGACGCCGCCATCGCCACACTACCCTGCCCGATGGTGATGGAGGAGTTCCTCGAGGGCGAAGAAGTGAGCTTCATCGTGCTGTGCGACGGCAAGCGGGCCGTGCCGCTGGAGCCATCGCAGGATCACAAGCGCGTCTTCGATGGCGACGAAGGGCCGAACACCGGCGGCATGGGCGCTTATTCGGATTCCGGGCTGATGGACGAAGCCATGCGCGGGCGCGTTCTCGATACGATCATCAACCCGGTGGTCCGCGCGACCGGCTTCACTGGCTTCCTCTACGCGGGCCTCATGATGACGGCTGACGGCCCGAGCGCGCTGGAATTCAACGTCCGGATGGGCGACCCCGAGACGCAGCCTCTGATGATGCGCCTCAAGAGCGATTGGGGCGAAGTGCTGATGGCGTCGGCCCGCGGGGCGTTATCGATGGACCGCCTCGAGTGGTCGGCCGAACCGGCGACGTGCGTCGTCATGGCATCGGGCGGGTATCCGGGTTCGTTCGAGACGGGAAAGAAGATCTCAGGACTGGATGACGTGAGCGGCGCGGTGGTCTTCCACGCCGGGACGAAACGAGCGGGCGACGATATTGTCACCGCGGGCGGGCGCGTGCTGGGCGTGACGGCGCGCGGGCCCGATCTGAAAGCCAGCATCGACACCGCCTACGAGGCGGTCGCGCAGATCCATTTCGACGGTGCCCATTACCGCTGGGATATTGGGTATCGCGGGCTTCGACGCTACAATAACTGAGGTGTGGGCACGTAGCTCAGTTGGATAGAGCGGTCGCCTCCTAAGCGGCAGGTCGGCAGTTCGAATCTGCCCGTGCCCACCAGAGTCACTTACGTTTGAGCGCTTCGAGGCCTTCGAGCGTGCGCGGGAAGTCGGAGCCGAGCAGGCGGGAGAGCGCGCGGTCAGCGAGCACCTTGCCGCCGGTCTGGCACGTGGGGCAATAATTGGTTTCGTTGTCGGCGTAACGGATACGCATTACCTTCTCGCCGCAGCGCGGACAGGGGAGTCCGTAGCGTCCATGGACGGCCATGTCCTTGCGGAAGGCAGTGACCTTTTCGGGGAACGCGCCTTTAGCATCGGTACGCAGACGATCTATCCAGAGCAGCAACGTTGAGCGCGTGGCGGCGTAAAGACGCTGCCATTCTTCGGTCTTGAGTTTCTGCGATTGGGCGAGCGGCGAGAGTTGGGCGGCGTGAAGGATCTCGTCGGAATAGGCATTCCCGATGCCGCTCAGGACCCGCGGATCGGTGAGCGAACGCTTCAGCGTGTGGTTCTCAGCAGTCAGAGCTTCACGGAAAACATCGAGGGAGGCACTGAGGACGTCGATTCCACCGGGGTCGAGGTCGGCAAGTGCCGCTTCGCCGCCGATCAGGTGCAAAGAAGCACGACGCTTCGAACCGGCTTCTGTGAGGGTGAGAGTGCCGGTGGGGAAATCGAAAGCGGCGAGGGTTTGGCGTCCGGCAAGTTTGCTTTGCGGCGGGCGCCAGTGCAGGCGTCCCGCGATCATCAAGTGGAGGACGGCGAACAACTGGTCATCGACACCAATCGCGATGCGCTTACCGATGCGGCGAACTTCGCGAACCGTGCGCCCTTCGAACGCGATGCCGGGTGGATCGACCGTGCGGAGTAAGAACGGGCCGGCGATGCGGAGGCGTTCGAGTGGCTGACCGAGGATACGCGATTCGAGGGCCTCGATATAGACCGCAATATCGGGCAACTCCGGCATCGGATTCAGTTAAGCGCGCGCGGCGGCGCGTTCTGACGCCAGCGCCAAGAGTTTGGGGAGCAGATCGGGCGGCAGGTGCAGGTTGTGGTTCTTACCGGTGCCAAGCGAGATCTTCGGTTTGTTAGCGCCATGGAAATCCGACCCGCCGGTTATGCCGAGCTGGAAGCGCGCAGCGAGCGTTGTGTAAAACGAAACGTCTTCCGGGCTGTGGTCGCTGTGGTGGGCTTCGATGCAATCCATGCCGAGTCCGGCGAGCTCTTCGGTGTAACGTTCGAGAGTGGACCAGTGGTTCTTTGCAACGCGCACGGGATGGGCGAGAGATGAGATGCCACCACCGGCTTTGATGCGTTCGATGGCCTCTGACATAGGGACATCGTGGCGCTGTACAAATCCCTGGGCGGCTTCGTCGAGATAAACGTCGAAGGCTTCCTGCAGGGTCTTAACGTAGCCCTTGTCGACCAGCACTCGCGCGAAATGCGGGCGGGCAGTAAGGGTCCGGCCCATGCCTTCCACTTCGGCCAGCGTGATATCGAGGCCGAGTTCCTGAAGCCGGGCGATCAGGCGGATATTGCGGTCGCGTCGTTGTTCCAGCAGGAAGTTGAGCCACTGGCGGAGTTCGGCCGAAGGCGGCTGAGTCAGAAAATATCCGAGCAAGTGCACGGAAGCGCCGTGGAATTTGGTGGAGACTTCAATGCCACAGAGGAGTTCGAGTCCGGCGTCACGCGCAATGGGAAGAGCAGTATCGAAGCCGACGAACGTATCGTGATCGGTAACAGCCAGGGTGGTGATGCCGGCTCGAACGGCTCCTGCGACCAACTCAGCGGGAGTGAGAGTCCCGTCGGAGCGGTCGGTATGGCTGTGGAGATCGATCATCCTCTGTGTTTCAGGCGCTGATATAGCCGCGCCGCGTGAGTTCGGCCCAGATGCGGTCGAGGCTCTCGTCAACGGTCTCGCGATCGGTTCGCACCTCTACATCGGGATTCAGCGGGGGCTCGTAAGGATCCGAAATCCCGGTGAAATTGCCGACTTCGCCGGCGAGCGCCTTCTTGTATAGACCTTTGACGTCGCGCGCGGCGAGGACTTCCACCGGGCAATTGACGAAAACTTCGACGAAATCGCCAATCTTGCGCTTCACTTCTTCGCGGGTTTCACGATACGGCGAAATGGCGGCAACCACGACGATGACACCGTTGCGCGAGAGCAGTTCGCTGACGAAGCCAATGCGGCGGATGTTCGTGTCGCGGTCCGCGCGGCTGAAGCCGAGACCCTGCGAAAGGTTGGTGCGGACGATATCGCCATCGAGCAGTTCGACTTTAGCTCCGGCGGCGCAGAGGCGTTCGATGATCCGGTCGGAAATGGTGCTCTTGCCGGCACCCGACATGCCGGTGAGCCAGAGAGTGAAGCCCTTGTGCGTCATTTCGAGTTGGACAAGACGTCGCGCAGCAGCACGTCCACGGCGCGTTCGGCGCGGCCATCGGCGGTGAAGTGAATGCCGCATTCCTTGTCGGCTTCCGATTCCCACCACCAGCGGCCGGCGCGCTCGCCTTCACCGGCGGTGACGGCACGCGTGCACGGATCGCAGCCGATGCTGGTGTATCCGGCGGCGTAGAGCGAGTGCTCGGGAAGTCCATTCTCGCGGGTGTACCGGGCGACGTCGGCGGCTGACCAGTCGGCAATGGCGCTGATGCGGAACGGGTCGGTGGAGCGGTCGACGATCTCCACGTTGGCGCGAGTTTCGCTCTGGCCACGGCGCAGGCCGATGAAATAAGCGCTGATACCGGGGTTGCGCGTCATGTAGCGTTCGAGCGGGCGCACCTTGCGGAGTTGGCAGCAAAGCATGCGGTTGGGGACCGACTCTTCGAACAGATCGCGGCCGTAGAGCGAAATCATGGATTCCACTTCGGCGGCGTCCGGGGTGATCAATTCGACCGTGGTGTTGTAGCGCTTTTCGACTTCGGCGATGATGTCGTAGGTGGCGGCGGGAAGGCGGCCGGTGTCGATGGTGAGAACCGGCGTGCGCGGCGCGATGCCGAGAACCAGATCGAGTACAACCAGGCCTTCGCGCTGGAAGCTGGTCAGAATGGCGAGGCTATCGGGGAAATCGAGGATCGCTTTTGCAATGACTTCGCGGGACCCAATTTCGCGGGAGCGTGTTTCGTCGGCGGAATCGATCTCGCTGACGGAGGCAAGCGGGTCCAAGGCGAATCTGCTTTCTGCCGGAAGGAATTGAGATGCATGGAGCGGGAGACGGGATTCGAACCCGCGACATCGACCTTGGCAAGGTCGCACTCTACCAGCTGAGTTACTCCCGCTTGAAACGGAACCTTCATTTTCCCCTGGCACGGGCCGGGTGTCAAACAAGCGGTCAGAGACTATGTTAACAGGTGGGTGATGATGGAGCACCTCAGACTGGTGACGCCGCTGCAACGGCGGCTGCAACCTCGACTGGCTGCCCCCCCCAACTACCAGACGGGGCAGCGATCGGCGGCGGGTCGAACCATCGTCGAACCTTCTTTGCAGGCGAAGGCGTTCTGGAATTGCGGGAGATTCGACAGCGGGCCGATGACGCGGAATTTCGACGTGGGGTGCGCGTCGCTCTGCACCTGCACGCGCAGGAATTCGGGGCCGGCGGCGCCGCCGCGCCAACGGGCTTCGGCCAGGAAGAATTGCTGATCGGGTGAGAAGCCGGTGTTGTCCACTGCGGCGGTTGGGGCCCGCGCGCCATTGTCGATGATCTTACGGAAGGCCAAGTCGCCGGCAAGGTCGCCGATAGCCTCACCGAGCACGAGACGGCCGTTGTGGTGGATGCCGGGCTCGATGAAGTGGAGCGGCGTTGCCGCCCATATCTCAATACATTTTCGCCCATGTTTGTGGCATAATAATGTCGGTAGAGCAGCATTATTATGCCGAGAAAAGGAAACGCATCTGAAGGAGTGCTGCTGCGAATCACCGTCTCCCGGCAATCGGCGGAGCTGTTGAACCAAATCGCCGCGAGGGGCATCTACGGACGTAATGATTCTGAGGTGGCCTCACGATTTATTGACAAGGCCCTGCAGGACTTTGTCGAAGTTCCGCGGATCTCACTGAGTCCGGTCCAAAGTCAGAAGCGGGCTAGCCAATGAGCGTCAAACCTGTCCCCGATAAACTCAAACAAGACGCGATCGTGGAGGCTGTTTTTGAAGCAAGGTTCGACACGACGACTCTTCAAGAAATCCTGTTCGCCCGGATAGCAGATCATCCTGCATGGGGAGCGTTCGAGCAACGGCGCCTGCAGGCTTCCGAAATCCCGAGCTTTGTCCGCGAGGCCGATCCTAACCTGCGTTACCAACCGGCCTTTGAGCTCGCTCAACCATCTCAGAACCGCGCACTTCGAATCGGCGCGCACGTGCTCTCATACCATCGCACGGCACCCTACGTTGGATGGGCAACTTTTCAACCCGAGCTGGACGCGCTCATTGCCGTGTTGTTTGAAAAGGCCGATCAGCTGGGAATAACACGACTGGGGTTCCGCTATATCAACGCACTCCGAAGCGATGTTCATGGAATTCGAGGCCTATCGGACCTAGACCTGACCTTTACGGTTGCCGAAGACACGGTTGTAAAAAGCGTGAATGTAAATTTCACAACCCCCGTTTCAGAGGATGCACTCTGCACTGTTCGTCTTGCCACTTCTGATCTAATTCAAGGCGTGGTGCCACCAAACACGTCGCTTTTGGTAGATGTCGATGTCTTCACAAAGGAACGTTACACGACAGCAAGCGAAAAGGCTGTACGGGACTGGGTCGAGGTTGCTCACAAAAACGAGAAAGAGCAGTTCTTCCGACTCCTGAAGATCGGGACAATTGAGGCTCTCAAGGAGAGGTAAATGTTTCTGCCGACTGCCGCTGCATCAATTGCAATTCGCACACCCGATTACACTCCGGGGCCGACGTCCCTTTCGGGCTCCGAAATATCGTGGGTACCATCTGCCCGCCGTCTGTCCGACTCTAAACCGGAACAGCTGATATACATCACCGCTCCTGTCAAGCCGCAGTGGTTCGCAAGCGTCCAGATGCGGTTGCGTAGGTCGGTTAAGCCCAACTCCCGCGCCGATAACGATCCAGAATGGATTAGCCAAGAAGTGGCTGACGCCGGTAACGCCTTCTTCGAGAAAACTGCCGATATACTGCCGGGAGAGCCGTTTATCTATCGTTCCAGCCTGGGCGATTTAGTTGCTGAATTCAGGACCGAGCGTGGTGCAATGACGACGGTCGTGTCGCCCGGTTTCTTGCTCCTCTTCGCTGTGATCGATGGCAAGCCAATAGAGCGCCAAGTACCCGAATCAGGCGACGTGCGGGCAGAACTCCAAGAGTTAAGTAGCCAATTACGCATGGATCAGCATGGCGCGATGGATACCGCAGCCTGACGCCGTCGGTCGCAACGAGCATATTGGGCGTCGGCTTTTCGATGAACCCATGCTTACGGGCGCGAAAGACCAAAAGCCATTTAACGGCCTCCTTGTTAACCACTTCCTTGAGACGCGCGACGAACAGGTTTCTGTCGACAGGCTCGGCAAATCAAGTGTCGACCGTTCTGTGGTCCGGTATCTCATGCCCTTGGCCGAATCCGCTGGGAGTGCATTCCTCTCTCCCAAAAGGTTTGACGGATGGACAGTGCTCCCCGCGCACCGCGTACAGGAGACCCAACAGTCTCCGTTGCAAGTCGTCGCGTCTCCCGAAACTAACAATCCCTATCATGCGCATATCCTCACTGAGAGTTTTCTCACTGCGGTCGAACAAGATAAAATGCGACGTCATCTGGTTGCCCTCTACCTCAGAGAACTGTTCACCAAACACGGCACCATACACCAAGCCGCCGAGGTAACTGAGACGACGGAGGATCAACCTAACTGGGTGTCGAAGTTCAAACATTCCGTCCTGCGTCTTTTTGGAAGATAACGACCCAGTATTGTCAAAATCCGGTTCATTCGTCGCCGACTTGCGCTTCTACCAAAAGCATTATGATGGAAGCCGAACGTGAGGTAGTGAATGGCGAAATTGGCGAAGAGCGGGCTGGGGCGGCGCGGGTTCCTCAAAGGCGCGGCAATGGGAGCGGGAGCCGCGGCGGCGGGAGTTGGAGCGCCGCAGGTTGCCATCGCACAGCAGGCAGAGCCGACGCGCGGCGGGGCACCGACAGCGGCGACGAAGGCGGCTGAGACCGGGACACCGGCGGCTGCCGAGGTGCTCACCGTCGGTCGCGCGGGTTCGGACTTCATGGTCGACGTAATGAAGTCGCTGGGGATTGAGTATGTATGCTCGAACCCGGGGTCGAGCTTCCGCGCGCTCCATGAATCGATCATCAATTACGGCGGGAATAAAGCGCCGGAGTTTATTACGTGCTGCCATGAAGAAGCCTCGGTGGCGATGGCGCATGGATTCGCTAAAGCCGACGGCAAGCCGATCGCGACAATGCTACATGCGCAGGTGGGATTGCAGCATGCTTCGATGGCGATCTATAACGCGTATGCGGATCGCGTACCGGTGTTTCTGATTGCGGGCAACACGCTCGATACCGCCGGGCGGCGGCCAGGCGTGGAGTGGCTGCATACGGCGCAGGATTTGGCAACGATGGTGCGCGACTTTATCAAGTGGGACGACACGCCGGTGTCGCTGACGCACTTCGCAGAATCGGCTGTACGTGGATACAAGATCGCCATGACGCCGCCCTACATGCCGGTGTTACTGGTAGCGGATGGCGATCTGCAGGAACAGGCGATTGAGCCGGATTCGAAGCTGCGCGTGCCGAAGTTGCCGAATATGGCGCCGCCGATGGGCGATCTGAACGCGGTGCGGGATACGGCGAAAATGCTGGTGGCGGCGGAGAATCCTGTGATCGTGGTGGATCGCGCGGCGCGCACTCCGGCGGGGCTGAAGCTGATCGTGGAACTAGCCGAGGCGGTGCAGGCGCCAGTGATCGATCAACTGGGGCGGATGAATTTTCCGTCGCGGCATCCGCTGAATCAGACAGACCGTGCGCGGGTGCTGGTAGGCGGGGCGGACTTTATCCTCGGCCTGGAACTGACAGACTTCTGGGGCACGGTGAACACGTACCGGGATCAGGTGCACCGGACTTCGAGGTCGTCATTAAAACCCGACGCGAAGCTGGTGAGCATCACGGCGGTGGATCTGTACGCGAAGGGGAATTATCAGGATCTCCAGCGTTATCCGGAAGTGGACCTGGCAATTGCGGGCGATGCCGAAGCGACGCTGCCGTGGCTGATTGAAGAAGTTAAGAAGCTGGTCACAGCGGAGCGAAGACGCGTTTTCGACGAGCGAGGGAAGAAGCTTGCGACGGCGCGGTTGCAATCGCTGGAGCAGGCGCGTACGGCCGCGGCTGTGGCGTGGGATGCGAGCCCGATCAGCACGGCGCGGATGGCAGCCGAAGTGTGGGCACAGATCCGGAACGACGACTGGGCTCTGGTTTCGGAAACGTCGTTCACGAGCAACTGGGCGATTAAGCTGTGGGATTTCACGAAGTATTCGCAGTACAACGGCGGCTCGGGCGCGTATGGCGTCGGCTATGGCGCACCGGCGGCGGTGGGCGCCGCGCTGGCGCATAAAAAGCATGGCCGGCTGTGCGTGAATATTCAGAACGATGGCGACCTGATGTACGGGCCGGGGGTGCTGTGGACGGCGGCGCATCATAAGATTCCACTGCTGAATGTGATGCACAACAACCGCGCCTATCATCAGGAAGTGATGCACATCCAGCGCATGGCGGACCGGCATCAGCGGGGTGTTACGCGGGCGAACGTGGGGACGACGCTGGAAGATCCGCATATCGACTACGCGGGGATGGCGCGGAGCATGGGGTTGTTTGGAGAAGGGCCGATTACGGATCCCAAAGATCTGGGGCCGGCGCTGAAGCGGGCGCTTGAAGTGGTGAGGCGCGGCGAACCCGCGCTGGTAGATGTGGTGACGCAGCCGAGATAGGAGACCGGGACGATGAAATTTGTTTTTTTGATTGCTGTGCTGGCTGGTGGAGCGGCGAGCGCTTCGGCGCAGGACGCCGAGAACGGGAAGAAGCTGTTTGCAAATTTCGGCTGCTATCAGTGCCATGGGAGGGAAGGGCAAGGAGGCGCGGCGGGTCCGAAGCTGGCGCCCAAGCCGCTCGCGCAGGCGGCGCTGATGAAATACGTGCGGAATCCAAGCGGGCAGATGCCACCGTATACGACCAAAGTCGTTAAGGACACCGAACTGGCGGATATCTACGCCTTTCTGAAAAGTGTTCCGGATTCGAAGGCGGCGAAGGATATTCCGCTGCTGAATCAATGACAGGCGCATGATAGTTATCCTCAGATTAATTGCCGGGGTTGCGCTGATCTGCTGCGCCACCCCGTTCCTGATTGAAGGGGGGCTCTCGCGGTATGGCCGCGGCGGCATCCCTGCGGACCCGGACTGGAGGCTGATCGCGATTGGTCTGGCGATGGCAGGAGCGGGCGGAGTTCTGATCCGGCCGATTAAGAGTTGGGGAAGGCGCTAGTTCTCGCGGCCGGGCTGCTGCTGAGTTCCGCCGGTACCTTGCCGGCGCAGAGATTCAGTCCACGTTTCGTGTGGACGTGCGGACCGCTGACGTTCAATTGCCGGGAAGGGCAACCGGTGAGAGGGTTCTGGTTTGAATCAGAACAGGCAGTGCGCGGGGAGCCTCTCACTTTGCGATTCGAGGCTGACGAGGAAAGCGGCTTCGAGCTTACGTTTGAATCGTTCACGGGGCGGCCGACTCCCGCAGAGCCTCACGGGCACAAACTCGCGCTGGAAACGATTCAGGTTCGGCCGGGCGAAGCGCGCGAAATTTACTATGGGACAAGCCCGATTCTGATCCGCACACTGGAGATTCATCCCATCGACGACCTGACGCTGACGACGGGGAGGGGGCTGAGCCATTGGAAAGCGGTGGAGCGCGACGCTGGACTTGAGTGGAGGTGGGGAAAGACAGCCAACGACGCATGCGCAGTGGAGTATCGCGACACAAAGGCCAGGTCGATTACCTTCTTCGCCGCAGAGGTGACCTATGTGACGGCGGGCGCGACATTCACTCCACCGGCTAACGAACGTGTGGCGCCGAGGGAAGCGGATAGCGGGTTGGCGGCTCGCGGCATAGATCGTCAGACGATCAGTTCCGGTTGCGCCTACGTGAAGACGGTCAGGGTGCGGACGGTCGACCGCAAGTAGGATAATGGTGCATGCAGCCGGATCTTTTCCGCTTGATATCGGACACGGTAGAACGTGAACTGCCGCACCTTCGTGCTGTTGCCGAGGAACGCTCCAGACAAACGCCGTTCGGGGGCGAGGGGTGGACGACCAAAGAGGAACTCGGACATCTGCTCGACTCGGCGGCCAATAATCATATTCGCTTTGTAGCAGCGGCCCTCAGCCCGGGAGAGTTTCGGGGTGCTGGGTACGCTCAGGATGCGTGGGTTACATTGCACGGCTATCAGGAAGTCCCATGGGATGAATTGATTGAACTGTGGCGACTCCACAACCGGGCGCTGGCAAGGGTGATCGGGCGCATCCCGGCGGAGCGCTTGGGTACTATTTGCACGATTGGCTCCGAAGCACCGGAAACACTGCGTTTTGTGATCGAAGATTACGTCTTGCACATGCAGCACCACATCGATCATCTGCTCGCGCGGGAGCGGATTACCACATATCCGGCTGCCCGGGATTGAGCCGGAGACAACAGGATTTACGATCCATGTTTCGAGCTCAATTTCGATCATTTCAACCGCGTGAACGGTCCTGTTTCTGTGTTAGACTCATCCTGTTCGCAGCTTGGCGGCACTGCTCGGACCGCCGATCTGCAAGTTCAAAAATCCCGGGAAACATCTGAAGCGGGGAAGGTCCCGCGTATTTAGGAGCTCGGGCTCCCGGAGGGGAAGTGTTGTCTTTGTGATTGGGGAAAGTCGAAATCCGTGGGATCTAATCAAGGCACAGCTCGAGAGGAAATTAAGCGCAGAAAGTTTTGAGAACTGGATTGCCCGGACCACGCTCGATAGCTGGGAGGGTAAGACCATAAGGGTGGGTGTACCCGATGAACCGACTGCACTGTTTTTGACTGAAGAGTATTTGGGGCAGATCCAGTCAATCGCCGCATCGCTCGGCCTTGGCATTGAAAGTGCTGAGTTTGTAGTGCCACAGATGCGGGCCAGGACACCTGGCCTCTCAGGTTTCCGCGAGAGCGCACTGCACGATTTCGAATCGCCAATCGCGCTCAATCCCCGATTTACCTTTGACAGTTTTGTTGTGGGAACCTGCAACCAGTTTGCCCACGCGGCTGCGCGGTCGGTAGTGGCTAATCCGTCGCGCCACTACAACCCGCTTTTCATCTACGGCGGAACCGGTATGGGCAAGACGCACCTGATGCATGCGATCGGGCGGGCTCTGCTCGCGCAGGGGCGGATGCGCATCGTATACACCACGAGCGAACGCTTCACGAATGAAGTTGTCACAGCGATTAAGCACGAACGGATGCCGCAGTTGCGGGCCCGTTACCGGACAGCGGACGTGCTGTTGATTGACGACATCCATTCGCTGGGCACACGGGAACGGACACAGGAAGAATTCTTCCATACATTTAACGAACTGCATGACGCACAAAAGCAGATCGTGATATCGAGCGACTGCCCTCCAAAAGACATCACAGGTCTGGTAGACCGCCTGCGCTCTCGCTTCGAGTGGGGGCTGATGGCTGATATTCAGCCGCCTGACCTCGAAACCAAGATCGCCATCCTGCAGAAAAAAGCAGAGGCGGAGGGTGTTCATCTCCCTTTGGATGTTTGCGCTTATATTGCGCAAAAAGCAAAATCCAGCGTTCGTGAGTTGGAAGGGGCGCTGGTGAAGCTGACGGCGTATTCCTCGCTCACGGAGACACCCATTACCGTGGCAATGACGCAGCAATTGCTCAAAGACATGCTGCAAAGGCAGGACCGCCGGATTACCATCGATGCGATTCAACGGGCCGTGGCGGAGCGCTATGGTATCAAACCGCTGCAATTGAAGGAAAAAAGTAATCGCAAAGAGGTGGTGACGCCGCGCCAGGTGGCCATGTACCTGGTGAAGGAACTCACCCAGGCGTCTTTGCCGGAAATCGGCCGGGCGTTCGGCGGCAAACACCACACCACGGTTTTACACTCGGTTACGAAAATTGCTGCTCAGCGCGGTGGCGATCCGGACCTGAACAAGCTCATCCACAGTGTGATCGACTCATTCCAATGAACTTAGCTCGATTTGCACACAGGGGGCAGTGGGAACCTTGTGAAACTCTGTTAAAAACGCGTGACAAGCCGAGTTGTCCGCTTCGGGCGCGGGTTCCTTCAACAGGTTGAAATGGCGGAAAGCTCTATTTTTTTGTATAATTTAGGTAGTCTTCCACATTTCAACAGGCTCTACGAATACGGTTCTTAGAGCATATTCATCTATACCGTCAGAAGAAGAGAGGAACCCGGGAAACACAGCCTCCGGAAAACACACCATGGAGTTCACGGTCAGTAAGGCGGATTTGGTCCGCGAGCTGGGTTTGTCTCAGGGTGTCGTCGAAAAAAAGACGACAATCCCGATACTGTCGAATGTTCTTCTGGAAGCCAAAGAAGACAGGTTGTACCTGACCGCGACGGATCTTGAGCTGGGGCTGCGCACGTCGTGCCCCGCAAAAGTGAAGAAAGAGGGCTCCGGGACGATTCCGGCGCGGAAGTTGCTGGATTACGTCCGTCTTTTGCCGGATGCCGATATCACGATCAAGTTCGGCGAGAATAACTGGGCTAATCTGACGTGCGGTCGCTCCCGGACGCGCATTGCCGGTATGAGCCGCGAGAGTTTCCCGGAATTGCCAGTGATGCCGGGCATAGTGGCGGAACTCCCCGTGAAGCAGCTTTCGGCCATGATCGCGCGGACGATGTTTGCGATCTCCATGGAGGAGAGCAGGTTTACGCTGAACGGTGCGCTCTTGCTGCTGGCCGACAAGAACATCACCATGGTGGCTACGGACGGGCACAGGCTAGCATTCGTGAAGCGAGACAGCGATATTGGCAATGGCGCGAATATCGCTTACCGGGCTCTGGTGCCACGCAAAGCGATGGGAGAAATCACGAAGCTCTCCGACGATGGCGGAGCGGATACAAAGGTCAGTTTTGGCGGAGATGACAACCATCTGTTTTTCCAGTTCGGGCCGCGGCTTTTAATTACACGCAAGCTGACTGGTAATTTCCCCGACTACGAGCGTGTTCTGCCTCAGGACAACACGAACACGGCGACACTCGCAAAGGATGAAGTAAAGGCTGCAATCGAGCGTGTGGCGCAGTTTGCCGATGAGCGGTCGCGCGCTATCCGCGTGCAGTTCATGCACGGTGAGATCAAGGTTTTTTCTTCGGCGCTGGAAACGGGTGAATCGGAGGAAAGTGTTACGGCCGATTATAACGGTCCGGACATGGAAATTGGCTTTAACGCGCAATACCTGCTGGATTTTCTGCGGGTGATCTCTCAGGACCAGGTGGCATTCGGCCTCAAGGATCAGAAGAGCGCCGGTGAACTCCGGCCGGTGGGCGGGGATGAGCAGGAGCAGTACCGCTACGTTGTGATGCCGATGCGCATCTGACAGTCTGCACAGCAACAAAATACAAAGACAGTACGAATCAGAAGTAAAAGAAGAACCCAGCTTTCCTATGGCAAATGATGTTGTAACACCGACTCCCGAGATCTACGATTCCACATCGATCAAAGTATTGGAAGGGCTGGAGGCTGTACGAAAACGGCCTGCCATGTACATCGGGTCGACGCGCGAGACTGGTCTCCATCACCTCGTGTGCGAAGTAGTGGATAACTCAGTGGATGAAGCTCTGGCGGGCTTCTGCACGGAGATCACAGTAACCATCCACATAGACGACTCCATTACCGTAGTCGACAACGGTCGCGGCATTCCGGTCGACATGCACAAGGAAGAAGGAATTTCGGCAGCAGAAGTGGTGCTGACCAAACTGCACGCCGGTGGTAAGTTCGATTCGAACAGCTACAAAGTTTCCGGCGGCCTGCATGGTGTGGGCGTCAGCTGCGTGAATGCGCTGGCGGAAAAGCTGGAACTCGAAATTTGGCGCGACGGCTTCACCTGGGTGCAGGAATATTCCAAAGGCGTCCCCAAAAAGCCTCTGGAACGTGCAGGCAAAGCAGGTAAGAAAACCGGCACACAGATCACATTTAAACCCGACGCCACCATCATGGAGGCAACGAAGTTCAACTTCGACACGCTGGCCCAGCGGTTGCGCGAACTCGCCTTCCTGAACAAGGGACTCCGCATCATCCTTACCGATGAGCGCGAAGAGCCCGAAAAGAAGGCGGAGTTTATTTATAACGGCGGCATCGCTGAGTTCATTAAGCATCTGAACCGCGGCAAGACTGTTCTGCACGATAGCCCGATCTACATGGAAGGCGAAAAGCCAGGTCCCAGCGGCATAGTGGGGATGGAGATCGCGCTGCAGTATAACGACGGCTACGGGGAAACATTGTTCAGTTTCGCGAACAACATCAATACCGTGGACGGCGGCACACATTTGAGCGGCTTCCGCAGCGCACTGACGCGGACGATAAATGCTTACGGGCAGCAATCGGGCCTGTTCAAAGATGTGAAGGAAAATCTCACGGGCGACGATGTGCGTGAAGGGCTAACCGCCGTCATCAGCGTGAAGGTTCCGCAGCCGCAGTTCGAAGGGCAGACCAAAGGGCGCCTCAACAGCGACATCGCAGGCCAGGTACAGCAACTGGTCAACGACAAACTGGGCGAGTTTTTCGATAAGACGCCGAGCGTGATGAAGAAGATCGTCTCGAAGGCGATCGACGCCGCACGGGCTCGTGAAGCAGCCCGCAAGGCGCGCGATCTGACACGCCGCAAAGGCGTGCTCGATTCGGGCGGATTGCCAGGCAAACTGGCGGATTGCCAGGAGCGAGACCCGGCGCGGTGCGAATTGTTTCTGGTCGAGGGTGAATCGGCCGGCGGCACGGCTAAACAGGGCCGCGACCGGCGCTTTCAGGCAATTCTGCCACTCAAAGGCAAGATTCTCAACGTCGAGAAAGCCCGCTACGACCGGATGCTGGGGCATGAGGAAATCCGCGCGCTGATTACGGCGATGGGTACAGGCATCGGCAAAGACGATTTCGACGCGGCCAAGCTGCGGTATCACAAAATCATCATCATGACGGACGCGGACGTGGATGGTTCCCATATCCGCACGCTGCTGCTGACGTTCTTCTTCCGGCACATGAAGGAGTTGATCGAGAAGGAACATGTCTTTATCGCACAGCCGCCGCTGTATCGGTTGAAGCGCGGCAAGAGCGAGAAGTACATCAAGAACGAAGCAGAATTCACGCGGGAAATCATGCGCCGGGCCACGGAGAATCTGACAGTGGATTATGGTGTGAACGGCACCGAGACGAAGGGGCGGGCGGAAGGCGGCGAACTTCGCAGCTTCCTTATGAGCCTCGATGAATTCCAGCAGATGTCGCATAAGCTGGAGCGCCGGCTGCGAGATTCGCGCGTTGTGGAAGTTCTGAGCAACGATGCGCTGAAGCTGGATATCAACGCGGATTTCAGCGACAAGGTGAATCTCGACACCCTCGCAGCGGCTCTGAAGACGGCGGGTATCGCCTCCGAGGTCCTGGCCGACGAAGAGCATTCGGCATTTTCGCTGACGTATCACGATTCAACCAACGCGCCGCGGCGGGTCAACATCGAACTGGCACATCAGCCGGAGTATCGGCGCTTCCGCCTGCTTTCAAAGCAGATTGCGAAGTTCAATCAACCGCCGTTCCTGGTCCTGCGCAACGACAACAAAGACACCATCACGAACTGGCGCGACCTGCTGGAGCACGTGAAGATGGAAGGCAAGCGCGACGCTTCAGTCCAGCGCTACAAGGGGCTGGGCGAGATGAATGCCGAGCAACTTGCGGATACGACGATGAATCCGGAGAAGCGGACGCTGCTGGTGGTGAAGCTCGAAGACCTGGTGGCGACAGATCAGATCTTTACGACGCTCATGGGCGAAGACGTGGAGAGCCGGCGGAAGTTCATTGAAGAAAATGCGCTGGACGTGAAGAATCTCGACGTGTAGTCGGCGCCGGCTTTCCCGCTACCTGCGGTCCGGAGCTTCGGGAACGGTTTTGAGGTCAGCTTCGGACTGTTCTCTGCTCTTCAGCGGCAGGATTTTGTCGGGGTCGATACGGACCATCATGTAAGTGATGTGATCGGGAATCTCGGTGAACCAGTGGCCGGTGCCCGCGGGGATGACGATCATGTCACCGGCCTTCAGGTGGTGCGTTTCGGGGTTCGTGATGGAGTCGCCGTTGAAGCCGGGGCCGTTCTGAAAGATGACGGTGCGTTCGGTGGCGGAGCGCTTCTTTGGGTTGACAATGCCGGAGCCGGTGACGAGCGTGGCTTCGCCGTCAATGACGTGGTACACCTCGCTGACCTGTTCGTGTTCGGCAACGAGGCCGGCGCGCTTGCCCTGCTCGACGGTGAGCTTGCCGCGGTGGACCATGCCGATGCCGACCGTGGCCTTGCCGAGGTCGATGTCGCGGACCTGAAGGTCGATCTGGTTGTATTTGATCTCTTTGGCCGTGTAAGCGTCGAGTTCGCTCTTCGGAATGTAGGTGGCCTGGCAGTTCTTGCACGTGGGCTGCGGGGTTTGCCCGAGGAGCGCAAGAGTCGCGGCGCTGCCCAGCAGCAGTCGTGAAATGAGTCGATTGTTCAGCATGGATTTATCTCCTTACTTTTACTGCCTCATATGGGTACGGTCTTTTTCGCCTTCATTGCAGAAGTACTCGAGAATATCCGAATCCGCCTGAAGCAGGTGAGTGACCTTGATTGAGAACGGCCGTGTGTACATTTTGGGATCGTCAAAGGTGATTTCGATATCCAGGTGGCCGAAATCGCGGCGGTGGAACCGCTCCGTCATGTTCATGGCCTCGCTGCGGGGGTGGCCTATCGCGTCCAGCCAGACCTTGTCGTTCAGCCCATTGGTCCCGACCACGAGCGTGTCGCCCTCCCAATGGCCCACCGAGTAGCCCAGCCACGAGGGCAAGGGATCCACTGGAAGCTTCCGGCCGTCAGTATAGATCTGGCGGCTCGCCATGTCGGCCTCCAGCATGACAACGATCAACCCCGGCGTCTGCACGATCTTTTGCACAAAGGGGAAGAGATTGGCTAACGGGATTCCCTGGGGCAGACAATTTGTCCCGGGGCGAGTGTCCATCTGGCTCTGACGCCGGCGCTGGAGGGCAACCGCTTCGGGGCGCATCGGCGAATCTTCGGGTCTGATGTCCTGGAGAATATCGAAGGCGTACTTTGAGGAGTTTTGCCTCTCCATTCCGGGCAGCACCAGTTTGTCGATGTCCTTGCCAAACACGCGCTCCTGTTCTTCCAGAGGCGTGCCCTGCACGAGCCAGACGCCGGACAGATCGGGTTTGCCGTCGCGCGTACGGGGGGCCTTCGCAGTGAGGTTCGGCTTGCCGTCGCGCGCCCGTGGCGTTCCTGGAGTAGGATAGTTCAGCCACTGCGCGGCACCGGGGCTCCCGGCGAGGACAACGGCCAGGACGACAGTCCTCCATAAGACGGGACGCATCGGTCTTCTCCTGTCTGCTTGTCTACTTACTTGTCGGCCAGACCACGCCCTGATCCTTCTTCGTGACCGGGGCGAGACCTTTGTAAACAAACTTCTGGACGCGCTGGCCTCGGTACGTTTCGGTGGTGTAGATATTACCCTTCGAATCCGTCTCGATGCTGTGTACACCGTAAAATTCGCCGGGCTGGCGGCCACCTTCGCCGAAAGTCGTCAACAACTCGAGGGACTGGCGGTCGATGATGTGAACCCGGTCATTCTCGCCATCGGCCAGGTAGATGTACTTCTGCTGGGGATCCTTTGAGAACGCAATGTCCCAGGCGGAGCCGGAGCCAAGGGTTTCCTTTTCGAAAAATTGTTCTTTGACGTAGGTTCCATCGGGGTGAAAGACCTGGAGCCGGTCGTTTACGCGGTCGCAGACGTAAAGCAGATTGTCGACTGACAGATTCGCACAGTGCACCGGGTTGCGGAACTGCTGCGGCGGCGGAGCGCTGGGGTTGTACGGGCCAAGGTCGACATCCTCGGGCTTGTGGCCGTAGGCGCCCCAGTGGCGTTTGTATTTGCCGGTGTTGGCGTCGAAGACGATGACGCGATGGTTGCCGTAGCCATCGGCGACGTAGGCTTCATCGGTCTTCGGGTCCACATAAATTTTCGCCGGAAGCCGCAGATTAGCGATGTCGTTGCTGCCCTTGCTTTGGTAGGGCTTGCCGAGCTGCATGAGAAACTTGCCTTCGGCAGTGAACTTCAAAACCATGTTGTCAGCGAAACGTCCCTTCACGCCGGCAACCTGTTCCTCGTTGAGTTCTCCGGGCTTGCCGTTCTGCGGACCACGGCCGTTGCCGCCGATCCAGACATTGTTCTTGTAGTCGACGAAGATGCCGTGATTGGAATCCGGCCAGTCATACCCCTGGCCGGGGCCGCCCCATGACGCGATCAGATTGCCCGCTTTATCGAACTCGAGGATGGGCGGCGCGGCCTTGCAACACTGCGCGACCTGCGGACTGGCAGCGGCGTGCTGTTCGCCAGGCTCGAGCGAGCCCCCGCGGTGGATGACCCAAACATGATCCTGAGAATCGACCGAGACGCCGATGGTCTGCCCCATGAGCCAGTGGTTGGGAAGCGGCTTGGGCCAAAGGGGATCGACTTCAAAGCGCGGCGCCATGACCGCGGCGGCGTCAGCCTTGCGGCTCAGCATAGTGGAGGCGGTGCCAAGGATCGCTATCGCCGCCAGAAACAACGCACCTGTTCGCAGGTTTCGATTCATAACACTCCTCTGTTCAGCCCCGCGCGATAAGATTGCGAATGCAGCGCGAGCGGGACAATTATATGCGATTTTCACGACGCGCTGCCGACGCTATGCGTATCCGCTTCCAATCCGCCCTTCTCTGCACCTGTTTGGGGTTCTGTCTTGCTTTCTCAGCGTCTGGGCACGAGATTCCGAACGATGCGACGGTGCAGGCGTTTTTCCGGCCGGAGGGACAGCGGCTGCACCTGCTCGTCCGAGCGCCGCTAAAGACGATGCGCGACGTGGTCTTTCCCGAACGCGCCGGGTATCTGGATATCGCGGCTTCGGAACCGCTGCTGGCAAACGCGGGGATTTTGTGGCTCGGAAACTATATCGATATTTACGAGGGCAACCGGCGGCTGGGGCGTCCGCAGGTGCTGGCGGCGCGGATCTCGCTGCCATCGGACAAATCGTTCACTTCATATGACGAAGCGCTGGCGCACGTGAACGGCGCGAGGCTTCCGGACAATACAGACGTGGTGTGGAACCAGACGTTCCTCGACGTGATGTTTGAGTATCCGATCGAATCGGATCGTTCAGACTTCGCGATTCGCCCCCAATTCGCGCAACTGGCGCTGCATGTCGTCACCGTACTTCGGTTCCTGCCGCCGGGCGGTGCAGTGCGCGCCTTTGAATTTCCTGACGACCCGGGGCTCATCCGGCTCGACCCGCGCTGGTATCAGGCCGCTTTGAGCTTCGTGCAGTTGGGATTCCGGCACATCCTGGAGGGCACGGATCACCTGCTGTTCCTGTGCGCACTGGTCATTCCGTTTCGGCGATTCCGCGCGCTGGTGCCGATTGTGACGTCGTTCACCGTGGCGCATTCGGTGACGCTGATCGCGTCGGCGTACAACCTTGGGCCGGACGCGCTGTGGTTCCCGCCGCTGATTGAAACACTGATCGCAATGTCGATCGTCTACATGGCGCTCGAAAATATTACGGGCGCGGGCACGGTGCACAGGCGGTGGATCATCACGTTCTGTTTTGGTCTCGTGCACGGCTTTGGATTCTCCTTCGCGCTCCGCCAGACGCTGCAGTTCGCCGGAACGCACATGCTGGCATCGCTCCTTTCATTCAATGTGGGCGTGGAACTGGGGCAACTCCTGGTGCTGGTGGCGCTGATTCCGTTGCTGGAGTTGCTGTTCCGCCGCGTGGTGGAAGAGCGGATGGGGACGATCATTCTTTCAGCGCTTGTGGCGCACACAGGGTGGCACTGGATGCTGGACCGCGGCGAGCAACTCGCCCGGTATCATTTCACGTGGCCGGAGCTGAATGCAGCGTTTTTCGCGGCGTTGCTCCGTTGGGCCATGGTGGCTGTGGCAATGGCGGCGGCGATCTGGCTGGTCTCGGCGATCCAGCGGGGTTTGGCTGCGCGCAATCGGACGGAAGCCTCCAAACCACCGCAAACGGCGTGAATCCGGCTGCCGCAAGAATCCGCTTTGCCCGGTGTGATATGACTGAGTGAACGGCCTCGAAGCATTCCTGCGGGCTATCCGAAGTACAGGACCGAATTCTCAACGTCCTCCGCACGTGTTTCCTGCCAAAGAAAGGATCTCCCGTGGAGTCCGGCAACCGGAAGCTAATCCGTCCATCGTTTAATGAGTTCAAAGAGAAGGCAGATTCGCCCCGTAAATCCGGTGGCGCGCCGGTGCAGAAGCGGCAGATCCCGCCCGACCAGACGAACGCCGAAAATTTTTACTACGTCAAGCAGATGCAGTCGAAGACACCCATGGTGATCACGCTGCGGGATGGCGAGGTGCTGCACGGGTACATCGAATGGTACGAC
>Ga0209698_10001300_pt1 | contig 28738 bp, 23 predicted proteins | sample LitLauG_LLR_2012_FD_187203 | JGI IMG/M metagenome (GOLD analysis project Ga0209698, IMG submission 187203) | Freshwater sediment microbial communities from Pennsylvania, USA - Little Laurel Run_MetaG_LLR_2012 (SPAdes) (version 2) | ecosystem: Environmental > Aquatic > Freshwater > Creek >... | reverse complement strand
GCTGGATCACGCCGCGCTCGGTGCTGCGCCGCGTGATCCAGCAGTACACCGACCGCGGCTGGGCGCCGGTGGTGGCGCCGGAACTCGAGTTCTACCTCGTCGCCAAGAACGCCGATCCCAATATGCCGCTCACGCCCCCCATTGGCCGCAGCGGACGTGCCGAGACCGTGCGGCGCGCCTACAGCATCGACGCCGTCAACGAGTTCGATCCGCTGTTCGAGGACGTGTACGACTATTGCAAGGCGATGGAGCTCGACGTCGACACCCTCATCCACGAAGTGGGCGCGGGCCAGATGGAAATCAATTTCCTCCACGGCGATCCCCTGCAACTGGCCGACCAGACCTTTTACTTCAAGCGCACCATGCGCGAAACCGCGCTGCGCCACGGCATGTACGCCACCTTCATGGCCAAGCCCATGGAAGGCGAGCCCGGTTCGGCGATGCACATCCACCAGAGCCTGATCGACAAGGAGACCGGGCGCAACATCTTCTCCAACCCGGACGGCAGCCCCTCCAAGCTCTTCAACCACTACCTGGCGGGCCTGCAGAAATACATGCCCGCCGGCATGGCCCTGGTGGCACCCTATGTCAATTCCTACCGGCGCATCGTGCGCCACGGCGCCGCGCCCATCAATGTGCAGTGGGGCCACGACAACCGGACGGTGGGTTTCCGCATTCCGGGCGCCACGCCGGAGAACCGCCGGGTGGAAAACCGGGTGATCGGCGCCGACGCCAACCCCTACCTGTCGATCGCCATCACGCTGGCCTGCGGCATGCTGGGCATCGAGGAACAGCTCGAGCCCACGCCGGAGAGCGCAGGCAGCGCCTATGCGCTGGACTACGAACTGCCGCGCAGCCTGTCCGAGGCCATCACCGAGCTGCGCGACAGCAAGTCGCTCCACCGCGCGCTGGGCCAGGCATTCATCAACATCTACACCTCGGTCAAGGAACTCGAGTACGCCGAGTTCATGAAGGTGATCAGCCCCTGGGAGCGGGAATACCTGCTGCTGCACGTTTGAGAAGGAAGCCATCATGACCACGCGGGAAATCGACACCCGGCCAGCCTACGACACCGCCGCCCTGCAGCGCGAGGACAGCAGCCACTACCTGCACCCGTTCACCGACCACAAGGCGCTGTCGGGCATGGGCGCGCGAGTGATCGTGCGTGGCGACGGCATCTACGTCTGGGACAGCGAAGGCAGGAAGATCCTCGACGGCATGTCGGGGCTCTGGTGCGTGAACGTGGGCTACGGGCGGCGGGAGCTGGCCGAGGCCGCGTACCGGCAGTTGCTGGAACTGCCGTTCTACAACAGCTTCTTCAATACCGCCAACGTGCCCGCGATCAAGCTGGGCACGGCGCTCGCGCAGGTTGCCCCCGAGGGCTTCGAGCACGTGTTCTACGCCGGCTCCGGATCCGAGGGCAACGACACCGTCGTTCGCATGGTGCGGCGCTACTGGGACATCGAAGGCCAGCCGCAGCGCAAGGTCATCATCGGCCGCCACAACGGGTATCACGGCAGCACAATGGCGGGCGCCTCGCTTGGGGGCATGCGCGGGATGCACGAGCAGGGTGACCTGCCCATTCCCAATATTGTCCACATCGAGCAGCCCTACCACTTCGAGAATGGCCGCGACCTGCCGGCCGACGAATACGGCCTGATAGCGGCGCGCCGGCTGGAAGAGAAGATCCTGGAGCTCGGACCCGAGCGGGTGGCGGCCTTCATCGGCGAGCCGGTGCAGGGCGCTGGCGGGGTGATCATTCCCCCTGCCACCTACTGGCCGGAAATCCAGCGCATCGTCGACAAGTACGGCATCCTGCTGGCATCGGACGAGGTCATCTGCGGCTTCGGCCGCCTGGGCCACTGGTTCGGCGCCCAGCGCATGGGCACCCGACCCGACCTCATCACCTTTGCCAAGGGAGTCACGTCGGGCTACATACCCATGGGCGGCGTACTGGTGGGCAGCCGCGTCGCGCATACGCTCATCGACAAGGGCGGGGAATTCAACCACGGCTTCACCTACAGCGGCCACCCGGTGGCCTGCGTGGTGGCGCTGGAAAACCTCGCCATCTTGCAGCGCGAACACCTGGTCGAGAAGGTGCGCGACGAGACCGGACCCTACCTCAAGCAGAAGTTCGAGGCCCTGGGCGATCATCCGCTGGTGGGCCTGGCCGAATCCTGCGGCCTGGTGGCCGGCCTCGTTCTCGTAAAAGGCAAGAAACCCATCGAGACCTTCGATCCGGACCTGGGCGTGGGCATGGTCTGCCGCGGCCACATGTTCCGCAACGGCATGATCATGCGCGCCGTCGGCGACCGCATGATCATCGCGCCGCCGCTGGTCATCACCCGCGGGCAGATCGACGAAATGATCGCCCTCATCCGCCATTGCCTGGACGAGACCCACAAGGAACTCAAGGCGCGCGGCTGGGTTTAGGCACGGCGACCGATTGCGTGCCCTGCAAGGGGCCGGCCCGTCGCGTCCATGCCGTCCGCGGCCTGCACGCCAGCGCCGAAGTGCGCGACAATGCGCGCTGAAGGAATAAAGACGCTCCTGTTGGATACCCACCTGCCGCCCTCGCTGGACCCGCCCGGCTCTCCCATGGCCGTGCTGCGCAGGGTCTTCGGCTACTCCTCCTTCCGCGGCGAACAGGGCCAGATCGTCGATCACCTCGTGGCCGGCGGTGACGCCCTGGTGCTCATGCCTACGGGCGGCGGCAAGTCGCTGTGCTACCAGATACCGTCGCTCGTTCGGTCTGGCACGGGCATCGTCGTCTCACCCCTGATCGCGCTCATGCAGAACCAGGTCGATGCCCTGCTCGAACTGGGCGTGCGCGCGGCATTTCTCAATTCCACACTCGACCATGATGCGGTCCGGCAGGTCGAAAGCGCGCTGCGCCGGGGCGAGCTCGACCTGCTCTACGTTGCGCCCGAGCGCCTGCTCACCGACCGCTGCCTGGCGCTGTTCGACAGCGTGGACATCGCCCTGTTCGCCATCGACGAAGCCCACTGCGTATCGCAGTGGGGCCATGATTTCCGCCCGGAGTACAGCGCGCTGTCGGTACTGCACGAACGCTGGCCGCGGGTACCGCGCATCGCGCTCACGGCAACGGCCGATGCCGCGACGCGAGCCGAAATCATCGAGAAACTGGGGCTGGGCAGCGCGCGCGTCTTCGTCTCCAGCTTCGACCGCCCCAACATCCGCTACCGCATCGTCGAAAAAGACGACGCCCGCCGCCAGTTGCTGCAGTTCATCCAGGAAGAGCATGGCGGCGACGCCGGCATCGTCTATTGCCTGTCACGCGCCAAGACCGAGGACACGGCCCGGTTCCTGGTGTCGCACGGCATTGCGGCACTGGCCTACCACGCCGGCATGGATGCGGCCGAGCGCAGCGCCAACCAGGCGCGCTTCCTGCGCGAGGATGGCATCGTCATGACGGCCACCATCGCTTTTGGCATGGGTATCGACAAGCCCGATGTGCGTTTCGTCGCGCACCTTGACCTGCCCAAGTCCGTCGAGGGCTACTACCAGGAAACCGGCCGCGCGGGCCGCGATGGCCTGCCGGCCGACGCCTGGATGGTCTACGGCCTGCAGGATGTCGTGCAGCTGCGCCGCATGATCGACGAATCCGGTTCCGACGAGGCGTACAAGCGGCTCTCGGGCGCCAAGCTCGATGCCATGCTGGGCCTTTGTGAAACCAGCGAGTGCCGCCGCGTGGTGCTGCTGGCGTATTTTGGCGAGCGTTCGGCGCCCTGCGGCAACTGCGATGTCTGCCTCGAACCGCCGGAACTCGTCGATGGCACCGTCGCAGCGCAAAAGTTGCTGTCCTGCGTATACCGGCTGTGGAAGGAACGCGGCCAGCGCTTCGGCGCGGGCCAGGCCATTGATATCCTGCGCGGCAAGGTCACGGAAAAAGTGAGCAAATGGCGTCACGAGGAGCTGTCGGTCTTTGGCGTGGGGGCCGATCTTTCCGAATCGGCCTGGCGCGGCGTGCTGCGCCATCTGATCGCCCTGGGCGTGATGGAGGTCGACCATGAATCCTACGGTACCCTGGTCCTTACCGACGCCAGCCGCGCCGTGCTCAAGGGCGAAAGGCGGCTCCTGCTGCGGCGCCAGACCCTGCAGGGCACTGCCCGCAACGCCCGGGTGCCGCGGGCCACGGCCGCTGCGTCCGCGGCACTCGCAGGGGATGCGCAAGCGCGCTTCGAGCGCCTGCGGGCCTGGCGTGCCACCACGGCCCGATCGCACGGCGTGCCTGCCTACGTGATCTTCCATGACGCCACGCTGCGCGAAATTGCCCAGCGCGAGCCCGCGTCGCTTGAAGAACTGGGCGAGATCAGCGGCGTTGGGACACGCAAGCTCGAATCATATGGCGGGGCCATACTGGAACTGCTGGGCGGCAGCCCGCACGGCCCCTAGGCTCTGTTCACACCATGGCGATGGCGTGCAGTCCACACGGCGTGAACTGGCCCTGACCCGGCGCCGGGCAATCAGCGCAGCGAGCGGCCGCGCGTATCGAACAGCAGCTTGACGTCGGCGGGGTGCGTGCACCGGTGCAGCTGTTCGCGGAACTGCGCGTCCGAGAACATCTGCGAGGCCTCCCCCAGTATGCGCAGATGCACCTCGCTGGCGGCCTTGGGAACGAGGATCACGAAAACATCTTCCACCGGCTTGCCGTCGGGCGCATCAAAATCGATGGCTGCGCCCAGGTGCAGGTACGCAATCCGGATCTGGTCCATGTTGTCTATGCGGGCGTGCGGAATGGCCACGCCCTGGCCCATGGCAGTGGAGCCGATATGTTCCCGGTGCAGCAGGCTGCGCAGAACGAGATCACGGCTGACGCCGTGCACCCATTCCATGTGCTGGCCGATCTGCTCCAGCAGTTCGAACTTTCCCGGTGCTTTTACCTCAAGGAGGATGTCGCGGGGCAACAGCATCTCAGCGAGCGTGCGCTTGTCGGGCCTGCCGTCCATAGCCGATTGACGGCGGCCAATGCCGATCATGTCGCTCATGAAGGTCCTGGCGGAAGTAGTAAGGTTGGCAGGCATTTTCGCAATGCGGCGGCTGGCTGCGGTGCCCGGATGCTAGCCAATTGCGCGCCGGCAAATCGTCGATCCGGGAAAAAATTTGTAAAAGTTTCGCAAAAAGGCGGACCTTGCCGCGGGCGACGGCGCCTGCCACGCCGCAGGAATGCCAGGTGAGGTTCGCGCCGGTCGCGCAGACGCGGCCCCGCGGCGCCCGTTTGGCGGACCGACGGTCTGCGCCACCGCACGCCGGGGATACCGCGGGTCCGGAGGGCGTGGCGGGCGAATACACTCGTCCTCGCCGAAACCTGTGCGCGGGCCCGGCGCGCCGGGTTGCGGGCCGTTCAAGGCAATTTAAAAGGGGAAAGCATGGGGATGGTATCTCTGGCGGCGCTGCAGTTCCGCCACAGCTGGAACGTCGACGAGAACATCGCCACCGCCGAGCGGCTCGTGCGGCAGGCCGCGGGCCAGGGCGCCAATGTGGCGCTGATATCCGAACTCTTCGAGACGCCGTATTTTTGCGCCGTCGAGAACATCGACTACCTGCAACTGGCACGGCCGCTGGCGGGGCATTCCACGGTGGAGCACTTTCGCGGGCTCGCGCGCGAACTCGGCGTCGTCATCCCCGTATCGGTATTCGAGCGCGCGGGGACCACGCGCTTTAATACCGTCGTCGTGGTCGACGCCGATGGCAGCATCGCCGGCATCTACCGCAAGAGCCATATCCCGCAAAACCCGGGCTACGAGGAGAAGTACTACTTCTCGCCGGGCGACACGGGCTTCGCGCCCATCCCCACGGCATTCGGCCGCCTGGGTATCGCCATCTGCTGGGACCAATGGTTCCCGGAGGCGGCGCGTGCCCTTGTGCTGCAGGGCGCCGAGTTCCTGCTCTACCCCACCGCCATCGGCAGCGAGCCCAAGGCCCCGGAACTCGATTCCATGGAGCACTGGCGCATCGTCATGCGCGGCCACGCGGGCGCCAACATGGTTCCGGTGGTGGCATCGAACCGCATCGGCACGGAATCGACGGGCGACGTCACCATGACCTTTTATGGTTCTTCCTTCATTGCCGATCATACGGGTGCGCTGCTCGCGTCGGCCGACCGCTGCAGCGAGCAGGTTCTGGTGGCGCGCTGCGACCTTGACGAGTGCCGCCGCTACCGGGAAAGCTGGGGGTGCTTTCGCGACCGCCGGCCCGACCTGTACGGGGCCTTGGGAACCCTGGACGGATCAAGCGGGAACCGGCTGCTGAAATGAAACCGCGGATTTGGCGTGGCCTGGCCGATCGCGCGCTGCAGCGGGGCAGGTCAGGCCGTCGCCGACCTCACCGTGCAGGAGCGGCTGCGGCGCCCGGCGCGGGCATGTCCGGCTGCAAGGCACCGCAATCGGCTTTGACGAAACGGTTCTCCATTTCACTGTGGATTGCGTGGGCCTCGCCGTTTGGCAGCGTGAGCGACGTGTCCGAGTTGATCCTGATCAGCTCGCTGGCGAGCACCACATCGATGGTGGCAGTCGAGCGCGTTCCCTCGGAATTGCATACCTTCTGCGTGACCAGATGGTGGGCATCACGACGCACGGTCTTGGAGTCGCAGCCCGGCTCTGCCGGGGAATCCGGATTGAAGTCAGCGGCCATTGCGGCGCTGATGCACTCGCGCGGATTGCCCTGCGCGCTGTAGTGCGGATCATTTTGCGCGGCAGACGCAAGCATTTCCCTCGTCTGGCGCTGCCCCGCGGCTAGCGCTTCGGAAAACTGCGATTTGCGATTGCCGTCCACTTCGACCTTGACGATGCGCTGCTCCCACAGGCCCGGCCGCATGCCATCGGCCGCCCGGGCGCCGGGTGGGGTCGCCATTGCCAGTACGCCTATCAAGCCGCCGATGCAGCAGGTTCTTCTCATGATGGACGCCTCGAGCTGCCGCAAATCAAGGGTGTTCCCTTATCTGGACGGGAACGATAACCCAATCGTGGCCATTGGGCCACGTGTGCTGGGCCGGGTCCTGCCCGGACAATCGGGCCCCGCCCGCGCTCATCCCAGCAGATCCCGCAGGCGGAACCATGCCATGGCAAGCACCAGTGCCGGCGTGCGCAGCGCGCGGCCGCCGGGGAATCTGCGGTGCCTGAGGCGCGCAAACAGGTCGAAGCGGTCCGCACTGCCGCGTATCGCCTCGGCGGCCACGCGTCCGGCCATTCCGGTGAGTGCCAGGCCATGACCCGAGAAGCCCTGCAGGTAGTAGATGTTGGGGTCGATGCGGCCGAAGTCGGGCGCGCGGTTCACGGTGATGTCGACGAAGCCGCCCCAGGAATATTCGATGGGCACGCCCGCCAGCTGGGGGAACACCGCCACCATGCGCTCGCCCATCGATGCGGCCAGGTTGCGCGGCGCAATCGTCGAATAGCTGACGCGGCCGCCAAAGAGCATGCGGTCGTCGGCCGACAGCCGGAAGTAGTCGAGCACGAACTGCGTATCGCACACGGCCGAACGGCTGGGAATCAGCGCATCGGCGCGCGCCCTGCCCAGCGGCGCGCTGGCGGCGATGAAGGTGCCCACCGGCATGATGCGCTCGTTCAGTTGCGGCACCAGTCCCTCGAGGTAGACATTGCCCGCCAGGAGCACGTGACGGCAGCGCACCGCGCCCCGCGCCGTATGAACGACGGGGGCGGCACCGCGATCGAGCCGGAGCGCGCGCGTGCGCTCGCGGATGCGCACGCCCAGGCCGGCGGCGGCACGCGCCAGGCCCTGGGTGTAGAGCAGGGGATGCAGATGGCCGCCGCGCGGGTCGTGCGCCACCGCCCGGTAGCGCGCACTGGCAATCCAGTCCTGCACTGCCGCGCCCTCGTAGAACTGCATCCCGGTGTAACCGAACTGCTGCTCCAGCTCCGCGGTTGCGGCAAGCAGTTCCCGCGCGCGCCGCGGCCCGACGGCCGCCGCCAGGTAGCCCGGCTGCCAGTGGCAGTCGATCGCGAATGCATTGCGCCGTTCGTGGATCAGTTGCACGGCCTCCACGGTCATGTCCCAGACCGCGCGCGCTGCCGTGTCCCCCAACTGGCTGCGCACCAGCGACATGTCGCAGGCCAGGCCATTGAGCGCCTGGCCGCCGTTGCGGCCCGAGGCGCCCCAGCCCACCTGCATGCCCTCGAGCACCACGACGTCGAGGCCCGCGCACCGCAAATCGATGGCCGCCGAAAGTCCGGCCAAGCCGCCGCCAACGATGCAGACGTCGCAGTCCGTGTCGCCTGACAGCGGTTCAAAGTTCAGGTCGGCCGCAGCGGTGGCGACGTAGTAGGAATTGCGGGTGAGGTGGTCTTCGGAGGCGAGCATGGATGGGACGCTGCAGAGGCGGGCCGCGCGGGCGGCCATTGCGCGGAAAGGCGGAACGGCTCTGCGGCAGGCGCATTCTTGGCCTCACACCGGTCCGTGTCCAGCGCCACTTTATACTTTATCAATAGGACCACTTTTTTGGGGGCATCGCACTGCATCCGGGTGAAAGTGGTACTGTTACGACGTTACCGTTTACGTCAGACTTGGTGCGTGGGGCTGGCTGGGCCGGTCAGCCGCCATGACCCCTACCGAATCGCCTCAACGAGCTTTTTACCGTGACCGCTGCAAGTGGGCCGATGAACCTGCCCTTCGTGATGATTCCCTGTGACAACCGCCTCATCGGTGGTCACTACTACCACGCCCTGGGACGCAAATACGCCGACGCCGTGCGCCTGGCAGCCGATTGCCTGCCGCTGCTCGTGCCCACCGGCGGAGCGCGCGAACTGCAACCCTACCTGGAAATGGCCGACGGCATCATGCTCACCGGCTCGCCGGCCAACGTGCATCCGTCGCATTTCGGGCAGGACGTTCGCGACCCGTCACTGCCGCTCGACCAGGAGCGCGATTCGGTTACGCTGCCGCTGGTTCGCATGGCAGTCGAACACGGCATTCCCCTGCTGGCCATCTGCCGCGGCTTGCAGGAAATCAACGTTGCCATGGGCGGCACGCTGCATCAAGCCATCCATGAGGTTCCGGGCAAGCGCGATCACCGCGAGAATCCGGACCTGGAACTCGAGGACCAGTACGGCCCGTCCCACGAGGTGAACATCGCCCCCGAAGGCCGCCTGATGGGCATACTGGGCCGCTCCCGCATAAGCGTCAACTCGCTGCATGGCCAGGGGATCGACGCGCTGGCCCCGGGCCTGGTGGCCGAGGCGGTCTCGCCCGACCACATCATCGAGGCGGTGCGCGTCGCCGCGCATCCGGGGTTCTCGCTCGGATTGCAGTGGCACCCCGAGTGGAAGGTCATGGACAACCCCCTTTCCGTGCGCATCTTCCAGGCCTTCGGTGAAGCCTGCCGCGCCTTCCGGGTCAGCCGCGGCCGCTCCGGCGCCGTGCCGCTGTCGCGCGCGGCCTGATGCGACGGATCCGTTCAACCTGCCATTGCGGCCGCGTGGCCGTTTGCTGCTAGCCAAAACTTTCCAACAAACGCGCGGCGCCTAACCGACTGCCGTGCATCTATATGGCGATACGCAATAACTTTTCCAATGTCGAGCTCGAGCGCTGGTTCGACGAGAACCAGGTCGACGAAATCGAATGCCTGGTGCCCGATCTGACCGGCGTTGCGCGGGGCAAGATACTGCCCCGCACGCGTTTCACGCAGGACCGCGGCATGCGGCTGGCCGAATCGGTGCTGGGCATGACCGTGACGGGCGAAGCTCCGGAGTCCGATGAATACGGCGGCATCATCTCGGACAACGACCTCGACATGGAACTGCTGGCCGACCCCTCGACGGCCTGCCTGGTTCCCTGGGTTCCGGAGCCCGCGCGCACCGCGCAGCTCATCCACGACTGCTATTTTGCCGATGGCCGGCTGGTCGATTTTGCCCCGCGTTCGGTACTGCGCCGGGTGCGTCAGCTGTACGCCGACATCGGCCTGTCGCCCGTGGTGGCGCCCGAGCTCGAGTTCTACCTCATTGCCCAGAACACCGACCCCGACATCCCGCTGACCGCGCCGATCGGGCGCAGCGGGCGTGCCGAGACCAGCCGCCAGCACTACAGCATCGATGCGGTCAATGAATTCGATCCGCTGTTCGAGGATATCTACAAGTGGTGCGAGATCATGGACCTGGAGGTCGACACCCTGATCCATGAAATGGGCGCCGGCCAGATGGAGGTCAACTTCCTGCACGGCGATCCGCTGGACCTGGCAGACCGCGTCTTCTATTTCAAGCGCACGCTGCGCGAGGCGGCCCTGCGCCACAAGATGTACGCCACGTTCATGGCCAAGCCCATGTCCAACGAGCCGGGCAGCGCCATGCATATCCACCAGAGCATCGTCGACAGCAAGACCGGCCAGAACATCTTTTCCAATCCTGACGGCTCGCCCAGCGATGCCTTCCGCCATTACATCGGCGGCCTGCAGAAGTACATGCCGGCGGCGATGGCGTTTTTTGCACCATACGTGAACTCGTACCGGCGCCTGGTGCGCAACAGCAGTGCACCCATCAATATCCGCTGGGGCCGCGACAACCGCACCGTGGGCCTGCGCGTGCCGCGTTCAAAGCCGGAGGCGCGCCGCGTCGAGAACCGGGTGGTGGGCGCCGATGCCAATCCCTACGTGGCAACGGCGGTCACGCTGGCCTGCGGCTACCTGGGCATGAAGGAAAAGCTCGAACCGTCCGACGAGTCGGGGGGCAATGCCTACAACGCGCAGCGCGACCTGCCCCGCAGCCTGTCCGACGCGCTGCAGAACCTGACGACGGCGCCGGCGCTCGCCGAGGTACTGGGCGAGCGTTTCGTGACGATCTACCGGCTGGTGAAGGAACTCGAGCACGACGAATTCATGACGGTAATCAGTTCATGGGAACGGGAACATCTTTTGCTTCATGTGTGATGCGCCCGTGATTGCCGCCGGACGCGACGCCAGAGCGCGCCGGCGCGGTCTTTTTATCCACGGCCGGAACCCGTTGACCGGGCAGGCCCGGTTTTGCAGCAGCAGGAGGGATCGGGAATCATGACGCTTGCAGGACAAACGACGGGAACCATGGGCATGCACCGCACCCGCGGCGGCTGGCTCGCCGAGGTGGCGATGGTGCTGCTTGCAGCCGTGTCCATGGGCATGGCGGCGCCGGCGCGGGCCGACGAAGAGAAGGTCCTCAACATCTACAACTGGTCCGATTACATCGGCGACACCACGGTCCGCGATTTCGAGAAGGAAACCGGCATCAAGGTGGTCTACGACACCTTCGACGGCAACGAGGCGCTGCATGCCAAGCTGCGCTCGGGCCACACGGGTTACGACATCGTCGTGCCCTCGGCACACTGGGCCAAGCGCCAGATCGAAGGTCACCTGCTGCTCAAGCTTGACAAGAGCAAGATCACCACCTATGGCAATCTCGACCCCTGGCTGATGGGGCAGCTTGCCAAGGCGGCCAACGACATGGGCAATGAATACGTCGTCCCCTGGCTCTGGGGCGCCACGACGGTGGGCATCAATCCCGACAAGGTCAAGGCGGCACTGGGCGACCTGCCCATGCCCGACGATGCCTGGGACCTCATCTTCAAGCCGGAATACTCCAGCCGCCTCAAGACGTGCGGCCTGTCGCTGCTCGATACCGGCGACGATGTCTTTCCCGCGGCCCTGCGCTACCTGGGCAAGCCCGGTTTCAGCCACGATCGCGCCGACTACCAGGCGGCCGCCGAGCTGCTGAGCAAGCTGCGGCCCAATGTCACCATGTTCTCCAGTTCGTCCTACATCAACGGCCTCGCCGACGGTTCGCTGTGCGCAGCGCTCGCCTGGAACGGCGACATCGGCATGGCCACACAGCGCGCCAGGATGGCAAAGCGCGGCGTCAAGGTCGTCGCCCTGGTACCCAAAAGCGGCGAGTACATGTATTTCGACGCCATGGCCATCCCGGTCGACGCCAAGCACGTCGAGAACGCGTACAAGTGGATGAGCTTCATCTACCGTCCCGAGGTCCAGGCGGGCATCGTCAACAAGGTGGTGCACGGCAACCCCGTGCGTGCCGCCGACAAGCTGGTCAACGCCGACGTTCGCAGCGTGCCCGGCGTATTCCTCAAGGGGGACGAGCTGGCCCACCTGGCGCCGCAGGAGGCGCTGCCCGACGATATCCTCAGGGTGCGCACGCGCCTTTTCACCGCGTTCAAGAGCGGCCAGTGATGGCGGGCGCAGCAGCAGGCGTTGCACCGGCGCCGCCGCCGGTGACGGCAGGCGGCGGCGACGCGCAGTTCCTGCGGGTCGAGCGGCTGACCAAGCGCTTTGGCGAGGTCGCAGCGGTCGACGACGTGTCCATCTCCATCCGCAAGGGCGAGATCTTCGCCCTGCTGGGTTCCTCCGGATGCGGCAAGTCCACCCTGCTGCGCATGCTCGCCGGGTTCGAGACACCCACCTCGGGCGGCATCTTCCTCGAAGGGCGGGAAATTTCCGGACTTCGGCCCTTCGAGCGGCCCATCAACATGATGTTCCAGTCCTACGCGCTCTTCCCGCACCTCACGGTGTGGGAGAACGTGGCGTTCGGGCTCAAGCGCCACCGCCAGCCGCCCGACCGTGTCGCGGCGCAGGTCGAACGCATGCTCGGGCTGGTGCAGCTCAAGCCCTTTGCGCAGCGCAAGCCCCATCAGCTCTCCGGCGGTCAGCAGCAGCGGGTGGCGCTGGCGCGCAGCCTGGCGCTGGAGCCGCGGTTGCTGCTGCTCGACGAACCCCTGGGCGCACTGGACCGCAAGCTGCGCGCCCAGACCCAGTTCGAGCTCAACAGCATCATCAAGAACGTGGGCGTAACCTGCGTGCTGGTCACGCACGACCAGGAAGAGGCCATGACCATGGCCGACCGCATCGCCATCATGAGCGCCGGCAGTTTCGTCCAGGTGGGTGCGCCGCGCGAGATCTACGAGACGCCGGGCAACCGCTTCGTCGCCGATTTCATCGGCACGGTCAATCTGTTCGATGGTGCGCTGGTCGAGGACGAACCGGACCACTGCGTCATCGAGACGCCGGTCGGGCGCTTTTACGTGGGGCACGGCATCACCGGCGTGAAGGGGCAGCGCCTGAGCGTGGCTTTGCGGCCGGAGAAAATCGAGCTGAGCACCACCGCACCCGCCGATACCGGCAGCAACTGCTTCAAGGGGCGCGTCGTCGAGTGCGCGTATTTCGGCGCCACCTCGCTGTACCGCGTGCTGCTTGCCGACGGCACGCGCCTGCAGGTTTCCGTACCCAACACCGAGCGCCACGGCGAGGTCATCACGGTCGGTTCGGACGTGTACGCCACCTGCACCCCCGATTCGCTCGTCGTGCTGGTCAGCTGAATTTCCGGGGCCAGCAGCGATGCCTTCTGCAGCAAGCGCGGTATCGGCACCGGTCGGCTCCTCCGGCGGCGCCCTGGCGCGCCTGCGGCACATCAACTGGGGCCGTAAGGCCGTCATCGGCATACCGTTCGCCTTCCTGGTGCTGTTCTTCTCGCTGCCATTCCTGGTGGTGCTCAAGATCAGCGTCTCCGAAGCCGACGGCGTGCAGTTCAAGGACCTCGTCGACTTCGCCGACGGCACGCTCACGCTGCGCCTCAAGCTGGCCAATTACCAGTTCCTGGCCACCGATCCTCTATACCTGAAGACCTACGTCTCGTCGGTCGCCTACGCGGCGGGCAACGCCCTAATCTGCCTGTTCATCGGCTACCCGTTCGCCTATTTCATGACCCGCGCGCGACCCACGCTGCGGCCCATCCTGGTGATGCTGGTATCGCTGCCGTTCTGGACGTCCTACCTGCTGCGCATCTACGCCTGGAAGGGCCTGCTCGACGACAATGGCGTGATCAACAACGTACTGCTCTGGGCGCACGTCATCGATGCGCCGCTCAAGATGATGTACACCGCGTTCTCGATGATGATCGGCATGGTCTATACCTACCTGCCTTTCATGATCCTGCCGCTCTACGGCACGCTGGTGAAGGCCGACCCGCGCCTGCTCGAGGCCGCCGGTGACCTGGGCACCACGCCCTGGAAGGCCTTCTGGCTCATCACCGTGCCGCTGTCCAAGGCGGGCATCATCGCCGGCACCATGCTGGTCTTCATCCCAAGCGTCGGCGAGTACGTGATTCCCGAACTGCTGGGCGGGCCCCAGACGCTGATGATCGCGCGGGTGCTGTGGAACGAATACTTCCAGAACGTCGACTGGCCCATGGCCTCGGCCGTGGCGGTCATCATGGTGGTGCTCATCCTGCTGCCGCTCGTGCTGCTCAACCGCTACCAGAACGTCGAGGGGCGGGCCCAGGGTGATGCCAAGCGCCCAGGGGGGGCGGCCGCATGATCGGGCGCCTGGGCAAGGCCTGGTTGTGGGCCGGATACGCCTTCCTGTACATACCCATCGTCACCCTGGTCGTTTTTTCCTTCAACGACTCGAACCTGCTGTCGGTCTGGGGCGGGGTGTCGCTGCGCTGGTACTACGCGCTGGTGGCCGACGAGCAGATCCAGTCTGCGGTCTGGATCTCGCTCAAGATCGCGTTCCTGTCGGCCAGCGCTGCCATCATCCTGGGGACCCTTGCCGCCTTTGCCATCTCGCGCTACCGGCGCTTTGCCGGGCGCACCACATTCCTCGCGCACATCAACGCGCCGCTGGTCGTTCCGGAGGTGATCACCGGGCTGTCGCTGCTGCTGTTCTTCGTGGCCTGCGAGAACCTGTTCGGCGGCGCGTCGCTGCGCGGCCTGCTGTCCATCTGGATCGGCCACACCTCGATCTGCACGGCCTACGCTACCGTGGTGATCCAGGCGCGCCTCTCCGAGGTGGACCGATCGGTGGAAGAGGCCGCCATGGACCTGGGATGCCGGCCTTTCCAGGTTTTCTACCTCATCATCCTGCCGGCCATCACGCAGTCGCTGGCCTCGGCCTGGCTGCTCACCTTCACCATCTCGCTCGATGACGTGGTCTCCACCCAATTCCTGATGATGCCGGGCACGACAACGTTGCCGGTGCTGATCTTCGCGCGGGCACGGCTGGGCCTGGATCCCATGATCAATGCCGTGGCCACCATCACGGTGATCCTGGTGGGCACGGGCGTGGCTGTTGCCAGCCTGCTGCTTGTGCGCCAGGAGCGCCTGCGCGCCGAGGCGCAGGCCGCCGCTTACCGCGAGGCGGTTCTCGCGGCCAAGGCGGGTTAGGGGCCCCATGGCAGAACCGACGGAGCCGGGCGCCGCGGCAGCCGTTCTCCGGGTGCTTTCGTTCGGCGACGGTGCGGTGGCACCGGAGGCGATTGCGCCGCTACCGGAGCGCATCGTTTCGGGCAACCCGCAGCAACAGGCCTGGAACCACTACAGCGACCCCACCGGCCAGTTCCACGCCGGCATCTGGCAGGGCGAGCCGGGCGCCTGGCGGGTCTTTTATGATCCCCATGAGGAAGAACTCTGCACGCTGCTAGAAGGCACGGTCCGCCTGACGGACGCGGCCGGACTGAGGCGGGAGTTCTGCGCCGGAGCCACTTTCGTGGTGCCCGGCGGCTTTACCGGCATCTGGGAGAATGTGACGCGCGTGCGCAAGGTCTATGCAATCGGCACCTTGCGCCCGCCGGCGCCCAAGGTCGAATAACCGAGGTGAAAACATGACAAGCGAAGTGACAATCGACTGGAACGTCCGCGCCCAGCGGATGGATATCGACGGCCGGGCGTTCATCGACGGCCGCCGCGTGGCCAGCGTTACAGGGCAGGTTTTCCAGAAACACTCGCCCATCGATGGCCGCCTACTGGGGCCGGTGAGCCGTGGCCAGGCCGCGGACATCGACGCCGCCGTGCGGGTCGCGCGCCGTGCGTTCGATGACGGTCGCTGGTCCCAGCAGCCCCCGCACGCGCGCAAGAAGGTGCTGCAGCGCTTTGCCGAACGCATGCTGGCCAGTCGCGAGGAACTGGCGCTGCTCGAAACGCTTGACATGGGCAAGCCCATCCGCGACAGCCTCGGAGGAGACCTGCCGGCCTCGGCGCGCTGCATCCAGTGGTATGCCGAAGCCATCGACAAGGTGTACGACGAGATCGCTCCTACCGGGCCCGCCGCCCTGGCGCTCATCACCCGCGAACCCATGGGCGTGATCGGCTGCATCGTGCCCTGGAACTACCCCATGCTCATGGCCGCGTGGAAGCTGGGCCCGGCGCTGGCGGCGGGCAACAGCGTGGTGCTCAAGCCATCGGAGAAATCGCCCTACACGGCGCTGCGCCTGGCAGAAATTGCGATCGAGGCCGGACTGCCCGAAGGCGTGCTCAACGTCGTTCCGGGTTTCGGCCCCGAGGCCGGCGAGGCGCTGGCCCTGCACATGGACGTCGACGCCATCGGCTTTACCGGCTCCACCCGCGTGGGCCGGCGCATGCTCGACTACGCCGGCCGTTCCAACCTCAAGCGCGTCTACAACGAACTGGGCGGCAAGTCGGCCAATATCGTTTTTGCCGACTTCGACGACCTGGAGCGCGCGGCGGCCACCTCTGCGGGCTCCGTGTTCTACAACCAGGGTGAGTCCTGCAATGCGCCCACGCGCCTCTTCGTGGAAGAGTCCATCGCCGACCGGTTCGTCGAACTCGTTGCCGCCCAGGCCCGCGACTGGGCCCCGGGCGACCCGCTGTCGCCCGACACCCCGATGGGCGCGCTGGTGGACGAAGGCCAGGTGAGCACGGTGCTGCGCTATATCGATGCCGGCAAGAGCGAAGGCGCCCGCCTGCTCACGGGCGGCGAGCGCGTGCACCCGGCCAAGGGCGGCTGCTACATCGGCCCCACCATCTTCGACGGCGTGGGCAACGAAATGACCATCGCCCGCGAGGAGATCTTCGGACCGGTGCTTTCGATCATCCGCTTTCGCACCGAGGAGGAGGCGTTGGCCCGCGCCAATGCCAGCTCCTACGGCCTGCAGGCGGCGCTGTGGACGTGCAACCTGTCGCGCGCCCACCGCGTGGCCCGCGGCCTGCGCGCCGGCACCGTGCATGTCAACTCATACGACGAGGACGACATCACCGTTCCCTTCGGCGGCTACAAGCAGAGCGGCAATGGCCGCGACAAGTCGCTGCACGCGCTGGAAAAATACACCGAGCTCAAGACGACCTGGATACGCCTCTGAACGCGGTTTGCTGACGATAAAAAAGGCTCCCGAGGGAGCCTTTTTACGGAACCGGTGCGTGGCTCAGAAGCGATACACCGAGGTCACCCCGTAGGTGCGCGGCCGGAACGTGTAGCCGCGGATCAGAGCGCCTTGCCCGGGATTGGCGTTGGGATCGACGTCGCTGGTGGCATACGAGGACGGAGGCAACTGCGGATGCGCATCCAGCAGGTTGTCGATGAACCCGGAGATATTCCAGTGGTTGAAGCTCATCCCGCTGCGGATTGAAACGAAGGTCGTCTGCGGCGGCGCGTAGGCAAACGGGTTGTAAATCGTGGGACTGACCGTCGGATCGAGCGCCGCGGTCTTCCAGCCGTTCTTGCTCTCGAACTCGTAGTCCACCCGGAAAAAGGACTGGTGATCGAAGGCATGGAAGTTGTACTGCGCGCCCAGCGTGATCGTCCACGGTGGCGCGCCGGATCCGCTCTCGCCCGTGATGGCGTCGCCGGCGCGCACGACCGGATAGAGCGCGGTTGGCGACAGGCTGGCGTCGGTGATGAAGCGCGCCGAGGTATAGCCGATCGCCGACTCGAACGACAGGGCGTCGCTGGGCGACCAGTCGGCCTGAAGGTCAAAGCCCTTGGCCACGGCCTTGCCCACGTTGGTCGTGAACTGGAATCCGCAGCCCGGCAGGTAGATGTTCTGCTGGATGTTGTCCCAGCTGATGTAATACAGGCTCGAGGCCAGCCGCAGGCCGTTGCCGATCTTGTTCTTCGCACCCACCTCGTAGCTGTTCACGGTATCGGAGTTGTAGGTCGATGGCGATTGCGACCCCAGGCCCAGCGCGGTGAACACGCCCTGGCAAAGGTTTGCCGGCACCGGCGCATTGTCTCCCCCGGTGCGGAAACCCTTGGAATACGTGGCGTAGTACAGGTCGTTCGGGTCGGCCTGGAACGAGGCGCTGAGCTTGGGCGTGAACGGGTTGCTCGCCTGGTTGCCCGTCAGATTCAGCGGGGCCCCCTGTTGCGTGCCGGAGGCATTGTGGCTGAAGTCGAAACTCGTCTTTGCGATGCGCGCGCCCGCCGTGAGCTTTATCCGGCTGGTCAGGGCGTAGGTGGCCTCGCCAAAGAGCGCAACCTGCCGGTCGTGACCGGTGTTCAGGTTGTAATACGAGTAGCCGCCATTGACGAGCGGGTAGCCGAAGGCATTGGGGCCTGTGGCCGGCGTGCCGAAAAGCGCGTTGAAGAGCTGGTCCACGTTGGGGTCGAAAATCGCCTCGAGGCTGCTCTGCCGCTGCAACTGCCAGAAGATCCCGGTGGTCCATGTCCACGCTGAGGCGGGATCGTTGGACTGCAGGCGGATTTCCTCGGTGTAGACCTTCTGATCGTTGGTGACGGTTGCCGGCGCGCGGTAGTTCTGGACGGAAGCGGGCAGGTGGATGCCGTTCTGGTCGATCAGGGGGTAGAGATTCGGATTCTGGAAAAACAGGCTGGAAAAACCTGGCGTGCTGCCGGGGATCGTGGCGCCACCCGGATACAGCGCGCTTCCTGGCGGATAGACGCGGGTTGCCAGTGTCTGGTAGTAACCCATGTTGTACAGCGTTCCGTCATAGCCGCTCAGGTCGCTGCGGTTGTAGAACGAAGTGTTGGAGATCAGCGAGGCCGAGCCGATCTCGGTCTCGACCTTGAGCGCCGGCAGCAGGTAGTGGTCGGGCTCCGGGCGGGCCGTCGGGTTGGCGCTGATGTACTTGTCGCTGCCCGGGTCGGATCTGACCGTCGTGCCATTGGCACCGGTAACGGTGGGCCAGTACACCGAGATGTCGTTGCGCTTGCGGTCCTGGTAGATCACGCTGGGCGTGATGGTCCACAGATCGTTCACCGCCCATTTGGCGGCCACCCGCATGACGACCGTGTTGTCGTAGTTCGCGTCGTTTTGCACGGTTGCCAGGGTGAAGGGGTCGATGCGGTCTATCCATCCGCCGTCGTGCCGGTACCAGATGCTGGCGCGAAACCCCAGCACGTTTTCGATGATGGGCGCGCCGCCCGCGACACCGGCCTCGTAGCTTGCCGTCCCCCCTTGCGTATAGGAAACCTCGTTGCGGGCGTACACGCTCGCCTTGTTCATGTTCGGCTCGGCCATCAGGTAGCGCACCGTACCGCCTTCCGAGCCGGCTCCGAACAGCGTGCCTTGCGGTCCGCGCAGCACTTCGACGCGCTCCAGGTCGAAGGTCTTGGGCAGCGTGTCGTCGGGGTTGAAGCCCAGCGCGCGGATCTGGATCGGCGTGTCGTCGATATAGATGCCGGTCGTTCCAGAGCCTCCCGAGGAGGAAATGCCGCGTATCGCAATGGCGTTGGTGCCACCCGCATCGATGGTGACGCCGGGCGTGTACTTGGCGATGTCCGTGAAGTCCTTCACGCCCTTGAGGTCCAGCGTCTCCTGCGAGAACGCGCTCACGCTCACCGGCACCTTGCTCATCACCTCCTGGTGGCGGGTGGCCGTGATGACGATTTCCTGCAGCGTGCCGCTATCCTGCGCGGAATCGGGCGGCGCTGCCTCCGGCGGCGGCGCCTCGGCCGGCGTTGCCGAGGCCGCTGGCGCGGGATTGGTGGCCGTCTGCGCTGCGGCCGCCGGCAGCAGTACGCTACCCGCCAGCCCCAGGGTTGCCAGTACTGCGGTACGCGCAGCAAGCGTTATTCGGTCGGTAACGCCCCGCACATCCGGATACGCCAACCCAATCTTTGCAGGCATCATTTTTTCCCTTCGAGTGCCAAAATTTTGACGCTTGGTGGCCGACTTGCGCAAGATGACCCCGGTATGACGCGTCGAGCGTAGTTTGACCGGAACCGGTTTTACTGCAACTGCTATCGGGATATTCGTGGCGGTGCGGCAACATTGGGACCTGCGAAATCGCGGGACGCCGCCGACGCGTGCAACTTCCAGCCGGGGCAATTTCCTTGCGCGGCCGTGCGTTCCGAAAGCGCGCGCTTCCGGTGCGGATGGGCGGCAACATTGCACCGAAAGTGACTGTCGATGCACTATGGGCAGGCCCGTCGCCCCGGGCCGACCCGCAGCTCACATATTGGGATAGCGCGGTCCGCCGCCGCCTTCGGGGACGACCCAGACGATGTTCTGGGTCGGGTCCTTGATGTCGCAGGTCTTGCAGTGCACGCAGTTTTGCGAATTGATCTGCAGCCGATCGGCGCCATCATCCTTTCGGACGAACTCATATACGCCGGCCGGGCAGTAGCGCGACTCGGGTCCGGCAAATCGCGCCAGGTTTACTGCCACCGGGACCGCGGGGTCCTTGAGCGTGAGGTGCGAGGGCTGGTTTTCCTCGTGGTTCGTGTTGGAGATGAACACCGAAGACAGGCGGTCGAAGCTCAATCGGCCATCGGGCTTGGGGTAGGCGATGGGCGCGCATTGCGCCGCCGGCAGCAGCTTGGCGTGATCCGGCGTGGACCGACGCAGCGTCCAGGGCGCCCGTCCGCGCAGCACGAGCTGGTCGATGCCGAACATCACGCTGCCCAGCACCAGGCCCTTGTCCATCCAGGGTTTGAAGTTGCGCGTGGCATGCAGGTCCTGCCAGAGCCAGCTGCGCTCCAGGGCGGCGGGATAGTCGAGCAGCTCATCGGCGCTGCGCCCTGCGGCAACGGCGGCATGGGCCGCCGCGCCGGCCAGCATCCCCGAAACAAGCGCGCCATGCGTGCCCTTGATGCGCGCTGCGTTGAGCAAGCCCGCTTCGCAGCCGATGAGCGCGCCGCCGGCAAAGGTGAGGCGCGGCAGGGACTGCAGCCCGCCCGCCGTGATGGCGCGCGCGCCGTAGGAAACGCGCCTGCCGCCGTCGAGGAACGCGCGCAGGGCTGGATGGGTCTTGAGCCGCTGGAATTCCTCGAACGGCGACAGATACGGATTGCGGTATCCCAGGCCTACGACAAAACCCAGAGCTACCTGATTGTTGGCCGCGTGGTACAAAAACGAGCCGCCGTAGGTTTGGCCGTCGAGCGGCCAGCCTGCGCTGTGCATTACCAGCCCTTGCTGATGGCGCGCGGGCTCGATATCCCAGAGTTCCTTGATGCCGATGGCATAGGTCTGGGGGTCGCGGCCGCGGGCAAGGTCATATCGGTCGATCAACTGCCGGCCCAGGTGGCCGCGGGCCCCTTCGGCAAACAGGGTGTACTTGCCGCGCAGTTCCACGCCCGGCTGGAAATTCGCGGTGGGCGCGCCATCGCGGCCCACACCCTGGTTTCCCGTGGCTACGCCGGTGACGCGGCCGCCTTCGTCGTAAAGAATCTCGGCGGCAGCAAATCCGGCGAACACTTCCACGCCCAGCGCCTCGGCCTGTCCGCCCAGCCAGCGCACCACATTGCCCAGGCTGACGATGTAATTGCCGTGGTTGGCGAAGCAGCCGGGCAGCATCCAGCCGGGTGTGCGGTAGGAACGCGTCTGCGTCAGGAACAGGAAGCGGTCTTCGGTGACGGGCGTGTCGAGCGGCGCGCCGCGCGCGCGCCAGTCGGGAATCAGCTCATCGAAGGCGCGCGGATCCACGACCGCGCCCGAAAGGGTATGGGCACCGAGCTCGGCGCCCTTTTCCAGGACGCAGACGCTCACTTCCTGGCCGGTGGCCGCTGCCTGCTGCTTGATCCGTATCGCCGCGGCGAGGCCCGCGGGGCCGCCGCCCACCACCACGACGTCGTACTCCATTGCTTCGCGTTCGACGGGATCCATGCGGCCGGCAGCTCCTGTTCAAAGTTAAGCTTGTCCTGGACGTCTGATCACGTCAGGCCTTACGGGATCGGCACGAGGCTGCCGGCCGGGCGGCCGACAAGGCGCCGCCCCCTTTGGGTGGGATTCTAGAGCCAGCGCCGGGCCGGCGCGGCGGCCACGCCGCGGATCGTCGGGTCGCCGGCGCCTGGCACGGCGCGGTCCCACTGGCAGCGCTACGCCGGTCTGCGCGAATTTCTGCCTGCGCCCTATAGAATGGCGGCAACCCAGCGGAGCCTTCATGAACAAGCTCTATCCCAATGCCCGGCAGGCCCTTGCCGACATCGCCCGCGACGGGCAGACCATCGCCGTGGGCGGATTCGGGCTGTGCGGCATCCCCGAAGCGCTCATCGAGGCGCTGCGCGACAGCGGCGTTCGCAATCTCACCTGCATCAGCAACAACGCCGGGGTCGACGGTTTTGGCCTGGGTATGCTGCTGCAGACACGGCAGGTGAGCAAGATGATCGCCTCGTACGTCGGCGAGAACAAGGAGTTCGAGCGGCAGTACCTGGCCGGGGAACTGGCGCTGGAGTTCACGCCACAGGGCACCCTGGCCGAGAAGATGCGCGCCGGCGGCTGCGGCATACCGGCCTTCTTCACGCCCACGGGCGTGGGCACGCTGGTGGCCGAAGGCAAGGAGGTGCGCGAAATCGACGGCAAGCGCTACGTGCTCGAGCGCTCGCTGCGCGCCGACATCGGTCTTGTCAAGGCGTGGAAGGCGGACCGCCAGGGCAACCTGGTCTATCGCAAGACGGCCCGCAACTTCAATCCCGTCGTGGCCATGTGCGGCCGGATCACCGTGGCCGAAGTCGAGGAGATCGTGGAGAACGGCGTGCTCGATCCTGACCAGATCCATACGCCCGGCATCTACGTCAAGCGTATCGTCATCAACGCCCACCCCGAAAAGCGCATCGAACAGCGTACCGTCCGCGCGGGCTGATCAGCCCCGGCCGCGCGGCGGGCAACACCCCTTCAGGAGTCCGGAAATGGCGTGGAGCAGAGAAGAAATGGCCAAATGCGCCGCGCGCGAACTGCGCGACGGCTATTACGTGAACCTGGGCATCGGCATGCCCACCCTGGTGGCCAACTACATTCCCGAGGGTGTCGATGTCATGCTGCAGTCGGAAAACGGACTGCTGGGGATAGGACCCTTTCCCACCGAGGCCGAGGTCGATGCCGACCTGATCAATGCGGGCAAGCAACTCGTGACGGCGCTGCCGGGCTCGAGCTACTTCAGCAGCGCCGATTCCTTCGGCATGATCCGCGGCGGCCATATCGACCTGGCCATACTCGGCGCCATGCAGGTCAGCCAGGCAGGCGACCTTGCCAACTGGATGATTCCGGGCAAGCTCGTCAAGGGCATGGGCGGCGCGATGGACCTCGTGGCCGGCGTCGCGCGCGTGATCGTGCTGATGGAGCACTGCGCCAAGGGCGGCGAGCACAAGATCCTCCAGGCCTGCACGCTGCCCCTCACCGGAGTGGGCGTGGTCAACCGCATCATCACCGACCTGGGCGTTTTCGACGTGCGCGACGGCCGGCTACATGCCACGGAACTGGCGCCGGGCGTCACGGCAGACGAGGTGCGCCTCAAGACCGGCTGCGCGGTGCATTTCTCCGCAGCGGCCGGCGCTTGACCCCTACCGATTCCTGTGGGCGGCGGCGCAACATTCCCGGCGGGTTGCAGAGCCCATGAATTCCCAAGCGCCCCGGCCGGTTCCCGCACGCCGCGCGGTACCGCATCCGGTCGCGGATCGGCACGGCCATCATGGGCATGAACCTGACGCAGGGGGGCATGTCCCGGGCGCCGCGCGCGACAACGCACCTGGGCACGATCGCGCGCACGCCCACGCGCAGGAAAATAATTGCGATCACGCGCACGGGCACGAAAGCGATCACGCGCATGCGCACGGGAACGGCCACGCAAACGGCCACGCTCATCGACACGGTAACGACGCTGGCACGGGCGGCAGCTCGCGGCCGCCAGCCGCCGGCCATGGCGGCGGCCACTCCCATGACGGCTTCGGCGGTCATTCGCACGGGGATGGGCACTATACGCACCGCACGCGCCCCGGGGCCAGCCGCGCGCTGATCACGGCGCTGGTGCTGGTGGGTGCATTTGCGGTCGTGGAGCTGATCGGCGGTTTCTGGTCGGGTTCGCTGGCCCTCCTGGCCGATTCCGGGCATATGTTCACCGATGCGGCGGCGCTGGGCCTCTCGCTGGCCGCCAACATCGTCGCCCAGCGGCCCGTTTCGGCACGGCATTCCTACGGACTTGCGCGCACGGAGGTCATCGCGGCCTTTGTCAATTCTCTGGCGCTGCTGGCCGTGGTGGTCTGGCTGGTGATCGAAAGCGTGCACCGTATCGCCGATCCCGTTCCGGTCAACGGCCGGGCAGTGGCCCTGATCGCCAGCGGCGGCGTGCTGGTCAACCTGCTGGTCGCCTGGGTGCTGTCGCACGACCACGAAAATCTCAATATGCGCGCGGCGCTGCTGCACGTCATCAGCGACCTCTTCGGTTCTGTGGCGGCCCTGATCGCCGGCATCGTCATCATCTTCACGGGTTACGTGGTGGTCGATCCGCTGCTGTCCATGCTGGTGGGCGGGCTCATCCTGCGCTCGACCTTCGGCGTGCTGCGCGAATCGACCCTGGTGCTGCTCGACAGTGTACCGGCCGGCGTGGACTACCAGTCCGTGGGCACGGCACTGGCGACCATCCCCGGCGTCAAGTCCGTGCACGACCTGCATATCTGGTCCATGGTCCCCGGACAGCGCGCGGCCTCTGCGCACCTGATGATCGACCGCATCGAGCGCTGGCCGGCCATCCTGCTGCAGGCGCGCCAGCTACTGGATCGCGACCACGGCATCGGCCACGTGACCCTGCAGCCGGAATGCTTTGGCAAGGCGCCCACGGCGGCCACGATACCGATACTGCCGCAGGGCTAATACCCTCACCCCCGGCCCCTCTCCCACTGACGTGGGCGAGGGGAGAGGCACCGCCTCGGTGTCAACTGCCAGTACCGCGCATCGCCTGCAACAGCGCAAACAAACCAAAAAGCAGTGGCTGGTGCACCATGTAGATGGTCAGCGGCCAGCGCCCGATGGCCGCCAGGAAACGCGGTACCGGCGCACTGCGCAATGCCCGCGCAATCGGCGACGCGCTCGCCAGCCAGATATTGCCGGCCCCCAATCCGATGACCACCACGCCGATCCACAGCATCAGCGGCACGAAGTCCTCGGTAAGCGGCTTGACCGGTGAGAAACCGATCCAGCTCAGGCTGTCGGGCGCGAAGGCGGGTAATTGCAGGTTGGTGCCGGCCGCAAGCAGCGCCGCACCCAACAGCAGATTTGCCATGCCGGCGCGGCGCACCGGCACCACCACGACCTGCGCAACAACGACGAAATGCAGGATGCCAAACCAGATCCACCGCGCCCCGAAGATGGCCGCGCTTGCCGCCGAGACGAGCGCGGCGCAGCCGGCTATCTGCCACCAGCGGCGGGTAAAAATGTCGCCGACGCCCCGGACGCTGCCCGGTCGCAAGGTGAGCGAGACGCCGACCAGGAACAGGAATTGCGTGACGATGGCGGATCGCCAGGCGATCCAGCCCGGGTCGCGCGTCATGGACGTGTGGGTCCAGCCGAAGTGCTGGAGGTCGTAGCAGAAGTGATAGGCAACCATCTGCGCGATGGCCAGCCCCCGTGCTGCGTCAACGAGCGCCAGTCGCGCGGCGCCGGCCGAGCCTTGATCGGCTGCTGGCGGGACATTGGGCTGGTTGCTGTGGCGCACCCCCGCAGTTTACGGCGCGGCCCCTGCGACCGGCACGGGCCGGGTGATCAACCTGCGCGGCATGCGGATAGTCGATGCGGGAGCGGCAAATTCCGTTGGTCAAATTGAGCGACTTCAAATCTCCGGTTTGTCACCCATTGGTTACCGAAGCGCAAAAGGCAGGTGATAAAGTAAAAACCTCGTGCGCCTGCCCGCTGTCGATCAAGGAGAAGAGCACTTGATTCCCGTCGCATTGCCGGTTTGGTGGAAGCTGCTGCGCACAGTGGCACGTCGTGTGCTGGCGGTGATGGTTCCATCCGTCGCAATTTGTGCGCAGGCGGCGCCCGCTGCGACCTATACGCTTGGGGGCACCATCCAGGGGCTCAGTGCATCCGGCCTTGTCCTGGCCTCGGGCGCCCAGGTCCTCACGATCGCGCCGGGCGCGACGGCCTTCACGTTTCCCGGTGCGCTCAACGACGGCGCCGCATATGCGGTGGTGGTTTCGGACAGCCCGGCCGGCCTTGACTGCAATGTCGTTGCCAATGGATTTGGCGTGGTTTCCGGCTCGAACATCAAGAACGTGGCCATCGACTGCGTCGCGTCCGCTTCGGGCAGCACGGTCCTGTATGCCTTTGCCACCGGCGCGGTGCCCTTCGACGGCAAAAATCCCCGTGCCGCCCTGCTCGAAGCGCGCGACGGCAATTTCTATGGCACCACTTTTGCGGGGGGCGCCAGGGGACTGGGGACGGTGTTCCGGCTTACCCGCGCAGGAGCGGCGACGATCGTGCATTCCTTCGGCGGCCAGGCGCAGGCAGATGGCGCCAATCCCACGGCAGCCCTTATGGAAGCCAGCGACGGCAACTTGTACGGCGCGACCCTGATCGGCGGACCGGCAAACACCGGGACGGTATTCCGGATCACGCCGGCCGGCGTCTATTCCGTCATCTACGCCTTCGAGCGGGTAGCGTCCGGCGGGAACTTTGGCGGCATCTCGCGCCTGATCGAGGGTCGTGATGGATTTCTCTATGGCGCCACCATACTGGGCGGCCCAAATGGAACCGGAACGATCGTACGCATATCGCGCAGCGGTACGGCAGCGATCATCAGCAGTTTCGGACCCATGCACTCGGGCGACGGCAGCAATCCTCAGGGTCCGCTGGTCCAGGCGCGCGACGGTTACCTTTACGGCACGACGGTGCAGGGCGGGGCCAACGGCATGGGTACGATCTTTCGCGTCGACCCGGCAAACGGCGCCCACGCGACCATTTACTCCTTCGGCCCCGCGGGCTCGGGCGACGGCGCGGGGCCCTATGGCGGCCTGCTCGAGGTTGCCCCTGGCAGGTTCTACGGCACGACGGGAAGCGGTGGCAGCACCAAGGTCGGCACGGTCTATGAACTCCATGCCGGGCCCAATGCCGTCACCACCGTATCGATCGTGCATTCTTTCCAGGGGCTCGGATCTGGAGACGGAATGATCCCCGCGGGGGAACTGATCCTTGGGCGCGACGGCAATATCTATGGGTCTACCCCCGTCGGAGGCGCCAACGGAGCCGGCGTTTTGTTCAAATTGAGCCCGGGCGGTGCCGAATCGATCATCCACGCTTTCGGAAAACCGCTCCTGCAGGACGGCAGCGGTCCCGCGGATGGTCCGATTCAGGGCAGGGACGGCGCCCTCTACGGAACCACCAGCAACGGCGGCCCGCGCAACCAGGGAACCGTTTATCGCATCCAGCCGTAATGGCCCCGTGCTACTGGCGCTGGCCGGTGAAGGTTCCCTGCCCCTGGCCGATCATCATCCGCCACGTGCCGCTGACGACCCCGGTCTTGGCATCGATGACGCCAACGAATATCGCCGAGCCGGCGTTTCCGGAACTATTCATGCTCAGTTCGCCCGATGCCTTTACGGTGCCGCTCACGTTGAACGTGGGTCCGGTCATCGATTGGCCAATGCCGGTGACCCGCCCGTCAGCGGCCACCAGTACGGAATAGATGCCCTTGTCGCCGCCACCGTACTGTCCGTTGAATGCGCCGATGAGGCCCGTCGGCAGTGCCGGCCCCACATAGCCTGACGCTTCGCCGTAGGGGCGCGGCGGTGGACTTGCCGACGCCTGCGGAGGCGGCGGAGGAGGGGGCACCGGCATTGCGGGAACGGGCGGCAGCGCCCCGGTCGCCGGAACGGACTGGTATGCGTTGTTCTGTGACGCCTGAACGGAGGAGCGTATCAACTGCGGGCGGTCGCGTATCGACAGGACGATCTTGTTGTAGTTGTCGAGCAGGCTTGCGGCGATCAGCTTGCCTTCGGGCGTCTTGCTGTAGCCGCTCGCCGAGGCCCAGCCCAGTCCGGTCCAGCCCCAGCCGCCGAGGCTGAAATTCATCTTGCTCGCCTTGCCCTCGGCGCTGGCAACCTGCACGCCAGAGCGTACATCCGATACCAGCAGGGTCGTCTCGGCTTCCTTGAACTTGACCCCCCCGGCGATGCCGCCGATCTTGCTAAGTGCGCCCGGCAGCTTTCCGAACAGGCCGTTCATTGCGCCGCCCAAGCCCCCCGTGTCCTCGGAAAACTGGATGGATGGCGTCATCACGAAATCGGCAGCCTGGAGCTGACCGCCCCCGATGTTCGAGCCCCCCTGCAACTGGCCACCGGCCGCGAGCGCGCGCTCGCGCTCGAGGTTCTGGAAGCCGGCGCCGCGCTCGACAACCGCAAAGCAACCCGACTCCTGGACGATCATCCGCATCATGGCCGAGGGCGATCCAAGGCTGTAGCGCGCAAGGCTGGAGATGACGCTCTGATCGGGTTCGCCTACCGCTATCGAACCGAACTCACGCGCGCATTTCTCGATTTCCGGCTGGCCGTCGTCGGCCAGGGCCGGCGCGGCAACGGCGGCAAGGATGAAAAGGGCGGCAAGATCGCGAGGCGTGCGCGCGCTTGGAAAAAATCCCATGATGGAAAACTCCCGGGTCAGAAAAGACGCCGCCGTGAATACAAATGCAGCGCGACGCGACGGCGGGCATGGTAATCAGAATCGCGCATTGCGCGCAAGCCCTGAACCCCGGCGCGGTCCGCAGCGCAAAAGCATTTGTTTCGCGGCGCTGCTTGCGCGTTCCGGCCAACTCGCTTCGGATCAACCCGCTG
>Ga0209698_10001298_pt1 | contig 28771 bp, 26 predicted proteins | sample LitLauG_LLR_2012_FD_187203 | JGI IMG/M metagenome (GOLD analysis project Ga0209698, IMG submission 187203) | Freshwater sediment microbial communities from Pennsylvania, USA - Little Laurel Run_MetaG_LLR_2012 (SPAdes) (version 2) | ecosystem: Environmental > Aquatic > Freshwater > Creek >... | reverse complement strand
CAGGTCCAGAATTACCGGACGGCCCTTGTGAAAATACTCACTCAGCGCCACCGGATAGCCGCTCTCGGCGGTGAACTGCAAATTCAAATCGATCTGGCGTCCAAGGTGTTCCTCAATGCCGACGCCTTCGAGCGCCGCCGGCTTCACGCCCGCAGGCAACGCTCCAGGGATGCCATAACGGTCCAGGCGAGGCTGGGCAACGAGGCCGGCAGCCGCCATCGACATGACAATCCCGATTGGGAGCGCTTTGTTCATCTATTTCTTTTCGTCAGACTTCTGTGCGGCCGGCTTCTGTTCCATGGGTGCGGGGCCCGCGGGCGCCGCCACTGCCACAGCCACCGGCTCGACTTTGGGAGCCGTTGCCTTGGCCGGATAAAACGTCTTCCCATCCGCCGCGTCCTGCAACAACAGGTCCATCGCGCGATCCACCGGAATCCGAACCTCGCCCGACGCCTTATCCATGTACATATAGTGCGTCAGATTCCAGTCGTCGCGACCGCGCACCTGCCGGAGCTGTTCGCTGGGAGCCGACAGTACTTTTTCCTGGACTGCCTCGTCCCACACATGATTGAAGTACTGCGTGATCGCGCCGATGGTCAATACCAGCAGGATCAGACTGCCGATGGCGAACCCCGCAATGGCGCCCGAACTCGGCTCCTGCCGGTCGAACCCTTCCCGGGGGTCTGCTGGAATAACTTCGTGCCCGTCTTCTACGCTCATATTCGTCCTTTATGCATTCTCAAAGTGCAGGCTCTGCTCAAAGCGCAGATCGCCCACCGGGGCCAGTTTGTGATGCTGGAAGCGGCTCCAGAACACCAGGGCGCAGACGCTTACCGTGGCACCGAGCGTCGCGAAATCCAGCCAGGAAATCTGCGGACCGTTCTTAAAGAAAGTCGGCATCACCACCCAGTACAAGTCGACGTACTCAATGAAAATCGACCAAATGGCAATCGCGCAAATCATCTTCAGGCTGCGCTTAGCCGGGCGGCACAGCAAAATGAAAAACGGAATCAGGAAGCGCACAAACGGCAGGGCGAGACTGATGGGCAGCCATGTCCCGACCATACGATGACGGTACCAGATCGTCTCCTCCGGCAGGTTCGCGTACCAGATCAACAGGTACTGCGAAAACGCGATGTAAGTGTAAAACGCCGTCAGCGCGAATAGCCATTTTCCAAGGTCGTGGTAATGCTCCTTAGTAATGGAGTTCTTCAAAATTCCAGCGCGGCGGAAGCCGAGGCAGATCAGCGTGACGAACGACATGAACGTCAGCGCGCCGCCTGCCAGGAAGTACAGGCCGAAAATCGTCGAATACCATTTCGGCTCCAAAGACATCAGCCAGTCGAAACCGGCCAGCGAGCCGACCACCACCACCAGGAAGAGGCCCGGCGCGGACCAGCGCGAGATCGCGTGCATCTGCTTTACGGATTTCATCGTGTCCTGCTTGGTGGACTGATGATAGATGGCAAAAATCCAGATCGACCAGCACGTGAAGTAAATCAGGCCGCGGATGATGAACCAATCCTGGCTCAAGAAGGAGGCCTTCTGCTTCAGCACCGGATCAGCCAGCACCATCGCGCGATCCATCCACGGATAGATGTACTTGAGGCCGAACGCCACGGGCAGGAACAGGAACACGCCTGCGGGCAACGTGAACATGATGTTCTCCATAATGCGGCGCATGCTGACGCTCCACGCCGAACCGGTGAGATACTGCACCATGACGAAGAAGAACGCGCCCAGGCCGACGGCGGCCACATAGGCGAACGCTACCAGATACGACTGCGCGAAGCGAGCCGGGTCAGTGATTGCACCGGCGACGCAGGCGACGATCGAGATCAGTGCGGCGAGAACCAGCGTGTTGCGGCCTTTCGACCAACGGCTAGCCTCCATCTGATAGTTATCTTGAACTCGCTGAATCATTTCACTCATTGCTGAAGTTCCGCCGCATGTTCCGCCGGGACGTCCGCCTTGGTCGCGTGGGCGGCGCGCTGTAATGCGCGCACATACGCCACGATCGCCCAGCGATCCTCGACTGTAATCTGAAACCGGTAAGAAGGCATCGAACGGCGGCCGTTGCTGATGACGTTGAACAGATCCCCATCGGCGGCCTGGATCAGGCGAGGCTCAGTCAAATTCGACGGCTGCCAGGTGGGCACGCGCGTCGGAACAATGCCCATGCCGCTGCCTGTCTTATCGTGGCAAGGCTGACAATAGGTATTGAACCGCAACTGCCCCTGATGAAGGAGTGCTGGCGTCAGCGGCACGGGGCTCTTTCCAACGTACAGGTCCCCATCCATGCCGGTATTAAACACCGTCTGATCCACCATGTGGCCCCGAGCAATGGTGCCCTCGGGAGGACGGCGCGCGTCTCGATGATCACCCAAAAATTCCAGGTCGTTTTCTCCCTGCGGGTGAAACTTCGGCTGCTGCTTCATGTCGTCCCATACCTGAATGGGAGGCGTGCGTTGCGCGCCGGAGCAGCCGGCCAAGGCCAGCATCGCGGCGGCGGCGAGCACTGTCTTCGTCGCGGTCTTGATCCCGTATTTCATCCGATCACGACCTCCACCGTATCCGCGCCCACACTCTTCAGATGCTCAGTGGTGAGCTGCGGGTTAAAGATCGGGTCGTCCGCTTCCACCAACAAGATGAAGCGGTCGTCGGTGGCGCGATGCGCCTGGCGGTAATTGTGCGCCGGATGGTACAACCTGGGTAAGCCGTTCAACGCGAACATTCCGATGACGCTGGCGAACGCCGAGAACAGCACCGTCAGCTCAAAGGTGATCGGAATGGAGAACGAAAAGTCGAACAGAGGCTTGCCGCCGATGACCAGAGGGTAGTTGATCGTGCCCGCCCACCATTGCAGCAGCAACGCCGTGGCCGTGCCGCATAACCCGATACAAATGACGATCCAGCCGAGCTTCGATTGCGGAACACCGATGGCGTCGTCAATGCCGTGCACCGGAAATGGCGACATCGCGTCGATTTTCGTATAGCCCATCTCGCGGATTTTTCGGCCGGCGTGAACCAGGTCGTGCGGATCGGTGAATTCGCCCATCACGGCGTAAACCTTATCCGCGCCCAGGCCCATTTTGTCTTTAATCTGTTCGATGTCGAGCTGAGGCATATTAGTGATGCTCCACCGTTTCCTTGGCGAACGTGCCCTTTTCTATCGCCAGCACGCCCTTCACTTCCGAAATCGCGATCATAGGCAGGAAGCGCGCGAACAGCAGGAACAGCGTGAGAAACAGGCCAATGGTTCCGATGAATGTGCAGATATCCACGTACGTCGGCTTGAAATAACCCCACGAGCTGGGCAGAAAATCACGGTGCAGGCTGGTGACGATAATCACGAACCGCTCAAACCACATGCCGATGTTGGTGGTAATCGAGATGACGAACATCACCGGAATCGAGGTTCGCATTTTTTTGAACCAGTACAACTGTGGGATCAGCACATTGCACGAAATCATCGTCCAGTAGGCCCAGGCGTAGGGTCCGAACGCGCGATTGATGAAGGTAAACCGCTCGTACCCGTTGCCCGAATACCAGGCGATGAAGAACTCCGTCGCATAGGCGTAACCGACGATCGATCCAGTCACCAGGATGATCTTGTTCATGTTCTCCAGGTGCTTGATCGTAATCAGATTTTCCAGGTTCAGGGACCAGCGCGCGATCACCAGCAAGGTCATCACACAGGCGAAGCCGGAGAAAATCGCGCCCGCGACAAAGTACGGCGGGAAAATCGTGGTGTGCCAGCCCGGAATCACTGAAGTCGCGAAGTCGAAGCTAACGATGGTATGCACGGAAAGCACCAGGGGAGTCGAAATCGCCGCCAGGATCAAATAGGCCTTTTCATAATGATTCCAGTGCCGCGCCGAACCGCGCCAACCCAGGCTGAGGAATCCAAAAATGACCTGCCGCAGTCTGGTGGTCGCACGATCGCGCAGCGTGGCCAGATCAGGCACCAGTCCCGTGAACCAGAACAGAGCCGAAACGGTTCCATACGTCGAAACCGCGAACACGTCCCAGATCAGGGGGCTGCGGAAGTTCTGCCACATGTTCAAATCGAAGTTCGGCACCGGGAACAGCCAGTACGCTCTCCACGGACGGCCCGTGTGAAACAGAGGGAAGATGCCGGCGCAAGCCACGGCGAACAGCGTCATCGCCTCGGCCGAGCGGTTGATCGACGTTCTCCACTTCTGCCGGAACAGGAACAGAATGGCCGAAATCAGCGTGCCTGCGTGACCGATACCGATCCAGAACACGAAGTTGGTGATGTCCCACGCCCAGCCGACGGGGCGGTTGTTGCCCCACACGCCGATGCCGGTGGCCACCAAGTACGTCAACATCCCGCCGAGCAGCAGCACGATTCCGCCCGTAATGCTCAGCGTAATCCAGTATTTGAGCGGCGTCTTTAAAACTTCGCCCTCGGTAATCGTACTGATCTGTTCGGTCAGGTCATGATACCCGTCCGCACGGACCAGAGGAGGGTTGGTTTCAAGCAGCGCCGGATTCTGCCGGATTGCGAGATCAGCCATTGTGAGTTAACTCCGGGTTGGGATTCCTGAGCTTCGCAAGATATGTCGTGCGAGGCTTGATGTCGAGCTCGGCCAGCAGCGCGTAATTCCGCTCCTGCTTTTTGAGTTTCGAAACGCGCGATTCGGGATCGTTGATGTTGCCGAACACGATCGCCTCCGCGGGGCAAGTCTGCTGGCAGGCGGTGACGATCTCGCCATCCTTAATTGGTCGGCGACCGTCGAGCTTGGCCTTGATTTTGGTCTCCTGAATGCGCTGCACGCAGTAGGTGCACTTTTCCATGACACCGCGCATGCGGACCGTCACGTCCGGATTCTGCGCCATGGCGAATTCCGGCGAATCGTGCTTATGAAAGTTCAGGAAGTTGAAGTGCCGCACCTTGACAGGGCAGTTGTTGGCGCAGTAACGGGTTCCGACGCAGCGGTTGTACGCCATATCGTTCAGGCCTTCCGGACTATGCGAGGTCGCGGCCACCGGGCAGACATTTTCGCAGGGCGCGTTTTCGCACTGCATGCAAGGGATGGGTTGCTCCACCAACTGCGGATCGTCCTCTGGACCTGTGTAATAACGGTCCATGCGAATCCAGTGCATTTCGCGTCCGCGCATCACCTGTTCCCTGCCAACCACCGGGATGTTGTTTTCCGCCTGACAGGCAACCACGCAAGCATTACAGCCGGTGCAGGACGTCAGGTCGATCGCCATGCCCCACTGGTTGCCCTTGTCGTACTTCACCTCGGGATAAATCGAGTGGAGTTCGGGAACTTCCGACATCTCCTCAATCACCTTGGGCGATTTTCTGTATTCTTCGAGAGTCGTCTCGCGGAGAATTGGCCGCTCGTTCAGATGCTCCGCGTTGACGCTCTTGTCATCGAGCGTTCCATGCTCCTGCGTGGTGGCATGGATAACCTTGCGGCCGGTCACGGTGATCGCGAATCCGTCGCCGAACCAATAGGCATCGGAGGTCCGGATCAGATTGGCATTGTAGCCAACGTCCTTTCCGACGCGTCCGCACTTCACCCGCCCATAGCCGATCGAAATGGACACGCAATTATCCGTATGGCCCGGCTGCACCATCACTGCGGCTTCCAATTTGTAGCTGCCGCGCGAGATGGAGATGACATCACCATCCTCCAGCTTCTGCTCGCGCGCAGTGGCGGGCGAAATCATCGCCGCATTGCCCCAGGTCAGCTTTGTGATCGGGTCCGGAGCTTCCTGCATCCAGCCGTTGTTGGCGAAGCGTCCGTCCCAGGCCGCCGCGCTAGGATAAAAACCGACCTCGATTCCCGTCGCAGAAGCCTTCGCTTCCGCTCCGGCGGCGCTCGCAAGTTTCTTGGAATCGAGCGCGACCTTCACGGTCTCCGCAGGCTTGGCCGACGCGATGACGCCGTCATTCAAGGCCTTGCGCCAGGCCATTTCCTTCTCTTTCGGACCCCACTGCGACTGCCAGTAGTTCCTGACAATGTCGTAAGCTTTTTTGTCCTTGGCGTCGATCAATAGCGCGACAATCTCAGCCGCCGTCTTGCCGTCATAGAGTGGCGAAATCAGAGGCTGCTGGATGGACGTTGTACCATCCGCCGCCCGTGCGTCGCTCCAGCTTTCCAAGAAATGCGCTTCGGGAATATGCCACTTCACGGCCGCAGCCGTTTCGTCGTCGTCCAAGCCGAGATGAATCGAATTTGCCACCTTCGAAACCGCAACCGCGAATTGCAAATCGGCCGGAGCAGTGTAGGCAGGATTGCCACCCAGAATCACCAACGTCTGAACTTGCCCGGAAGTCATTTCCGAGGTCAGCGCGCGCAGAGCTTCCACACCCGCGTCGCCCTTGTCCGATTTGACGTAGGAAACGGCCGCGCTGCCCAATGTCTGATTGATGGCCGCAGCGAGAGCATGAACCATCGCCGGTTGACGCCCGCCCGCTACGACCAAAGCTCCGGCGCCGGCTGCTTTCAAATCCTTCACCGCGGCTGCCAGGAACTTTGCTCGCTTATCCGAACCCGACAGGACGTTCAACCCGGGAACCGCGCCGAGCGACGACGCGAGATCCATGGCGAACTGCTTCACTTCGGTCGAGCGCATCCGCAGACGATGGTCGGCATTGGCTCCGGTGAGCGAGAACTGGCTCTCGACGGCGTACAGCCGGTTGGCCTTTTCAAAATCTTCTTCCGAGGCAAATTTTCGGCCTTTGGAATACTGCTTGGTGGGCAAAACCGTGGGCGAATCCAATCCCAGGAAATCCGCGTCGAGCGCTACAATTACTTTCGCCTTGGAGAAGTCCGTTACCGGCTCCAGCGCCTGACCGAAAGCCATGGTCAGACCTGAGCGCTCGTGTTCGCGAGAGATCGGCTCGTATTCCACCCACTTGGCCTTGGGGAACTTCTTCAGCGCGTCGGCCCGCAGAGCACCAAGCGAAGGAGAAGTCACGGCCTCACTCAAAAATCGCAGTCCCGACCCATCGCCCAACGAAATTGCTTTGGCTGCTTTTTCAAATGACGCCCAGTCCGACGGCTTGCCCGCTTCCAGCACCGCCGCGGAGCGGTCCGGATCGTAGAGGCCCAGAATCGCCGCCTGCTGCATCGCCGACGCCGCGCCCTGGCTGCCCGGATGGTCCGGATTGCCCTCGATCTTGGTCGGACGGCCATCATGCGATTCGACAAGAACTCCACTGACGCCGCCTGAAAGCGACATCACGGTCGTATAAAAATAAGGATGGCCCGGGATCATATCTTCCACGCCTTTGGCGTAAGGAAGAATATGCTCCACCGGACGATGGCACGCGGTCAGCCCGGCAAGGCCGAACGATGCCGCCATCAGCTTTAGAACCGTGCGGCGCGAATTGCCGTCCAGCATTTCACTGGCGTTGGCAGGAAACTCGCGATGGACCCACTCGCCGAACTCGCGCGTGCCGGCCAGTTGATTCAGGCTCCGCCAGTACTTGGGGCCGGTCTGCTTGGTCGCAATATTGATAAGATTCACGTTACTCATCGATGACACCCGGAACAATTCGTGGGCGGATTAATATGTTTGGCGGCCACCAGTTCCTTGCCGATCTCCACCGGGTCGCGATCCGGAACCCAGTCCAGCTTGGTCACCAATTCCACTGGCCGGATATTCGGCGCGGGGTTGCGATGGCACTCCAGGCAGAACGCCATGTTCAGAGGCTTGTCCTGGTGCACTTCGATCATCTGATCGACGCGGCCGTGGCAGCTCACGCAACTCACGCCGGCGTTCAGGTGCGCGGAGTGGTTGAAATAGACATAATCGGGAAGGTGGTGGATTTGCACCCAGGGAATCGGCTGGCCGGTTTTGTAGCTCTCTTGCACCAGCGCCAGACGCGGGCTGTTGTTCTTCACGCGTCCTTGCCCGTGACAGTTAATGCAGGTTTCGGTCGAAGGAACCGCGGCATACGCCGCTTTGTAAACCGTCGAGTGGCAATAGTAGCAATCCAGACCCAACTGCCCGGCGTGCAGCTTGTGGCTGTACGGCACCGGCTGTTGCGGCTGGTACCCTGTATCGATTACCGTCGGGTACGTGTAATAGGTGTACGCGCCGACGCCTGCGAGAGCGCCGAGCCCAAGCACGGCGCCTGCCACCTTCATAATGATGTCAGACGATTTAGGAAAGATAGCTGCCATCGCGTGTGTTGGTCTCCAGGGCCCTACGTTGGTCCTCTTTAGTTTCTATCATAACCAGATGCTATCCGCAACCGGAGTAAAATTTCTTGCCAAGCAATAAAAATTCTATCGTCATCAGATTTTTCGGCGATCTACGCGTCCGGCCGAAGCTCATGGTACTGCACAATGTCTTCTTCTTAGTGCTTGCGTGCGCCGTTTACTTCTCACTGATTCCTCTCTTCGAGAAGCAGGTTGCCGACGCTCAATCCAGGGAATCGACTATTTTGCACCAAACGGAGGCCCCAGGGCAAGCGCCAAATGCCCCACAGTTGGGAATGATCACCCAGGTGCGCCTGACACTGTTCTTAGTGCTGGGTAGTATTTACGTGCTAGCCGTGGTGGTCCTGGAGTCGGTCATCATGCCTCTTTATGTTTACCATCCGCTGCGTAAGATGCTAGAAGCAGACGAGGCGACGCAAAGAGGCGACCGGACTCGCGAGCTGATTCCGGACGCGGAGATTCTGAAAGACGAAATCGGCCAGATCATGCGCAGCCGCAACGCGACCGTCGCGGAGCTGCGCCGTCAGGAGGACGAACTGGCCGCCGCTCTGCATCGTCTTGAGGAGCAGGACCGGCTGGTGAGCCTCGGCTTGCTGGCCGCGAGCGTGGCACATGAGCTAAACACGCCGCTGGCGGTGCTGAACGGCTCGATCGAAAAGCTGATTGAAACCACCGGGGACGCGTCCACCCTGGAGCGCTTGGAGCGCATGCAAAGGGTAGCGCAGCGCCTGCGCCGCATCAGCGAAAGCCTGGTGGATTTTTCGCGCGTGCGCAAACAGAACATGGGTCCGATTGCACTGCGGCCTTTGATCGACGAAGCGTGGAGCCTGGTGGCCATCGACGATAAAGCGTCCAAGGTGGCGTTCACGAATCACCTGACGCCTGAAGATAAAGCCACCGGTAACGCGGACCGCATGATCCAGGTGTTCGTCAACCTTCTGCGCAATGCACTGAACGCGGTGGAGGCGGGTAGCGGGCAGATCGACGTGCGGGCGCAGCGAGGCGCGCGCGGCATCACCATCGCGGTGGAGGACAACGGCACGGGCATCGCTCCCGAAGTGCTCCCCGGAATTTTCGATGCGTTCGTCAGCACCAAGCTGGACGCCAAGGGCACCGGGCTCGGGTTAACGGTGGCGGAGGGGATCGTGACGCAGCACGGCGGGAGCATTTCCGCGCGCAATCGCAAGGAGGGTGGAGCGCGCCTGGAGGTCACGCTGCCCGCGGGATGAATCGGCCGCCTATAACGACCGATGAGGATTTCTGACCGGCGTTCATCGGCTGCTAATGACTCTTACAGCAGATCGTCGCGTTTTTGTTTTTCGAGCTGCTTCACCAGATCGCCCACCTGCTGCGCGCGGCGGCGGTCGGCGATGAGCAGTGCGTCCGGCGTATCGACCACGATCAGATCGTTGACGCCCAGCAGCGCGATCAGCTTGTGATGGCTGCTATCGACGTAATTGCCGGTGCTTTCATAAAGCAGCGCGTCGCCGCGGACGGCGTTTTTGTGCCTATCGCGCTTGTGGAGCTCGTACACCGCATCCCAACTGCCGACGTCGTTCCAGCCGATCTCGCCGGCGCGGAGGCCGACGACATTCTGCGCTTTTTCCAGCACTGCGTAATCGACGCTAATGTTTTCGCACAGCGGAAACACTTCCTTCAGTCGCGAAGCGAAGCGGCGGCTGGAAAACGGCGGCAGCCCGGCAATCAGCGTCGCTGTCTTAGGCAGATGATGGCGCAGCGCGTCCAGCAGCACGGACGTCTTCCAGAAAAACATCCCGGCGTTCCAATAGAAATTGCCCGCGGCGAAAAACTTCTCGGCCGTCGCGGCGTCCGGTTTTTCGCGGAAACTGGTCACGGGCGTCAGGCCCTTATCCGGCACCAGGGGGAATTCGATATAGCCGTAAGCCGTATCGGGCCAGCGCGGCTGGATACCCAGCACCACGATCTTGCCCTGATTCGCCGCCTGAAACGCCGGACGCAGCAGCTTGATGTAATCGCGCGGACGGGAGATAAAATGGTCCGACGGGAAGACGCCCATCACCGCGTCTTTGTCCTCGGATTGCAAAATGTGCGCCGCAAGGCCGATGGCCGGAGCGGTGTTGCGCTGCGCGGGCTCGGCTAAAATCTGGCGCTTGGGAACCTCGGGCAACTGTTTGACGATTTCGGCGCGCAGATGATCGTTGGTGAGAATCCAGATGCGCTCCGGCGGCAGGACGGGACGCAGGCGGTCCACCGTGTTCTGGATCAAAGACCGCTCGCCGAAGAACTTCTGCACCTGCTTGGCGTGCGAGCGGCGGCTGCGCGGCCAGAAGCGCGTTCCCCGCCCTCCGGCGAGAATCAATCCGTAATTGTGGCTCATGGTGATTTGCCTTTAAGCTGTCGTTGAAAAAAGGGGACAGACTACTCTGTCCCTGCGCAATTAGATTGATCGCTCATCGCTGTCGAATGTGGACAGAGCGGTCTGTCCCCTTTTTCCAACATCCTTTATTCGACTGGGTATCCGCGGACGAGCTTCAACGTGCGGTCCCAGCGCGTCTTGCGGAAGAAGTTTTTCGCCAGGTCGATGAAGTGGTTGGAGTTGTAATCCACCCAGTCTTCGGTCGGTGCGTCGTAGGACCAGAAGATCACCAGCGGCTTGCCGATGATGTTTTCCCTCGGCACAAATCCCCAATAGCGGCTATCGAGCGAGTTGTCGCGATTATCGCCCATGGCGAAATAACTGCCGTCCGGCACCACGAGTTCGCCGTTGACCACATGCTCCGCCAGCATCTGGCGCGCGCGGTCGTAAACGGGGCCGTAGGGCTCCGACGGGAAATTGTCGCGATACGGCTCCATGCGCGGAAACACATGCTGGACGTAGGGCTCGACCAATTTATGGCCGTTCAAATAGACGTCTTTGTCCACAACCTTGAGGTGGTCGCCGGGGACGCCCATGCAGCGCTTGACGTAGTTCTGCGAAATATCCATCGGGTAGCGGAACACGATAATGTCGCCGCGCTTGGGCTCGGTGAACGGCAGCAGATGCTTGCTCAGGCCGTCGGACGGCGCATAGGCGAGTTTATCGACCAGCAGGTGGTCGCCCACGCGGACGGTGGTGTCCATGGAAGGCGTCGGCACGATGAACGCCTGCACCAGAGTCGTGGTGCCGAACAGCAGAATGATGATATTCAGCGCCCACTCATGGATGAAGTCGCGGACGGAATTGGCGAAATTTTTCATTGGATCGGATACCCGTGGATCAACATGAAGGTGCGCTTCCAGCGCGTCTTGGGGAAGAAATTCCGGACCAGATCGAAGGCGTGGGTAAGGCTGAGGCCGGAATCCTGCAACTGATCGGTCGTCGCATCGTAGGACCAGTACACGATCAGCGGCTTGCCCACGATATTTTCGCGCGGCACGAAGCCCCAATAGCGGCTATCGAGCGAGGAATCGCGGTTATCGCCCATAGCGAAATAATATCCCGGCGGGACCACCACTTCTCCGTTCACTGCGTGATGCGTCAGCATGTCAATGGCTCCCGCTTCCACGCTGACATTCGGCTCACCTGGAAAATTGTCGCGGTAAGAGTCGAAATAATCGGTTTTGTGAACCTTGTACGGCTCGTCCAGCTTCACCCCGTTCAGGTAAACCTGCTTGTTGACAATGCGGATGCGATCGCCTGGAACGCCCATACAACGTTTGACGAACGTCTGCTTAATATCGACCGGAAAACGGAACACAATAATATCGCCGCGCTTCACCGGACGGTAGGGCAGCAGGTATTTGCTGATCGGACCAGAGGGCGCGTAGGCCAGCTTGTCCACCAACAGGTGATCGCCAATCAGCAGCGTATCCTCCATCGACCCTGTGGGAATAACGAACGCCTGCACCAGCGTTGTGGTCAGGAACAGCAGCAGCAGAATGGTGATGGTCCATTCGGCGATGGCTCCGCGAGGCTCGTCGCCGTCGTAGGCGGGTTTGGCCTCAAGGGGGGGCGCTGCGGATCCGGCTTCGGTAACGGCTTCGGGCGTAATGGGCGCTTGGGAATCCGTCGTGTTGTCTAGGCTCACTGGCTATTAGTTTAACAAAACGTTACTGCTTGGCCTGCGCGGCGTTCGTCATGCGCTGTGCCAGCAGCAGATTCGACGTGATCTTGCGGTATCCGTAGCCGATGTGCATCGGCAGAGGCTTAATTCCGGGCTGGTGATAGGCCGCCCGCAAATCCACCTGCTCCATGTAGCCAAAACTGCCGTAGGGGCGATCGTAATCGCCGTAGAGCTGCACTTTCCACTGGCTGGCGTCGAACAGCTTATAGGGGATGCCCGAATCGTCTTGCAGCACCGCTGCGCTGTTTTCCAACACTAGGTTGCGGATCAGCGAAAACTCCTTGTGATGCAGCATATAAGACGTCGATTTGAACATGGTCGTCGCGGGCTTCAGGTTCTGCACGTAAGCCTGGAACGGCTTGTTCTCCGTCAGCCGATCGTCGGCCAGATTGAGCGAAAAGTAATACAACTGGTGCACGGATTGATCGCGGTCAGAGCGGAACTCGATATGCACGCCCTTGTTTCCATAACGCGTGGTGGCATGATAATCCAGCGGACGGTCGATCACCTTGCCCTCGTCGTCCAACCGCACGTAGCGGAAGCCCATAATCGTGTAATTGCTACGCACCAATAATTGCAGAATCGGCAGCAGCAGGCCGTCGGTCACCTGGCCCCGGAACTGATGGTCCATTTCCTTCGTGATGAAGAAGCTGCGCCCCAACTCCGACGCCATGGTGGAGCGCATCGCGGCTAGATACGGACCCATTTCTTTCTTCTGAATCTGCTCGTTGGAGGGCAGCGTCCCCGCAGGTTCCAGAGCGGCAAAAGAATAAACGGACGAGTTGGGGAAATATTCAGTGGCCACCAGTGCGTCCGGCCCGCTGAACGGATAGAACACCGGCCCAGTGCTCATGGGAGGCGTGCTCAATTCCTTGGACTGGAATTCACGCAGACCACCGAGCAATTCCACGCTGGCGCGCTTCCACGCGGCATCCACCGCGGCAGCATGCTTTTTCCAAACGTCCTGAGTTTCTAGATTCGCGAACGGACTGCCGGGTTTGCCGGCCATTCCAGCCAGGAATCGCGCCACATCGTCGGCATCGCGGGAGGCAGGCACGGGATCGGCCGGTGCGGTGGACGCCCCCGCCGTGGTTTTCGCCTCAGCCGAGACCGGAGAGACGCGCCCGCAGGCCGCGAAAAATATTGCGCCTGCCAGAAGGCAGACAGTTAAGAAAGCACGCCGGAAAGAGTAGTGCATTGTGTCGCTATGTTAAAGCAAGAATAACAGATCAATTCGGCGGAATTCATGAAAAGATATTAACGAGAGTGGGGCGCGCCGCACGCCGTGGGCGCGCGCGCCTCGCATGAAACGTCCTACTGTCCGACCAGTTCCACCAGCCGCTGCGTCACATGGTCCATCGCTTCCGACTGCGCGGACATTGAGGAACTCGCCGTGGCGCTTTGCTGCGCGCTGGCGGCGGCCTGCTGCGTGATGCGCTCGATTTCGCTGAGCGCTCCGGCGATGTGTTCAATGCCGCGCGCCTGTTCGCCGCTCGAGACGCTGACTTCGTCCACCAGCCGCTTGACCTCAACCGTCGATTCCGTAATACCGCGAATCGCGTCGGCCATATGATCCAGCCGGGTCTTGCCTTCCTTGGTCGTTTCGATCGATTCGGCGATCAGGTTCGACGTGTCCTTCGCGGCTTGCGCGCAGCGCCCGGCGAGGTTGCGCACTTCGTCGGCGACCACCGCGAATCCCATGCCCGCTTCTCCGGCGCGCGCCGCTTCCACCGCGGCGTTCAGCGCGAGGATGTTCGTCTGGAACGCGATCTCATCGATGATCTTAATGATCTTGGCGATCTTCTCGCTGGCCGCGCCGATGTTCTGCATGCTCGTGACCATCTCGCCCAACTGCCGATTGGCTTCGGTCACCTGTGTATCCGTCTTGGCCATCAGCTTGGTCGCTTGCTGCGAATTATTGGCGTTGGACAGCGTCATGGAGCTCAACTCCTGGCTGGACGCCGAAGTTTCTTCCAGCGATCCGGCCTGTCGCGACGCTCCATCGGCCAGCGCGCGGCTGGCTTGCGAAATCTGACCTGAAGCCTCGGAGACCCCGCTGGCGCAGCCCGAAATTTCCTGGGTGAGCTCGCGTAGACTCGACGTAATGCCGCGTGCCACGAACACCAGGCCCACGCCGACGCATACGCACAGCGCCAGCAGGCCCGTGACCACCCATCGGCTGCCCGCCTCCTTCGTCTCGGCGCCATGGGAGATGACGTTCAACTGCTCCGCCTGCTGATCCACAAGGCCCTTGGCAAGCTCGCTCATCTTCGCAAGTTTCGGCAGCAGCGTGTCGTCGAAGGTTTTCAGCGCCTGATCCATCTGCTGGCGGGCGAGCATCTGCACAAAGCCATCCTGCGCCGCTTTGAGGGCCTTCTGCTCGGAGTCGAGCGCGGCCAGTTGCGCCTTGGTGTCCTCAGAGGCGGGCATTGCCGTGAAATCAGCCAGTTCCTGCCGCACCCGGCCTTCGGCCTCAGAGTACTGCTTCAAAAACGCCACGGACTTGTCGTTCTGCTGCAGCATTGCGGCCGACGCCACGCCGCGTTCGACTGCGGTCATCTCCGCCGCCGTCGCCAGAATCTGGCCAGCCAGCATTTGCTTTTTCGCGGTGACGCGCACTGCGTTATCGAGCTCCCCTCCCAGGTCCAGATTGACCTTCAGGGAGGTCACCCCCAGAATCAAAACCAGGGCGAGCATTGCGCTGAAGCTGGAAAAAAGCTTCACGCCAATTGTGGCATTCCATTTCACGGTTGTGGTCTCCTAAAGAACGAACAGCTACATCTTGAAATCAAACTGGAGTTGTGTAGTGGCCTTGGTGGGCGCGCCATCCTGCGTAAACGGCGTAAACTTCCACTTCTTGACGGCGGTCACGACCGAGGGCGTCAGCATGGCATTGCCAGAGACGATCTTCACGTTCTCCACGTTGCCGTCGGCGTCAATGGTGACGTCCACTTCCACTTTGCCCGTGATCTTAAGCTGCCTCGCGATGGGCGAATAGTCGGGCGGGGCCTTCTTGGTCGCGGCTTTCAAGGCGTCATCGGCGAGTACCCGGACTTCCGCACTGGCAAGCATGCCGGAGCTGAGCAGCATGGCCAAAATGGCGGCGTAACGCAATTGTCTGTACATGGTGTCCTCCTGAGTAGGCGCGCTCGCGCACTCAGGAACCCATATCGGAGAGCATGACTGTTTCTTGAGGAGTACCGATTAGGAGGTAGTGGCCAATTCCAGACCACGGAAAATCAGAAAATGGTTAATACGACGAGCGCTCGTAGGATTCTTCCGGTGCGACGCGGCCGCGGGTGCGGCGGCTGCCCGGCCAATCCAGGCGCATATCCTTGCACACTTCGTCCAGCATTTCCGTGGTACAGGTCTTCGATTCGGCGGCAAACGCCGTCAGCAGCAAGTTGTCGCAAATCGCGTTGATCAGCCGGGGAATGCCCTGCGAACGAAGGTGAATTTCGGCCATCAGAGACTCGGAGAAAATCTCCTGCTCCGGCATGCCTGCCGTCTCCAGGCGCGATTCCATGTACTCCACCGCATCGCGCAGAGTGAATGGCTGCAAGTTGCAGCGGAGCACGATTCGCTGCTTCAATTGGCGCAGATTCGGAGCGTCCAGCTTGCGGTCAAGTTCCGGCTGTCCCGCCAGAATAATTTGCAGCAGCTTCCCGTTGCGATTCTCCAGATTGCCCAACAGGCGGATTTCTTCGAGCACATCCCAGTCGAGGTTATGCGCTTCATCGACGATCAGCACCACCGTACGTCCGTCCTGCGCCTGTTCAACGAGAAGCTGATTGAGAGCGAACAGCACCTCGGTTTTCGACGTGCGCGAGCACGGCAGATCCAGATCGTAGGCGATCATTTCAAAAAATTGATCGGGATTGATGCGGGAATTAAAAATAAACGCAAATTCGATGTAGTTCCCTTCCAGGTAATCGCGGAGGCACTCCAGCATCGTCGTTTTGCCGGTTCCTACTTCACCCGAAAGTACGATGAATCCCTTGCGCGCCTGGACGCCATACACCAGATTCGCCAGAGCTTCCTCATGCTGCTCGCTGCGGTAAAAAAAGGCCGGGTCAGGACTGAGGCTGAACGGGCTCTCCGAGAAACCAAAAAAGGCGTTATACATGTTAGGCTATCCGCCGCACTGGATCGTGGAGGACTGGTTCTGCCGACTGTCCCCTCTAATAAATACTCTTCGATAGTACCACGCAAATGTGTGAGCACAAACGGATTTTCGGTCCGCCACGTACTACGAACCCACGAAGGTTACTCCGTTTGCGGAGTGATGTACCTTATTTTTCAGAGACTTCAAACAAGATATAGCCCGGAAGCGTGGATGGATGATTACCTTCAAACACGATACGGCGGGTCTTGGGGAAGGGCATCCCCGTCTGGATCGCCCTTTGGTAAACAGGCGATTGGCGCAAGATCTTTCTATAGGACTCGTCCGAGGTATCGGAGTATGCCGACTTGCCGATCAGTCCCCCGCCCCAGCCCACCGAAAGCACACACGCGTCATGGCGGGCGCCCACTTCCGTGAGCTTCGCCTCTAATGCGTTTAGATTAGCGTGCAATTTTGAAAGGCCCGTTGCCTCGGCATACGTCTTGTGCTGGGCGAGTAAGCCTGCCGCATAGCGATTCGCAGCCTGGAACAGTTTTCCGCGGTCGCCTGCATTTTTCTCGCGCCAAATGCCTTCAAACGACGTGCCTTGGGACGCCATTTCGGCGAACTGCGGCGTGGAATCGTCCACCCGGCGCGCATCCACCGATCCGCGCTGGGATTTCCAGCCCAGTTCGTACTTGCCTCCGCCTTTGGCAATCAGCGTCGAGACGCGCAACAGGTACACTTTCATGCCCGCGTAAGTGACGGAGCCGGAATCGCCTGCCGCGAAGCGCCTCATGCGGCTTGCGCCGGAGCCTCCCAGCACAGCTTCCTCGGGGCGCTGGGCGGGATGGCGCGGCAGCCGCTCCTCGGCGCTCAGGCGCTCGGAAAGATCGCGGAAAAAGCCTTCGGTCCAGCGGTCAGCCACGGCCCCGGTGCGTAGAGCGCCTTTAATCGCGGTGCCGGGGATGTACGCACCACCGCTGGTCGCGGTCGCGAACGTCGGAATAAACAGATTCTCCGGATGCGCTTTTTCCCACAGAGGGATAACCGCGGTGGTCTCGAAAGGAATGCGGCGTCCGGCGAAGTTCTGCGCAAATCCGCCCCAGGCCGCGAACTCCAGCCGGTCGGCTTTCTTGAGCTGCGCCAAATACCCGTCCAGGCGCGGACCCTTCGACAGCAGCTTAAAAATGCGTCTCTGGTCGAGCACGTTCACGTGCTCCTTCCACACCATATAATCGATGGGCGCCAGTTTCTGGCCGTCCCCGATGAGCGTGGGCGTCAGGCAGGTGATGCGATATTTCATGCGGGCCTCCCCGCGGGCGCAAGCGGAATCGGAATCGCCAGCGCGAATCCGGCGCGATACACGGGATGCTCGAAATTCTCGGGAGCGACGTTCAATGCCGCGCCCACAGGAGCAGCAGCACTAACCACCACGCTGCCTTCAATCAGCATGCGCGTAGGCCGCTTCGCGCCGCCGTTATTTTCGATTCTTCCGCCGCGCGTAGTGAGCGAATAATGGCCGTGCTGCCAGTCGATCGAGTCGGCCGTGGCAGGATGATAGACGCTGAGCAGCCAGAACGCTCCGGAATCTTCTACTGCACCGAGCAGCAGTTTGGGCAGTTCGCCTTCGCTGATCTCGGGCATCTGCGCACAGCCCCAGCCTTTCGAACGTCCACCGCCGAAGCCAGAGTCGGCCAGCAGGCGCAGAGCGGCTTCCAAGGGAGCCTTCCAACGCTCTTTCGCGGCGTCGTCTGAAAACGAAGCCACGAACCACAATCCCGCACCCGGCGTAAATTCAAGGCATGCGGAGGAATGCGGCGCAACGCCGTCGCCACCGCGATCCATCGCAGCGTTCGACCGCACGTTGACGCGGAACGGACCCTGCGCGCCGCCGGCGATCAGGCATTCGCTTGCACCGTCGATGGCCCAATTGTCCTCAGTCAGCGGTTTTCCCGAGAGCAGATTTTCGACCACCCGCAGCGGCACGAAGCGCGCGCCTTTAAACCGAACCTTGGCCGACGCCGGAGGAGGCCAGATATTGCGCGGAGGCACCACGTACAGCGTGTCGCCGTAGAACGGAAAACAGGAACTGAAGCGCACGGCGGGTTCAGCAACACGCGCCGTTGCATCGAGCCAGGCATCGAGATCGCCCAGACGCAGCATGGCCGAACACACCGCGGCGTAGAGCGAATCGCTGTGATAAATGCGATCCACCCGGTCTCGATCGCCAGAGTCGGGGCCGATGCGCCATGGCCCCGTGGGCCTCAGCTTGATGAGCAACGCGGACATTCTTGGTTACTCAGCCAGCTTGGAAGCAAAGTCAGCTTCATTGGCCACGGCCTGCACCGCGCCCAGGTCCGCGCCCGACGCCAATTCCGCTTCGGCTGCGCCGGAGGAATAAAACGAGCGTCCACGCCACACCAACTTCACGTTCTTGAAGCTGACGCGTCCGCTGCCGCGCGAACCTCCGCCGCCAAGCGCGTCATCTTCCAGCAATCGCAGGCCTTCCAGCACCCGCGCGGGCAGAGCCTTATCTTCCTCGCACAGAATATCGATCACCAAGCGCACCTTGAAGCGCGCGCCGGCCGGAACGCGTTCCAGCGTCCGCGGATTGGCCTGCGCCGTGATGCGGTCGATGGAGTTCTCGCTCTTTACCTCGGTGATTTCGTCGTCCAGATTTTCGCGCATCTGGGCGGTGATGCTGTCCTGATCCAGAGGCGCGTCGTAAATGGTCAGGCGCGCGGGCGTGGCGGCGGAGGCGCTCAGCGCTTCGCCTTCCACGCGCTCCAGACGCAGAGGGCTGCGGCCGAACAACAGGCCGATCTCATCGTCCGGGCGGTCGCTTTGATGAATGCGCACTTCCTGGCCCTTGCGCTTCGACAGATACACCAGTTCCGCGGGCGAGGTCAGGCCCAGCGCGTTCTCCAGCAGCGAACGGACCTTGCCGCGCAGAGAACTGCCCGGTATATAAGGCAGGCCGAAGGCATCCTTGACGACCGGATTATCCGCGCCGCCGATTTCCAGCGAGCCTTTGCCCGCGCCAATGTGGAGCCCGGTTTCGCAATGCAGGTCCCCCGAAAGAATCAGCTTGCCGATCAACTGCAATTTCGTTTGCGCCGTATGCGTGGCCATGATGTTCCCTTACTCGTTGTAGGCGACGATCGCCTCGAACAGATCTTTAAATCGCTCGTAACCGCGAGCGTCATTTTTGCGCGTCACCTGCAAAAGCAGGCGCTCCAGCGCGTCGAGACTGCGCAGCGAATGGCGTGCGATGGTGTACGCCAGGCGCGCGCGCAGCATCACGAACTGGTGCTGCCGCTCGCTTTCCGGCGCGCGGACCGCGCGGCGCACCGCGTTGTACAAGCGCCGCAGCTGGCTCTTCGTACCAGAGTCCATGTCGCGCATGCGCATCACCACAACGTGCGCCTGATTGTCCAGATACAGGCTGTCGGAGATCAGCTTTTCGAGCTCGATATCCACCGGACCGTCAAAGGGACGTCCGCCGCCGCCAAAGCTGGGGCGTCCGCCTTCGCGCCGGTCACCACCGCGTTCACCACCGCGCTCAGGCCGAGGACCGCGATCTCCACCTGGTCCACCACCAGGCCTGTTGCCTCCGGGGCCGCGATTCTCGCCGCGTCCTTTTTGACCCTCGGGCCTTCCGCCTTCCGGGCGACCGCCCTGAGGTTTGGGCTGCGGCTGAGGCTTGGCTTCGGGCTTGACCTCTGGCTTAACGTCGGCCTTCGGTTCCGCCTTGGGAGCTTCCGGCTCTTTTACCGCTTCATTCGTTACTGGAGCTTCAACTTCTTCAGACATACGATTCCCTTCGTTCTAGGAGGCGGACAACCTCGCCCATTCTAGCGCCACTCGGCCCGCGGGCCGCAATTTGACGGTGACCGCACTACGTCCGATCAGGTCAGCGATCAACGTCGCACGCGCTTTTTGAAATTCGGCGCGATGTGTATCGACAGTGCGGGCTGCGCCGACAATACGGCGAATACGGCGATGATAGCGCCACGGACGCTCCCCTCCGCTGCGGCGAGCCTGCCTTCGCGACATCTTCGACTGCGTTTCGCGGTAAATGCCGCACAGGTCTTTCAAATACTGTGCCGAGACGCCGAACTCCGTCACCATGCGCGTGAGCGAATCCTTCAACTCCGCCGATTCGGCGAACTGCTTCCATTCAAGCGTTCGTCCGAGAATCCAGATGCAGTCTTTGTCGGCGGATTTGGCCGCTTCCAGGCGCTGTCCCGCTTCTTCGAACACCGCTCCCAGCGACGCGTCAGCCGAAGGCGCAAGCGCCAATGCCATGGAGATCGTCTTGCCTTCCGGCCCGTCGAACGTTTTGAGGTTGGCGTCGGCGAAGCGATGGAACAACCGCTCCAGCTCGCGCGAGAGAGCAACCAGCGAATCCCACGCGCCGTAGACCGCGAAATCGTCGCCGCCGGAAAAAATCACCGTGACCTTGCGCCAGAACTCCGGCATGGAACACAGCACTTCCAACTCGCCCGCGAAGAACTGCTTGTAAAGGACCGATAGCCGGATGTGTTCCTCAATGGTTTCGGCGCGCCGTATGCGGATGCCGAAATTGTCGACGTCGCCGCGCAGCACGCCCCACGTCTGCAATCCCGACGCGCGCGAGGCCAGTTCCGCGGTCGACGCGGGCTCCGCTCCATCATCCGACGGAGCGGCATGGCGCGCGAAGGGCAGCGCGTCGGCGGCGGACCATGCCAGCGTCCAAACGTGCTTGCCTTCGCCAATCTGTATGCGTCCCGGCGTTTCCGGCGACCATGCAGCCGATTCGGCGTTGCGCAACTTCATGCCGAGCTGGGTAGCGAAGTATTCCTCGCCTTCCGCTGATCCGGCCAACGCCTCGGCAAAACCGGGAGCGCCCCGGCGCCGATCCATTTCCTCGGTCAGGCGGCGGCGTACCAGGCTCCAGTCGCCCAGGTTCTCGGTGACGCTCCAGATCAATTTAAGGACGCCTCCGCTCAGCGCAGTAATTTCCGCGCCGGCGGCTTCCAGAAATGTTTCCGCCGCGCCGCGGAATTCTTCGGGCAGCAGAACCAGGAACTGCCCGCCTCCGCTGGACCCTAGCAGGATTTTCGCCAAGCCAAGTTCGGCCAACAAGGCGCGCGGGAGCACTTCGCTGAGTAAAGCGATCCAGTGCGAGCGACCCGTGAACACCTGGTCGTGGTCGCTCTCGGTAGGCGAGTAGAGAAACTCCTCGATGCCAAGGAGTTTCCCCTGAAGAAATATCTGCAAGGACATTCTGACGGCGAAGTATCAGCGTATCATGCCGGATCGTTACGAATCCATGATGGGGGACGGTCTTTTTGGCCTCGACCATCTTCCGCCCCCGTGATCCCGGACGGATTTGCGCCCCCGGCAGATTAAAAAGCTTCCCCGGCGCGGATGGCCCCCTAGGACTTGCGCCTGCCCTGGAACCCGTTCGACACTCAAGCATGATTGAATCGCGGTTCATAGAAACCAATGGCATCCGCATGCACATCGCCGAGGCGGGAGCCGGTCCTTTGGTGGTGCTGCTGCATGGATTCCCTGAATCCTGGCATTCATGGAGGCATCAGTTGCCGGCGCTGGCCGCGGCCGGATACCACGCCGTCGCGCCAGACTTGCGGGGCTACGGACAAACCGAGCGTCCGGAGGCCCTGGAGGCCTTCGATATTTTCCAGCTCACCGGCGACATCGTTGGCTTGGTGCATGCCCTGGGCGAGGAATCGGCAGTCATCGTCGGGCACGATTGGGGGGCGCTGATCACGCAGTACCTGGCGCTGTTCCGGCCAGATATGTTTCGTAAGGTGGCGCTGCTGAGCGTCCCCTACGCGCCGCGCGGCAAAGTGTGTCCTGCCGAATGGGAGCAGCAACGCTATCCCGGCAAGGTTTTTTATCAAGCCGCGCTCCGCGCGCCGATGTCGGACGCGTATTTAATGTCCAACGTGCGGATGAATTTGCTGAACGGTCTGTTTTCGCTATCAGGCGAGGCCGAGGGCGCGGAGCGCTGGAGCCCCGTGCGCGACCCCGCAGTCCCCAGTGCGCCGCGGACTCCGAAAATGCCGTCATGGCTTCTCGAATCGGACCTCGATTTTCTCGAAACCGAGTATAAGCGCTCGGGATTCACCGGAGGCCTCAATTATTACCGCAATATGGATCGCAATTGGGCAATGACGCCATTTCTAGACGGCGCGAAAATCACGCAGCCGACACTATTCATCGCCGGCGACCGCGATCCAGTGATCGATTTTCTGCGCCCCGCTTATGATCGCCTGGCATTGAACATCCCGAAGCTCCAGAAAAATGTTCTGCTGCCCGGCGTGGGGCATTGGACGCAGCAGGAGCGGCCGGAAGAAGTGAACCGGCTGCTCACCGAGTTTTTGCGCGCCGTGGACTGATTCGTTGCAAACAAAGGATCTCTTGGGTTCGTTTCGTAATTTCTGCGAGTACAGCAAGCCCTGCCTTTCGTTCGGCGACGTTCCCATTCCTTCGCCTAGTGTCCGTCCGCGGGAGCGTCGGAAGGCACCGTCGAACCCTGTAAGTTGAGGGTCGCCGGTGAGTTATTTTGGGCCGCGATGTCGTCGCTGCTAGAACTTCGACTTGATGAATTCCCAAAGTTGCAGGTGCTTGCCGGGGCAGCGCTCCCAGCCCGGAGGCGCGAAGCCCAGCACGTTGTTGCTGGTCTCCACCCACAATCCGAATGGCTCGATCTTGGGAACGTTCACGGTAAACACCACGCCGCTGCCGCAGACGTCGACGGTGCTGATTTTGGCCTGCGCCGCGTCCTTATACATGCCGGACGGGCCCCAGTCCTCGTTGAACTTCTCCGGAGGATAATACTTGCACGGCGTGTCCGGCGTGCATCCCCACAGCTTGTAAGCGTCCTGATACTTCTGCTCCTTCAACAGAGACAGAAACTGCTTCACCACCTGCTCCTGTTTATAGGTATGGAAGGTGAAGAACAGGATCGCGCCGACCAGCAGGACCCCGACGACCGACGCAACGATGATTTTGACCCGGTGCTCACGCCTCGCGTCGGCAACCCCGTAGGTGGAGTCGAGGAATCCTGCCATGGCTTAAACCTATTTCGCCGGAAACGCCTTATCGTAAGCGGCGACCACGTCGTTGGTGATGTCCAGCGCCGGCTTGAACGTAATCAGCGCCGTCGCCTCTACCACCATATCCAGCCCCTTGTCGTCGGAAACCTTCTTAATGATATCCACAATGCGCGCCTGCGCGCGGTTCAGGATTTCGGTGCGGTCACGCTCCACGTCGGCGCGGAGGTCTTCATCGAGGCGCTTCACTTCGCGCTCCTTGCGGGCGCCGCGAGCCGTCAGGTCGGCTTCGCCGGCCGCACTCAGTTTGCCTTGCGCGCTCTGCAGCTGCATCTGGATGTCGTTCAACTCGCGCGACGCTTTGTCGAGATCGTCCTGACGCTTCTTGTACCTCAACTGCATGTCATTGGACGCCTTCTTGATCTCGGCCGTCTCGAGGATGGCCTTCTGCAGGCTCACCACGCCGACCTTCGACTGCGCCATAGCGGGAACGGAAATGAGGCCTGCGGCGCACACAGCCACGGCCAGGAAAGAACGAAACATAGACAGCATCAAACTCCTTTTTCTGGGTTCTATTTTAGCAGCATCTCGTCAAGCACTCGGCCGACGCTCCCGCTGGGGGTCTCGACGTCCAGCATGGTGGCCAGTGTCGGGGCGATATCGTTCACGATAACATTGGCATGGTAACGCCCGGCGCGCACCTGCGGACCGAGGAACAAAATGGGCACGTGCGTATCGTAATCGAACGGCGCGCCGTGCGTGGTTCCGCTGCGGCTGACCATCCAATAGGGATCGAGCAGCACGGTCAAATTGCCCGACCGCGCCGCGTTAAATCCGTTGCGGACGCGGATGCCGACGGCGTCCAACACCATTTCTCCCTGCTCGATCTGCGTGCGCGTATAGACGCGAAACACATGCGGCAGGGCGCGAATGGCCTCGGCGGCGACTTTTTCCACCTCGGCCATATTCTGATGGCCGCGCAAATAGATCGTCTCGCCGGAGTACAGCACCCACTTGCCGCCCTCGGGTTCGCCGAAGCGCGCGGTGAGCGCCTTCTCAACGGCATCCAATTCGCCCGCCGCGTCGAATCGTCCGCCCGGCATCCTGCGCTTTTCGTTCACCTCCGGCACCGGAGCCACGCCGTGATCCGCCGTCAGCACCACCAGCACCCGTCCCGCGCCCGCCTGGGCCTCGGCGGCGCGAATCAGCTCGCCCACCAGCTTATCCACGCGCAGCGCCATGTCATGCACTTCCTCCGAATCCGGACCCATCGCATGGCCGACGTAGTCGTTCGAGGAAAAGCTCACGGCCAGCAAATCGGTCTTCGGGCCCGCACCCAGTTTCTCCTCGGTAATCGCTTTTTCGGCGAACTGCAAAATCAGCTCATTGCCCCACGGCGAGGCATCGAGCGCACTGTAGTTCGCGAACTTCTTCCCCATCCATTCCTTGGCCAGATACTTGTCTGCGGGATGCGCGCCGTTGAACTCCCCCACCCATTTGGGCAGGGCGTCGAAATAATAGTTGCTGCTGACGAAGCTGCCGGTCTTTCCGTCGAACCAATACGCGCCGTCGGCCATGTGGCCGGAGGGAAGGATCGCGGAACGGTCCTTGATCGAGACGCCGATCACCTTGCCGCCCTTGGCCGACATCTTAAGTTCGTCGCCCACGGTGGATTCGAGCAGCCGCTTGGGCGAGGCGCAATCACCGGGCGCGCCCAGCAGCTTGCAGCCTTCGTCCGACACGCTGCTGACGCGTTTTTTCGACCCTCGATCATACCATTCGTTGCCGACAATGCCGGACATCGCAGGCGTCGCGCCGGTGAGGAACGTGGAGTGGCCAACCGCGGTGACGGTTGCCACATGATCGTAGCGCGCGTTGGTGAACGTCGCGCCGTGATCGAGGATGCGCTTAAATCCGCCAGTGTATTCGGACTGGAAGCGGGTCAAATAATCGTAGCGAAACTGATCGATGACAATGGCCACAACCAGTTTCGGTTTGACCGCGGGCGCTTGCGCACACAACGGCAGTGCGAGAGGGAAAGCGAGAATCCATGAACGCATGAACTCTCTAGTCTACCCTACTCGTTCGGCTTGCCTTCTTTGGCCAGGCGGACTTTCGCGCCCTCCAGCTTGTTGCGGACCTTCGCCACATCGCCCGGCTCGGCGTCGGCGGGCGAACCCGTTTCGTACTCCTTCAAAGAAAGCTGCCACTGCGCGATGGCTTCCTTGATCTTGGCTTCTTTGAGCAGCACGTCGCCCATGTGATCGTGAACCGTCGCGTCGCGAGGCGTCCGCTGCAGCGCCTGCCGCAGATTCTCCTCCGCTTCCGGCAGCTTGTTCAGCTTGAAGTACACCCAGCCGAGGCTGTCCAGATAGGCTCCGTTGTTGGGGTCTTTATCGAGCGCCTTGGTGATCATGTTCAGCGCTTCGGCAAGCTTGATATTGCGGTCCGCCAGCATGTAGCCCAAGTAATTGAGCGCCGGCGCATACTCCGGATCGACCTCCAGAATCTTGCGGAACTCGCCTTCGGCCAGATCCACCTTCTTCATGCGTTCGAACATGGCACCGCGCTGGAACCAGATGTCGATTTTTTCATCCTTGCTGGTGGTCAGCTTCTCGGCGGCGTCCAGCGCTTTCGCTTCGTCTTCGAACCTGCGGCCCTTGTCGTAGACCTGCGCCAAGCCCAGATAGATCGGACGATCGTTCTTGCCATCCAGCAGCTTCTTCATGTCGGCCGCCGCAGCGTCGGTCTGGTTCAGATCGGCCAGCAGGGACGCGCGGGCGGCGCGCAACGCGCGGTCTTCAGGATACTTCTTGGTCGCCGCGTCCACTTCCTTTTGGGCCTTGGCAAATTCCTTGCCCAGCCGATACGTGTCGATGATCACGCCTTCAATGTCGGCGTCCTTATCGTGATCCAACTCGCCGATCTGCCGCAGAGCCTCCACTGCCGGGTCCGTCTGGTCGTTCAAACGATACAGGCCCGAAAGACGCTCAAGCAGCAGGATGCGGTTTTCGCGGTCTTCGCGGGAGTAGCTTTTCTTGGCGGTGGTGTCGAGGATTTCCTTCAAGCACGTGATCGCTTCGCCCGTCTTGCCTTCCGACTCCAGAATGCTCACCTCGTTGTAGCGGACCTCAAGGTTGTTCGGCTCAATCGCGCGCGCCTTATCTTCCGCCTGGCGGGCCTTGGCGAAATCCTTCAGCTGCGTATAAATGTTCGACATGCGCAGGTAGGAATCGGCGTCGTTAGGCTCATCAGTCACCAGGTCCTGATAGACTTTCAGCGCATCTTGAAACTTCTGCGCCTTTCTCAGGTCGGCGGCCATCAGGCGCTTCAGGTCAGCGGCATTCGGCGGCGCCAGCTCGATGGTGCGCTTCAGCGTCTCGGCGGCCAGCCCGTATTCGCGCATCTGCTCGTACGCGGCGGCCAGCGCCTGCAGACTGCGCGGCGTGGGATTCTTCGCGGCCAGCTTTTTCAGCAGGTCCGCAGCCGAGGTGCTGTCGCCCAAGTCGGCGTAAACCATCGCCAGACCCGTGAGCGCATCCTCATTATCGGCGTCGAGCTCGAGCGCTTTCTTATATGCGTTCTGCGCATCGACGGAATTTTGCGCCACTTTCTGCAAACGGCCCATCATCACCCACGAATCGACGTCTTTCGGATCCAGCGCCGTGATCTTCTTATACTCCTCGATCGCTTTTTTCAGCATCGATTCGTCGATCTTGCGCTCTTGCGAATCGCCAATCTGGCGCGTGTAAATGCGCGCAAGCATGCGGTGCGCGTTCACGTCGTTCGGATTCGCCTTCAACGCTTCCTCGGCGTCGCTCTGCATTTCGCGGAGGCGCCCGGTCTGGATGTAGAGGTCGGAAAGCTCCTCGGTGATCATCGGTGTCGACGGGTCTTCCTTTATGGCGAGCTTGTAATTTTCAATCGCCTTGCGGATATAGTCCGAGCTGCCATTGATGCTCGCCAGATCGGCGTACATGTGGCCCAGCGAATAGTGGTAGTAGGCGGACGCGCGATCCGCTGTCTGGGCTTGCGCCGCCGAAAAACTCAGGACGGCCACCACCGCCCACGCTGCCTTTTTTAACGCCAATGCCTGCCGCATTCCGTGATCTCGCTTCCAGTTAGGAGTTCCCAACATTAGTATATAAGTTACCTGAGCCCTGCGGGGTACGATGAAAACGAATGAATCGCGACGCAAAACCTCTGCTCGTCGTGGTCGGCCCCACCGGATCCGGCAAGAGCGCGCTCGCTCTGCGGATCGCGGAGGAATTTTCGGGCGAGATCGTCAATTGCGATTCCCTCCAGCTTTTTCGAGGCTTTCACATCGGCACCGCCAAGACACCGGAGGCCGAGCGGCGGGGTATACCTCACCACCTGTTGGACGTGCTCGACCCTCAAAACGGTTACTCCGCAGGCGAGTACGCGCGGATCGCCCGCGGAATCCTCAACGACATTTCTTTCCGCGGACGTCTACCGGTAGTGGTGGGCGGCACGGGGTTTTATCTGCGCGCCCTGCTCAACGGCCTCCCGCGCCTGCCGGAAAGCGACGAGGGGGTGCGCGCACGGTTGATGGAGCGCGAACAGAGGCGTCCCGGCAGCATGAGGAAACTGTTGACGCGACTCGATCCGGCGTCGGCGGAGAGGCTTCACGCCAACGACACGCAGCGGTTGATGCGCGCCGTGGAAATTCGCCTGGTAAGCGGTAAAGCTCCCCCGCCCGCAGTGGAAACCGAGCCGCTCGCCGGGTATCGCGTATTGAAGATGGGCCTGGATCCGGATCGCGCGCTGCTCTATGCGGCGCTGAATCAGAGAACGCTGGAAATGTTTCAAACCGGCTTACTCGAGGAAGTCCAAGGGCTGCTTGCATCGGGGTGCAGCGGCGAGGAGAAGCCGTTCGAAGCCTTGGGATATCGCCAGGTTCTCCAGTATCTGCGCGAGGAAATCACTATGGAACGTGCGATTTACCTTACCCAAATGGAAACCCGCCACTATGCCAAACGCCAGTGGACCTGGTTCCGGCGCGACGCTGAGATTCAATGGTTGCAGGGCTTTGGCGGCGATCCCGCGATCGGCGGACAAGCATCGCAAATAATAAAGCGTTTTCTATAAATTTTGTTTGATCGCGTAACAAAATGCCATTGTGCGGCGTATCATTAGGTGAAACGAGTGATCCGTGTTCACTCCACGAATTTTTGGTCTGTTGCAGTATCGTGACAGCCAAACCATGAGGAAAAGACCTAATATGAAAAAACTGATGTTCTCCTTCGCTACTCTCGCCTTGGCCGTCGCGAGCGCCGCCTCCAGCTA
>Ga0209698_10001297_pt1 | contig 28772 bp, 31 predicted proteins | sample LitLauG_LLR_2012_FD_187203 | JGI IMG/M metagenome (GOLD analysis project Ga0209698, IMG submission 187203) | Freshwater sediment microbial communities from Pennsylvania, USA - Little Laurel Run_MetaG_LLR_2012 (SPAdes) (version 2) | ecosystem: Environmental > Aquatic > Freshwater > Creek >... | reverse complement strand
ACAATTGCCGAAGCCCCGGCCCCTGGCCCCTGTCTTCATTGCAGCGGAATCCGCACCTTGATCCCTGCTCCACGTCCGGGCCTGGACTCGAGTTGCAGGTCCGCGCTCAGCGCGCGCGCCCGCCGCTTCAAACTGGCCGGCCCCAGGCGCAGCAGTTCCAACTCTTCCAGAGAGTAGGTGCCCGCGAAATTGAAGCCGTGCCCGTTATCGTCCACGGAAATCTCCAAGCCGCGATCGGTCTTCTCGATGGCCACCGCCACCCGCGATGCACCCGCGTGCTTCTGTACGTTGCGCAGCGCCTCGCCAAGCATCTGCAATACCTCCATGGTCAACTCCGGCGGCAGCCCGACCGGGGCGTTGGTCCCGAGGAACGTCACCGGAATGCCGCTTTCCTTCTGGAACGATTCGGCGGTGCGCCGCGCCGTGGCCACCAGGTTGGCGCCATCCACATCCACGGGCCGCATGCTGTGGAGGAACGCGCGCAGATCGCGGATCTGGGACTGCGCCAGCGCCTGCAGTTGTTTGAGGTCCTGCAGGCCGGCGTCGATGTCGCGATCCAACAGCTTGCGCAAGATCTCCAGCCGCATCTGCAGGCTGATGAAGCTCTGCAGCGGACCATCATGAAAGTCCGAAGCAATGCGCAGGCGTTCCTGTTCGACGGCCTTCTCCGCTGCCTTTTGGGTTGCCGTCAGTTGTTCGGTGAGCCTGCCGATTTCCCTGGTCTGGCGGCGCCGGCTCACGGCGAAGCCCCAGGCCAGCACTCCGCCCACCAGCACGGTTCGCTCCAGCCGCATTCCGTACGACAGCACCGCGCAGAAGATCGCGCTGACCCCCACGATCACGCCTACTTCCACCGGGCTGCCGAATACCAGCGCTTCGGTCATCAGGAAAAGAAAGTAGACCGAGACCAGCCAGAGCAGATCCTCGTTGCCGTAACTGGCCATGATCAGGAAATACACCGTGTCGCCGAAAAGAGCCAGCAAGCCCAGTAAACCGCTCTGGCCCTTTCCCTTTACGGCCACGATCACCGCGTAGGCCAGGTACAGGACCACCCACCCTAAATACCAGGGAACCGAGGCCGGCGGCGGATAAAGGAAGCTCAGTACGGCGGCGGCGGCCACCACCACAACGCGCGCCCGCGGGAGGTGTTTCGGCCAATCGAATGTTCGTGGAAGCATCACTGGCTTACTTGCGGTACAGGTAAAGCGTGTGACTGCGGCCCTCGCCATCGTCGGCGATGTTCTCCACCTTCTCGGGAGTCCAGTTACGGAATTCGAAATCGTGCGCTACCACGCGCGCGCCTTTCTTCAGTTGCTTGTCGAGCAGAGGCTGCACCTTGTTGTTGACCGAGTCGGGGAGCAGGTACACGGTCACCAGGTCCGCGGAACCGTAGTTCTGCGTCAACAGATCTGCGTTGACGATATGGGCGTTCTTCTCCAAGCCGAGCTTTTGGATCTTGGCGATGCTCTGCCTCGAGAGGTCCTTGTCCAGTTCGACACCGTAGGCCTCGGCATGAAACTTCTGGGCCGCCATGATGACGATGCGGCCGTCGCCGGAGCCAAGATCGTAGACCTTCTCGCCCGCCTTGAGTTCTCCCAATTGGAGCATCCTGCCGACGATGGTTTCAGGCGTCGGATAGTAAGGCGCCAGTTTCTCGTCCGTCTTTTGCCCTCGCAGCCCCACGCAAGCCAGAGCCAGAAGCCAGGTGATTCTGAACATAAACTCAACTCAATCGTACCTTAAAGCCGCTGGAGACAAGCGCGTCTCGCCGGGGGCCGGGGAATGGGCGGGCTGTGGGGAGACGCAGCGGGAGCGTGCGGTAGCGAAGGGTTCGGAGGCGCTCGAATCGCACGATGGCGTGGGAGGAGGCGGCAAAGCCGTGCTTGCGGGAGCCTACAGTTCTCTGCTCCCTCGGCCGATCAAGAGGATATGCGGAAAGCCAGCCTGCTCTACCTGCTCACGTGCAGCCCCGCACTTTTCGGCAGCACGTTCACTCTCGGTCCCGACCCGAACCAGATGTTCGATTCGGAAAATGTCGGGCCCTATTACGGAACGCTGACCGGCTCCTCGGCAGTCGGCTTCTTCTGCCTCGACGACGAGCTTACTGCGTACTTCGGCGCAAGCTATAGCGGCACAGTCGCCGCGCCCACGACGCAACCGGAGGAAGAGGCGGCCTTCCTGGCGGCCTACTCGCTGTATTTAGGCAGTCCCAGTTCCAACCCGGGCATCGTCCAATCGGTAGAAGGGCCGATCTCCTTTGCCATCTGGCAGATCATGGGCACGCTGGGCAGTAAGCCGCCGGATCCGGCCGCGCAGCCGTTCGTTGCCACGGCCGAGTACGCGTACAGCCACAATCTGATCCCCCAGAGCTATCTCAGCACGGTGCTGATCTTCTCGCCGTACGACCAGAATATTCAGAGGTTCATCGCCGTCGTGCCGGCGAGCGAGATGATTTTGTCGGCTGTGCCGGAACCGGCGAGCATCACGGTGGCAGCGGCAGGCTTGTGGGTACTGCTGGCGCGAGCCCTGGCCCGGCGCCGTCGTCGTTAGTTTTGCCGCGGGGGATGAAACTGGTCGGGCGGCGCATTGCGCGCTTCCGGGCTTTCGATCTCCAGGTTCACCACCACCGGTTCCTGGCCGCTGCGCACGACGACGGCTTCGACCGGCTCATCGGGGCGCGCATTGATCTCCTGATGCGGGACGTAGGGCGGAACAAAAATGAAATCGCCGGGTCCGGCTTCGTCGACGAACTCGAGCCGGTCGCCCCAGCGGAATCGCGCGCGGCCTTTAACGATGTAGAGCACGGTTTCGAGCTCGCCGTGGTGGTGCGCACCGGTCTTGGCATTGGGTTCCACCACCACCGTGCCGGCCCACAGTTTGTGCGCGCCGGCGCTGGCATGGGTGATGGCCGCGGCGCGGGTCATGCCGGGAGTCTGGGGTGTGTTGGAGTCCAGCTCGCCGGCGCGCACGATGCGGATTCCGTGCGCGCGCCAGTCCCGCGCGGTCGTGTCCATGCCCGGAATTCTAACACTCCGGCGCATCGCGTAAACGTTGTCGGGATGGGGTGGGGATAGCGCCGCCCTGGTCAAGCCAGCTTCGGATTGGCACGGCCTGATACTATGCGGACATGTTTTCCCGCAGAGCGCTTCTGTCGGCCGGGGCAGCCGCGGTCTCCGGCGCGAACGCCGCGGCGGCCACGCGTCCGCCGAACTTCGTGCTGTTTCTGGCGGACGATCTGGGCTGCCACGACATCGGAGCCTGGGGAGCCGGGGATCTGAAGACCCCCCACATCGACGCGCTGGCGGCCGGCGGCGCGCGCTTCACCGATTGGTATGCCGCCGCGCCCGTGTGCGCGCCTTCGCGAGCGAGCGTGCTGACCGGGCGTTATCCCATCCGCGCCGGGGTGCCGGATAACGGTCCGCCGCTACGCCCGAGCGAGCGCACCATCGCGTCGCTGCTGAAGCCGGCGGGCTACGCCACGGGCATCTTCGGGAAGTGGCATCTTGGGTCGACCGCGGAGACCGTGCCCAACGCCCACGGCTTCGACCGCTTCGTGGGGTTTCATTCGGGCTGCATCGATTACTACTCCCACCGGTATTATTGGGGCGAGCCGCGCCAGGTCAATTATCACGACCTGTGGCGCGACCGCACCGAGGTCTTCGAAGACGGCCAATATGCCACCGAGCTGTTCGCGCGGGAGGCCGCGCAATTCGTGCGCGACAACCGCGCCAACCCGTTCTTCCTGTACGTGCCGTTCAATGGCGTCCATTACCCGATGCACGCGCCGCGCAAGTACCTGGAGCGCTTTCCCAACCTGGAGCCCGAGCGTGCCACGTATGCCGCGATGCTGGCCGCGGTGGATGACGGCGTAGGGCAGGTGGTGCGTGCGCTGCGGGAACTGCGGCTCCTCGAGAATACGCTGGTGTTGTTTTCGGCCGATAACGGCGCCACCCGCGAAGCCCGAGCCGGGCTGGGCGGCCGGCCGGCCACGGCCGGAAACAACGCGCCGTTTCGTGGCAACAAATTCAGCGCCTTCGATGGCGGCATGCACGTGCCCATGGTGATGAGCTGGCCAGGGACGATTCCCAAAGGGCAGGTGCTGAGGCAGATGGGAAACCACGTGGACATCCTGCCCACGCTCTCGAAAGCGGCCGGAGTGGCGGCGCCCAACGACCGCACGCTCGATGGCTTCGACGCCTTGCCGCTGGCGGTATCCAAAGCGCGGTCGAACCACGATGCCATCTTCTGGTCGTCTGGCGGCCAGCTCGCGGTGCGGCGCGGCCAGTGGAAACTGGTCAAGGACGGCAAGGTCTTCGACGGCACGCCGGCCGGCAACCAGCCGCTGGCGGGCGACGACGCGCTGTTTCTTTCGAACCTGGAGGACGACCCCGGCGAGAGCAGGAACCTGCGCCATCAGTACCCGGCGCTGGTGGACGAGTTGGCCACGATCGCCCAGAAGTGGCTGGAGGACGTTAAGAAGCCGTAGGGCTTGCCGTGATCTAAGATGGAAGCAACGTGAATCCATTTCCGATCTATCCGGAGGGGGCGATGGATGCCGGAACGGCGCTGGGCCCGACGCCGCGCATTACCTCGCTGCTGATCAAACCGGCATCGGCCGTGTGCAACCTGGATTGTTCCTACTGCTTCTACCTGGACCGCGAAGCCGATCCTTACCAGGCGCTGCCGGGGCGCCGCATGACCCTCGATACGCTGGAGCGGCTGGTCGATACCTACCTGTTCTACTCGTACCCGAACAGCGTGTTTGCGTTTCAGGGGGGCGAGCCAACCCTGGCCGGTCTCCCGTTCTTCGAAAAGCTGGTCGAGTTTCAGAAGCATTACGGGCGCGGCGGGCAAGCGGTCAGCAACGCCCTGCAGACGAATGCCATCCTGCTGGACAAGAGCTGGTGCGACCTGTTCCGCGCGTACTCCTGGCTGCTCGGTGTCTCGCTCGATGGCCCCGAAGAGGCCCACGACCTTTACCGCTTCAACAAGGAAGGCCGCGGCACCTGGAAACGAGTGATCGAGAGCGTGGAGCTGTTGCAGGTGAACAAGGTGGCGTTCAACGTTCTGTGCGTGCTCAGCCAGGCCAATGTGGGGCGGGTAAAGGAACTGTACCAGTTCTACCGGCGGCTGGGGATCGACAACCTGCAGTTCATCCCGCTGGCCGAGTTCGACCACGACGGAAACCCGCTGCCCTTCACCATCACGGCGGAGCAGTACGGCCGCTTTCTGTGCGAGATGTTCGAACTTTGGTGGCCCGACCGGCGCAAGGTGCGGATCCGCATGTTCGACAACATCGCCGAAGCGCTGGCCGGACAGAAGCCGGGGAGCTGCACCTTACACGAAACCTGCGACAGCTACGTGGTGGTGGAGTACAACGGCGACATTTACCCGTGCGACTTTTTCGTGGAAAGCGGGTGGAAGCTGGGCAATATCGTCCTGGATTCCTGGCCGGAGATTGCGCGGCGCACGCGGCGGTACAGCTTCGCGTCCAAAAAGACGCTGGCGCATGCGGAGTGCCAGGTGTGCGAGTACCAGTCGATTTGCCACGGCGGGTGCCCCAAGTTCCGGCACGGTCCGCACGCCCGATTTGGCGATCTGGACTACTTCTGCCAGGCGTACAAGATGATCTATGGAAAGAGTGTGGGGCCGCTACGCAAGGAACTGCAACGGCTCTTCGGACCGAATGCGGCCGCGCCGGCCACGCAGCCGATCAGTCCCTACTGAGACTACTTCCGGTCGCCTTGTTTCTCCGCCTGGTGGCGCTTGCGTTCGCGGTCGGCCTTTTCGGCCCGAAGCGCGGCGTAGAGCGGTTTCTGGTCATCCCGCAAGATGGCATTAATCCGTTCCGCCTGACGCTCACGCAAGGCATGGGTTTCTTCGTTGGCCTTTTTGTGGAGTTGGTCGAACTCTTCCCTGGTCAGGTCCAGAATCTTGTTGTACTGGACAATTTGCCCGGCGTCGAGCTTCACGCGATCCTTCATTTCCGCATCCAGGTGCTTACGGACTTCCTCCGGATCAGGCCTCTGGGGACGGGGACCGTTGGAACTCGTCATGACGGTACTCACGGAGACGAGGCGGTAGGCGAAAGCTCCTACCAGCGCTCCACTGAGAAAAACAACCAGCAGAGAAATGAAGGCCGACAGTTTGGACTTGAGCATGGCTCCGATCACCGGTCGGCGGGATCCAGGTGGGCAGTGCCAACGATCTCCGGAGCATCGATGGGCCGCGATTCCGCCAGGGCCTCGAGATAGGTTTGTGGCGAGTTCGGGTTGGCGTGAGGCATCGACATGTAGACGCCCAAAGCGAGCGACAGGGCTAACGCCGCCGTTACGAATCCCGTGGCCATCCGCCGGAACGAGAAAGTGAACGTCTGGCGCGACTCGATCTTCGCCCAGAGGTTGGGCATGAAGTTCGCGCTCGCTTCCGGAACCGGGCAGGAATCACGGTAAGCCCGAAACAGGGCATCCAGCTTTTCATCGTCGCTGCCGCGCATTTGATTCATCATAACTCGACCTCACCGGTATTATCCGGGTCCCTCCGCTTTTCTCCAGATCCGAACGCTTTCAGAACCCGTTGGCGGGCTCTGAATAACCGGACCTTAAGAGCATTTTCGTTGACCTTGTAAACCTTTTCAAGCTCTTTCAGGGAGAGCCCTTCCACTTCCTTTAACATCAGCAAGATCCGATCCGCTTCAGAAACCGCTCCCAGGAGCGAGTTGACTGACTCGCGAACCTTCTTCCGGTACTGCTGGTCCTGGTCCGCCTTTCCTCCCGCCACGGCATCGGCAAGCATGACCTGCTGCTCCGAGAGGTCGGACATGCGGAACTCCTGACGGCGCCGCTGTTTCCTCAAATAATCGTACGCGGCGTTGACCGTCAAGCGGTACAACCACGGCTCAAAAACTTCCGGCGTGCGCAACTGGTCGAGGGAAAAATACAGCCGCAAAAAGACTTCCTGTGCGACATCCTCGACATCTTCCGGGCGGGCGATCAGCCGGGTGATCGTCCCCAGAATGCGCTTCCGGTAAGCCAATACGATTTCGTTGAATGCCGCGCTGTCGCTCTTCTGCGCGCGCCTAATCAGTTCGAAATCAACCAGCATGCCGCACCATATAACGGCCGGCACCCGAAGCCAACAGTAATTCCGTCAGCATAGGCGTACCGGCAAGTAGACAGGTTACAAGGCTTTGCGCGGAAAGGCAAAATCCAATCGCGGGCTGGATCGGGATCTCCTCCCGGCGGAAGCACATGGGGCTATTGCCATTATCCCAGAACTCCCATCCTGGACACGGGCGAGATCACGGCGCTAGCCTGCTCCCGAGCGGCCGGCGGCCCCTAAACATAGGCGTCAAAAGCCCTTTCGTGTCCCTGGGGGCGGCGGTGGCCCGCCAAACCGCAGGCGGGGCCGTGAAGAAAAATCGCGAGACCAGGGAAACTGCCTTCTCCGGTTGCGGCGCGGCGTATTTGACCAGTGAGGAGGGAGGTTCACCATATGAAGATTGCAGCCGTATTCATCCTGGCGTGGGCGCCGCTCGGGGCGCAGGAGATCAAACTGCCGGCGCGCCTCGAAAAACTGGCCGCCAAGGCCGAGGAATCCGTGAACATCACGCTGGACGGCACTACGTTGCGCCTGGCGGCCAGGTTCCTCTCGGACAAGGACTCGGAGGAAGCCCGGGTGAAGAAGGCGATCTCCGGACTGGAGAGCGTTTCCGTGCACAGTTACCAATTTGCCAGGGATGGCGAATACGACCCGGCGGACGTCAACGGCCTGCGCGCGCAGCTTGCATCGCCGGCGTGGTCGCGCATCCTGGGCGTGAAGTCGACGGCGAGCCAGGAGGACATGGACGTCTACTTCAAGATCGATGGGAAGGGCCAACTGGCCGGAGTCGTCATCATCTCGGCGGAGCCCCGGGGATTGATCATCGTCACCATCGCCGGCACGCTGGATCTCGAGCAATTGGCGGATCTGGGTGGCCAGTTCCATATTCCGGAGATGGACTTGGCGGGTCTCGGCAAAGGAAGGAAGGATGTAAAGTGAGCGCACGCCTGCTCGCCCTGTTTCTGGCGGCGTCCGGCTCTCTATGGGGCGCCGGCCGGGAGTTCGACCAGATCGTCAAGGCCATCGAGTCCCACTACGGGGTCCGGCGGGCCCACATTCCGCTGATGGGAGTCGCCAACCTGGTCACCAAGGCGGCGCGGCCGGCGGGTACCAGCGGATTCAAACTGGCGATCTTCGAAGACCTCAACCGGCGCCAGGACGATGACGCTCCGGCCGAAATGGACGAGTTCATGGTCCGCCTGGGGGCTGGGGGCGCTGCGCGCGGTCTGACCCCGCTCGTGCAGGCGCATTCGCGGCCCGATGGGGTAGCCACCTACATTTTCACGGGCGAGATTGGGCACAGCACGCGAGTGCTCATCGCGACCTTCGAGCGCTACCAGGCTACCGTCATCGAGGTCCAGGTTCCCATGAATGTTTTGCTGCAACTGTTGCAGTCGCCCGGCCACGCGGCACAGATGTTCGGTGTGGGAAACGAGCGCGACGAGCGGTAAATCCCCGAGATTTGCCCCTTCCCACAGGGTGACAGCACCCAAGAACTGTGGAAAACCCCTCAGGCACACCCGCGAGGTGTGCAGGTCCGCCGATTTAGAACCAATAACTTAGCGTTTATCCGGTAAGTCCACCCCGTGGGCACAGCGTTGCATCTGGGATAGCGGAGCTGTTGAAATGCCGGTTCAAGTGGCAGTTTGGGTCGCGATTGGGGCGTTGGCGGCCATCGTTCTGTGGAGACTGGCAAGCCAGTGGATCAAGTACCGGGGCGATCGTCTGATCACGTGCCCGGAAAATCAACATCCTGCGGGGGTAAGAGTCGCTGCCGGACACGCCGCGGCGACCGCGCTCGGGCGCCGCCCGGAGTTGCGTTTATCTTCGTGCTCCCGGTGGCCTGAGAAGGCCGGTTGCGGACAGGAGTGTCTGAAACAGATCGAGGCCTCGCCGGAAGACTGCCTGGTGCGCAATATCCTCACCCAATGGTACGCAGGCAAAGTGTGCGCCGTATGCGGAAGGCCGATCGGCGAGATTCATGTGGCCGGCAGCCAGCCGGCGCTGCGTGGCCCCGATCAGAAAACCGTGGAGTGGAAGCAGGTTTCGGCCGATAAGCTAGTTGATGTGCTGGCGGCGTCCGATCCGGTCTGCTTTGCATGCCATATGGCCAACCTCCTGGTCCGCGAGCATCCGGATCTGGTGGTCGACCGTGCGCGCAAAATATAGGCTGGCGCTCGCCAGTGACTGATGGTATTTTAGGACTTAAGGGCCTATAAATAGTGTTTAAGTTCAAGTACGCCCTTTGCCTGGCGCTGGGAATTCTACCCGCTTTCGGTGAACCAAGGGGAGTGCAGGCCGCCCCCATTACTCTCTACACCAGCTTTCAGCACGAGCCGCCGCCAGCCGTGGTAGAGGCGCTCCAGGACGAACTGGAGCAAATCATGACCCCGATCGGGTTACACTTCACCTGGCGATCTCTGAGCGGGGTGCGAGGCAACGAGATCTCCGTGGAGTTGGCCGTCATCACCTTCAAAGGCAGATGCGATCTTGCCGGTCTGCTTACCCGGAACGCTCCGCCTGGAGCCTTGGGTTGGACCCATGTCAGCGACGGCAATATTCTTCCCTTCAGCGATGTGGATTGCGACCGCATCCGGTCCTTTGTTCAGGGAACCTTGTCGACGATTCCCCGGGACGATCGGGAAGAGGCTTTCGGACGGGCGGTTGGCCGGGTACTGGCACATGAGTTGTACCATATCTTCGCCAACACGCAGAAGCACGGTTCCTGTGGTGTGGCCAAGGAGGCCTACACGGTTCAGGATCTGATGTCGGACGATTTCGAGTTCGAAGGGAGCCAGGGCGAGGCCCTGCGTGCCGGCAAGGCGCACGGCTCGCCGGCGACCTCGAGCGGCGCCGGCAGTATGTGATCCGGCGATGAGAAACCGGCCTTGGGTATAATTCCTGGTAGTGCTCCCCGAACTCGAAGAACATCGCCACATCTTTGAACACCTTGCCGGAGAGGCCAATGAATTGACGAACGGCCTCAGCGAAACCCAATTCAATTGGCGTCCGGCGCCGGCACAGTGGAGTATTGAAGAGTGTCTTGCCCATCTGACCATGGTCGGGCAGTGGGAAATCCAAGCCATCGAAAACGCCATTGAGCGGGGCCAGGCCCAGGGCCGTACGGGTAGGGCTCCGTTCGAGTATCCGGCCATCGAGCGGCTCATTGTGCGGGAATCGGGTACGCCGGTACGGCACGAGTTCACGGCGCCGCGCCGGTTCCAGCCCCTGCATGGTCAACCAGTTACGGGGATTCTGCCCACCTTCCTCCATGTCCAGAGCCAGTTTGTGCGGCAACTGGAACGGGCTGACGGTCTGGACCTGAAGCGCGTCAAGGTGGCCACCCCCATTTCGCGGCTGCTGAAAATGAGCCTGGGGATGATGTTCGCCCGCGCCGGCGCGCACGGGCAGCGCCATATGGCCCAGGCGCGGCGGGTCTGGGATCGTCTACCGCGGTGATTTGCGCCCGCGTCCCATTCCGGGGGAGAATTGTAACTTAATGGCACTCATTCTGGATGGAATCGACTCCCCCGACCAGGTCAAGCAGCTTACGCCGGCCGAACTGCAGCAGTTGGCCGCCGAGATCCGCGAAGAACTGGTGTCGGTGCTGGCCAATACGGGGGGCCATCTCGGCCCCAACCTCGGCGTAGTGGAGCTGACGATCGCGCTGCACTACGTGTTCCAGACGCCGCAGGACCATTTCCTCTTCGACGTCAGCCATCAGGCCTACGTCCACAAGCTGCTGACGGGCCGGCGGAAGCAGTTCCACACCATCCGCACTCCCGGCGGGCTGAACGGATTCATGCTGCGCACCGAGAGCCCGCACGATTGTTACGGCGCCGGTCATGCCGGCACCGCGCTATCGGCCGCGCTCGGCATGGCCGTGGCGCGCGACCGGGCGGACGGCAAGGAGCACGTGGTGGCTGTGGCCGGGGATGCCGCCTTCACCTGCGGCATCACGTATGAAGCCCTCAACAACATCGCGCACCACACCAAAAGGATGCTGGTGGTGCTGAACGACAACGAGTGGTCCATCGACAAAAACGTCGGCGCGATCGCCTCCTACCTGAACAGCATCGTCACCAGCCCGCGGTACGACTATCTGCACGATCGGGCCGGAAAGTTCGTGGAGAGGCTGGGCGGCAAGATGGCGCTGCGGATGGCGCGCAAGGCCGAGGAAGTGGCCAAGGGCATGTTGTGGCCAAGCGTGATCTTCGAAGAGTTGGGGCTGAAATATTACGGGCCCATCGATGGCCACGACGTCTCGACCCTGATCAGGACTTTCGAGTTCCTCAAGCGGCAGGAACGGCCGGTGCTGCTGCATGTCCTGACCCAGAAGGGGAAGGGCTTCGAACCGGCCCTGCTGAAGCAGAAGAAGTTTCACGGCTTGGGGCCGTACGACCCCGAGACCGGCGAGACCAAGCCGCTGAGCCGGCGCACGTATTCCGAAGTCTTCGCGGACACGATGGTCAAGCTGGCCAACGTCAACCCCAAGGTAGTGGCGATCACGGCGGCCATGCCCAACGGCACCGGTCTGGACCGCTTCCAGCCGCATCACCCGGACAAGTATTTCGATGTCGGAATCGCCGAGGAGCACGCCGTCCTGTTCGCCGCGGGAATGGCCACCCGGGGCTTCAAACCGTTCTGCGCCATCTACTCCACATTCCTGCAGCGCGCCGTGGACCCCATCATCCACGATCTCTGCCTGCAGAATCTCCCGGTTGTGCTTTGCATGGACCGCGGCGGGCTTTCGCCCGACGACGGACCGACCCATCACGGGCTCTTCGACATCAGCTACCTGCGCGCGATTCCGAACATCGTCCACATGACGCCGAAAGACGAAGACGAGCTGGCCGATATGCTGTTCACCGCGATGCATTGGGACGGCCCGAGCGCCATCAGGTACCCGCGCGGCCTGGGACCAGGCAAAGCGGTGAAGGACGTGCCGGAGATGCTGCCGATCGGCAAGGCGGAGTTGTTGCAGCACAACGAGAACGACCGTGTGGCTATTTTTGCCCTGGGCGCGCTGGTGCCGATGGCCGAAGAGATCGCGCGCAAGCTCGAAGGCGCAGGCTCCTCGGCGGCGGTGATCAACGCGCGCTTCGCCAAACCGCTGGACGTGGAGATGCTGGAATTTTTCGCGCGCAGCGTGGACGTGATTGTGACCCTGGAGGATCATGTCCTGCGCGGCGGCTTCGGCAGCGCGGTGCTGGAGGAGTTGAACAACCTGGGGCTCACTACGCCGGTGGTGCGGATCGGCTGGACGGACCAGTTCATCGAGCACGGCAAGCTGGAGTCGCTGCGCGCCAAATACGGCATCACGGTGGAGGCCGCGATGGAGAAGCTGCAGCCGTACCTGGCGGCGCGGGAGACCCGGCAAGTCGCCGGGCATTCCATCTAGATTCTAGAAGGATAGGGCCTCGAGCAGCTTGTCGAGTTCGCCCTGCAGCGCGGACTTCTTCTTCTGCAACTCGGCCTGGCGGTCGCGCTGCGCGGTCAGACGCTGATCTGCGGCGTCGAGTTGGTGGGCGTAGTTCTGCACCAGCGTCTGCTGCTCCCGCACGGAGTTCAAGGTCGTCATGTTCTGGCGGATGCGATTCTCATCGTTGCTCAGGTCCTGGATCTGCTTGGCCGCGTCCTGGAGCGCCTGATCGTTCTCGACAATCCGCCGCTTCTGATCGTTGATCTGCTGCAACTGCTTCCGGCCGGCATCGCTCAGGCTTCGGTTGGCGGTGTAGCTTAGAATCGCATCCGGGTTCAAGCTCGAGACGGAGTACGTCTCATCGTAAATGCGCTCTTCAGAGACCGGGAACTCCTGGGTTGCGCCGGGCGCGAGCTGGATTTCGAACCGGTAAGCGGTGGCGGTCTTTCTTGAGGGCTTCTGATTGAGGAGCGTGAAGCCCGGGCGCAACGGGTGCTCGATAATCAGGGTCTTGGCCTTCTGATCCACGTTGCGCACGGTATACGTCCGGGTTTCCTCGGCTGCCAGTTTGCTGGTCAGCATGCCGCGGCTGGCATGGATCTCGCGGACGATGGCTTGTTTGCCGCCGAAGGCTTCCGTGATCCGGGTGCCCAGGTCCACGGCGTAGCTGATCAGCCGCCGGTCCCCGGTTTTGAGGACGTCCATGAGCGCTTCGCCACCGTAAGCGCCGCCGTCGTATACCGTGATGGGTCCGCCGTCAAGCGTTTTGCCGCTGCTGTTGGTGAGTTCGGCCGCGTTGGTGGGGTGCTGCGAGCTGTGGTCCGAATAGATCAGCAGCTTGCGTGCTTCGATCGCCTGTTGCAGGAACGGCAGCATAGCCGACTCGTTCTTGCGGATGGTGACTGGTTGTCCGATGCGGTACTCGAAGAGTTCGCCCAGCTCCTGGGTGGTTGCGTCGGCAACGATGGAGCTCGGCGAAACTCTCGCGTTGGGTTCCATGGGGCCGGCGGCCGGCGCGGCCAGCGCCGCCTGAGCGTAGAATTGTCCCTGCTGGCCCATTTGGCTGGCCTTGACGTCTTTCAATGCTCCGGCAATAGCGGCCCGATTCCCCGTCACTGCTTCAAAGGTCCCTGGATGCACCACCGGCCGGGCCGCGGTATCGTCCGCCAGTTCGGCCGAAGGGCGCTCCACGTACTTCGGCGCGTAAAGCTGGCTCACGAACGAAATCGGGCGGCCGGATACCAGGGAAAGCTGTACCTTGATCCAATCTTCGCCGGTCGTGTTGTCCACGATGGCCCAACCTTCCAGCACCGGCTGGCCCTTCTCGCCGAAGATCAGCCGGTAGCTCGATTTCCAAACCGCCGCCGGGATCGTATAATCGGCCGTCACCTCGCGTTCCTTGGCGTCCGTGGAATCGATATACACGCTGCGCTTGTCCTGGGAGCGCGCCGCCGAGAGCACCGCCAGATAGTCCTTGAGCTGTTGCTGCAATTGCGGATCGGTGAATCGCATCCCGGTGGCCGCGCTCAGGTCCACGGTGCGCAGATCGCCCGAGTCCGCGAGCAGAGTTACCTGTTCGCGCTCCGGCTGCTTATCGCTACCCGGCGTCAGGCGGCCGTTGACGATGGCGCCGGCCACGGTCTCGCTGCCGAATTTCAGCTCCAGGCGGGCGCCCTTCAACTGGTCGAGCATGGCGCTCAACGGCTGCGCGGCGCCGAGCTGGAAAGGGAACCCCGAGAGCTTGCGGCTAAGCGGGTCCATGGAATCGTAGCGCAGGCCGGAAACCTTGCCGCCGCCGCGTTCTTCGATGGTGAGCGACTTGAGCACGTCGTTCATCTCGGAGGCGTTGAAGTCCAACCGCGCCGACTCTCCCGCGGCGAGCCTGCCGGAACGTTCGAAGAACCCCACGCCGTGCTTGTAAAGCACCACTTGCTTCACGGGCAGTTCGGCGGGCAACACCAGCGAAGCGCTCACGAGCAGCGTAACCAAGCCGCGCAGCGCCGGTGGAATGCAGTTGCGTATCATAATTCCTCCAGTCTGGGAATGCCTCCGGGCGGGATTCCCTTTCACTCACCCATCACCTTAATGATGACGCGTTTTGAGCGCTGGCCGTCGAACTCGGCATAGTAAACCTGCTGCCAGGGGCCGAAATCGAGCCGGCCCTTAGTGACCGGAACGATCACCTCGTGGTGGACCAGCAGGCTCTTCAGGTGCGAATCCCCGTTGGTCTCGCCGGTGCGGTGGTGGCGGTAGTCCTTGCGGAAAGGCGCCAGTCTTTCCAGCCACTCGTCGATATCGGCGATCAGGCCGTCTTCGGCGTCATTGACCCATACGCCGGCGGTGATGTGCATGGCGGAGACCAGTATCATGCCTTCCTGGATGCCGCTCTTTTGGAGAGCCGATTCGACCTTTGAGGTAAGATTGATATATTCGCGATGCTGCGCGGTCTTGAATGTAAGATATTCCGTATAGCACTTCATAGGCCGATGATACAACCGAATCCATGACTAACCGCGGTGGAAGAATCCTGATTGTAGATGATGAGCCTTCGCTCTTGAAAATGATGGACGCTTATCTGGTGCGGTTGGGATATCAAGTAACTACCTTGACAAGCACCGATGCCGCGTGGCAAGCGGTGCAAGCGGGGCCTGCGGAGTTCGACGTGGCGGTGCTCGACGCCACGATGCCGGGAATGGCTATGGAAGATCTCGCCATGCATTTGCTGCGCATCAACCCGGCGATCGCCGTCGTGGCCGCGAGCGGTTATCCTGTGGACATGACGGCTCTGGAAGCCGAGGCTCCGCAACGAGTGGCTTTTCTGTTCAAGCCATTTGCTCCGGACATGCTGGCCGAGACGGTTCGGAGGATGATTGGCACGTAAGAAGAAAGGTTTCGACCTGGGCAGGGAGATCAAAGCCATCGCCCGGGAACGCGTGGGCGCGGTGCCGGCCGGGAGAGCCATTCAGCCGAAGTCGCAGCGCAAGAAGCCGAAGCACAAGCAGGCTCCGGAGGAGGAGGGCCAATGAGCCCGACAACGACCGAACGAGCGCGGCAGCGCGCTTCGCGGCGCGAGTTTCTGGCCTTTGGCTGGCTGCCGTTCCTGCAGCCGCGGCACATCGGCCTGGCCGGGGCGCGGTTCCGGATCGTGCGCAACGGACGGTCCCAGCGCCGCTACCTGCTGATCCATGGCAACGAGGAAACGGCGCGCGCCGTGCTGCTGCGCCACATGGAGAACCACGAAGGTGTCGGCTACCTGGCGGAGTACCAAACGCGCGAAGTGACGGTGGATTCGGCCAAGCTGGATCCGAACCGCATGTTCTCGCGCGTGGGCGCCGAAGCCAGTTTGAAGCGGCTGAACCCGGAGTTGACCCCGGACCGGCTGCAGGCGGCGTTGACGACGCTGGACCGCGGGCGCGAGCGGCTGGTGCGTGCCCTGCTGGCGCCCGCCGGCGGCTTGCTGGTGGCGTTGCACAACAACTCCGAAGGCTACTCGCTGAATGACGAAATGGCGATCAGCGACGAGACCTCGCTCCGCGAGCCGGGCAACCCGCACAACTTCTTCTTGTGTACCGACCCGAGGGATTTCGCGGTCCTCAAGGCCTCGCCCTACAATGTGCTCCTGCAACAGCACGCCCCGAAGGAGGACGATGGTTCGCTCTCGCGGCTGGCCGCCGCCCGCGGCGCGCGCTACGTTAATCTGGAGGTAGGCCTGGGACACCGGGACCGCCAGCAGGAGATGTTACGTTGGCTGGAGTGGCATCTGTAGGGTAGGCCTCCTGGCCGGCCGTATCATTTCGACGATTGCCGGGACAACGCAGGCCGGAGGCCTACGCCATTACGGCGTCGCGCTACAAAGTACGCCGCGCCCACCAGGAAGAGCGCTACCGAGATCCATTGCGAGGTGTCGAGCGGACCGCCCAAAAGATTGCCCTGCTCGTGATAGCGGAAAAACTCCACCACAAACCGCGCGGCGGAGTAGAGCATCAGGTAGAGGCTGATCACCGCGCCGGGAGCGTGCGGCTTTTGCACGCGCCGGTACAGCACCGCGAAGATGGCGAATTCCGCGAGGGCCTCGTAGATTTGGGTGGGGTGCAGCGGCACGCCGAGCGGCACGCCGACCAGGTCTTTGGCCACCGGATCGTGGAACGTGACCGCCCATGGCAGGTGGCACTCCACGCCCCAGCAACAGCCGGCCGAAAAGCAGCCCAGGCGGCCGATGCCGTGGCCCAGCGCGATGGCCGGCGCGAAGACGTCGGCCGTCTTCAACACCGGCAGGTGCGTCTTGCGGAGGTACCACGCCGCCATCGCCAGCGCGCCGATCAGTCCTCCATAGAACACGCCGCCGGCCTGTAGGGTCGCCAGCGAAAAAATCTCGGCGGGATGCTGAACGTAATACGGAACGTCCACCACGAACATCATCACCTTGGCGCCCACCAGGGCGGCAAGCGCGCAGGAGATGCCCAGGTTAGTAACATTGTCGGCGTTCAACCCAGCCTGCTTCGCCAGACGCCCGGCCAGCCAGAGCGCAGTCAAAAACGCCGCCGCTACCAGCACTCCGTACGTATGCGGGAAGGGAAGATGGAAGATCTCAGGGTACATTGGCTACCCTCCGCTTGGGCCGCAACAGGTCGATCAGCAGCAGGCCGCTGGCAATCACGATGGCCGAATCGGCCACGTTGAATGTGGGCCAGTGATAGTCGCCTATATACAATTCCAGGAAGTCCGTCACCCGTCCGCGCACGATGCGGTCAAACAAGTTGCCGGCGGCCCCGCCCAGAATGAGCGAGAGGGCCCATAACGACGCCGCGTCCATGTGCCGCGCCTTACGCAACACGAAACCGACGGCCAGCACCGCAGCCATCGCAAGCACGATCAGCACCAGGGTCCGCAACTCCGAAGGGGATTCGTTAAAGATTCCGAACGCCACGCCGCGGTTCTCCGAGCGCACGATGTCGAAGAATCCCGGAATCACTTCGCGGGTATCGCTGAAAGAAAATCGCGTCTCGATGAACCATTTGGTCAACCGGTCGAGCGCAAACACAGCCGTGGCGATTCCGTAAGCGCGCAGCCGCCGATCCGCCAGTCCGTTCTCCATCGTGAGGGGTCAATTCCATGGTAACAGGCGCGCAATCCCACCCCGATACACCTCGTCCCGAAAGCGGACATCGCCCGCCGCGCAGGCTCTGCAAGCAATAGAACAACTGGCCAGGAGGCCCATGCTACCCGCGGCACCAAACATGCCCCTGAAGCGTCAGATATCATGTGGATGAGTGTAATGGATTCCCCCGGTGTGGCGCCAACGACAGTCAAGCCCTACAAGGTGCTGGTCTGCGACGATCAGCCCGACGTGCTGGAGGCGCTGCGCCTTCTGCTCAAGGGACAGGGCTGGCAAGCCGTAACCGCCGATTCGCCCGCGTCGCTGCTGCGCACCGCGCGGGCCGGCGGCTTCGACCTCATCCTGGCTGACCTGAACTACACTCGCGACACCACCTCGGGCAAAGAGGGGATGGACCTGCTGGCCAGCCTTGAGGCGCAGGGCAATACCACGCCGGTGATTGTCATGACGGCGTGGGGCAACGTGGACTTGGCGGTGGAGGCCATGCGCCGCGGCGCCCGCGATTTCGTGCAGAAGCCCTGGGACAACAACCGCCTGCTGGCCACCATCCGCAAACAGGCCGAACCCGAGCGCCGCCTCCATTCCGAACTGGAAATCGCGGCCAATGTGCAGCAGAAGATGTTCCCGCGCAAAGTGCGCCTTCTGAACTCGCTGGACTACGCCGGCCACTGCGTCCCGGCTCGCGAAGTGGGCGGAGATTACTACGACTTTCTCGAAGCCTCTGACAACGCCATCGGGTTCGTACTCGCCGACGTTTCCGGCAAGGGCGTCCCCGCCGCGCTGTTGATGGCTAACTTGCAAGCCTGCTTCCGCAGCCAGACACCCGATGCCCTGCAACGTCCCTCGGACATGCTGCGCGCAGTCAACAAGCAATTCTACGAATCCACCGCGGCCGAACGCTTCGCCACGCTCTTCTTCGGCATCTACGACGACCGGACCGCCAAGCTGCGCTATGTGAACTGCGGCCATTGTCCACCGTTCCTGTTGCGCTCCACGGGCGAACTCGGCCGCCTGGAACCGACCGCCACGCCCCTGGGCGCATTCACCAACTGGAAGTGCCGGGAGGCCGAGGCGGAACTGCACGTGGGCGACACGCTCCTGCTCTATTCCGATGGTGTGACCGAAGCCGGCATCGAAGGCGCCGAGGAGTTCGGGGAGGACCGCCTGGCACACGCGCTTCGGGTCAACCAGTGGCAGCCCGCGGAGGCGCTGGTCCAGGCTATCGTCGACGATGTCTCCGATTTCAGCGCCGGCTCGCGCAGCGACGATGTGACGGTGGTGGCGCTGCGCGGCATGTGAAGATCGATGCGGCGCCTATGAAGAGACCCACTGCGATCTATGTCGCCGATCGTTTTCCCGGGCTCCGCTTGCGCCTGTTGGAGTTGCTTGGCGGTCTATCCGCGGAAGAGTGGTCGCAGCCTACCGCGGCCCGTTTGTGGTTGGTGAAGGACGTAGTGGCTCACCTGCTCGGCGGGGATCTCGGAAACTTGTCTCGCAGACGCGATGCATTCACGCCGCCGGGCACACCCATCCCGGACTTCGCCGGGTTGGTCAAGTTCATCAATGAACTGAATCACGAGTGGGTTCGCGCCGCCCGGCGATTGAGTCCCAGAGTCCTGTGCGACCTGCTGGAGTTTACCGGGCCCCAGATGGAGGCCTATTTCAGTTCGCTCGATCCCGATGCCCTCGGCGGTTCCGTCAGTTGGGCAGGTCCGGATCCGGCTCCGGTGTGGCTGGACGTGGCCCGGGAGTTTACCGAGCGATGGCATCATCAGCAGCAGATCCGGGATGCTACCGGCCGGCTGCCTCTCTACGATCCGTACTTTCTGGGGCCGGTGCTCGACACGTTTGTGCGCGCACTGCCGTACAGCTTTCGGGACACCGTTGCTCCCGAAGGGACGGTAATCGGAATCGCGATCTCGGGGGAGGCCGGCGGTTCCTGGGCCCTGCGGCGCGGCCAGGACGCTTGGGAACTTTTTGTCGGGATCGACGCACCTCCGGCGGCGGAGGTCGTGCTTTCGCAGGATGCCGCCTGGCGACTGTTTACACGCGGAATCGACCCTGGACAGGCCCGCCATCTGGCGACGGTACGCGGCAATTCCGCACTGGCCGCTCCCCTGTTCGCGACCCTTGCGGTCATTGCGTAGATAGCACCGCCACCAGGAGGTATTTGATGCTACTGGTGGTGGATGGCGACGTGGAAGGTTCCGTCAATCCCAGAGCCTGTTGACGGTCGGGCCAAAAGGCAAGGTTTGCGCCAACATCAAGGCTCATGAGGTGGCGATCTATGGGTCGGTGCGCGGTAACGTGGAGGTGACGGGGAAGCTTTCCATTCGCGAGCCAGGACAGGGATCGCGTAGCACGAAACGAACCGCTCCTGATCGTATTCCGTTAACAGCCGACTGGGTTGTCGCCGTATCGCGTTGCAAACACCGTACTCGTATGCTTGGAAACTCGATTTGCGCGGAAACCGGGGGGACTGTTCAAATGAAGAAAGTCACTGGTGCGAGAGGGGCCCTCGGACCTGTTGGGGCTCTCGCTCCGCGAGCTGGAACAGATGAAGCTCAGCGTGGCGGAGACCCGTAGCCCATGACTGCCACGGAAACGGCTCAACGTGCTCGCCGCACTCGTTTGCATATGCCTGGAACTGCTCGGTTGTGAGCGCCGAGAACGTCCCAGACGGTTATCCGCAGACCCCGGGATGCAGGGCTGGCCGGAGCGCTTCCCGCCGGTGGTTCCGTCTCGGTCACAAGCTCCTGGCTGGCTTCATTGCGCTTCTTGTCCGCCGTGCCTGTCCTGCCGCGATTTCGTCAAGGGCGCGTCATTTCCCTTCCATTCTGACGTGCGAGTAACGGGAGAACATCACCCCGCGAGACGTGGCCCGCGATGCTCATGATCACCCCGTCGCCCGTGCCTGACTCGGGGAGTTCCGCGACCAGACCTTCGCGTTGCCGCGGACCTTCGTCCACGCCGTCCGGCAAGCCGATCAAATCAAACCAACCCGCTGCGAGCGCGTATCCAGACGCCGTAAGTCGGGCTTCCCGCAACCGATACCCGCTCCGCGCCTTCTTCTCTCTACCGTCTACCAAAAGAATGGAAGAACATGGACGGGAAACTGGCCTTCCCCGCAACAATCCTGACGGCGTCCCGCGGTACAATCGTTGGGGCTTCGAGATGGAGTTTGCAGTCGCGTCGTAAAAGGACGATAGGCATGCGCTTGGGTCGTGTGAACTTGCTCGCGTTCGGTTGCATTGTCATGGTCCTGGGCCAGCAAAGCAACGTCCCGCGTCTGGGCGACGGCGCCCCGGCTCTGGGTTATAAGGAGGTGCAGGAGTGGCCGATCCAATTGCTGAACGCCGCCGGCACACCCGCGCCCTGGAATTTCATTCAGGTATCCGGCGTAGCGGCCGATTCGCGGGGTCACATTCTCGTGCTCCATCGCGGCGCGCAGCCGCTTCTGGATTTCGAGAGCAATGGCAAACTGGTGCGGCCCTGGACAACCATCGCTTTCAGCGAGGGAAAAGTGGTGGCCATCGCCATGGCGGATCGGACTCCAGGCAAAGCCCGCTACTCCGCGGTTTATGGGCCGGCCGGATGCGACTCCTGCGGGGCGCACTCCCTGCGCATGGACCCGGAGCACAACATTTGGGTGGTCGATGCACCGGGTCATGTGATCTACAAATTGGATCCGCAAGGCAGGGTGCTTCTGCAACTCGGTCAAAAGGGGGTGGCCGGAGCGGGGCACAACCACTTCAATCTACCTACCGATGTGGGCTTCGCCCCCAATGGCGATTTCTATGTGACCGACGGATACGCCTCCGCCCGCGTCGTGAAGTACGCCCACGACGGCAAATACCTTCTTGAGTTCGGCAGTCGAGGGTCAGGCCCTGGCCAGTTTGAGCTGCCCCATAATGTGGTGGTAGACGCACAGGGGAAGGTCTACGTCACCGATCGGGAAAACCGGCGGATCGAGGTTTTTGATGCCAATGGGAGGTTTTTGACGCAGTGGCCGACCGTGGAAGGCGTCTCGGGGCTGTTCATGACCCAAGACCAGCACATCTGGGCAGGCGGCGTGCTGCTGGACTTGCAGGGCAAGGTCGTGGCCCGATTGCCCGGAGCGAGCGCCGCGGGTGGCCACGGCGTCGCCGTCAGTACTTCGGGAGACGTTTATCTGGCTCAACTCAATGGCCAGGTACAAAAGTTCGTCAAGCAATGACGGCGGCGGATTTATTTTGAGGTTCGTGCTTCCGATATCGCGCTGCCGCGCCGCCCGACCATCCCGGCCTCGATCGCGGCGATGCGCCACCCAATGGATGCCACCCCCCGGGGCGGCGCGCGCATTTTTCGGTTCCGCGCCGGCGTGTTGTTCCCCGCGCTAAAGAGAACCCGCCGCGGACTGGGCTCGCTGGCGGGCCGTTTCCGCCTCCCTACTCTCGCGGAACTCGGTTGGCGGCGCTTCAGAACATCCGCCGAGGCGCTGGTCCAGGCTATCGTCGACGATGTCTCCGATTTCAGCGGCTCACACGCGGAATCGACCCTGGACAGGCCCGCCATCTCGCGACGGTACGCGGCAATTCCGCATTGGCCGCCCCCCTGTTCGCGACCCTTGCGGTCATTGCCTAGGGCGGACGCCGCGTCCGGCCGGGGTGCCCTGACTCCGCCGGCTCGCTACGATTTCTCCCGCGTCAGATCCAGCTTGGCCTTCATCGTCTGGCCGTCATGTTCCCCGGCGGCGTCGCCCTTGATGTGGTCGCCCTCTAACCTCAGTTCGAACTTGATCACCGGTCCGCCGCCGCCCTCGGCGGTTTCCATCGTAATCTTGTCGCCTTCGATTTTCCCCTTGGCAATCGCAAACCGTTCGCTTTCATTCGGACCCACCGTGCCCGTAATCTCCGACCCGTTCTGCTTCAGCACCAGTAGCGCTTCGGCATCCTTGGTCTCTCCGTTGGGACCGGTGATCGTGAAACTCCCGGACCACTTCCCGCTGACATCGGCCGCGGCGGCCGACAGCGCCAACCCGAGCAACAGCAAAACACAGACAAATGGCTTCATGAGCCCTCCGCAGGTGTTGACGGAAAAACTCGCAGGAAGTTCCTGGGAATTCACCTGGCCTTGGGCGGACGTTCCAACGCGCCGCGGTCCCAGTTCGCCAGCCTCGCGGCAGCGGCATACGTGCTTTCCAGGAATTTCAGCAGCTCCTCGCCCGGCCGATCCAGGCCGCGAATATCGTCGTACATCAGGATGAATTCCGACAGTTGCCGGTTCCATCCAGCCGCCGCCGGGCGAACGGCTTCCGCTTCCAGGCCGGCCGGCGAAGGCGCGGCATAGGCATAGAAGGCCGGTCCTGTAAACCCCGCCCCCGGCCAGAACCCCGCGCTGATCACCTCGTGCGAGTAAGCCGGCGCGGTAATCACCCCCGTGCGCGGCGGCACGGCCAGCCGCCCCGAGAAGCGCGTACACGCCAGGTCGAAGCTTCCCCAGAAGAAATGAACCGGGCTGCACTTGCCGATGAACCGGGAACGGAATTCCTGCATCACCTGGCTGGTGGAAATCAGAATTCTCCAGAAACGCCGCGCGTACTCCGCGTCGTACGTTCCATGCTGCTCGTCCCGCTCAAACGGAACGGGGTCGGCGATCTCCTGGGGCTTGGTGTTGATGGCGCAGGCGATGCCAAGCTCTGCCAGCATCTCCATCAAACTCCGGTAGAAAGCCGCCACCGAGCGAGGTTCCAGAGGCAGCAATCTGCGCCCACCCTCGCTGGTCTGGATCTCCAGCCGGTGTTCCAGAAAATCGAACTGGATTTCGAACAGGCCCGACCCGCATGGGATCGGCGAAGTGGTCAGCCCGCGCGTGTTCACGTAGAGCGTGCTGTGCCACCAGTGGTTCAGTTCGGGACTGAGCGCCATTCGGATCTTGCCCACCACCTGGGTCCAGAGGTGGAGAGTCTGGTAGGTGTCCAGCCAGTCGTTGAGCGCCAGCCCGGGCCACTCTGGTCGTTCCATGCCACCGTCTCCTTCGGCTCGGCGGCGCCTATTTCGCGCGCGTGACGTCCACCTTGCCGCTCATGTGCTGCTCGCCCATCTGTGCCGTCACGGTGCCCTTGATGTGTTCGCCCTCCAGTGCCAGGTCGAATTTGAATGTGCCGTCACCCACCGCGACCTCCAAAGCGATCTTGTCGGCGTCGATCGTGCCCTTCTGGATCGGCATTTGGTGATCCGCGCTCGGACCGGCCGTGCCCGTGATCTCCCCTCCAGCCTGTTTCAAAACCAGCGTGACGCCATTGTCGTGCTGCTGCCCGTCCGGTCCGGTAGCCACGAAGCTACCCGACCAGGTCCCGCTCACGTCCGCCGCCAGCGCAAGGGTCGCCGTCAATATCAAGCCAACCAGAACTTTCATGAAGCCTCCGCAACCAGAGTAGCCTATGGGCGGCGCAAAAGCCCGGAAATTTGGGCACGGAGTTCGAGATAATTCGTCTATTCACCTGACGTAGCCGGAGGGCTGCCGCAATGGAAACTCTTGTAAACGATCTCCGACACGCTTTCCGCGGGCTGCGCAAAAGCCCGGGATTCACGGCCACCGCCATCGGCGCGCTGGCCCTCGGCATCGGCGCCAATACCGCCATCTTCTCGGTGGTGGACAGGGTGCTGTTGAAGCCGCTGCCGTATCCCCAACCGGAGCGCATCGTCCAACTGCTGCTCAGCTCGCCGCAGGGCGCCGCCAACATCACCAGCGTGCCGAAGTTCGTGGTGCAACACCAACAGGGGAGCGTGCTCGAAGACATCACCGCCTACGATTTCGGCGGCCCCGGCGTCAACCTTACCGGCGGCGACCGGCCCGAACAACTCAAGGGCAGCCGCGTTACGCGCGAGTTCTTCCCCCTCTTCGGCGCCACGCCGGTCCTGGGGCGTGTCTTCTCGGCGGAGGAAGACTCTCCCGGCGGCGGACGCGTCGTCGTGCTCTCGAGCGGCCTCTGGCAGCGGCGCTTCGGCGGCGATCCAAACATCCTCGGCAAACCGCTGTTCCTGGGCGGCGAACCCTACACCGTGATTGGCGTGATCGGCCCCAATTTCGTCCCGCAAGTGCCCACCGACCTCTGGATGCCGCTGCAGATCGACCCCAACAGCACCAATCAGGCGCACTATCTTCGCGCCGCCGCGCGTCTGAAGCCGGGAGTTTCGCTCGATGCCGCCAAGGCCGCGCTCGCCGCCGCTGCCGAACAGTTCAAGCGCAAATTTCCCTCTCAGATGGGACCGCGCAGCAGCTTTTCCGCGCAATCGTTGCAAGAGATCTGGGTGGCCAACGTGCGCCCCGCGCTGCTGGTGCTGCTGGGCGCGGTCAGTTTCGTGCTGCTGATCGCCTGCGCGAACGTGGCCAACCTGCTGCTGGCGCGAGCCACCGGCCGCGGCCGTGAGATGGCGATCCGCGCGGCCATCGGCGCCGGGCGCGCCCGCATCGTGCGCCAGTTGCTCACCGAAAGCGTCTTGCTGTCGCTGGTGGGCGGCGCGCTCGGGCTGGTTCTCGGCGCATCCGGCGTGCGCGCCCTGCTGGCCATCAACCCGGGCAATATCCCGCGCATTGGACCCGAGGGGGCTGCCATCCCTCTCGATGGGCGCGTGCTCGCTTTCACCCTGGGTCTGTCGCTCTTTACCGGCATCCTCTTCGGACTGGTGCCTGCGCTGCAGGCCTCGCGCCCCGACCTCGGCGCCACCCTGAAGGAGGGCGGCGCCCGCTCGGGCGCCGGGCTGCGCCACAACAAGGCGCGCAGCCTGTTGGTCGTCACCGAGATGGCGCTCGCCATCATCCTGCTGGTGGGTGCGGGCTTGCTCATCCGCACGTTTCTTGGGCTGCGCAGTGTGGTCCCCGGATTCGATCCGCACAACGTGCTCACCATGGAGACCTCGCTCACCGGGGCGCGCTTCGATCACACCGCCACCTTTGCCACCATGGCGCGCCAGGCCCTGGAGCGCATCGAAGGGCTGCCCGGCGTGCAGTCGGCCGCAATCACCATCTCGCTACCGCTCGAGCCCAGCTTCGGGCTGGGCTTCGCCATCGAAGGCCGTCCGCTCGACAATGGTCCGGCTCACGGCGGCGCAGACTGGCGCTACGTCTCCGCCCGGTACTTCGACGTCTTCCGCATCCCGATTCGCCGCGGACGCGCCTTTACCGTCCGCGATGACGGCGGCGCGGCCGGCGTCATGATCATCAACGAGGCCATGGCCAGGCAATACTGGCCCAAGGAAGATCCCGTGGGCCGCCGCATCACCATCGGACCTGGCATGGGCCCGGCGTTTGCCGAGCCGCCGCGCGAGATCGTGGGCGTCGCGGCCGACGTGCGCGACGACGGCCTCAACGTAGCGCCCGGACCGATCATGTACGTCCCCGCCGCCCAGATCAAGGACAGTGTGATGGCGCTCAACAATCGGATCAAGCCCATGGATTGGGCCGTCCGCACCAGCGTGGAACCCTACTCGCTCTCCGCGGCCATCCAGGGCGAAATCCGCGCCGCGAGCGATCTCCCCGTCGCCAACATCCGTTCCATGGACCAGGTGCTGGTGCAATCGACGTCGCGTAACCAGTTCAACACCACGCTGCTCGGCATCTTCGCGTTCGCCGCCATTCTGCTGGCCTCGATCGGGCTGTACGGCCTGATAGCGTACGGCGTCGAGCAGCGAACCCTGGAGTTCGGCATCCGCCTGGCGCTGGGCGCCGATGGCGCCGGCCTGCGCAACCTGGTGATGCGCCAGGCCATGCTGCTGGCCGGCCTCGGTGCTGTGGTCGGCTTGGGCGGGGCTTACGGCCTGACGCGCTTCATGGCCACCATGCTCTACGGCGTCAAGCCCAACGACCCGTGGGTTTTCGTCACGGTCGCGCTGGTGCTCGTGAGCGTCGCCCTGCTCGCCAGCTACCTGCCGGCGCGCCGCGCCACGCGCATCGATCCCATAGTAGCCTTAAGGTACGAATGACATGGTGCCGGCTCGTTGCCCTCTGCCTGCTCAGCTCCGTGCCGGCTGCCGCCGCGGCCGCCGATGATGCCGCCGGCCTGCTGGCGAAGGCCGCGGATGTCTTTCTCGCCAACCAGGAACGGGCCCGGCACTGGAACTGGACCGTCCATGAAACCCGCTGGCTGGTCGATAAAGCCGGCCGGGTTCTGCAAAACTTCCCCTCGGTGGATTCCGAATCGGTCAACCGAAGCGGCGGCAAACGCTGCAACGCAGTGGTCGCCTGGGGCGACGGCAAAACGCCGTACATGCTCGATGCCGACCCCGATACGCGCTGCCAGGCCATGGATACCATTCGCGCGCCCTTCCAGGTGGAGACGCTGCTGCGCAGTTCGCGCGTCAAACTGGTATTGCGGTCGGCCGACGGCATTCGGTTGGCCATCTCGCCCGACAAGTCGAAGCTCAAAGACGCTGAGTTAGCGATGCGGTGCGCCGCCTCCATCCAGGCGACCGTGAGGCTCGACCCCATCACATTTTTCCCTACCCTGCTGGAAGGCGAAGTGGTCGAATCGGGCTGCAATATGGAGAGCAACCCGGTAAGCCACTACGAAGCGGTTCAAGCCGGACCGGCTACGACCACCTTCCGCAAGAGTGCCCGTTTCCGCATGGAATACGCTCTGCAGAAGGACAAGTTCGAGAACCCGGCCAACAGCTTCTGGATCTGCGTCCACCAGGAGTTCGATCAGCCTTGGCATAGCGGCGCCCGCTTCTTTTACTACTGGGGCCGCCAGCTTGCGGTTCATAATCCGGAAGCCGGCCACCGCGTGTTTAAGGAAGCCAGAACCAGCGCGCACGAGTTCGGCGCCGAGACGCAGCTCCGCTTCGACAAGTGACGCCGGGCGTCATACCTCGACTTTGTAATCGAGAGTGTGCTCGTCTCCGGGAAGTCCGCGAAAGCCCCAGTTGTGTTTAGGAGTCTCGAAGATCGTGATCTCTACGTCCTGGGGCGAGATTCCCAACTGGTCCCGGAATCGTGCAAAGAGCAGCCGGATCAGAGCTTTCTTGGCGTCCGTGCTGCGCCCCTCGAACATGCTGAACTCGATGATCGTGTACTGGGCGCTGCGGCCCGGAGGGTAGAAGAACTCCGAGGAATCGAGCTGAAAGAAGCGATGAGCCCGCTTGTCTTTCGGATACTGAAGAGCGTCTACCACACACGAATGGATGACGTCGGACACAGCCGGAATGATCGGTCCCAGGTGAGAGCGCAGGCCGAAGATCTTGACTTGAGACATAACCTGAGTTTGCCACGGCGAAAAGTGAAAACCGCCCGGCTCCGGCGGTTTTGACGCATGTGAGGACGCCTGCGCCACCTACCAGACGGTCACGCCGCCGGGCGGAACGTCGCGCGTGCCGATCAGGATCGGCGTGCCGGCGCCGGCGGGAATCGGCTGCGGTGTGGAGGTGAAGTTGGTGGCGACCCAGAAACCGTCGCGCCAATCCACCAGGAAGTCCGGGTGGAGAACCGCGGGGGCCGCGCCCGCCGCCGTGTAGACCTTGCGCAGGAGGGCCGCCTCCAGGTCGCCGTTTTCGGAATCGACGCCGATGTAGGTCACGCTGCCCTTGGCCAGTTTGCGCGTGATGGCGGCGGGCCGGCCGGCATAGAACTGATCGGTGTAGGTGGCCAGTACCGTGGCGCCGGGTTGCGGGTCCAGAATATCGGCCCACGAGCCCCAGGCGTACGGTTTGCCGTCGGCGGTGACGTGACCTTCAACGGGTGGCGGTAGCAGATCGTAGAAAGCAACCTTGGCGCCGATCAGGCTTTGAATCGGCTCGGCCCAGAGCGCTTCCCACAACTGGCCCCGGCGGTCCTTCTGGCCGGTGCGGCAGGTGAGCACCAGGTGGCCGCCCTTCTCGGCGTAACTGGTCAGCTTGCCGATCAGCTCGCGGTCCACCAACTGGTACGCCGGGGCCGGGCATGACACACGTCAGGACCTCGCCCTGCTGTCCTCAATCGAACGGAAAGATCGAACGCTGGCACAAATCGCTCAAGGGAGAGTGCATCCGGCCGGGAACGCCGCTGTCGCTGGACGATGCGCGGCGTCTGGTGGAGGGCTACGTCGAGCATTACAACAACGTCCGCCTGAATAGCGCGGTTGGCTACATCACGCCGAAGGACATGCTCGCCGGGCGTCAG